>WNGH01004855.1_pt1 | contig 12813 bp, 10 predicted proteins | sample 5400631 | NCBI WGS metagenome assembly WNGH01 (sample SAMN13153373, study PRJNA577476) | soil metagenome | isolation source: 115 cm soil or saprolite under Garry oak tree replicate 1 | place: USA:California | collected 2016-06-15
GTCGCGATAAATTCTTCGAAGCGGTCGAGCAATTTGCTCGGCTGTTGTTCAACCATGAGCAGGGCTCGATGTTTCGGCTTGAGAAAATCCTGTTCGACTACGTGATCGAGAAACTCGATGAGACGCTGGTAATAGCCGTCCACGTTCAAAAGACCGCAGGGTTTACCATGAAGACCCAGCTGCGCCCAACTTAGAACTTCGAAGAATTCCTCCATGGTCCCGATGCCGCCCGGCATCGCGATAAAACCATCGGCCAGATCTGCCATCATAGCTTTCCGCTCATGCATGGACTTTACGATCCGCAAATCCGACAGTCCTCGGTGCGCGACTTCTTTTTCAACGAAGGCTTCGGGAATGACGCCGATCACCTGCCCGCGATGCTCCAACACGGTGTCCGCCACCACTCCCATAAGCCCGACGTTGCCGCCCCCATAGACGAGCCCGTAGCCGCGCTGGACAAGCACGCGCGCCAGTTCGCGCGCCGCGTCTGAATAGTCGGCTCGGGCTCCAACCCTTGATCCCGTGAAGACGCAGATTTGCCCTTTCAAATGGCTCATGCGGGCTCGACTCCTCGCCAATGTCCTCCAGCTATGGAGCGCGTTTTTTGAACAGGGAAAACATGCGGGCGCGTAGAATGGGGCAAGCAGAAGCGGAAAATTGCGACGTGGAATGGAGACCTAAGCGTGCGAGGCCTGTTCGCCTTTGCTTCTCTGATGCTCGACGACTTTTTCAACGAGAGCTCGAAAGGTCGTATCAGCGTCACATGTAATCCCGTATGCCAAGTTAAGAACTTTGACAATGTCCGTTACATAAATACGATTTTCCACCCAATCAGCGATCTGCGCGAGCGTGTGTTCCGGCCGGAGCCGCTTGATCTTTAAACCGACCATTTCTGCCAATCCCACGGCGATTTTCTGTGCGACCTCTCGTTGATCGGGCGGGAAGTCTAGACGAATGAACGCAACGAGAAGCTCCCGATCATCCGGTTGGGAACTTTTCCGCCAAACGATCCGAAATCCCGTCAACAACAGCGCGAGGAGGGCGCTGAGATATGCGTAAAACTGCGGGGCCATTGGAACTTCCACCGGGGCTCAACGGTTGAGGATCAAGATTGCCGGATTAATTGACATCATGCCTATGGTCTCCTCTAACCGCAAGTCTTCTTTTTACCGTTCATGTATCTTTCTCCATGGAAGCATGCTTCTGATTGATCCGCCTTTCCACTTTGGACATCCATGATAACGTGATCCATGCCAATAAAGTGCTCGCTATCGCCAGCCCCAACCGTCCCAAACCTACGGTTACTCCAACCGCAGCCGTCAGCCATATACTTGCCGCCGTCGTCAGTCCTTCCACTTCTCTTTTTTCACGGAGCTTAAGGATTGCTCCAGCACCCAAAAATCCGATCCCTGTGACGAGCCCTTGAATGACACGCGATATCCCGTCGGAATTCATTCCGGACTGTGAGGACGCGACTATAAACAGTGCTCCGCCCAAGGACACCAGCATGTGGGTTCTCAAACCTGCCGGTTTACCCCAACGCTCTCGTTGAGCGCCTATCACCGCTCCTAGAAACATGGCAATCACTAACCGCAGGGTCAGTGCTACCATTTCTTTCATATCAGGCAATCCCGAGATGATTTCTTCCAAGATGAAATTCATGACAGTTAGCTCGTGGTCGATTTCAAAGCGTAATATTCATCGCTCCCGCTACATAATACCACTTCTTTCCCACCAAACGATGCGAGCTAAGTCAGGTTGACTGTCGGGATTGAAAAGAAAAAAAATGAAAGCTTACGATGTACGTACGGGAACGACGAAAATAAGCAGTCGCGTAGGCTTCATACGGCTGGACCACGAAGCGTGTCGTGATCAACCGAACACGGTTCTTGACCGTTACTGTTGATCAATTCGAAGAACGGATATTTCAGGAGGTACGAGAAATCGTACGGGCAGGATACTGGTGCCCAACCCCGAACTGACGAACAGATGCCGTCCTTCCTCGACGATATGACCGACGGCAAATCTTTGCCCATACTGCGACGGAACTATTGGACGCCCCACCAATGGGATGTAAACCTGCCCCCCGTGCGTATGACCGGCTATAGTCAGTGCGATCCAAGACGGAATCTGTGGAAAAATGTCGGGGTTGTGAGTAAAGGCGATAACAGGACCTGACTTGGGCAGGTCTGCGAGGGCCTTCTTGAGATCGTGCGCGCCTTCTAAGAAGTCGCTGATCCCCACCAGCCAAAACCGACAGTTGCCGTGTTCGGCCAAGGTTGACGCGTCTTCAAGAACAGTGATGCCAACAGATTCTAGGGCCGTCCGCACACGAGGGGCATCAAGCCACCAGTCGTGGTTTCCTAGCACGGCATACACACCCATTGGAGCGGCAAGTCGGCCCAGCAATCTTGCTGAAGCTTCGGGCGGTATGAAGTGTCCACCCCGGACTCCATGAATGACGTAGTCTCCGATCAGGAGCACCAAGTCAGGCTTTGCGCTAAGTGTAAGTAACACGATCTCTTCGAGCTTGGAGATACCGTTGAAGGGTGAGCCAGTATGGAGGTCGGCAAGGACCGCAATGCGTATCCCATTGCATTCAGCAGGCCATGAAGGGATTTGAACCTTGTGGGTTTCGTTACGGAGACTAGCCGGTTCCAGCCAGAAAGCCCAGAGCACAAGCACCGTGAATAAAGCCGCCGGCAGAATTACAAACTTCGCCAACTTCATGAGGTTTAGTTCATCGCCTAATTCTTAGCTCATTATCCGTCTCAGACGTAGCCTGAATGAAGTGAAACGAAATCCAGGAAAACATCATCCGGTTTCAGCATAAGCTCCATCCCGCCTACATACTTGGCCTTTCGTCTAACGCTCAACTCGATTGCAGCTTATTCACATCTCTACCACGACCCTACCGAGAATCGCTCCCGCCTTCAGCTCGTCGAGTGTGCGACTGACCTCCGACAGGGGCCGCTTCTGGAATGGGATCGGCTTGAGCTTGCTCCCACGCGCGAGTACAACGACTTGTTTCAACTCGGCGATGCTACCGAGATGTGATCCCTGGATAGTGAGCGCACGTTGAATGGTCGCCACCAGCGAAAGTGGAATCTCTCCGCCGTACAGGCCGACCAGGATCAGCCGGCCGCCTTTGCGCAGAACGCCGAGAGCAAGGCTTGCCGTGTCGGTATTGCCCACCAAGTCGATTGCGCCGCAAATCGGTCCGCCCGCGATCTGCTGGAGCTTTTTCGCAACTTCGACATCGCGACTGTCTATCGTCGCGGCCGCGCCGGCCACTTCTGCCGCGTTCAGCTTGGCGGCATCGACATCGACGGCGATGATTCGTTCGTGACCCATCGCCCGCAACATACCAATGGCCGTGAGCCCGAGTCCGCCGACGCCGATCACTGCGACCCATTCTTCACGCGGGATTGGATTCAGCTTCGAAACGGCGGAGTAGGTCGAGAGCCCCGAACAGGACAACGTCGCCGCCCAAGCGGGATCGATGCCGCTGGCGTCAATGAGATAGCGTGGATGCGGGACAAGGAGATGATCGGCGTAGCCGCCGCGACGCTGAATTCCGATCATGCGCGGCGCCATGCAATAGTTATCTAAACCCTCAAGGCAGCGCGCGCAGATGCCGCAGCCTGTCCAGGGGTACACGAGACGATCCGCCCCAATCGGAACATCGCCTGCTTCAGGCCCCGCGGCGATGACTGTCCCGTAGGGCTCATGGCCGAGCGTCGCGGGTAGGGTCATGCCGCGATCGCTCATAAGCAGCCACTTGCCGCCGCCTAGCTCGAAGTAGCCGTCGCGGATGTGCACGTCGCTGTGACACACGCCGCAGTAGTTGAGTTTAAGCAGCACTTCGCTGCCGGTTGGCTTCGGCGTCTCGCGCTCTGCCTTCTCAAGCGGCTTGCCCCATTCGACAACGTCGTAGCTCAGCATATCGCTTTCAGTGGTTTGGGTACTGCGCCCGCGCCGGGACTTTTTGTAACTAAGTAATCGAAACCATTCCATGCTGCCGCTTAAATAACGCCTCCGCTCCGTTGGCAGTCACGAGCACGGGGCCGCCCCAGGCGAACTGAATCCGCCCATCGGCTGTCATGGCGATAGGCTTCCATACAAAAGCGTTGTCTTCCTCAATGCGCAGGTCGCGCAGATAATCGCCATGAAATCTTGGCGACAGCAGCGGGCCGTCATCGCCATAGCCGCAGCCGTGCATCTGGATGAGCGTTTTCATCTTGCGCTTCTCACCGAATCCATTCACAAAGTTTTTTAAAGCTTCAACCGTGGTGCCCGGTTTTATCAATTCCAAGCTCCCTTCATAGACTTCCTTTTGCAATTCGATCACTGGCTTCCATTCGCTCGGAATATCGCCCAGCAAGATCGGCTGGCAAACTTGAGTCAACTGAGCGCCTAAGATTGCATTGACTTCGTTGGTGATCAACGCATCCTTTTCCAGCCGTTTGCCGACGGGAGGGTTCGTGTAGCGCTTCGGCTTCAGCGTGCCGATGGGATCGATGGTAAGCACCACCGGAAAATATTCGCTGCGCAGCTCCAATAGCCGTGCGATGATATCGGCGTATAGAACCCCGGCGTCGACGCCGGGCCGCGCTAACCTGATCAACTCATCGAGCCCGGCGGCCGTGACCGCCGCCGAGCGCCGAATGAAGGCAATCTCTTCCTCGCTTTTGACGTAGCGAACAAAGCCGACCACATCCGTCGCGTCGTCGAAAGCGGCGTTGGGCAGTTTGCTCATCACGTGAGCGAGAGCCGTGTGGTTGACGACACCGTCGATGGAGTTGCAATGCGTTACCGATCCGCCCTTTAATCCCACGACGCCGATGCGAGCGCGTTCCATCCCTAAATCGAGCAGCGCCTCGCCCATCGGCTCGGCCCACTCACGGCCAGTCTGCCATGGCTCGGGCACCCACTCGTTATGCGAGCTGCGGTCGGCGATAACGATCGGCGCACGGCCGTCGGTCGGCAGCGCCATGGCCGAGCACCGAAGCTGCGTCATGTAGCGTCCGTCAACTCCGTTTCCGAGCGGCACGAGGATGCAGTCAAAGCCGGCCTTGGCGGCGTTTTCTCTCACGGCCTTCCAACGCCGGTCGCGTTCGGCCAACGAATAGCCTGACCAGATAAATACGGTTGCGCCGGCTCCTGGCGGTGTTTTCCACGGCATAAGTAGTCTCCTTCGGATCGCAGTTTCGGGCCACGAGTTTAGAGTTTCGAGTTAGAACGCGAGACCTGAAACCCGAAACTATTTTTTTACGTTATAGAGACCATTCCCGGTGTTCGTTTAACCAGCGGCTCGCCGCCCTTTTCCGTGACGAGCACACAACCACCCCAACTCGTATCAAAGCTTCCGTCCGCGCTGGAGACGATGGGCTTCACAATAAAGACATTGCCTTTTTCGATCAGCACGTCGCGATTTTGCCCGCCTCGATTCTGCGGCGTAAAAAGCGGACCGTCATCGCCATAACCGCGCCCGTGCATGAGCATGAGACTTTTAAGTCCCCGTTTCTCGCCAAAGGTGTTAACGAAGTCCATAAATTCGGCGAACGGCCTGCCGGGTGTGAGAATTTCCAATCCCGCGTAATAGAGATCCCGCTGGGCTTCAATGGCGGGCTTCCATGTATCGGGGATCGGGCCTAACACGATCGGTTGTTGCTCTTGCGCGATCAATCCGCCAAAGACGGCGTCAACTTCATTGGCGATTCGATAGCCGGGCTGAAGAAACCTGCCCTCGGTCGGATCTTCAAAGCGCGGCAACCTCCCGCCGCCATGCAATCCGCTATAAAACGCCATCGGATAGTATTCGCTCCCCAGAGACACCATTCGGTGCATCACTTGCGTGTAAAGAATTCCTTCGTCCATGCCCGGGCGCGCCAGCTCGATCATTTTATCGATTCCCGCCGCGGCAATTGCCGCCCCCCGTCTAAGACACGTGATTTGTTCTTCACTCTTGACGTAGCGCGCATAGCCCGTCACGTCCGTGGCATTCTCAAAAGTCGCATTGGGCAGCCTCTGCAAGACCTCGACATAAGAACTGTGGTTGACTACTCCGTGAAACGCGCGACCGTGGGTGTAGAATCCGCGCCGTATGCCGGAAACGCCGATGCGCGCCCGCTCCATCCCGGCATCGAGTAAAGCTTGCGCCATACTTTTTCCCCACGAGCCATCCGCCGGACGAAACTCCGGCACCCAGTCGTTGCCGCTTTCCTGATCGGAAATGACGATGGGCTCTCGGCCATCCGTCGGCAGAATCACCGCGCCATTTTCCAACTGCGTCAGAAAACGACAATCGGAACGGGTCCCGCGCGATTGCTCAAGCGAAAGGTGCAAATTTCTGCCATCCACGCAAAGGGGCACAAAGATGCAGTCGAGGCCGGCCTTGGCTGCGTTTTCACGAACCCTCTGCCAGCGCCAGTTACGCTCCGCTAACGAGTACCCACTCCAACTGATATCTGCCGGTGTTTCCATTCTGGTCCTCCTCTGCTATCGCAGTCTCGGGTTTCGAGTTAGATTAGAGACACGAAAATAAGAACCGTTCCGAGCACGCCCACGCTGGTCGACTTCTCACATCCCTTGCAGGTGAAACTTTTTAGATTTCTTTGTATGCTAAAACGCCTCCCGATTCTAGGTAAGATAGGGATCTAATGATTGGCAACAGAAACAACGAAAAAATCTCGGCATTGGGCTCCCGCTCTATTTCCGCGTTGACCGTTGCTCTATGAAGAGCCGTGCTCGTCTCAGGCAACGATCAATAGCGTCGGCAAGAGGATCTTCCCCGTTTGAGCCTAGCCGATCGGTTCAGGCCTGCGGCGGATGGACGAATTTCCTTTCGGATTCCTGCTCGTCCGTCAGCGCAAGCTGGATTGCATCCTTCCAAGCTAGGAAAAGGGGAACGAGCGTCCACCAAAAGAGCAGATAGTACATGCCGCGACGCTTGTTGCCGAGATAAAAGTGATGGAACCCAAACCAGCCGACGAATAATCCTAGCAGGGCTGCCGTAGTCCTGTTCTTACGATCGACCCACGGCAAATCGAGCTGCTTAAACACCCGCCGGAAGGCTGAATCGAGCGATTCTCGATAAGGTCGATACGGCGCCAGGAAGAGCCATTTCCAACTGGGCACAAAGAAGCCGATGGGTTCCGCATAGGATTTCGAGTCTTCACCAAAATAAATGATTCTGCCGATGTCGTTGCCCAGAGGCATCATCAAAGAAACGAGCCGCCGGAGCAGCAATCTCTTGCGGGGAGCATCGGAACTTTCAGGCCGGCCGAATTTCTTTTCGACCTCCGCCTCGAAACTCTTTGCATCTTTATCCTTTCCCAGGGAGACAAGGATTAACTTTCGCGGCGGTAACAGCATTCTCGCCTGATCGATTTCCCACCACAGATTCGCAGTCGCGCCACCCCGAATCACCACCAGTCGCGCGCGCTTCATCAGATCTGTAATCTTGTCACGCCATTGATCGTCGCCGACATAAAGTCGCGCGGCGCCCAGCTCCGGTAGAGCTTCTCCCGGTCTGCCTATCGCCACGACCGGTCCCGCCCGATTCATGATTATCGCGAGCTCCTGCTCGGGTGTAATCGCGGCCGTGAAGGCCAACGGCGTGAGTAATCTTCGTACTCGACTCGAACCCAGCATGATTTTGTCGTCGTCCTTGAACGATCTGATGTAAACGACAGGTGGCCGCCTGTCTCGTTCGAGAAGCTTTTCTGCAGGAGTGGCATCATATTTCCAGCCCCTCCGAAGAAGCAGGACCCCCGAACGAGCTATGAATAGAAACAAGACCAGCCCGACTATGTAGATCCATGATTCTTCCCACGATTCTTTGAACGATTGGGAGTCCTCGAGGAAAATCACGCCAAAACAAACGATCAGCAGGTTGGCCGCCGCCAACTTGACCCATGCGCCCTTTCTCGCTCGGCGGTTCGTCAGAAGCGGAAGATTTGTGAAGCCGGCAAGGAAAACGATCATTCCCAGCGCAAAAACGTTGGCGGCGCCGACATAAAGCAGCGCGATAAATACGAACTGCGACGTGTCCTGAATCGTTTGCCAGGGGTCAGGGTCTAACCGGTTCGCCAGATAGAAAAACCCGGGCGAGGGCAACGCCATGAGAACCAGCCCCGCGATCTTCAGCCGGCGATTTTCTCGATTCTTTGGCAGGTCCCGTGTATTGTCCGGGTCGATAGGAAGCATCCTCTCTGAGCCTACGACGTTATCATTCTGACTTCGCGGCAACATCTTGTGCGCGATTATTCCTCACATGGTAAATCTGATTCGTCTATCGCGACCCAACTAACCCGGCTTCCCCACTGGCGATGAGCAGTCGGCTTGGTCGACGGTTCATCATCCAGAGTGCCAACGGGAACGATGACTTGTTCGCCGTTGCGCGATCGGTGCGGCACAGGGCAGTTACAGCGCGTACAGATCTGTCTCGCAAAGCTTCTTGCTTCCGGCAGATCGTACCGCGAGATCAGTTCCTCCCCGGATATCCAGCGAAACTGATCGGGCACCAGCGCGATATTCGTCGCCCGCACGCCGCCGGTCGCTTTCCTGCAGCGCGAACAATAGCAGTGGATAAATCTGAGAAACGGCGGCCTCACCTCAAAGCGGACCGCTTTGCAAAGACAACTGCCTCGAAGCACTTGATCGGACATCGCACCCTCCTTATCGCCTCAATATTTGAATACTCTCAGACCATCGTGGTTATGACACTTCTTCGTTGACTTAACTTTCGCTCAAAAAAATGAGAGCCGGACAATCGCCATCGGACAGGCGACACACAAAAGTCCCCCCGGGTTTCGTCCGCATGCCTTTTGCGAGAGTCCCTACGACTCCCACTCGTACATTTCTCTATTTACCAGACCCGGGAAACACCTTCTGGTAGCGCAACCCTGTTAATGACTGAATTACCGTCGTCTTCTGCCGTAACCGAAAGAACGTTTGCCGGGAGAACGGCCGCCGCCGAAAATGGGCTTCGGATTAGAATCGAGCAAGCGAGTATACGCATAGTTAAAGCCTGCGATTTTTACACGGGGGATCTTTTGACCGATAAAGCGCTCGATGGCGGCGATTTCCTGCACATCCTCACCGGTCATGATGGTAAACGCATCGCCCACGCTCTGGGCCCGTCCCGTACGCCCGATGCGATGGACGTAGTCTTCCGGATGATGCGGCACATCGAAGTTGATCACGTGACTGATCTGTTCCACGTCAATGCCGCGTGCGGCGATGTCGGTCGCTACCATCACCTCATAGCGACCGTCGCGAAATCCATTCAAGGCGCGCTCACGTTCACTCTGAGTCCGGTTGGAGTGAAGCACCGCGACCGCATGACCTTCCTGATTGAGTTTACGCGCGACGCGGTCCGCTCCGTGTTTCGTGCGGCAGAAAATGAGGACTTGGTCGTAATCGGTGCGGCGAAGAAGCTCTTCCAAAAGCTCCTGTTTCTGGCCAATGTCTACCGCGTACAACGCGTGCGTCACCGTCTCGGCGGGAGAGCGGCGCTGACCGATCTCGATAGTTTCAGGGTTGCGCAATGCCCAATTACAAAGCTGCTCGATCTCAGGGGGAATGGTGGCGGAGAACAGCATCGTTTGCCGTGCGCGTGGGCAGCGTTCGACGATGCGGCGCACATCGGGCAGGAACCCCATGTCCAGCATTCGATCCGCTTCGTCCAAAACGAGAATTTCGATCTGGCTAAGCCGCAGCATCCCGCGTTGGATCTGATCCAGCAGCCGCCCTGGCGTCGCGACGACGATATCCGCCCCCTGACGCAGGACCTGGTCTTGCCGTCCATACCCCGTGCCGCCAAACAAAACCACGGTGCGCAAATTGGTAAAACGCGCGTAATCGCGGATGGCGGTCTCGACCTGAGCCGCGAGCTCTCGGGTAGGTTCGAGCACGAGCGCGCGCAACGCGCCGCGCTGCCCGAGGCGCGAAATTATCGGCAACGCAAACGCCGCGGTCTTCCCAGTGCCGGTTTGAGCCGAGCCGATAAGATCCCGGCCTTCCAAGATGACGGGTATGGCGCGTAGTTGAATCGGAGTGGGAACGGTATAACCCGCAGCGCGAACGCCGTCGACTACTTTGGGAGCTAGTCCAAGTTTAGAGAATGGCATGACCTCTTATACACACGACATCAGTGGATTCACAAATGATAGGCAAAGCGTGCTCATCGCGTACCTGCAATCGAAACGGCCCCTTTGCCTTATCTCATCAGACTGCGCTTTGGTTGATCAAAGAGAATTCTGGGGCGTCTATATATAACTCGTAGGAATCCGAAGGCAAGCGGCGCTTGGTTGACACAACACCGCATCGTCGATAGCCTCTCTCCAAAACAAATGCCAGAGGTGTGATATGAACCTTCCTGACTTTCCAGACCCGCCCGCTGTGTTAGACCCAACGATGACCCATGCTAAACGAGAAATTAGAGTTTAGTATCAGGAAATGAATATGTCGTCCCGAATCTTCACCGCATAAGTCAACGCCCACGCCTGACCTTCGAGTCTCCGCTGAGTTAAGACCCTACATGAGTATTTCGCCCAGCCCTCAGCTCTCAGCGCAATGCAGCGTCTGCGGCACGCTGTTATCGGGCGCCATGAGTATCGTGTTTCGAACTTTCGGAATACGACGAAGTCCGCGCAATCCTAACATCTGCACTCGCTGTAGCGCCCATGTTGAAGAGGGGCGGCTGCTGGAGATCACGGTGCTCTTCGCCGACCTATCATCGTTTACCGAGCTGACCCACGATCTCGGAGCGGAAAGAACGCATGAAGTCATCGATGCCTTCTTACGGATGGCCACCGACGTGTTGGTCAAACACGGCGCCTTTATCGACAAATACATTGGCGACGCCGTGATGGCTCTTTTCAACGTCCCGATTCGGTATGAGGACCATGCACGACGCGCTATTATCGCGGCCGGTGAACTGCAATCCGCACTCGAAACTTTAGGCTCACGCTTTGGGCTCTCTCTTGAAGCCTCCGCGGGCATCTCAACCGGTTATGCGCGCGTCGGCCGGCTTGGCTCCGAAGACAGCAAGGACTATACGGCCATTGGCGACGTGGTCAATCTCGCCGCTCGCCTTCAAGGCAAAGCGGGCGCGGGTGAAATCCTTCTGAGCGAAGATAGCTACGTCAAGCACTCTGCCGAGTTTCCTGAAGCCACCGCCGAACAGGTCCTGCTAAAGGGTTTCCGAGAGCCGGTGATAGCCTATCGGTTACACGGCAAGGGAGACACTCGTCCGGCAAACGATAGCCTCGAAACAGCGGTAATAGAAAAGACCAGCTTGGGGGCGATCATTTTTGGCATCCTGGGAGCCCCGTGCGCTATATCGACCCTGATCGGTCCTTTGGCCGTCGCCTTCGGTGCAAGCGGACTCTTTGGCCTGACCGCCGCGCTCGTCTATTTAGACCAAAGCTTCATTCGCATTCCCATTCTCGTCCTGACAACCCTGGCCGCTTTCGCGAATCTCTATACTCTCTGGCATGCGCGAAAGCTCAGGATGGACGAGAAGGTTGCGGCCCATTTGAAAGTGATGACCATACTGGAAAAACGCCGGACCATTTTCGTGCTCGCCGCGTCTCTAGCAACGCTTGGGATCGTCGCCTTTGAAATCGTCGCTCATATCCTACTGCATTGAAAATCTCGAAGCACGCTGCGGCTGTATGAGGGCGAGACGTGGCCGCCTTATTTTTCCACTGTTCCCGGACAGATATATTGGCCAAACAGCGCATGGCATTCAAACTTGCTATCGCCGTAAGTCCATGGCGCATCGGAACCCAACGTCGTCCGAGCGAGTAGTTGGGCTTGCGTACGTGCGCCGCGTTGACTTCACTCTGTCCGGTGGATCGTCCCAGCCCCCGCCTCTTATTACCTTTTCTTTGCCACTCTCCGGCCCTTTCGGATTTCGCACGTCGCCGCGCACAAAGTTTTCCGCGAACCAATCCGCCACCCATTCAGAAGCATTGCCCGCCAGGTCCCGCACGCCGTAGGGGCTTTTACCGGTATCGTGCATGCCCACTGGCGAAAGCCCTCCTTTGTACGGGCTCCCTGAAGACTTGCCAAAGTTCGCGCGGGCAGAAGTTGGTTCGTCGTTACCCCAAGGATACCTACGGCCATCCGTGCCGCGTGCCGCCTTTTCCCACTCCGCCTCCGTGGGCAAACGCTTGCCTGCCCATCGGCAGTACGCCTCCGCGTCGTGCCAATCTACGCCGACCACGGGCAACTCATTCGAGTCAGCGAGGCTCGCTTCCTCCCAATGATCCGGCGGCTTTACCTCGCCGGTCGTCTTTAGAAACTTAGCATAACGTGACACCGTCACCTCATACTTGTCGATATAGAAGCCATCTACGTAAATCTCTCGAAGCGGTGACTCTTCGTCGTCTCCCATAATAAAGTTGCCGGCCGGGATGACGACGGCGGGCGCTCCATCTTTTCCGGCGGTCTCCAGATTCGGTGGCCGTTTCACCCAGTAGACATATGCTCCGGCGCAAACGACGCTCGCGACGATCAGTCGTTTGGCCAGAGTTTTTAGGACTGTGCGCCGTCGCGCCACGGCAATACGGTGGACGGCGTCGGCCACGCTAGCCGCCACATTGCCTTCAGGCTCGAGCAGCGTGATTGCCTTGAGATAAGCCGGGACTTGATCCAAACCCATTGGCCGCAGAACGACAGGCAGTAGCCGTCCGCCGGGATATTCCCAAGTCTTTTGCGCGATGCTCAGTTCGGTAAGCGTGTAACTGCCGGACTTCAGGGAGTCTGGGCTCAGCATAAAGACGAAAAGCTGAGATTTCT
>WNGH01004856.1_pt1 | contig 12813 bp, 9 predicted proteins | sample 5400631 | NCBI WGS metagenome assembly WNGH01 (sample SAMN13153373, study PRJNA577476) | soil metagenome | isolation source: 115 cm soil or saprolite under Garry oak tree replicate 1 | place: USA:California | collected 2016-06-15
GCCATTCGCCCTCACCACGACGAACCCGTCCAACCTGTGCTACCTCCGCCATTGCCTTCGCTCCCGTAGTGAATGAACACGGGAGCCATTTTCCTCATCGCGCGCGCAAGGAGAAGAACGCCATAGGGTTACCGGTTACCGTGCGCCAGGCACCTGCCTCACCGGGAAATCGCCGATCGAGCCCCGAAGGCCGAGCTTTCCCGGCCATTTTTCTTGCTGTGTCCTGCCAACGAGAGCGCAGCGAACAGGGCGCCCGGATTGCAGTTCGGGTGGCCTGTGCTCCACAAATACACGGCAGTTGGCCGAGAAGATATGCGATAACCAACCCGACACCGATGAACGCGCTAAATCCAGACGTGACCATTAGAGGCACGTGCATGCGGCGCCCGGTATTCGTATGGCCAAACTAAAAAGAAGGGCGTTGCGCGAGGCGGCTTGCCCGGAAAAAGTCGCGTCTTCAACATTCCAATCGCGTGCCGATCCAATCGGCATACCCGGATTCATTCCATCCAAGCTAAACCCGAAATGCATACGCTTACGGATGGAATCCCGGATGGAATCCCGCGGAAGGAAACCGCCGGGCTAAGCGCATCCGGACAGCAAAAGGCCCATCTGCGGACGCTGCTACCGTCGTTCCGTGCTATTGCCGGATGTTCTCGGCAGGCTACGCAGGCCCGGGTCAGGGGCCTTGTTCGGCACTTTCCGGTTCGACCACTACCGGATCATCTTGCTCGGTAAGGTGCGGCTTGCCGTCGAAGTCGATGAAGTGGCCCGAGCGATTAGCCTTGGTTTCGAGGTAGAAACGATTGTGGTCGTTTGCGGGTATGACGTGCGGAATGCGATCGACTACGCGGATGCCATAGCGCTGAAGCTCGTCGATCTTGCGCGGATTGTTGGTGAGGAGACGGACCGACCGCAGCGTCAAGCTCGCCAGCATGTGCGCCGCAACGGCGTAATCGCGCTCGTCGTCGCGAAACCCGAGGGCCAGGTTCGCGTCGACCGTATCCAACCCGCTATCCTGAAGCGCATAGGCACGCACCTTGTTCAAGAGGCCTATGCCACGACCTTCCTGACGTAGATAAAGGAGCACGCCGCAGGGCTCCTCGGCAATTCGCGTCAGGGCGGCGCCGAGCTGGTCGCGGCAATCGCATCGCAGAGAACCGAGCGCGTCGCCGGTCAGGCATTCAGAGTGCAGGCGAGTGACGACGTTTTCGCGTCCGAGCACGTCGCCATGAACGATGGCGATGTGCTCTTTGCCATCGCGGTTGTTGTGAAAGGCCACGATGCGGAAATGACCGAACCGCGTCGGGAGATCGGCGACGGCTTCGACCTTCACACAGATATGATGTCTGCCAAAGCCTTCGCAGTCGTGATTGCGGTCGCGTGTGACGAGGTCGTCAAGCATCGGAACTTCAGTCAGAGTCTTGAGACAGGGGGCTTCGCTCATGCGTTCCTCTGGACAGCGATGGGATCGTCTCAATTATACGCCGCGCTTAAATGATGCGGTGTTCCGTTCCGGCCGAATCTAATCATCGGAAAAATTGGCTAACGCGGCTGTCGATAATGCAGAGGATTTTTAGCCCGCCGACCGCGGCCTCAGCGTCGTGCCCACACCGTGCGCCGTGCGCTGCGGCAGACGACCTAAAATCCTCTGCATTATTATGGGGAGCTCTACATAAGGCTGAGAACCCGACGTGGCAGACTGTTCCGTTGGGTGTCTGTGCCGGGCCGCGAAGTGCCGATTACCTGACCGACATGGGAGTGGACCAAAAAAAGCATTGCTTCCATTGGCGGCAGACCGAGCAAGATCAGGCCAATCTGAATTCATCGCGCCTGGCCGAACCGCTCGCACAGGCCCTTCACCGCCTCGCGCTCACCGCGAATGCGCAACAACGCGCCCTCGCCGTCGGCGCGCTCCTCCAGCACCTCGCAGGTCGCGAAGATTTCGCCGCGCAGTTGCTGTGCCGACCAGGGAAGGAAGAGATCGGCCTCGACGAGGTCCTGGCGAAAGAACGCGACGATCGCTTCGCGCAGCAAGGCTATATCGCCGGCGCGGCGCGCGCTCATCACGATGCAATCGGGGTACTTTAGGCGCAGAGCCGCTTCGCGTTCGGCCTGCGCCGCGGCGTCGCCGCCATTGTCCACCTTGTCGATCTTGTTGAAGACGCGGATACGCGGCACGCCCTTGGCACCGATCTCGTCGATGACGTTTTCGGTGACCTCGAACTGCCGCTCAAACCCTGAATCGCTGGCGTCGACGACGTGGAGCAGCAGCGACGCATCGAGCGCCTCCTCGAGCGTCGACTTGAACGAGGCGACGAGCCCGTGCGGCAGGTTCTTGATGAAGCCGACCGTATCGCTGACGAGGATGCGCGGCCGGCTGTCGGGCTGGAGGGCGCGCACGGTGGTGTCGAGCGTGGCGAAGAGTTTGTCCTCGACCAGCACTTCGCTGCCGGTGAGGGCGCGCATCAGGGTGGACTTGCCGGCGTTCGTATAGCCGACCAGCGCCACGCCGGCGAGCCCCTGACGCTCCTGCCGGCGCGCGCGCTGCGTCTTGCGCTCGACGTCCATCGCGGCGATTTCCTGCTGCAGCTCGGCGATGCGGTCGCGAATCTTGCGCCGGTCCAATTCGGTGTGCGACTCGCCGGCGCCGCGGCCGCCGGTGCCGCTGCGCTGCCGCCCTTGCGGCCCGGCGAGCTTGGCCGCTTCGCGCAGGCGCGGTGCCATGTAGCCGAGGCGCGCGATCTCCACCTGGGCGCGCGCGGCGCGGGATCTCGCGTGGCGGTGGAAGATCTCGAGGATGACCATGGTGCGGTCCATCACTTCGCAACCGACCTCCTTTTCAAGGTTGCGCGCCTGCGACGGCGAGATCTCGTGGTCGATGAAGATGACGTCGATCTTGCCGGCGTCAGGGTCGGCGGCGGCCGGCGGCGTCTTTTCCAGCTCGACGGGTTCGGCGTCCACGAAGGCGCGTATCTCCTGTCGCTTGCCGGCGCCCAGGTAGGCCGTCGAGTCGAAGCTGGAGCGCTTCTGCGTGAAGGTGGCGCTGATCGCGAAACCCAGTGTCTTGGCCAGATCGCGCAGCTCGGCCAGCGACGCCTCGAACTCGACGTCGCTCACATTGGGCAGTTGCACGGCCGCCACGACGGCGTATTGGGGCTTCTCTTTGACTTCTCTTCGCATTCGGGGAGTGCTTCTCTTGAGTGAGCGAAGCCGGATAGTACCCGCCAATGCGGTAGTCGCCGGTACTGACCCTGCCCCGGCCATCAGGCGAGCCTTCGGCCCGCCCCGCGCTCGGCATGACGGGACGTCTCGAAACCGGCTGCCGATTCGATTCCGCTGCGCGCCGATTGAGCAGTCGAATGATCGTGCGCGGAGAACGGCATCATGGAACGGCCTATGTCCGAGTCGAGTCCGACGCGCCGCAACACAATGTCCGAGGGTGGACGTTGCCGGCGTGCTCCGCGACCTCGAAGATCGTGGCCAGTCGCGCAGGACTTGGGGCGAAGTCATCAGCGGGCCGCTGCGCATCTGATCATGCAGGTCGCGCAGCAGCAGTTCGCGGGCGACGCCCAGGCGATGGGTCAGAACGGACTCGGCTGTGCCGGGCAGGCCCATTGGGGCCACGGCATTGCCGACATGCAAGGGATTGGCAGCCGATGCGCAAACCAGGGGCGAGAGTAGGTGGAGGGGCTCAAGAGGGAAGTCGGGATGCCATGTTCAAGCGGCGGGAATCCGATGAGCTTGTGGCGGTTGCTCAACGGATTGTGGCCGCGTCCCGATGGGGAGAGGCGACGTCGGGGACAGGAAGAAGCGCCTCATCGCAATCCAGTGCGACTCGAATGTCAGTCTCCCACTCTGCGGTAAATTGCCTGGTCGCAATTCGAGCGTCATGGCCAGTCGAAGTAGGAATACCAGTGCGATGCGAGCCAAAACACGACGCCAATCTGGGCGAGATACAGAACCGCGAAGAACGCCCCGGCACCGGTTTCCCGGCAACCATCACGCTGCGGTTGCCGAACAATCACTGTTTTATCCACGTGCATCACCTCCTTGTTGCAGAAGCTTGTTGCAGAAGCAGGAACGTCCGGCACGCCTGGAGCCGGGGCTGCCGGCGGGCGGACGGTGTCGTCCCGGCCACTTCCCCGCGGTGGGCTTCATGCCGCCACCGCGCCTCGGAGATCCCTTCGCGTGGCGCCTGCCTCGGATCGCGCCAGCCGGCAGACACTGTGGCCTGAGCCGGGCTGCAGTCCGAAGGCGTCGTCGAAAATCGGATGACGAGGACGAATTCCAAGAGCATTCCGGATCAATTCGGCCGCAGAATATCGGCCTCGTATGCTAATGTCAATGCCGGAGAAAGGCCTGCGACGCCCGGAATGGTGCTGCGATTCGACGGCCTTGGCGCCCATCACCAGGGCCAGACAGCTCCGTGAAGGGACCGGGATATAACCTTCGATATATGCCGTTAGCGATAGGGCTTCGCGTCTCCGCCGGCAGCTGATCCGCAACGGCGCACCAGTCCGCAGGCGCCACCAGGTGATCCCGGGAACTCGCGCAGGCGACACACCCCGGGGCCACATAAATGGCGGGCCGTGCGAATCCGTTCGCGGCGGCGGTCGACGATGACGATTGCGGGCCAGCGCGGCGTGTCTCAGGAAGACGCCCGGCATTGCCGTGGGACTCAGGGACGGCCGGTTCAATTCCATGGAATGGACAGCCAGCGACTGACTGTTGATAGGCGAACTGCACTGGCCAGCCCGTACGCGACTGGCTGCTCAAGGGGAAAGAGCACCGGCGCCGCTGCCTCTGTGGAGATGGGCCGCCGATCGGTGGTCCGCACAGGGTGGGCACCGTGATCAATTCCATACGAGCAGCCTATAGTCGGCATCGGGATCGTTCCGGATGCCGTTGCCGGCGGTGCAGAGGGCTTGAAAGTCGGCCTCGTCAATGTCATGCTCGGCAACATGATCCATCAGGAATACGCCGAGTGGCAGACGGCTGCGGCCCAAACTGCCAAGGCGCCGGCGAGTGATCGATCTGTGTTGGCAGTCGCCAAACCGGAGACGGCAGTGACGGGCGGTGGCCGCAACCGACCGATCAAGGCACTGTGAGCTGGTTTGGTCATTTTCCGACACTCGGCGCCAAGCGAGGGTCGCTTACCCCGACCGATGGTGACCCTGCTTATCGTACGTTCTGCGTTCTTCATCGGCAGTTGGTCATTGATAACCCGGAACATCGTTAGCTTGTTAGGCCATTCGCATCGTACCCGGAGGTTCTCAGTGATGAGCCCATCGTCATGGCCCGTCGTTCAGGCCATTGTGTTCGTTCTGCTTGCATGCTTTCAGTGGTCGAGCCCGTTTGCAGCGACGGCCGACCCGGCGAAAATTCGGCATCAGGTGGACGCCGTCCGGAGCCAGCTCAACAATCGGGACTGGGCCGCCCTCGAGTCGCAGTTCTCGGCAGTGCAGGCATCCTACGAAGGGGATTCGTCGCAGGAGGATGCGCTGGTACGGATGACCTCGGCGTTCTATTTGCCCTTGCCGGAATCCGAAGAACTGTTTGAGGCCTGGACAGCCGCGTACCCGCGTTCCTACAGTGCGCATCTCGCAGCGGGAATCTTCGACTTCTCCATGGCCATGACCTGGCGTACCGAGGCCTTTGCATCGGCCGTGAGCCCGTTTCACTTCCAGCAGATGTATGTCTGGCTGGACAAAGCCACCCGTCATTTACGCCAGGCTCTGAGCCTGACCCGACGCCCGATCGCGGCCTACGGCTATCTGATCGACATCGTTCGGTACCAGCCCGTCCAACAGCCGAGCACGGCAGGCGAATATGTCGCCGCCGTCTTCGGTAGGCGCCCCGACAACCGGGAAGACGCGGAGAGCCTGCTGGCTCGCGCGCTGGCCGCCGATCCGCAATGCGAAACTCCGCGCCGGGCGATGCTGCTGATGCTTAGCCCACGTTGGGGCGGCAGCCTTGGCCGTATGCGGAACTTCGTATCCTCGACCCTCGATGGAATCGCAGGCACAGCCAAAACGGCGAGACTGCGGGACAGCCTCGAAGGCGATATCGCGAAAGCAGAAGCGCTCCAGGCATGGGACCGGCGGAACTATGTTGTGGCATTGGAGAAGATCGACGAGGCCTTGTCGCATTCTCCCGATGCTTATGCCTGGGAACTGCGCGGACGCCTGAACAAACTCCTCGGTCGCGTGGACGATGCGATGGCGGATTTCGACCGCGCGCTCGGGGTCCCGTGGAACGGGAACGCCGACGCGCACTACTGGAAAGCCATGACTTGGCTCGACCGGGCGAAAGGTCCGGCCGTGTTACCGGAAATGGAAGTTGCGGCGAAAGCCAACCACATTGTGTCGATGCGACAAATCGGCGCGATGTATGCCAGGGGCGAATTCGGGATTCCCCTCGATCATTCCCTTGCGCACTTCTGGTGGGAAAAGGCAGCCCAATTCAGGGATGCCGAGTCGCTGTTCTATCTTGGCAGCGCCTATGAGGTCGGCATAGGGGTGGCCAAGGACGAGGCAAAAGCCATCCCCTATCTGCGGCTCGCCGTTGAAGAAGGCTACGGCCCGGCGGAGAATGAGCTCGGTCTGATGCTGTGGTACGGACGGGGCACCACGGCGGATCAGGACGAGGCGGTCAGGCTATGGAAGGATGCCGCGAGCCAGGGCATCTGGCAGAGCAAACACAATCTTGAGTATTTCACTCACTCGCCGCTGCTCCCGTTTCTTCCTAATGGGGTTCCCGAACCCTATCGCCGCCCGCTGTACGGACTGGTCGGCGTGCTCGTTGCGCTGCTGATCTACCTTAAAAGTCGGTCCCGGCCGGCGAGCATGCTCGATCCCGGTGGGACTCGGGCACTCGCGAGCGAGATGTCCGGCTATCGTGTCGGGCTGGTGTCGTACAAGATCATCGCCTGGCTGGACATCCTCTTCTTTGCCGCCTGCAGCGTGATGTCCTGGCTGTCGGGCCAAGCTTATGTTTCTCCCTGGTTCTTGATCTTCGTCGCGCCTGGCGTTTACATGTTGCTCAGCGCCTCCCACCTGGAACTGGACGCCAAGGCGATCCGGGTCGTCGCGCCCTTTGCCGATTACGAAATGCTGTGGAGCGATGTCGAATGGCTGGAGACCAGCCGGCAAGGCACGCTGGTTCTTCATGGCAAGGAAGGTAAGCGCCTTGTGTTCGTCCCTCCGTCGTTCTGGTCCGGGAAAGATAAGCCCGCCATGTTCAAGTTTCTCTTTGAGGAACTCGAGCGTCGAAAGCTGGTGCCGGTACCGAGCAATACCGCTGACTACAAGATCCACAGGAATGTCCGGATACGAAGCGCCCGCGCCTGACGCGGCGTGCGGCAAGAATTCGTCGCGGCGTCGACGCCGCGATTGTGCCGTGCCACGCATTGTCGGGGTGAGGGAGGAACAATGCCCTAATAGTTATCGGCGGGCACCTGTCGGTCGCCGAGTAGATCGTGTTTCCGGCGGTTGGCGCGTTCATGGGCGAGACGGTGGCGGGCGCGCTCGGCTTTCGCCGTCTCATGGTCCACGCGTTCGCGCAGACGCGAGCGTTGTCCAACGATTCCTGGTGTCGATTTCGTTCGATCGACTAACGCAGGATCGCGCCCTCGGCAGCGGCGACCTTGTTTTGACTGCAACCGATGGCGGTCGGCCGTTTCGTGGCGCGTTCCCCACGGCGAATCGCTCGACAAACGCGTGGAAACAACATTGAACATTGTCATACTGAGCGGACAGGGCAACTTTGCGAGCGCACTCCCCTAATGCGAGCGCATTATCGCGGTCGATCCGAGTTTGGCGAACGCCTGGAGCAGCAAGGGCTACGCGCTGATGAAACTGGGCCGCCTGGACGAGGCGGCAAAAGCGCTCGAAACGGCGGTCGGATTGGCACCGGATATGTCGAATGCCTGGATCAATTTCGGCCAAACGCTATTACTGCAGAAACAACTGGGCAAGGGCATCGTCGCGCTGGAACGGGCCATCAAGCTGAACCCGCAAGCGGCGGATGCCCGGCTCTATCTGGCTCGAGCTTATCTCGGCGGCAAGCAGTACGAGCGCGCCCGCTCGATCCTCGACGAATTGCTTCGCCTACAGCCGGAGTCGGCGAGTGCGCTTGCTCTCATGACCTGGCTCAACCTGGTCGAAGGCAAGGGCCAGGAGGCACAAACCTCCTATCTGCGCATGAAAGCCAAGAGTCCTTTAGAGGCAGCGAATTTCCGGGCCTCCGCGATTGCCAAGAGTGTGCCGGGAGCTGTCGAACTCCCGGAGTAGCCGAATAATGCGGAGTAGCCTCGACGCGTGGCGAGTGCCAGCGGGGTACAGGTAATGGATGCTCCAAGGTCTGATTTCAAGGGGAAGCAATGGCCGGCGGGTCGCGCGGGCTTTCCTGTTGCTGCCGCATTGCAGGCCCCGCCGTCACGGCATCGCTCGTCGACATGCTTACGGTATGATGCTCGCGAACTAACATTGGACGTCATAGCGGCCGGATTGGCCGCGGATCAGGGAGCTGCTATGGAAACCGGCAATCACTACGACCTCCTCGGCGTGCCGAGGTCCGCTTCTGCGGCGGAGATCGGCGCCGCCTACCGGCAGGGACTCGACGCGCTGCGTGTCGGCCTCGGTAGCGGCGCCACGCCCGACCCGGGACGGCTCGACGCCCTGCGAGCCGCCTACAAGACGCTGACCGACCCGATGGCGCGGGCCGCCTACGATGCGTCGCTGCGGCCGCCGCCCGACGTGCCGGCCGCTCCGGGCGGCGCCGCGAAGGCGCCCGGGCCGCTCGCCTTCCGCTTCGTCGGCCACGGCGGCGAATACTTCCGCATCTGGATCGTCAATCTGCTCCTCTCGGTGCTGACCCTGGGCGTCTATTCGGCTTGGGCCAAGGTTCGCCGCGAGCAGTACTTCCACCGCAACCTGCTGCTCGACGAGTCGGGCTTCGACTACCACGGCCAGGCGAAAGCGATCCTCAAGGGCCGCCTGATCGCCTTCGGCGTGCTGGTGCTGCTCTCGGTGACCGAGCACGTCGGCCCGAAGACGCACGCGCTGGCCTTGCTGGCGCTGGTGCCGGCGGTGCCCTGGCTGGCGGTGCGTGCCCTGCGTTTCCGCGCCCACAACACCAGCTATCGCGGCCTGCGCTTCTCGTTCCACGGCACCTACCGCCAGGCCCTGATGACCTTCGTCGTCCATGGCCTGCTGGCGGTGGCGACGCTGGGCCTGAGCTTTCCGCTGTTCCTGCAGCGGCAGAAAAAGTTTGTGCTCGACAACCTGCGCTACGGCGGCGCCGAGTTCAGTTGCGCGGTGCGCTCGCGGGACTTCTATCGCATCTTCTTCATGCCGGTCATCGCCGTGGTGGCGATCATCTTCGTCGCCGGCATCCTGGCGGCGCTGATCGGCGGCGCGGCCGCGCCGCTGCTGCCGCTGGCCTTCCTGGGCGGCTTCCTGGGCCTGCAACTGTTTTTGCTGCCCTACGTTCATGTCCGCACCGGCAACGCGGTGTGGAACAGCACTCGCGTGGCGGGCAGCGGATTCCGCAGCGCGATGACCGTGCCGAGCTACTTCTGGATCGTGGCGAGCAACCTGGTCCTGCTCGTCGTCACCGCCGGTCTCTTCTGGCCGTGGGCGAAGGTCCGCGTCGCCGTCTACCGGGCCAAGCGGACACAGTTCTGGTGCGAGGGCTCCCTCGACGAATTCGTCGCCGGCGAGGCGTCGAAGGCGACGGCGATCGGCGACGAGATGGCGGAACTGTTCGCCGTCGATGTCGCGCTGTAGATGCTCGCCGCCGCCTTCTTCGACGGCCGCAGCTCGCGACGCCACGAGGCCCGGCTGACGCTGCGCGATGGCGAGTTGTGCGTCGAGGGTGCATTCGGCGGACGCCGCGAGCCGCTGGCGACGCTGGTCGTTTCCGAACCCCTGGGCGGCGCGCCGCGCACGGTCCGCTTCGCCGACGGCGCCTTCTGCGAGGTCGCCGACCATGCCGGCCTCGCCGCGCTGCTGGCCAGCGCGGGACTCACCGACTCGCCGCTGCACGTCGCCCACCGGCGCTGGCGCTGGGCGCTGGGCGCCCTGGCCGGGGTGGCGGCAACGGTGGCCGCCGTCTATGTCTGGGTGCTGCCCTGGCTGGCCGACATCGTCGCGCCGCGCCTGCCGGAAACGGTGGTCGAGGCGATATCGGAGAATGCCTTGCGTGTTCTCGATACCCAGGTGCTGGCGCCAAGCCGCCTCCCTGCGGCACATCAGCAGGCAATCGCCGCCCGGCTGGCCGCGCTCGAGGCGCGCGTCGGCCCCTTGCCGCGCCACCGCCTGCAGTTCCGCGCCGCACCGCGCCTCGGCCCGAACGCCTTGGCCCTGCCCGACGGCGAGCTGGTCCTGTTCGACGAACTGGTGGCGCTGGCGGACAGCGACGACGAGGTGGTCGCCGTGCTGGCCCACGAAATGGGCCACGTCGAGTATCGCCACGCCATGCGCCAGTTGGTCCAGGGCGCCGTCGTCTCCTTCGTCGTCGGCACCTGGTTCGGCGACGTCTCGTCGATCGCCGCCGGGCTCGGCGCACTGGTCCTCGAATCGCGTTACTCGCGCAGCTTCGAGCGCGAAGCCGACGCCTATGCCGGCCGACTGCTGCTGGCGTCCGGGTGGTCGATCGAGCCGCTGGTGCGCATGCTCGGCCGCCTCGATGCGAGCCGGGCGCGGCGAGACGGCGGGGACGGTGGCGGGGAATTCGCCGGACTGTGGCAGAGCCACCCCGATACGGCCGAGCGGATCGCCGCGCTGCGGGCGCTGGCGGCGAAGTAGGTGGCGGCCGGGCATATGACGCCGGGGAACCGCCCTGGCGGAAACGCGGGCGATTTTGGCGCCGCCGTAATGCGCCGTGGCTGCGGCGGATTACGCAAGTCAATTAAATCGAGTGTGGCGTATTCTACGGGGCTCAATGACGTCGGCACAAACTCGGGCCGGCGCTTTGACACGGTCTGGACCATCAAGAGACGCTGACGAGGCGAAGGCGGTCGCCGTACAGGGCGTCCGGTTTACGCTCGACAGCCGACGTTCATGTGCGACTACGCAATCATTCTTGATCGACCATTGCCGCCGCTGGCAACCAGACCGACCTATGTCCGCAGTGGATAGGCCAAGCGCCGTAGGCTAGGAATACGGCCCGAATGACCGCTTGGCACTTCGGGCTACAGCCGGAACCGACCCACAGGCGTCACTGGTAAATTGGGAGCGGTCATCCGCCCCGAACGCTTGCACATCGAGAAGCAGCCGTTCGTAACGCTAAAGGGATACTTTCGCTTGGATGGCAGCTTCGCACTGGTTTCGGTCATTCAGGCTCGGATCGTCACCGGCCAGTCCCGGCCAGAAGCGGACGTTGGCTCACGCTTTCACGCGGGCGTGCTAACGTCCGCTCCAAGCCAGACGGCGGACACCCGACCAAGTAAAAATCTCGTCACGTTGCTGCCCGGAGCGGACGGTCGGTGCTGCGTAACCATTCGCACTTAATTGCGGCCCCATCCGCTAGGCGAACGACTTCGGTCGATCTGTTGCTTCGGGGTCGGTACCCTCTTTGACCGTAGAGTAACGGACCATCGAATAGTGCTCATCGGTAAGGAACCGTTACCGAAGGCCGGGACGCCGCAGGCGGCTCAGGGCACACGAAGCGCCTAGAGCCCGATCCGGCCTCCTAACCGAATGCCTCATGATCGTCTGCTCGAACTACCGAAGTAACATCTTGGCCGAGTGCTAAACTGGCAGGCCTTAATGCCAACGCAAAGTGGCCGCCGGGCCGAGCCAACATGGCTGCGCCGAGTGTCTGAAATAGTCACAATGAGCGACAGAGACCTTTTCACTGCTGGAGATGATGGATTAGTGCCGCGTGGCGATGCTGCCCGCCAGGCTATTGATTCACTCCGCGGGTATGCCTATCAGGTGACGGCGGCGGCGCTCGCCTGGCTCGACATCGATGAACAGGGCCGGCTTTTTCTGGAGGTAGCGGAAGACTATGCGGTCGTCGCCCGCAATGCGATTGAGGCTGTGCAGGTCAAGGATACTGAAGCCTCGGGGACCGTCACGCTTAATACTGGTAGTGTTCGAGACGCGGTCGCGGATTTCGTGTCGTTGAGGGCTATCAACCCTAACGCGGACGTGCAGCTTCGGTACTTCACGACTTCGGAGATTGGCACAGAAAGAGCGGTGGATGAACGCCCGGGCGGGATGGCAGGTCTTGCCTATTGGCGCAATGCGGCCACAGGCGCTGATGTCGGGCCTCTTCGCTCGATCCTGGAAAGCGACAACTTTTCGGCGGCGGTCCAGGCATTCGTGAAGGATCGGGACGACGAGACTCTCCGCAGCGATTTGCTCCGCAAAATCCAATGGGATTGCGGCAGACCCCACCTCGCCGCGCTTCGCAAGGAATTCGAGGAGCGGCTTGTCCTGGTTGGACGCGATGTCTTCAGGCTCTCGGCACCCGAAGCGACACGCATTGCCGACATACTAATTTACCGCGTGCTTGATAGAAGCATTGCCAAGAATGCGGCAGACCGTGTCCTGACGCGGGCAGCCCTCTATCTTGCCGTCGACGACGCTACTCGGATCTTTGTGCCGAGGGTCGCGGCCGACATGATGACGTTGATTTCGTCTGGCCTAACGGCGTCGGCATTGGCTAGCCCGAACTTTGATCCCCGACTGAACGCAAGTATTCGCCGTGTTTAGACTTTTTGTTCGGCGACTGCTGAGCTACTGGGTACAGGCGGGATTCAGACCGAGCAGCGTGAAGGCCTTGGTCTGAAGAGGTGTGGGC
>WNGH01009552.1_pt1 | contig 12812 bp, 12 predicted proteins | sample 5400631 | NCBI WGS metagenome assembly WNGH01 (sample SAMN13153373, study PRJNA577476) | soil metagenome | isolation source: 115 cm soil or saprolite under Garry oak tree replicate 1 | place: USA:California | collected 2016-06-15
GCCCACAGCTGGTTCCACAGGCGCCGGTCCTGTTCTTCCAGCAGGACGACGTCCCCGGCCTCGTCGGTGCGGGCCGGGCGGCGAGCGTCGGTGAGCAGCAGCAGCGCGAGCAGCCCGGCCGTCTCCGGGTCCGGGATCAGCTCGTGCATCCGCCGGGCCAGGCGGATCGCGGAACAGCTGCTCGCTCGGCTCGTGCTCGCTCAGCTCGTGCTCGCCTTGCTGGGCACCTGCACGTTCACCACCGGGCGGACAGGCAGATTCTCGGCGGCGCCCCGGTGGAGCAGGAGCAGGTATTTCATCTCGGGCCTCCGCTACGCCGGCGGGGCCGGCTTCGACATGTAGTCGAACGGCGCGCCGCCATATGGACAGTACCGCCGGCGATTTCCAGCCCGCCGGTTTCGTGAGACCCTGGCTGCGGGCCGGGCGGAAGGGACCATGGGTGGACGAGCAGCAGATCAACGTGGATGGCCAGCGGATCGCGTTCACGCAGAGCGGGGGCGGCGGCCTCGCCGTCATCTTCGTGCACGGCAATTCCTCCTCGGCCCGGACCTGGCAGCCGGTCATGACCGGGGAGTTCGGGCGGCGGTTCCGGTGCCTGGCCTTCGACCTGCCCGGGCACGGGGAATCGGCCAAGGCCAGCAACGGCAAGGACTACTCCCTACCGGGCTATGCGAAAGTGCTCACCGGGTTCGCCCAGGCGACGGACGCGGCGGACGCGGTGATCGTGGGGTGGAGCCTGGGCGGCCACATCGCGCTGGAGGCCGCTCCGGCCTTGCCCGAAGCCGCCGGGTACGTCGTGTTCGGCGCGCCGCCGGTCGCCTCCGCGGCCCAGATGGGCGCGGCGTTCCTGCCGAACCCGGCCATGAACGTGGGCTTCACCGCCGCGGTCGGGCCCGCCGAGGCCCGGGCCTACGCCGGGAGCTTCACCGCAGCCCGTTCGGCCCTATCCCTCGACGAGTTCACCGCCGACATCCTGCGTACCGACGGCGCGGCCCGGGCCGGCCTGTTCGCCAGCATCGGCGAGGGCCGGTTCGCCGACGAGGTCGCCATCGCCGCGACCCTCGGCCGGCCGCTGGCCATCCTGCACGGCGAGGGCGAGCAACTGGTCAGCCTCGACTACCTGCGCCGGCTGACCATCCCGGCCCTGTGGCGCGGCGCCGTGCAACTGATCCCCGGCGTCGGCCATGCCCCCCACCAGGAGGCACCCGGCCCGTTCACTCACCTGCTCGACCAGTTCATCGCCGACCTCAAATGAGCCAGTCCAGGCATCTCCGACTCTAAGCGGGCTGCGTTTCCCTTTTCCGTACGGTGCCGTCGGCCATGACGTCGCCGCCGTCGCAGCGCCACTGGATCCGGCCGCCCTCGAACTGCTCGGTGTAGAGCGTGGCGTACAGCCCGCCCTGGCGCAGCAGGTCCCGGTGGGGGCCGGATTCCACGACGCGTCCCCGGTCGATGACGTTGATGATGTCGGCGTTGACGATAGTGGACAGGCGGTGCGCGATGGCGATGGTGGTGCGCGACCCCATCAGGGCATCGAGGGCCTTCTGCACCTCGCGCTCGCTGGCGGTGTCGAGGGCCGAGGTCGCCTCGTCGAGGATGAGGATGCGCGGGTCGTGCAGCAGGACCCGGGCGATGGCCAGGCGCTGCTTCTCCCCGCCGGACAGACGGTAGCCGCGCTCGCCCACGAGCGTGTCGTAGCCGTCGGGGAATTCCATGATCCGGTCGTGGATGTAGGCCGCCCGGGCGGCTTCCTCTAGCTCCTCCAGGGTGGCGCCGGGTCGGCCGTAGCGGAGGTTGGCCAGGATGCTGTCGTGGAAGAGGTAGCTCTCCTGGGTCACGAAGCCGATGGCGGCGGCCAGCGAGGCCTGGCGGACGTGCCGCACGTCGAGCCCGTCGATCTCGATCGACCCGCCGGTGACGTCGTAGAGGCGGGGGATCAGGTAGCTGATGGTGGTCTTGCCGGCCCCGCTCGGCCCGACCAGGGCCACCAGCTGGCCCGGATCGGCTTCGAAGCTGACGCCGGCCAGGGCGTCCTCTTCGGTGCCGGGATAGCGGAAATGGACGTCCCGCAGCGCCACCAGGCCGCCGGTGCCGGCCGCCGGCAAGTCCACCGCGTCGGGGGCATCGACGATGTCGGGGATCACGTCGAGGTACTCGAAGATCCGGTCGAACAGAGCCAGGGAGGAGCGCAGCTCCACCGAGACCTGCAGCAGTTGCCCGATCGGGAAGTACAGGCGGGTCTGGAGCGTGGTGAAGGCCACGATGGTTCCGGCCGAGATGGCGTGGTGGTTCGCGAGGAGGAGGCCGGCGGTGAGGTAGATCAGCGCCGGGGTGATGGACAGGAACGACTGCACCACGGCGTAGAAGCCCTGGCCGATCATCTGCTGGCGGACCTCGAGGTCGGCCAGGCGCTGGTTCTCCTGCTCATAGCGGGTGATGTCACGCGCCTGGCTGCCGAACACCTTGGCCAGCAGTACCCCGGATACCGACAGGGTCTCCTCGCTGATGGCGCTCATGGCCGCCAGCGATTCCTGGGTCGAGCGCGACACCCGGCGGCGCCGGTCGCCGACCGTCTTGGTGAGCCAGAAGAACGCGGGCACGGTGATGACCGCCACGATGGTCAGCTGCCAGCTGATGATGATCATGGCGACGATGCTGGAGACGAAGGTGACGACGTTGGCCAGGATGGTCGAGGCGGTGGTGGTGACTACCGTCTGGACGCCGCCCACGTCGTTGGCCAGCCGGGACTGGATCTCGCCGGTCTTGGTGCCGGTGAAGAAGGCGAGCGAAAGAGTCTGCAGGTGCGCGTAGAGCCGGTCGCGCAGATCCCGCATGACCAACTGCCCGACGCGAGTGGTTTCGTAGGTTTGCAGGATGCCGATGGCGCCGTTGACGATCGGGACCGCGGCCATGATGCCGACCAGGATGTAGAGCAGGTGCAGTCGGGGGCCGCCCGGGACGAACAGGGCATGGTTGAACACCGCCTGGATCAGCAGCGGGTTGGCGATGCCGATCGTCGAGGTCACCACGATGAGGCCCACGACGGCGGCCACCTGGAGCCGGTAAGGGCGGAACAGCGTAACTATCCGCCGGGCCGTGTTCCGGCCCGTGCGGGCAGGCGCGTCGGTCAGCATGATGCGACCTCCTTCAGAGTACCGCGACCGCTATCACGAGCAGCGTGTCATCACGGCCCGTTCGGATCCATCGTCCCGGTAATCGGGCCTCCAGGCACCGATGGCAGCTACGTCACCGAACACCACCTACAGCAGGCCGAGCTTCACCGCACCTCGTTCGGCGCTATATCTAGGTGCGCCGCAGGCGCTCACCCCCCGACCCGGGCGGCGGATTCATATGGTTGTGGCACCCTACGCAAAAGAATGAATACGTTGCCGCAACCATGGAATGCTGGCGCGTTCCCTGGCCGACTCCTGACACTCATCCGTCACGCGCGCCCGGCCTGTCACGCGACCCGGCTGGAACCCGGCACCAGCCTGGACCTGTAAGCCCGCCGGGGGCAGCTGCCGAAGGCGGCGCTGGATGAAGGCGCGTTCGGCGGGCGGAGGCTCGAGTTCGAGCGCCTGCCGGTAGGCGGCCCCGGCTTCCTGCGGCCGGCCGAGCCGCCGCAGCAGATCGGCGCGTGCGAGGTATAGCTGCGGCCAGCGTCTCAGCTGCGGGTGGCCGCTGATCGTGTCCAGGATGACCAGGCCGGCCGCCGGTCCTTCGGCCATGGCCACGGCGACGGCCCGGTTGGCCTCGACCACGGCCGTGGGTTCGTACCCTCGCCGTAGAGCGAGGCGATCTGGCGCCAGTCGGTCTCGGCGGCGGTGCGGGCCGTGGAGTGGCAGGCGGCGATCGCGGCCCACAGCTGGTAGACGCCGGGGCGGCCCGCCGCCAGGGCGTTCTGCAGCAGGGCGTCGCCTTCGGCGATGGCCTGCTGGTTCCACAGGCGCCGGTCCTGTTCTTCCAGCAGGACGACTTCCCCGGCCTCGTCGGTGCGGGCCGGGCGGCGAGCGTCGGTGAGCAGCAGCAGCGCGAGCAGCCCGGCCGTCTCCGGGTCCGGGATCAGCTCGTGCATCCGCCGGGCCAGGCGGATCGCGGAGTCGCACAGCTCGGCCCTGATCAGGTCGGGCCCGCGGGCGTTGGTATGCCCCTGGGTGAACAGGACATAGACCACTCGCAGGACGTCGGCCAGCCGAGTCGGGAGCACGTCCGGCGCCGGGACCCGGAACGGAATACCTGCCTGCCGGATCTTGGCTTTCGCCCGCGACAGCCGCTTCGCCATCGTGGGCTCTGGAATCAGGAACGCTGCCGCCACCTCCGCGGTGCTCAGCCCGGCGACCGACCTCAACGTCAGCGGCAGGCGTACCTCCCGGTCGAGCGCGGGGTGGCAGCAGGTGAAGATGAGGGCCAGCTCATCGTCGCCCATGGGGTCGTCCCGGGGAGATTCGGCCGAAGCTGCGGCTTGCCGCGACGCGCTCGCTTCCTTCACCTCCCGCCGTGCTTCCCGGCGCAAACGATCCAGGGCCTTGTGCCGGGCCACCCCGATGAGCCATGCCCCCGGGTTGCCCGGCAGCCCTTCGCTCGGCCAGCGTTCCAAGGCCACGCAGCAGGCTTCCTGCACCGCGTCCTCGGCGAGGTCGAGATCGCCGACTAGGCGCGTGACCGTGGCGACGGCCGCCCACCAGTGCTCGCGGAACAGTTGCTCGCTCAGCTCGGGACCTGCCTCTTCACCACCGCCACGGTCACCACCGGGCGGATCTCGACGGAGGCCTCGCCTGCCGCCGGCAGGCTCGCCGCCCACTTGATCGCCTCGTCGAGGTCGGCGCACTCGATCAGCGTGTAGCCGCCGACCTGCTCCTTGAGTTCAGCGGCCGGACCGTCGGTGAGCAGGGTCTCGCCGTTCCGGACGCGGACGGTGGTAGCCGCCGACACCGACTCCAGCGGGGCGCAGTCGATCAGGACCCCAGCGGAGGCCATGGCCTCGTTGGCGGCCCGGTAGGCGTGGGAAAGCGCCAATGCTTCGGGGCTCGAGGGATCAGGCAGATCCTCGTTGGCGCCTCGGTGGAGCAGGAGCAGGTATTTCATCTCAGGCCTCCGCTACGCCGGCGGGGTGCCGGCTTCGACATGTAGTCGAACGGCGCGCCGCCATATGGACAGTACCGTCGATGATTTCGGCTGTCGCGAGCGGAAAGGCGGCATGGACGACCACCGGCTCAGCGAACTTGGCTGGTAGGATCCCAGATTGCCTTGGCGCCTGGCGCGGTGGGAGGATCAAGGGGCGATGTCTACCGATGTGACAGTGATTCTTGAGCACCGGCCGGGTGAGCTGGCCCGGCTGGGAGAGATCGCTGGCGAAGCCGGTGTCTGTATCCGTGGCTTTGCGGCCTTCACGGGTGAGGGCAGAGGGGTCGTCCACCTGCTCCTGGACGACGAGGCCGTGGCCAGCTGCCGGGCGGCTCTTGAGCACGCCGGCATAGGGATCGCTGACGAGCGTGAGGTCCTGGTGGTCGAGATCGAGGACCGGCCCATGGCGCTCGGCGAGCTGACCCGGCAGCTCGCCGACGCTAACGTCAACGTCGACCTTGCTTACACCACGTTCGGGCGCCTGAAGATCGTGATTGCCACCGATGACCTGAAAAGCGCCCGCGCCGTGCTCCAGCAGACGTAGGCCGTGTGCAGGAGCAGCGAGCCGAACTCACGCATCGCACCGAGCCTGGGGAGCCTGGGGAGCCTGAGCAGGCTCCCCAGGACTCCTGAGAAAGGTGCGTCTAGCCCGACGCCGGGTGCTCGATCACCGCGTCGGGCCCGGGAAAGATGAGCCGGGTCTGGCCGTCATCGAACTTCACCAGGTAGGGCGGCTCTCCCTTGGTGCCGCGCACCTCGACGATCTCGCCGTTCTTATCCGGGTGCCCGACAACGTTGCCATGAATGCAGATATGGTCGCCAATGGTCGCCTGCATGTCAGGATCTCCTCTCCGCGCCGAGAGTTGTACCTACAGGGTCGCACGCCTAAGAGGCGGTGTACCCCGGCCCTCCGGTTATCACTCACTACGGCCGACCCTGTGGCGCGGCGCCGTGCAGCTGATCCCCGGCGCCGGTCGCTGCCCGGGCGCGGGCGCCGTGACCACGGCCATCGATCGCATTCCGTCGAGGTCGTGCGGAGGAACCCGGTCGGCATAGCGATCCGCAAGCGTCGCCGTGCGCTCGATGACCTCGGATTCGTTCACTGCTGTGTCTCCCTCGGGTTCCTGACAACTCCCGGGCTGCCGGCATCCGGCCACGCTGACCAGAGCCGGTGCCCGCCACCCCAGCGGTCCCCGTCGAGGATGTGCGTGCTGCGTTCCAGTGGAACGCGCAGTGATTCCGGCGGGGGACGATCGGGGTGGCCGACGGTAGCTTCAGCGTCCCACGCGGATCGCGCCTGCGTCCCGCATGCCCCGTGATCAGCTCGGCTTTCCGCGGCCACCTGCCTGTCAGCGGCGCGGAGTGCCTCGTAATATTCAGCACGACTCCGTGTTTCCGCAGGCCCGGCATCCGTGAGCCGGCCGAGGCCGGGTGCCCTATCGTCGCGCCCCTTCGGGCTATCCCTGTCCTGTTCAGGATCATCGCCACACCCGCCGGAGGGGGCGTCGATCGCCACGCCGATCTCCCTTGGGCCATGCGCGGCGCAAGCCGGACGTCCGAGTGCGGAACAAGCAGCGAAGGTAGCTCTTCCTTTCTTACGCACTGCACGACTGTGCGGTTCGAACCGCGGAGCGTGACCGAGGCATCCGTTACGTCGAAGCCCCCGGCGGACACCTCGATCTGTCGCCGATTTCGGCAACCGGATGGTGCGACTCCCGGCCGATGCGTTTCATATGGTTGTGACGCTGTACTTAATAGATTCAGTACGTTGCCACATTCACTGAATGCCGCTGCGTTCCCTGACAGTCTCCTGATTCTCATCCGCCGCCTCGGGCGGCATCGCAGCCCCGGAGGGCACCGAAGCCCCGGAGGGCACCGAAGCCCCGGAGGGCACCGAAGCCCCGGAGGGCACCGCGGTACCGGATGGCCGGGCGGTCAGCAGGACGGCGGATACCACCCCGGCGGCGGCGAAGAACGCGATGACCAGCACCAGGCCGTGCTGGTAGGCGGCCACCGGATCGACCCGGGACACCCGGGACAAGATGGCCACCAGCCCGGCGACGCCGAGCACCGTGCCCACCTGCCGCGCCGTATTGAGGATGCCGCTCCCGGTGCCGAACCTTCCCGGCGTCAGCGCCATGCTCCCCGCCCCGAGCAGCGACGGGATCGTCAGCCCCACCCCGGCCCCGCCCAGCAGCTGCGCCGGCAGCAGGTGGGTCAGGTAAGCCGGCTGCGCCTGGATCTGCCATAGCCACAGCAGCTGCGCGCAGGCGTTGACAAAGCAGCCGAGCACCGCCACTCGCCCCGGCCCGCCGAGCCGGGCGGCCAGCCGCGGCGCGGCGATGCGGGCGAACGGCAGGACCATGAGCGGCCCGGGCGCGATGGCCAGGCCGGCCAGCACGGCGGAGTAGTGCCAGACACCGGTGAGGAACTCGACCGCGCTGAGCACGAACGCGCCGAACCCGGCGTAGTACAGGATCGAGGCGGCGAACGCGCCGCTGAACGTCCGCGAGCGGAGCAGCTCGAGTTCAAGGACCGGGGCATGATGCCGCCGCGAGCGGGCCACCATGACGGCACCGCAGGCCAGCGAGGCAAGAAGCACGCCAATGAACGAGGCCGAGCCCCAGCCCCAGCCGGGCGCCTTGACCAGGGCGAGCGCGACCAGGCCCACGGCCGCCGCGAGCAGCACGGCGCCGATCAGGTCGGGCCGGCCCGTAGACCGCTCGTCCTTGCTCTCCGGCACCACCCGGACGGCCAGGATCACGGCGGCCAGCCCGACCGGCAGGTTGACCCAGAACACCCAGCGCCAGTCGACCTGCACCAGGCTGCCGCCGATCACCGGGCCGAGCGCGGCCCCCAGCGCGCCCAGGGCCGACCAGGTGCCCAGGGCCTTCGGCCGGGCCGGAGCAGGGACGGCGGCCAGCAGGAGCGACAGGGACGCGGGCACCATCGCCCCGGCCCCGGCCGCCTGGACGACCCGCGCCGCGATCAGCGCGGCCACTCCAGGCGCCAGCCCGCACAGCAGCGACCCGGCGCTGAACGCGGCCAGCCCGGCCACGAAGAACCGGCGCCGCCCGATCCGGTCGGCCCACCGCCCGGCCGGCACGAGCACCGCCGCGAACACGATCGTGTAGGCGTTGAGCACCCAGGACAGCGAGCTCAGGCTGGTGCCCGGGTACTGCCGTCCGATGGCCGGGAAGGCCAGGTTGACGATGAACAAATCCAGGCTGGACATGAACACGGCCAGGGACAGCACGCCCACCACGGCGGTGACCCGGCGTGCGTCCGCCCTGACCAGGGCCGCGTCAGCCAGGGCCGTCGCGCCCGCCTGCGCCGGGGGAGTGGAGCTCACCGGTCGCCTCCTAGTAAGTCCGGAATCTGGACCCACCATAACCCGCCGCCCCGTAGTACGTCCAGAAATCAGACTGAGGAGGTAAACTGCCGTCATGGCCAATGCCGAGCCGCGGGCCTGCTCCATCGCCCGCACCCTGGACGTCGTCGGGGAGAAGTGGGCGCTGCTGGCCGTGCGGGAGGTCTTCCTCGGCAACCGCACGTTCGATCAGATGGTGCGCCGCACCGGGGCGCCGCGGGACACGCTCGCGGCCCGGCTGCGCACCCTGACCGGCGCCGGGATCCTGGAGCGGCGGCAGTACTCCGAGCACCCGGCCCGTTTCGAGTACCACCTGACCGCCGCGGGCCGCGACCTGTATCCCGTCATCGTCACGCTGATGCGCTGGGGCGATGAGTACCTGGCCGGCGACGACGGGCCGCCGCTGGTCCTGCGGCACCGGTGCGGGCACCAGGTGACGGCCCAGGTGGTCTGCCAGGCCTGCGGGGAACCCCTGCGCGCCCGCGACACGGTGCCAGTTACACCAGGCCGGTAACCGCGGGCGGCTGACCAGGATCAGCCCGCCGGCGCCTGCCGGGCGGTGAGGAACAGCTCGACCAGCTCGTCGGTGGTGGTCGCGTCTTCCGGGGCCTTGTCCTCGCGCCACCGCCCGGTGAACCGGGGGAAGCGCATGGCCAGCCCGGCATCGGGTTTGATCCGGCCCCAGGCGGCGGTGTAGTTCGGCGACAGGGTGAGCTCGGCGGACAGGATCTCGAGCACCAGGCCGGGCTCGAACCAGGCGTCGGGTTCGGCGCGCGCGTCGACCCGGGCGGGCCGGTGCGGGGCGGCCAGCGGCGCCAGCCGGGCGGGCAGCGCGGCCAGCTCGGCGTCGGAGAACCCGGTGCCGCACTTGGTCACGGCGCGGAACACGTCGGCGGCCGGGTCGTAGGCGGCCAGCAGCAGCGCGCCGTAGACCCCGGCCCGGCGGCCGCGGCCGGCGAACGCGCCGACCACGACCAGGTCGACGGTGTCGGACAGCTCGGTGCGGTAGTCCCGCTTGAGCTTGATCCACTGCCAGCCGCGGGCGCCGGCCTGGTACCCCGAGTCGGGCCCGGCCGACTTGCACACCAGACCCTCGCAGCCGTCGGTCACCGCCTGCTCGAACGCCGCGTCCAGCGCGGCAGGAGCCTCGACCTCCAACGCGGTGGTGAGCCGCAGCCGGTCCGAGACGGTGATCGCCGCGGCCAGCGCGGCCCGCCGCTGCGGGTAGGGCAGCCGGGTCAGGTCCGCCCCGTCGGCGTACAGCAGCTCGAAGCAGAACAGGCCGACAGGCACGTCGAGCACCGCCTGGTCGATGCCGTGCTTCCGCCGCCGCAGCATGACCTCGCCGAACGGCCGCAGTTCCCCGGCGGCCGCGTCGTACGCGACGACCTCCCCCTCGACGATCGCCTCGCGCAGCCCGAGCCCGGCCGCCAGGGTGGCCACGACGTCGGGGAACTGGGCGGACACGCGCTCAAGCCGCCGGGTGAACAGCTCGATCGCCCCGTCCGCGGTCCGGTGCGCCTGGACCCGGACCCCGTCGTACTTGTACTCGGCCGCGCACCGCCCGCCCAGCTTGGCCAGGATCTGGCCGGCGTCGGACAGCCGCTGGGCCAGCATGGCCCGCACCGGGCGGCCCGGCCGCACCTGGATCTGCTCGACCGCCGCCAGCCCGCCGCTGACCAGAACAGAAGCGACAAACCCCAGGTCGCAGCAGATGTTGTAGGCGCGCTCCAGCACCGGCCTGGCGGCCCGCCCGCCCGCGTGGACCTGGGCGAGCGCGTCCAGGATGGTGGGCGTGCCGATGCCCAGCCGCAGTCCCTTGGTGACCAGGCGCAGCAGGTAGCGGGCCTCCAGCGGGGTGGCCTGGGCGAGCAGCCCGGCCAGCAGCTCCAGCTTGCGGCCCTGCGACCCCGCCCCCTGCGCCGCGGCGATCTGGTGCAGCGCGTCCGTCACGTCCGTGACGGTCAGCGCGGCGGACCGCCCGGCGGCGGTCGCGGCCAGCAGCTGCTCGGCGGCCAGGCCCAGGTCACCGACCTGGAGGAGGAGGGCGGCGACGTCGGCCGGATCGGCGCCCGCGGCGGTGGCGACCGCCCGGACGGCGAGCTTTTCCGCCAGCCCGAGGTCCACCCCGGCGAACTCCGGCGCGATCAGCCCCTGGCACAGGTAGCAGACCGCCGGCAGCAGCCCGGCCGGGGTTTCGGCCAGCAGCCCGGCCAGCCGGTCCACCATCGCCAGCCGGCCGCCGACCCCCTCCAGGTCGCGGTAGGCCTCCGCGACGGTCCGGTACCGCATGCCAGAAACATATCCCGAACGGCCCGGGTAAATGCACCGCCGTCACCCTCATCGCCTCAGCGGGCTACCGGCCCAGCTTCTTTATCACCGCGGTGCCGTCTATGACCACCTCGCCGCGCTGGTTCGACACGGTCGTGTGCAGCTTGATGATCCTCTTGTCGTCGCGTTTCTCGGTCACGGTCACGGTCACGGTCACCGTATCGCCGATCTTGACGGGAGCCGTGAATCTGAGCTCCTGGCCGAGGTAGACAGAATTCGGCCCGGGCAGCTTGGTCCCCAGCACCGCGGAGATCAGCCCGCCCACGAGCATGCCGTGCGCGATCCGCTCCCCGAACACCGAGTCTTTCGCATGTTCGGCATCGACGTGTACCGGGTTCACGTCCCCGGTGATGCCGGCGTAGAGCACGATATGTGATTCCGTGATCGTCACGCTGAGCGATGCGTCATCGCCGGTCTTGATGTCCTCGTAGGCCAGGTCGGGCATGGTTCACGCTCTCCTCAATCGTCTGGTCCACCATGGCCTGGTGCCGGGCGGCGACGGCAGGGCCGAAGGTCCCAGTATCCCCGGGGACGCCTGACCGTCCGGGAAAAAGTGTCACTATCGGCCGTTCGGGAAAAATAGAAGATTTTTTCCCCCAAACGGCCATAGTGCGACTTATGGGCCTTGATGCACGCTTGCTTTCGCCGCTCTCCCGGCGAGAGGCGAAGGTCCCTCCGCGAGGTGCCCTTTGGCGCTAGCCGCTCCCGGGCGGCAGGCCGAAGTTGAAGTGGAAGCAGGAGGCGGCCATGAAAGAAATCCTCGACGCCATTCTCGATCCCAGCAGCCAGCCCGGAGATTTCGCGGCGCTGCCGATGCCGGAGGCCTACCGGGCCATCACCCTGCACCGGGATGAGGAGCACATGTTCGACGGTCTCGACGCGCGCGACCGGGATCCCCGTAAGTCACTGCACCTGGAAGAGGTGCCGGTGCCCGAACTCGGCCTCGGTGAGGCGCTGGTCGCCGTCATGGCCAGCTCGGTCAACTACAACACCGTGTGGAGCTCCATCTTCTCGCCGGTGTCCACCTTCGCCTTCCTGCGCCGGTACGGGAAGCTGTCGGAGCTCACCGCCCGGCACGACCTGCCCTATCATGTGGTCGGCTCGGACCTGGCGGGCGTGGTGCTGCGCACCGGCCCCGGGGTGAACATCTGGAAGCCGGGCGAGGAGGTCGTCGCGCACTGCCTGTCGGTGGAGCTGGAAAGCTCCGACGGCCACAACGACACCATGCTCGACCCGGAGCAGCGCATCTGGGGCTTCGAGACCAACTTCGGCGGCCTGGCCGAGCTGGCCATCGTCAAGACCAACCAGCTGATGCCCAAGCCGAAGCACCTGACCTGGGAGGAGGCCGCCACGCCCGGGCTGGTGAACTCGACCGCCTTCCGGCAGCTGGTCTCCGACAACGGCGCCGCGATGAAGCAGGGCCACAACGTCCTGATCTGGGGCGCCAGCGGCGGCCTGGGCGCCTACGCCACCCAGTACGCGATGGCCGGCGGGGCGATCCCGATCTGCGTGGTGTCCAGTGAGCACAAGGCCGACCTGTGCCGGGCCATGGGGGCCGAGCTGATCATCAACCGCAGCGCCGAGGGCTACAAGTTCTGGAAGGACGAGCGGACCCAGGACCCCAAGGAGTGGAAGCGCTTCGGGTCCAGGATCCGCGAGCTGACCGGCGGCGAGGACGTCGACATCGTCTTCGAGCACCCGGGCCGGGAGACGTTCGGCGCCTCGGTCTACGTGACCCGCCGCGGCGGCACGATCGTGACCTGCGCCTCCACCTCGGGGTTCATGCACGAGTACGACAACCGCTACCTGTGGATGAGCCTCAAGCGCATCATCGGCTCGCACTTCGCGAACTACCGCGAGGCGTGGCAGGCCAACCGGCTGATCTCCAAGGGCATGATCCACCCGACCATGTCGGAGGTGTATCCGCTGGAGCAGGCCAGCCAGGCCGCCCTGGATGTGCACCAGAACCTGCACCACGGCAAGGTCG
>WNGH01004857.1_pt1 | contig 12811 bp, 14 predicted proteins | sample 5400631 | NCBI WGS metagenome assembly WNGH01 (sample SAMN13153373, study PRJNA577476) | soil metagenome | isolation source: 115 cm soil or saprolite under Garry oak tree replicate 1 | place: USA:California | collected 2016-06-15
GAACCTGGTCGATCACGCCGTCGTCCGCCTGGTGGTGAGCGAGCCGCAGAAGGCGCTCCACCTGCTCGGCGACCGCGGCGTGCTGGTGGTGAGCTCCTCCGTCCTCGCGCTCGACATGCCCGACGAGGCCGGCGCGCTCGCCGGGATCGCCAAGCGCCTCGGCCGCGCGGGCGTCAACATCGAGTACGCCTACGGCAGCGCGCCCGTGGGCGGCGGGCGTGCCATCATCTACGTGCACCCCTCCGACCTCAAGAAGGCGCGCGCGGCGCTGGCGGCGCGCCGCCCCGGTCCCCGGCGGCGATGAGCGCCTCGAGGGCGGCCATCTCGTCCGGCGCCGCCCAGTCGCGCGGGCCGACGACGTGCTCGACCACGTAGCCGTTGCGGTCGATCACGAAGGTCTCGGGGTAGCCCGTCACGCCGTAGCGGTCCCCGACCTGGCGCTCGGGGTCGAGGAGCACGGGGAAGGTGAGGTGCATGCGCTCGACGAACGGGGCGACCACCCGCTTCCCGTCCTCGTCCTGGCTGACGGCGAGGAGGGCGAAGTCCGTGTCGCGGAGCCGGCCGTAGAGCCTCTCCATGGACGGCATCTCCTCGATGCACGGCGCGCACCAGGTAGCCCACAGGTTGAGCACTACGACCTTGCCGCGCAGGCCCGAGAGGCGGACGGTGCGCCCGGCGAGATCGGGGACGACGAAGTCCGGCGCGAGCGTCGGGCCGCGGCGCGCGAGCGCGAGCAGGCCGCCCGCCACGGCGAGCCCGAGCGCGCCCGTGACGAGCAGAATCCTCAGGCCGCGGCCGCCCGCCACGCCCGCCTCGAGATGAGCCACCACCCGCCGATCACGACCAGGGTGAGGCTCGCGAGCTGCGCCTCGGTGAGCCCGAAGGCGATGCGCGGGTTCACGCGCACGAACTCGACCAGGAAGCGCGCCGCGCCGGAGAGCACGAGGTAGAGCGCGAGGATCGCGCCGTCGGCGGCGGGCTCGCGCCGAAGCCGCCAGAGGAGCGCGAAGATCGCTGCGTAGGCCGCGGCCTCGTAGAGGGGTGTGGGGTGCACGCGCACGCCGGGCGGCTTGTCCCAGCCGACCACGGCGTAGGGATACGCCATCCCCCAGGGCAGCGCCGTCTCCTTTCCCCAGTCGCCGTCGCCCGCCGCCTGGCAGCCGAGCCGTCCGATCGCCTGCCCGAGCGCGATCGCCGGCGCGCACGCGTCCGCCCCGGCGAGCCACGGGATGTGCTCGCGCCAGAAGAACAGCGTCACCGCGAGCGTGCCGCCGAGGAGCCCGCCGTAAAACACGAAGCCGCCGCCGGTGACGAGGAAGGTCCACGGCGCGCGTACGAACTCGGGCCAGGCGTCGAGCACGATCCAGAGGCGCGCGCCCACGAGGCCGCCGACGGCCCCCCATACCACGGCCGACGACGCGAGCGCGGGGTCGTACCCCTTGCGCTCGAACTCCCGCCCCGCCGCCCAGCCGGCGGCGAGGAAGGCGAGCGCCAGGAAGATGCCGAAGAGATGGATCGGGACGGGCCCGATGTGCAGGATGTCCGGGATCATCGGCGAGCGTGGCGATGATAGCGGAGGGGTCGGCCGCAACCAAGTCGTCGCGCGTGCGTTGGAGCGCGCCGTGCAGCGCGAGGAGACACCGGTGGAGCTGATCTCGTGCCCCTTCTGCGCGTGGCGCTACGCCGGCCTCGCCGGCGGGCGCCGCCACCGCGAGGCGCTCGACGAGCACCTGGCCGGCGCGCACGGCGAGGTGCCCGCCGAGGAGCGGCAGCGCCGGACGCTCGAGCGCGAGCGCCGCGGGCAGCTCGTCGCCCCGTACCTGCCGCTCGGCTCGAAGTAGCGCGGCAATCGTGCTTTAACCGCGGCCCGTGCGAGCCGTCGTGCAGCGGGTGAGCGAGGCGCGCGTGGCGGTCGAGGGCGCGGTCGTCGGCGCCATCGGCCGCGGGCTCTGCGTGCTGCTCGGCGTCGGGCACGCCGACACCGAGCGCGATGCCGACGCGCTCTGCCGGAAGATCGTCGGGCTCCGCATCTTCGAGGACGAGGCGGGGCGCTTCGCGCGCTCGCTCGACGAGGTGGGCGGCGCGCTGCTCGTGGTCTCGCAGTTCACGCTCTACGGTGACTGCCGCAAGGGCCGGCGCCCCTCGTTCACCGACGCCGCGCCGCCCGAGCGCGCCGAGCGGCTCTACGAGCGCTTCGTCGCCCGCGCCCGCGACGGCGCCGTGCCGGTGGCGACCGGCCGCTTCGGGGCGCGCATGGCGCTCGCGCTGGTGAACGACGGGCCGGTGACGCTCGTCCTCGACACGGCCGAGGGCGCGTGATGGCGCGCGCCGGCTTCACCTCCATCAGCTCGGGCAAGATCACGTTCGGCAAGGACGGCCGCTGGTACAGTGACGACGAGCCGATCCCGAACCGCGCCATCTGCCGCCTCTTCAGCCGCGCGCTGAAGGTGCAGCCCAACGGTCGCGGCCGCCTCGAGCTGGGCGAGGACAAGGCCGACGTCACGATCGAGGACACGCCGTGGGTCGTGGTCGCGGTCGAGGGCGATCCGGCGCGCGGCTTCACCGTGGTGCTGAACGACGAGACACGCGAGCCGCTCGACCCGGCGTCGCTCCGCGTCGGCGCGGAGAACGTCCTCTACTGCCGGGTGAAGGGCGGGCACGAGGCGCGCTTCCTCCGCCCCGCCTACTACGACCTCCTGCGCCATGCCGAGCCGGACGAGGGCGGAAGGGTCGTGCTCCCGGTCGGCGGCCGGCGCGTGCCGCTCGGCGAGCGCCCGGCCTAGAGCGTACCGCCAGCATGCACGTCGTCCTGGTCGCGCCCGAGATCCCGCAGAACACCGGCTCGATCGGCCGCATCTGCCTCGCCACCGCCACGACGCTCCACCTGATCGATCCGCTCGGCTTCACGATCGACGACCGCCATCTCCGCCGCGCCGGCCTCGATTACTGGCCGCACGTGCGGCTCGCCCGGCACGCGAGCTGGGAGGCGTTCCTCGCCGCGCGCCCGGCGGGCCGGCTCCTCTGCTTCTCGGCGCGCGCCTCCCGCTCGTACACCACGGTGCGCTTCCGCGCCGACGACCTCCTCGTCTTCGGGAGCGAGAGCCGCGGCCTCCCCGCCGCCGTCCGCAGCGCGCACGCCGAGGCCACCTTCGGCATCCCGCTCGCGAGCGAGCACGTACGGAGCCTCAACCTCGCCACCGCGGTGGCGATCGTCCTCTACGAGGCGCTGCGCCAGCAGGGGAAGGTGTAGTGCCCTGGCGCGCGCTCGTCCTGGCCGCGGCGCTGCTGGCCGCGGCGTGCTCGGCCCTCCCCGTGCCGAAGCGTGCGAGCTATCACGCCGCCGACGCGGACCTGAGCGTCACGCGCATCGTGCACGGCGCGGTCATCCTCGAGCTCGGGGGAACCCGGCTCCTGGTCGACCCGTGGTTCCACTCGGGGTTCATCGTCCGGCAGCGCGAGCCGCTCGGGCTCACGCCCGAGGGCCTCCCGTCGTTCACCGCCGTGCTGCTCACGCACCGCCACGGCGACCACTTCGACGAGACGGCGCTCGCCCAGCTCGCGGCCACGGTTTCCACCGCGGTGGCGCGCCCCGAGCTGCACGCGCGGCTGGTCGAGCTCGGCTTCCGGCGGGTGGTCGACCTCGCCTGGTGGGACAAGGCGTCGCTCGACGGCGTCACGGTGACCGCCGTGCCCGCGCGCCACGGCGCGCCCGAGAACGGCTACGTCGTCGAGGGCGGCCGGGTGCAGGTCTACTTCGCCGGCGACACGCGCTACTTCCCCGAGCTGGTCGACGTGGCGACGCGCTTCCCGCACCTCGACGCCGCGCTCCTGCCCGTCGGTGGCGAGCGCTACCTCGGCTTCGGGCGCGAGATGGGGCCCGCCGATGCGGCCCGCGCCGCAGCCCTCCTCGGCCCACCCGAGCGCGTGATCCCGATCGGCTACGGCAAGCGCGGCGGCTTCCCGCTGCGCTGGTTCGCGCGCCACCCGGCCGAGCGCTTCGTCGAGGAGTGCAAGAAGCGCGGCATCGAGGCGAAGCGCATCGTGGTGCTCGAGCCCGGGGAGAGCTGGCACTACTACAAGTGACCGCCCGGACGCGTCAGTGCGGGTGGCGCCGGCACTTCGCGGCGGAGCCTTGGTTGAAGCGCGTCAGCACCCTCAGCAGACGGGGCCGGTTGGACAGGCTCTGCCCTGCCCAGGTCCAGGAGAACACCACGTACCCTGACTCGCGGGAGTTGGCCCATTGGCAGAGCATGTGCCTCTCCTCGCGCGCCGTGGGCCAGCGCCACGTCGAGTCCTGGAACGCCTGCACCACGCCCCAATAGGAGAGCCCGGCCCGATCCGCCGCCTCGATGATCGCGTTGATCCAGGCGTACTTACACGGCGCACCGTGGTAGCAGGGATAGGGATCCAGACCCACGTAGTCGGCCGCCCCCACCCACAGGGGGATCTGGTCGAGGCTGGCATGGCCGGAGTTGGAGTCCATGGTCATCACGGTCATCTTACCCGGGTCCAGGCTGTGGATCAGCTGGGAGCGCGCGCGATGCTGGCCCGGGGCGGTCGGGCAGGCGTGCGGGTCGGGCTCGTCGGAGAAGTAATATCCGGCCACCTTGGGGTCGCCGGCCATCGCGGCGACCTTGGCCGTGAGCTCGATGTCCGAGACCTCCCAGTCGCAGGTGGAATTGTCGTAGTCCCCCATGTACATCATGCCTCTGGTCCGCCCCGGCAGCTGATCGGCGGCCGACTGCGAGCTGACGTCGAGCAGGTTCCAGCCGTGCGAGGCCACCGCGGTCGGCGCGGAGTCCGAGCTGAAGATGTAGCGGTAGCGAGGAGGGTTGCCCTTTCGAGCGGCGACCTCACCGACCGGATTCGTGGACATGCGCCCGGAGGTGGCCGAGACCACGGCCGCACCCGACGCGGAAAGCGCCGCGACGACTCCGAGGAGGACGGACCACCGCGCGGACATTGCGTCGCACCTCGCGCCTACCGCTAGCTATAGCCAGGCCGCGCGCCCCTGCCATCCCCGGATCGGGTGACCACCTCGCATTTGCAATACCACGGATCAGGGAGAGGCCCCCCTAGAACTCCACCACCACGTCACTCCCGTCCTCGAGCCGCACCGTGTCCGCGAAGCGGATCAGGCGCTCGCGCAGCGACATGCTGACCGAGCTGGTGCGGTAGCCGCCGCCGAAGAAGCGCACGCCGTGCATGAAGGAGCCGTCGGTCACGCCCGTCGCGACGAAGAGGATGTCCGGCCCGGGGGCGAGGTCCTCCTCGGTGTAGATGCGCTTCAAGTCCGTGATGCCCATCTTCCGCATGCGCTCCTCCTGCCCGGGCTTGGTGGGCACGAGGCGGGCGAGCATGCCGCCGTTGAGGCAACGGAGCGCGGCGGCGGCGAGCACGCCCTCGGGGGCGCCGCCGATCCCCATCACGGCGTGGACGTTGGTGCGGCGCACGGCGGCCGAGATGCCGGCCGAGAGGTCGCCGTCGCCGATCAGCTTGATGCGTGCGCCGGCCTTGCGGATGTCGGCGATCAGCTTCTCGTGGCGCGGGCGGTCGAGGACGATGACGACCAGGTCCTCGACGTCGCGCCCGAGCGAGCGGGCGATCGCCTTCAGGTTCGTCTCGACCGGCGCGTCGATGTCGATCGCCCGCTTGGCCGACGGCCCGACGATGATCTTCTCCATGTAGCAGTCGGGCGCGTGCAGCAGGCCGCCCTTGTTGGAGGCGGCGAGGACGGTGATCGCGTTGTTGGCGCCGGTGGCGCACAGGTTCGTCCCCTCGAGCGGATCGACGGCGATGTCGACCTCCATGTCGTCGGCGCGCCCGCGCCCGACCTTCTCGCCGATGAAGAGCATCGGCGCCTCGTCGCGCTCGCCCTCGCCGATGACGACCGTACCGCGCATGGCGATCGCATCCATCTCCTTGCGCATCGACTCGGTCGCGACCTGATCCGAGTGCCGGCGGTCGCCCTGCCCCATGGTCCGGGCGCAGGCGACGGCCGCCACCTCGCACACGCGCAGGAAGTCCCGCGACAGCCGCTCGACGTTCACCGCCATGGCGTTCCCCCCGAGCCCGACCAGGCTCACTTCGCCTTGCCGGCGTAGATGTCCATCACCTGGCGCAGGAAGTCGAGCGCCTCGCTCCGCGGCCGCTGGAAGGAGTTGCGGCCGATGATCGACCCGAAGCCGCCGCCGTCGCGGATGGCGCGCACCTCCTCGAAGATGGCCGCCGTGTCCTTCGCCTCGCCGCCAGAGAAGATGACGATGCGCCGCCCGTTGAAGGCGCTCTGCACCACGTGGCGCACGCGCTCGGCGAGGGTCGCGATCGGGACGCGCTCCTTCTCGTAGACCTTCTTCGCCGCCGCCTGCTCGATGTGCGCCGTCGGCGGCTTCACCTTGACGACGTGCGCGCCCAGCTGGCAGGCGATCTGCGCCGCGTAGGCGACCACGTCGATCGCCGTCTCGCCCTCCTTGGAGATGCCCGAGCCGCGCGGGTAGGACCAGATGACCACGGCGAGGCCCTTGCGCTTGGCCTCGTGGGCCAGCTCACGGATCTGGCCGTACATCTCGTTACGCGCCGCCGAGGCAGGGTAGATGGTGAAGCCGATCGCGCTGCACCCGAGGCGGAGCGCATCGTCGGCGCCGCCGGTGATCGCCGGGCACGGGTCGCTGCCGCCGGAGAGGCTGTCGGAGTTGTTGAGCTTCAGGATGAGCGGGATCTCGCCCGCGAACTCCGCCGCCCCGGCCTCCAGGAAGCCGAGCGGCGCCGCGTAGGCGTTGCAGCCCGCCGCGAGCGCCAGCTCGAAGTGGTAGCGCGGATCGTACGCAGCAGGATTGGCGGCGAAGGAGCGCGCCGGGCCGTGCTCGAAGCCCTGATCGACGGGCAGGATCACGAACCTGCCGCTGCCCGCCAGGCGCCCGTGGTTCATGAGGCGCGCCAGGTTGGCCAGCGTGCCCGGGTTGTCGCTTCCGTACCAGCTCAGGATCTCCCGTACTCGCTCGCTCATGGTCGCCAGCTCTCCTCTGAGATGGATTGGGTCATTGCCGGTTGCCGCAGTTGCCGCGGCCGCAGCCCGGCCGGCCGCAGCCGCCCTCCTCCGCCCGGTGCAGCCCGTAGCCGAGCGGCTCGAGCGCCGCCTCGTCCACCCAGCGCACCTCGGCCGGGTCGATCTCGGCGTCGCAGTGGAGGCAGAGACGCCGCGCCTCGCCGCCCTCGTCGAGGTGCACGTGGGTCAGCACCTCGCGCGCGCAGCGCGCGCAGCGGGCGACCGGGAAGTCGCTCTCCAGGGCGGGCGCGGGATCGCTCATGATGGGCTCTCGGCCAGGCCGAGCGCCGCCAGCTCGCGCAGCATGTGGGCGCGGTGCGTGGCCGGCCAGTAGAGGCGCCCGCAGCCCGCGCAGGCGAGGAAGCGCTCGTGCCGCTGGTAGACGAAGGGCGGCACGCGGCCCTCGGCGCGCTCGCGCGGCACTTCGTCGAGCACGCGGTTGCAGTCGAGGCAGCGCCGTAGCAGCGGCGCGCCGCCGATGGGGACGGCGGCGGCGACCTGGCGGAGCTGCTCGCGGAAGTGGTCGCTGGTCACGAAGAGGTGCGGTGGCAGCTCGGGATCCCGCTCGAGACGCGTGTCGCGCGTCAGGATGAGCCGCCCCTCCTGCCGCGCGCAGCGCACCAGCGTCCGGCCCCCGAGGTGCGGGCCGTAGGCCACGTCGTGCCCCAGGATGCGGAGCCAGCGCGCGAGCCGGCCGAGCATGCGGTCGGCCGCGAAGCGCACGCCCTGGGAGGTGCCGGGGACCTCGGGCATCCGCCCGCAGTTTAGCTCCGTTCGGCCTCGCGTGCGAGGGCGGCGAGCGCGTGAAACGGGTCGGCGGCGCCGCGCGCGGCGCCCGCCAGCGCCGCGAGCGCCGGCCCCAGGTCGGCGTCGGTCGGGGCCAGCGCATCGAAGGCCCCGAGCCGTGTCTCATAGATGAGGTCGCCCAGCAGGCGCGCGTTGTTCGGCGGGAGGAGGTCGTCGCGTCCGCCGGCGCCCCGGCGCGCGAGCGCCTGCGCCGCGGCCCGCGCCAGGCGGAGCCGCACGCGCTCGCGGAGCGCGGGCGGCGGGGCGGTCGCATAGAGCCGGCGGAGCCGCGCCGCCAGGTGCTCGAGGACCCGGCCGCGCGCGCGCACGGCCGCCCAGTGCCGGCGCGCCTCGCTGCAGCGCCCGGGGTCGGCGCCCGGCCCCGCACAGAAGAAAGCGATCGCGCCCCGGTGTCCGGCGAAGGTCGCGGACGACTCGTTGAACGCGGCCGCGCCGGGCACGAACAGGGTCGCGTGCCAGAGCTCGTGCAGGACCGTCTCCACGACCGCCACCGGCGGCTCGGCGGCCGCGGAAGAGAGGAGCGGATCGGCGAACCAGCCGAGCGTCGAGAACGCGAGCGCCGGCCGCACCTCCGTGTCCAGATCCCGCGCGGCCAGGTCCCCGGCTACGCGCTCGGCCGCGGCGCGCGAGAAGAAGCCGCGATACGGCAGCCGGCCGACCAGCGGGTAGCCCCAGTCGTAGGCCTCGAGCCGGTCGCGCCGCGCCGCCGACACCACGTACACGGTCGCGTCGCGCGGCACCTCGGCGAAGGTCGTGTAGCTGTCGCCCGCGCGGAGCCCGAGCGGCCCGGCCGCAAACGCCCGCACCGCGAGCACGAGTTCCAGCCGCTCCCGCAGCCCCGGCGGCAGATCCGGCCGCGCCAAGAGCCCCGCGATCGGCTGTCGCCGCAGGAGGAGCCGCGCCTCCGCCCACCCCGCGCGCACCAGATACCCCGGCGTCCCACACCCGACCACCGACGCGAGAAGCGCGACCCAGAGCACGCCGCGCAAGGCGGCGAGGGGCCCCGCCGAGGCGACCCCCGCAGGCTCCGCGCGCGCCTGCAGCCGGCGGGGGGACGTCACGGCAAGCGCCGCGCGCGTGAGCCGAGGACCGGGAGCCGCGGCGGGGCCCCTCGCCGCCACCCCGCCGCGCGCCCTGGCCCGAGTCATGGCAGCCCCGCCGCGCGCGCCGGCGCCGGCCGCTCCGCGGCATACTGCATGCGGTAGAGGCGCGCGTAGATGCCGTCGCGGGCGAGCAGCTCGCGGTGCGTTCCCTGCTCGCGCAGCTCGCCCTTGTGCAGGACGAGGATGCGGTCGGCGTTCTCGATGGTCGAGAGCCGGTGCGCGATGACGAGCGCCGTCCGCCCCTCGAGCAGCTTCACGAGCGCGTCCTGGATGAGCCACTCGGTCTCGGCGTCGACGCTCGAGGTGGCCTCGTCGAGCACCAGGATGGTCGGGTCGTGCGCCAGCGCGCGGGCGAAGGCGAGGAGCTGGCGCTGGCCGCCGGAGAGGTTGCTTCCCCGCTCGCGCACCGGCGCCGCGTAGCCGCCGAGCCGGTGGATGAAGCCGTCCGCGTTCACGTGCGCCGCCGCAGCCTCGACCGCGGCGCGCGGGATGTCGGCGCGTCCGAGGGTGATGTTCGCCTCGACGGGGCCGCTGAAGAGGAACACGTCCTGGAGCACCACCGCGATCCGGCGCCGGAGCGCCGTCGGGTCCCAGTCGCGTACGTCGATGCCGTCCACCAGGATGCGGCCGCGCTGCACGTCGTAGAGGCGGTCGAGGAGCTTGATGAGGGTCGTCTTCCCCGCGCCCGTCGCCCCCACGATCGCCACGTGCTCGCCCGCCGGGATGCGGAAGGAGACGTCGCGCAGGATCCACTGCTCGCCGCGATAGGCGAACCACACGTGCTCGAACTCGATCTCGCCCCGCACCCGCGCGGGCACGCGCGCGTGCGCCGGCACCGGCTCCGTCTCCAGGTCGAGGAGCGCGAAGATGCGCTCGGCGGCGGTCATGGACGACTGCATGACGGCGTATTTGGCGCTGAAATCGCGGATGGGGACGAAGAACTTCTGGATGTACTGGATGAAGGCGACCACCGTGCCGAGCTCGGTGAGGCCGGCGCCGTGGAGCCGGCCTCCCTCCCACAGCATGAGCGCGATCGACACGGTGCTGACCGCCTCGACGAAGGAGAAGAGCGCCGCCTCGAGCTTGTTGGAGAGGTGGTTCGCGTCCCGGTGGTCCGCGTTCAGCCGCTCGAACTCCGCGAAGGCGCGCGCCTCGCGCCCGGCGAGCGCGATCGCCGCCATGCCCGAGATCGCCTCCTGGAGGTAGCCGTTGATGCGGCCGATGCGCTCGCGGATCAGGCGGTAGGTCTTGCGCGCCATGCGCCGGAAGTAGTCGATCGCGAACACCATGACGGGCAGGAGCGCGAGGCTGACGAGCGCGAGCGCCCAGTTGATCCACAGCATGAAGCCGAGGATGCCGAGCAGGCCCAGGAAATCGAGCACGATCGTCATCGCGCCCGCCGCGAACATCTCCTGCAGCACGTCGACGTCGGTGGTGAGGCGCGACACGACCCGGCCGACCGGGTTCCGATCGAAGAAGCGCATCGGGAAGCGCTGCACGCGCGCGAAGAGCGCGACGCGCAGGTCGGCGAGGCTCCGCTGCGCGACGACCATGGTCAGGTACTGCTGCCAGTAGGCGGCCAGCAGCTGGCCGACGATGGCGCCGAGGTAGAGGAAGCCGAGGCGGCGGAGCCCGCTCGCGTCGCCGCGCTGCACGTAGCGGTCGATGCCGAGCTTCATCAGGTAGGGCTGCACCTGCTCGAGGAGCTGGTAGACGGGCGAGAGGAGCAGCGCGAGGCAGACGATGCCCCGGTAGGGCCGCACGTAGATCCACAGGCGCCGGAGGAGGCGCGCGTCGTACGCCTTGCCGAGCTCCTGCTCGCCGTGGATCTCGGCCGGCATCAGATCGCCTCCAGCTCGACCTCGAGCGCCTGCTGGCGGAAGAGGTCGGCGTACACGCCGCCGCGCGCGAGCAGGCTCTCGTGGTCCCCCAGCTCGACCACGCGGCCCTCGTCGAGCACGCAGATCAGGTCCGCCTCCTTCACGGTGGTCAAGCGGTGCGCGACCAGGATGGTCGTGCGCTCGCGGAAGAAACCGCGCAGCTGGTCGAGGATGGTGCGCTCGGTCTCGGCGTCGACGCTCGAGAGCGCGTCGTCGAGGACGAGCACCCGCGGGGCCGCGGCGAGCACGCGCGCGAGCGCGACGCGCTGCTTCTGCCCGCCCGAGAGGGTCACGCCGCGCTCGCCGACGATCGTGTCGAGGCCCTGGGGAAACTCCGCCAGGTCGCGCGCGAGCGCCGCCATGCGCACCGCCCAGTCGACGCGCCCGTCGCCGTCGCCGTCGAGCGCGAGGCCGACGTTCTCGCGGATGGTGCGCGAGAAGAGGAAGGGGTCCTGCGGCACGAGCCCCACCTGGCGGCGGAGCCAGCCGAGCGGCAGCGTGCGGATGTCGCGGCCATCGAGCAGGATGCTCCCCGCCTCCACGTCGAAGAGGCGCGGCAGGAGCTGGACGAGCGCCGACTTCCCCGCGCCGGTGCGCCCGACGATCGCGACCGTGCGCCCGGCCGGCACGGTGAGATCGACGTCGTCGAGCACGGGCGTCCGGTCGGGGCGGCCCGGATAGCGGAAGGTGACGCCGCGCAGCGCCAGCTCGCCGGCCACCGCCGCGGGCGCGGTCGCGCCGGGCGGGCTCGCGATGGCGGGCGTCACCTGGAAGAGCTCGTTCAGGCGCTGCATCGAAGCACGCCCGCGCTGGAGGATCGAGAGCATCCAGCCGAGCGCCATGGTCGGCCACGCGAGCCGGGCCAGGTAGCCGAGGACGGCGACCAGGTCGCCGATCGAGAGCTGCTTGGCGATGGCGAGCTGCCCCCCGTACCAGAGCACCATGAGCCCGCCCGTCCCGGCCACCGTGCCCATGACGGGTACGATGAAGCCGCGCACGCGCGCCAGGCGGAGGCTCAGCTCCTGGAAGCGCGCGTTCAGGCGCGCGAAGGTCTCTACCTCGTGCTCCTCGGACGCGTAGGCCTTGACCACGTGCATGCCGCTCAGGTTCTCCTGCACGCGGTTCGAGAGCTCGCCGAGCCCCTCCTGCACGCGCAGCGAGCGCTCCATCAGGACCCGGCTCGTCCGCTTCACGACCAGGAGCGCCGCGGGGTAGACGGCGAGCGACGCCAGCGTCAGACGCACGTTGTAGGAGAGCATGAATGCCAGGCCATAGACGTACGCGACCGGGGTGTTGATGAAGTTCAGGATGCCCGGCCCGAGCAGCATGCGCACCGCCGTCACGTCGTTCACCAGCCGCGACATCAAGTCGCCCGTGTGCCGCTGCTGGTAGAAGGCGAGCGGCAGCGTCTCCAGGTGCGCGAAGAGGTCGTTGCGGAGGTCGTACTCGATGTCGCGGCCGACGTTGAAGATGACGAAGCGCGAGAAGGTCCTCACCAGGCCCTGGAGGACGGTGATCGCGACGATCAGCCCGAGATACGTGAGGAGCACGCGGGCGCCGGCGTCGATCTCGATCGCGTCCAAGCTCCGGCCGAGGAGCCGGGGCACCATCATGTCGAGCGAGGTGGCGCCGATCAGGCACGCGATGCCGCCCACGTAGCGCAGACGGTAGCGCCCGACGTAACGCCAGAGGCGGGCCATCGAGCCACTGTACCGATGGCGAGGGAGCTGACGCAATGCTTGCGTCCGCCTATACTGCGCGCCGATGCGCATCGTGGTCGTCGGCGGGACGGGCCAGCTCGGCCGGGAGCTCGCGCGCGTGCTGCCCGGCGCCGACACGACGGTCCTCAGCCGCGCCGAGCTCGACCTGACCGACACGGCCGCGGTCGCGCCCCGCCTCGCCGCGCTCGCCCCGAGCGCGGTGCTGAACGCCGCCGCCGACAACCGCGTGGACGCGGCCGAGCAGGACCCGGCCCC
>WNGH01027684.1_pt1 | contig 12811 bp, 15 predicted proteins | sample 5400631 | NCBI WGS metagenome assembly WNGH01 (sample SAMN13153373, study PRJNA577476) | soil metagenome | isolation source: 115 cm soil or saprolite under Garry oak tree replicate 1 | place: USA:California | collected 2016-06-15
CTTGGATTTCTTGCACCGGGTAATTTGGGTTCACGTTTTGGCTTCGAAGGGGAACAGCTAGCAGCGAGATGCCTAGCACGGCGCAGAAGAAGGATCGCATTCGTCGCCTCCTAACGATCGCTAAATTGGCGGATTGTACTACTACTTCGCAGGTGCATCGCCAGCTGCGAATGCAAACGGAGCAAACCCAATCGTGGGCTTTTCGGTAGAACCACGACGCGATAGCTCTCGAGTGGTAGGCTTGGGTCCGGTCAACTTGCGGTTTGACCGTTATTCAGGAGTAAAGGGCCTGGGAGCGCAACTTTTTAGGTTGGGTTTTGAGCTTTGGTACAGCGGCCACACTATCCAAGATTAGTGCGAGCAACGGCGATTTGTCGCCGTTAAAATCGAGAGGGCTAGCTGTTGCGACTGTGTCTGGATCATGCTTCTTCGTGGCTTCTCAAATGCACATGGCGAGTCTGCGTAGCCCATCATGAATCTGCCACGCATCCGTGCCGCCATAACCAAGAATCAAGCCGCCCACCAGAGGCGGTTTCGCATAACACGATGACAAAGGCATAGCCGATATTCCGATCTCAGCGGCCCTCCTCGAAATCGCCCCATCACTGAAACCCGGCGGCAGCAGCGCCACCAAATGCATCCCCGCTTCGGCGCCGATCACCTCGAGTTTGTTACCCATCCGTTTGTGAATCGCTTCGACCAACGCTGTTCGTCGCTGTATATAGAGCATGCGCATTCTGCGAATGTGCCGCGCGAAATGTCCCTCGCGGATGAAATCCGCCATCGCCGCCTGATACAAAGTGGATGAGAATTGGTCGGTAGCGTCTCGCGCGGTGGAGAATGCGTCCACCAAGTCCTTGGGAACAACCACGTAACCGAGTCGCAGCGCGGGGAACACTACTTTACTGAATGTACCGATGTAGATCACTCGCGCGTCCGTATCTAAACCTTGCAACGAGGCAATCGGGCGGCCTCCCAACCTGTATTCGCTGTCATAATCATCTTCAATAATCCAAGCGCCGGTTCGCATGGCCCAATGGAGCAGCAGCATTCGTCGAGTGGCGGTCATGGTCACACCCAGCGGATATTGATGCGATGGTGTGATGTAGACAGCATGTGCGCTGCGAGCGCGCCGGATTCCTTCGGCTACGTCTAGCCCCTCATGATCTACTGGCACGGGGACAAGCTTTGCCCCAGCCATCATCAAGGCCTGGCGTGCTCCCGGATATCCAGGCTCTTCGATCCACACCCGCTCATTTATATCCAATAGAACCTGCGCCGAGAGTTGTAAGCCTTGCTGCGATCCAGTTGTCACCAGAATCTGAGACGGCTCGCATCGGACCGCGCGAGCTGCGCCCAAATATTCTGCAATAACTTCACGGAGCGGCATATATCCCTTCGCATCCCCATAAGCCATCAACTGTCTTGTAGGTTTTCGCAAATGGCGATTTAGCAGCTGGGACCATACTTTGGTCGGAAAATGCTCTAGTGCTGGCAGGCTCACTCGGAATGCAACAAGTTTATTTGACCAAGTCTGTGCTGGTACGCGCATCAACGCTACGCGACGCGAAACCTTTCGCAGAGCTCTGCTGTTAGTCTCCTGGCGTGACGCACCCGGTATTTTTCCGATCACCGGCTTTAATGCGTCGTCCGGGATCGACCTTGCCACACACGTGCCAGCACCAACAAATGTCTCGAAGTAGCCCTCCGCATGCAATTGTTCGTACGCGCTAGAAACCGGTATGCGCGACACCTCTAGTTCCGCCGCGAGACTTCTGGTCGAAGGCACGCGCTGTCCAGGCGGCAATTGACCCGCAAGGATGGCTCGCCGAAACCATTCGTACAATTGGCGGTACATCGGGATTTTTCCGCTGGATTCCAGTGCAATCGGCGGCAGAAAGCTTGCGGAGACTCGTTTCATCGATTCAAGCCCAAATTGAAGTGGCTATACCGTATCACACAAAAGTGGCTATTTTGATGAGCCACGATGCAAGCTAATCTCTCTGCGTGCCCGGGGGCACGGAGGCACTCATGAACGCGCTGAACCGCATTTTGACTTGTGTCCTTGCAGGCAGCTTGTTTGTCATCGTGCTGCCCCGTCATGGACTCGCACAGCAGAATTCGGAGGCATCGAAAAACAGCCTTCAACACACCAAACGGGATGGTCAACACGATTTCGACTTCGAGATTGGTACTTGGAAAACTCACCTGAGGCGTTTGGTGCATCCCCTAACTGGCTCGACTACCTGGATCGAATATGAGGGCACTACCGTCGTCCGCAAGATTTGGAATGGCCGCGCCAATCTGGTGGAACTCGAGGCCGATGGCCCTGGAGGTCACTTCAAGGGTCTGAACCTGCGTCTATACAATCCCGAATCCCACCAGTGGAGCCTCAATTTTGCCGGCGGCGACGGCGGCGCCCTAAGTCAGCCCACGATCGGCGAGGTCAAGAATGGGCGCGGCGAGTTTTTCGACCAGGAAACACTGAACGGGCGAGCCATCTTTGTTCGATTTGTTATATCGGACATCACCCCGGATTCGTGCCGCTTTGAGCAGGCGTTTTCGGAAGATGGGGGCAAGACCTGGGAAGTCAACTGGATCGCGACAGACACGCGGGTGAAAGACGAATCTGATGAAGCGCATTGAATTTCGCGGCAGACCAGACCGAGGATCGCGCGACTGGGATACCACCAAACTGCATCTTGAACACATTGGGAGGTTGGTATGCACGATGTGATTTCCGAAACCACAAACGCGGAGGCAAAGCAGTTTGATTTTCTCGAAGGCGAGTGGAATGCCATCTGCCGATTTCCTCTGCTCGATGGATCCTGGGGCGAGGGACCCGGCTCGTTGACGGTAAGCAAAGTTCTGGATGGCTTCGTCTCCCTGGAATTTTTCGAGGGACCCTATCAAGGAAAGATGATCAAGGGCCTCGGTCTCCGAGCCTTCAATCCGCAAACCTCCCAGTGGGAACATACGTGGACGGACACGTCCGCGCCGGGTGGCTTCCTGGTCTGGCGCGGACGATTTGAAGGCACCGCCATCGATCTTCACGGCCACTGGGAAGATGAGAATGGGCACCACGTTCTCTCGCGGCTCACCTGGTCTCGGATCACCGAGAGGTCTGCCCACTGGGAGAGTCACCGCTCCATGGATGGCGGCAAAACTTGGACTAAACACTGGGTGATTGATTTCACGCGCACGACCACGAGCCAACTTGCGGATTTCGCCGAACAAGCAGGATAGATAGACAAACAAATTAATGGAGGCAGTGATGAACCTCAAACACATTCGGACTTGTCTCATGGCGTGCAGCTTGGTTGTCGCCTATCATCCCCTTCAGGGACTTGCACAGCAGAATTCAGATGCAGCGAAAACTAGCGTTCAACACACTCCCACGAAACACGATGGACAACACGATTTTGACTTCGAGATCGGCACATGGAAAATTCACTTGAAGCGCCTCGATCATCGCTTGACCGGCTCCACTACCTGGGTCGAATTTGACGGTACTTCGGTTACCCGAAAGGTGTGGGATGGCCGCGCCGACTTGGAGGAGCTCGAAGTTGACAGCCCGACAGGTCACATCGAAGGTATGACCCTGCGTCTATATGATCCCCAAACCCACCAGTGGAGCCTCTATTGGGCCACCAGCAAAAGCGGTGCCATGGGCCCGCCCACGATCGGCGAATTCAAGAATGGCCGCGCCGAGTTTTTCGACACAGAACCATCCGGCCCTAATGGCAGAGCCATCCTGGTTCGATTTGTTTGGTCGGACATCACCCCGAATTCGGCCCACTTTGAGCAGTCGTTCTCGGATGATGGGGGCAAGACCTGGGAAGTCAACTGGATCACGGACCAGACACGGGTGAAAGATGAATCTGTCAAAGCGCACTGAACTCCGCCGCATTCCGGGGGCAGGTAGTGTCTTAAACACTATTTAAGACAAGGCCCTGGGGGCAGCACCACGTGCACAATAGGTCACCGAGGTGTAGAATTCCAGCCACTCTCACGGAGGACCCTACAGTGACAAAAACAACGGCTATCGCTGTCCTAACCCTCTTCTGTTGTCTTACTCTGTCCATCAACCTTCACGCCCAGGGTGACAGCGATGTCGCCCAGCAGATCAAACAACTGCAGCAGGACTCCAGAAATGCGCAAATGAAGAACGATGCGTCGTGGGCGCAGCAGCATTTGGCTGACGGATTCATGGCAGGAAACAGCTGGGGGGACTGGGAGACGAAGGACGATTTCATCAAGGACCTGCAGAACAAGACGAACAAGTGGAAGAGCGGCAACATCAGCGACGTGCAGGTGGCGACCTTCGGTTCGAACACCGCGGTTTCACATTACACGTTCACCTACGACGCTGAGCTTAAGGGCACGCATCGGGCGCGAACGGTCATCTGCAGCGACACCTGGGTGAATGATTCCGGTACATGGAAAACGGCTTCGACTCACTGCTCGTTAGTGAAGGGCAACTAACGGTTGGACTCAAAGCCATTTCTGCAGCGCAGGACGGGGCGGTGGGCCGACAGAACGCCGGTTACCGCCCACTCGCCCGGCGGTTTGACGATTCGAGAACGGCCAACTATCGAGAACAGGCGTGGTGTTGAAAAACTCCGTGATCGGAATGGTTTTTTTGGCTGCGAGTATCGCTGCTGCCGAGTTTTTTCTTTCTCACCTCAACTAAGTGGTGGCTGCCACCGTGGGTGTTGTCGGTTGGCTGAGGAACCGCACTAGTCGTTTGAGGTTCTGGGCCGCCGCTGCAAGGAAGAACTGCTCCCGAACGAACTTCATCCGACGTAAGCGCAGGCGACGCAGTCCGATCACATTCTTGAGTTCCGCAAACAAGGCCTCCACTTTTTTCCGCTCTCGTTGTGCACTGGCGAATGCTGGTGTGTTAGCTAGTTCTCTGGCACGTTGTCGGGCAGGCTCATACATGTGAATGGCAAGATATTTATATCGCCCACTTGTGCACTGTGTTTTTTGTGAGCATGCCCCACAACGCTTGGCGCTGCCAATGTAGGCATGAGCGCGATTGCGGACATTCAGCCCGACATAGTTGAGTTGCTCCCCAGCCGGACAGCGATAGCGGTTGCTTTCCGGCAGATAGGTAAAACACTCCGGACCGTAGAACGGACTGTTCTTTCTTCGCGCACTGTCCCGGGTACGCATGTACGGAGTGATGCCACGATCCCGCAACCATTGCAGAAACTCCCCATTCCCGTACGTGGCATCGGCGGCCACCGACGAGGGTTCACGGTTTCTTGACTCAGGCGTGCTGCCGTCGCTTGCACTCCTACGATCACGCAACTGGCATTGTCCACCAGATAGTTGTCGTAGTAGCCCAGCCGGGCGGGCGTGCCGCCCTTGGTAGCGTAGGTAGAATCCGGATCGGTGGTCGAAACCTGATCCTGCTGATGCACCGGTTCTTCCATCGGGTTTTCTTGCTCCAGTTCCACCAGATACGGTCTCACCGTATGGTTAACCTGGGCAGCTTCCGCCAACGGTTGCCGCGGAATGCGGCTCTCCTTGGCTGCATTCGCCTCCACGAAGCTGCCGTCCACCGATAAGTTCTCTCCTTGCACCAATCCCACTTCCACACACTGGCGCACGATCTGTTCAAACAGTTCCTCGAACAGCTTCGACTCCTGAAACCGTCCGTGCCGGTTTTTGGAGAACGTGGAATGATGCGGGATCTCCTGCTCGAAACCCAAACCCGTGAACCAGCGCCAGGCCAGATGCATGCGCAGTTCCTCCACCAACTTGCGCTCGCTGGTGATGCCGTACAAATAGCCAATCAGCAGAATGCGTAGCAACAGCTCGGGATCAATCGAAGGTCGGCCCGTCTCGCTGTAACTCTGCTTCAACCTCTCGCGCACGAAGGCAAAGCTGATGTGCCTTTCGATGAGTCGCAGCAGGTGGGTTTCCGGAACCTGATCTTCCAGCCGGAAGTAGTAGAACAACGCTTCAGAGCGGTCGTGTTGTCCCATCATGATCAGCAGGCCTCCGACGATCAGAATCAAACAGAGCATGGGCAGATGCTTTCTTCTAGCATGCTTCTGCTGAATCTCATCCTGCTAATCGACGTGACTTTTTCAACACCCACGCCTGTTTTCGCCAACAACTCGTACCAAACTCAGACTTTTGTCGTAGCAGACCAGTTCTACTTGATTGCCCTCGGGATCGGTGACATAGAGCGACCGCCAATGTACCCACGCGTGTTCAGCGGTTTCGACTTGAAACCCCAGTCCCTCCAGTCTTTTCTTTTCTCTCTGGAAATCGGTAAAAGGTATTTCGAAAGCGATGTGGTCGATGGTGGAAGTTGCGGCGTCCGTCCCTAGATAATCGGAACTCTATGAGCGGTCGAACAAGGCGAGCACTTGAGTGTGCCCACCGTAGCCCTCCGCAATCTTGAAGAATGCGGAGTTCGGAAATCGGGTCATAAGAGGCAAACCGATGATTTGCTCGTAAAAGTGCTGCATGGCAGCCAGATCATTGACGCGGAGCGCAATCTCGCCAAGGCCGCGTACTGCCGTCGGTCTCAGGTTCGCAATTGCCATTGATGTCCCTCCACAAAGCTTCGTCAAGCATAGCTACTCGGCTGGCGCCTCGTCTGACCATAAACACACGCATTATGGATAGGACGCCCGGCGCAGTGCGGTTTCGACCGCTTCCACAGTCCTTGACTGTGGTTCCGGAGGAAATGATGTGCCCGAATCAGCAAGTCGCAATCTCGGAGCAGTTGCCCCTGTATCGCATCCTGAACCAAGTGGTATCGGAGTTGCGATTGTGCTGGTTTCGTTTCTCTGAAAAGCGCGAGGTGGGTTTGCGAGTATTCCCACCCCGCTAGCGCTTCTTTCCCATGTTGATTGCCGCCGACTACTGGAGATTGAGCAGTGGTCCGTGGCCATCCGGGAAGTTACTGGTATTCAGCACTTGAATGCCGGCTTGGTGGTCACCATCAAAAGGCGTGACACCCCCCGGGCAACCCGCCTTAACTGCGTCCGCCGGGTCCGCGAACCACATTCCCATGTGGTAAATCTGGACCGGAAGAGTGGCGGGATTGCTGGTCGCGTTGTCGGGGAACACCTTCGGTGCAGGAGCCACGCCCGGGGCATGGATGAACGTCTCTTTGCTGAAAATGCCAGTGAAATCTCCGACACCCTTGCCGTCGGCGTTCGTGAGAATGTCCCCTTGGTACCAAGCCAAGCCGAATGGACTTTTCGGCACCTGGATGAGGAATGTTGTGAACTCTGTATTTGGAGGCAGATGGAATACCTCGACGTGCATGTTCTGAACCACTCCCAAGTCGCTAATAGTCACACGGCCGGAAGCATTGGTCGCGAGGCAGGCGCTAGCGCCCGCTGAAACTTTGAAGTTGAAGGTAATGCTGTCGCCCTGCGCCGCGATCGCCTGCGGCACCAAGCCGGTCAAACCGGACGCGGCAGCTATGACTACTGCTAGCAAAGTGTTTTTCATTCATTCTCCTTATGTGATTGTTGGTTGTCGGTTGTTGTCTACTGTGGTTTTTTTTCGAAATTCATTTGCTCAGACACACAACTACCTCGAAAGTGTTCCCCGCATTACTGCATGCGGATCGAACGGCCTTGCATGTGACGAGTCGTTAGGGTCTGCGTCTGATCTTCGAGCCTGGAAATCTGAATCTGTCTCGCTCCGAGATGCCTTGTTGTGTCTTGCTCACTATCCAAGGAGCGCCGCGTGTTCGTGAAAACCGTCTTCAGTGCGTCTGAGAAGTTTGATTCAGTGCCTGTAAAATTGATGCGCGGACCGTGTCACTTGTTTGTCAAAAGATGTTTGCAACTCGTGAGGAATGTGTCCGGAGGATTCAGTCAGTGCCTGTGTTTTTCTCCGCAATGACACCAGGACAGCACGTCCGCGAAGCGACACAGTGGTTTATCCACAAACTGCGTCAAGGAGCTGGGCCGCTGAAATTTTTTCATTCGCCAAGTAGTGGGCAAGCGGAGATGTGGACTTCCGGTCGGGGACTGTGCGTCGCCACCTTTAAGTCAGCATTTCCTTCGGACCGTTTGCCGCCCTTCAGATCGGCTGGCTCAGTGACTGGATCAAGGCTCGACGCCCGCACATTCTTCTGCGTTTTGAAGTACGCGCTCAATCGTTCGCGAAGTTGCAGCCGAGCTCGCCAGGATCGCGCCTTAACCGCAGATACGCTCAAGTTCAGCGCTTCTGCCGTCTGCTCCAATGAGAGCCTTTCTATGTCTCGCAATACGAAGACCACCCTCAACCCTGGACCCAGCTCTTGTAATGTTTTGCGCAGGATCTCTCGTAACTCACCTGCCCTGTAAAGTTCCTCTGGATTAGGCGCCCAGTCTGCGACATCGATCGGCAAATTGTCTTCTCCTGACTGAAAGTCATTATCGAAAGACACCTCTCTTGTTACACGCTGTCTTCGCAGTTTCATTAGGGACTGATTCAACGTTATGCGGATAAGCCAGGTCGAGAATTTTGAATTCTCCCGGAATTGGCCCAAGTGTTGAAAGGCTTTCAGGAAGGACTCTTGAACTACGTCCTGGGCGTCTTCTCGGTTGTGGGTGAGGTGTTGAGCTATTCGAAGGAGTTTGCGGTCGTATCGCTTTACAAGTTCCTCAAAGGCAGCGACATCTCCACTTTTGCTGGCATGGACCAGGTCTAGGTCATCGCTTTCCGTGTCGGTCACCTTGACTTGTGCTGAATTTCGGCTCACATGCTTTCTCATTTCCGCCAGTTAACGTTGGAACCGGCGCTGGATTTTTTATTCCCATAAAATGGATCAGTTCGGGCGCCAGATTGCCCTTAGCGTACGAATTTGTAACCGACCCCGTGAACAGTTCGAAAATGAACCGGGCGTGCCGGACATTTTTCAAGTTTCTGGCGTAGCCTTAAGACGTGGTTGTCAACGGTGCGGGTCGAAGGATAATTTTGGTATCCCCACGCCTCATTCAGCAACTCGTCCCGCGAAAACACTCGGTCCGGATTCAACAAGAAACATTTGAGTGTTTTGAACTCTTGGGTAGTCAGTGTTATTGGTTCGCCCGACGATTGCCTCACTTCCATCTTGGTGAAATCAACGCAGACATCCTCAAACCGGGTAACGCTAGACTCAGTCAAGGCAGAAGCGTCACGAGCGAACTCACAAACTCGGGCAACCAGTTCCTTCCAGCTGAAAGGTAGTAGGACAGCTGGCACCACAGCGGAAAATGTGTCTGCCTGTAATCCTCGGATCTGACCCAACTCGCCCCGCGAAATAAGTGCCACTTGGTAGCTGTCTGACTCCAACACCTCCCGGAGAACCTGAAGGTGGAGAGGTTGGTCATCGAGTACGCGAAGGGTTCCGATTTCTATTGTGGGTTTTGGGAGTCCCATCTCAACCTTCTGATTGACCTCGATGACGGGTCTTTCGTCTTGTTGTGGCCGGCGACACTTGCGGTGCGGATGTCGGAAAGTCGATGGACTCAGATATGCCATTGTCGCGGTTCCTCCTGGTTTTGACAGTCGGTTTCAAGCGCTGCGAGGCCTTCGGTACCGTTAGTTCTGAAATGCGCCGCGAGCCGCTTCTTTTAGTGTCGTCGGATGACCCGTGGCGCAACAATCTGATACACCAGGTGTCGTCGCGTCAATTCACCGCAGCTTTCCTTTGCATAGGCAATGCATTTCTGATTAAGCCGCTGATTCTGTGACATTTATTCCTTTACATTTCCCAAAGCTATGTTTGCGCGGAGCTGCTAAACTTCGTTCCGAGCTGGGTGCCGTATGGAGCCACCGCGGCATACTTCCGTTGTGCAATTCGGAACCTACGAAATCGCTCTCCACTCTGGAGAACTTCGCCGGGCGGGTGTACGGATCAGGGTGCAACAACAACCGCTGAGGCTGTTGGAGATATTGTTGGAGCGCCCTGGAGAGGTTGTTACCAGGGAAGAACTACGTAGCCAAATATGGCCGAATGAAAGTTTTGGCGATTTTGATCAGGCGGTCAACGTCGCTATCGCAAAGCTGCGGGGTGCGTTGGGAGACTCCGCCGACAACCCGCGATATATCGAGACTCTTCCCCGGCGCGGCTACCGCTTCATTGCGGACGTGGCCGTCGTCAACCGACCTGTCAACAGGAGTTCTCGCACCAACTTGATTCTTCCGCGACAGAAGAGCGCGCTCCGCTCGACGTCGCCGCGAAAGTGGCACGACCCCAACGCCTGCCTTGGAAGCAAGCTCGGAAGATGCTCGGCCTGGCGATATTCGCGGTGCTGTTTATTGCGATGGTTTCGATGTTTCTCTGGAGAAGCCGCCCGCAAGTCAATGTTTTGTCTTCCAGCCCCGTTCGTTCTCTGGCAGTACTTCCACTTGAAAATCTCTCCAGTAATTCCGAGGATTACTTTGCTGACGGCATGACCGACGAGTTAATCACGGATCTGGCGCAGATCAGCTCGTTACGTGTGATCTCCCGCACCTCTGTCATGCAGTACAAAGGCGTGCGCAAGCCCTTAGCGCAGATCGCGCGTGAATTGAACGTCGACACTGTGGTGGAAGGCACTGTGTTGCGTTCCGACAAACAGGTTCGTATCACGGCACAGTTGATCCGGGCTCCCGCCGACGAGCACTTATGGGCCCAGAGCTATGAGGGAGATGTGCGCGACACATTGGCGCTACAGAAGAAGGTGGCTCGCGCCATCGCCGAGCAGATCCGGATCAAGCTGACTCCACAGGAAAAGGCGGTTCTGGAGAATGTGAAGGTCGTGAGTCCAGAAGCCCATGAGAACTACCTCAAAGGACGATACTTTTGGAATAAGCGAACCGCCGATGGCTTGAAAAAGGCCATCTATTATTTCAATCATGCAATCGCAAGCGACCCAAATTATCCTTTACCCTATACAGGCTTGGCGGACATTTACCAGGTGTCTGACCATCCGCAGCTTGCTCGGGCAGAAGTTCAAAAAGCGCTCGACCTGGATGATCAATTGGCCGCGGCACACAACTCTCTAGCCAGGATCCTTTACCTATTCAATAGAGATTGGAAGGGAGCGGACAGAGAGTTCAAGCGCGCCCTGGAGCTTGATCACAACTATGCCCCCGCCCACCACTGGTACTCCATGTACCTTGCGTTGGAGGGCCGCAAAGAACAGGCGCTGGCCGAAGCGGAGAAGGCATACGAGTTGGATCCACTGTCCTCTGTCGTGGGTGCCAACCTGGCAAAGATCCTGCAGGAGGCGGGTCAGGATGATAAGGCAATCGAGCAAGCTAAGAAGACGCTGGATCTGGACCCTGATTCTGGGGTGACGCACGCCGTACTCGGCATTGTTTACCAGGACCAACGGATGTACGCGGAGGCGATTACCGAATATAAGAGAGCATTGCAGCTAGGAGGCCCGCCCGGGGAAATTCGTGGGCTTCTCGGATACACATATGCAGTTTTGGGGAACCGAATCGACGCGGAAAAGATGATTACAGAATTAAAAGCACTCTGGCCCGGGCATACACATGCCGCCCTGGACCTGGCAGTAGTATTTTCCGCCCTTGGTGATAAAGAGAGTGCCCTGTATTGGCTGGAAAAGGCCAAAGAGATGGATGTGAGCGACCTGATCGGGATTGGGCAGGACTCACATTTTGTTGACTTGCGGGGTGATCGACGTTTTCAAGCGTTGGTGCAGCGGGTGGGCGCAATCAAGTGAGCTCAGTGTCTGTTTCACGAGCACATAACCGAAGCGGTCACTGCAGTGTAGACCGGCGCATTCCAACTCCAGGATCGATCTAACTTGAATTTCCTACGCTAAACTCGCAAACAATCATTTAACAATTTTGAGACATCTAGGCTGCGTCCCAACTCGACTTGCGCGAATCCAACATTCCATACGACGTGAGAGCACTTTAATCGAAGAGTCGCTACTTTGGAGAACAGCTATGTGGATGAGGTCATGCGCCCTGTAAGGCCTTAATGAAAAAGCTGAGATTAAGCGACTCCGTGCGCTATCAGTGCGGGTGGGAGTGGCAGGGCCATACGAATCGAAAGCCGGAGGCCCTATAAACAGTGTGCGGGAATTACAAGGGAAGACAGGAATGACTGTAGCAAAAGTAATCGAGTTCTACATACCGAACAACTTCCGAAAAAGTGTGAAATGGGTTTCTCCCCAACGACGTGGGAAGATTATCGAGTTCGCTTCACAGATAAAGAAATCGGCCTAATCTCGAACATCCCTACCAACACGTATTTGTCTTTGCCCCTGAGAGATGTGTTTGAAACCGGTGGAACGGGAACGCTCGACGACAGAAGATCAGCAACCGCAGGTCACTAATAAGGAGAAATCATGAAGAGGTATTTTTGGAGATTACGCTTAGCGGTGTGTTCACGCTGGCTGCAGGACTTCAGACAGATACAAGCGACGCCGTTGGCTGATCCCAACACTCTTTCAGGAAAAAGGCCATGAGCCATTCCGAGAAGTTTCTCCCTCCGGGCGGGACATTCGTAGTGTGTTGCCTACTGCTGAGCGGAGCACTGGCTTCCGCCCAAAATAGCAAGACCACCATGAAATACCCAACTGGCCACGCAGTCTCTCGGTCTCTCAGAGACCTACCCATCGACGTATTCGGCGGTCGCGACGTGGAAGCCCCAGAACCCAAGCCCCTTCCGCTCCGCTCGCATGGTGGTGTCCTGGCTGCCGTAAAACCTGACCCAGTGCTGCAGCAGGACATTCGCCCCTTCGTTGCCGCTACTAAAGGCATTAACTTCGACGGCACAGGGGCGCTGGGCTCCGCGCCTTCGGACGTCAATCTCGCTGTCGGACCCGGCCACATCGTGCAA
>WNGH01011791.1_pt1 | contig 12810 bp, 10 predicted proteins | sample 5400631 | NCBI WGS metagenome assembly WNGH01 (sample SAMN13153373, study PRJNA577476) | soil metagenome | isolation source: 115 cm soil or saprolite under Garry oak tree replicate 1 | place: USA:California | collected 2016-06-15
AGGTGTCCAGGGCCGCGTCCGCCGACGTACCAGCCTGAGCGGCACCGACCAGAGCATTCACGACAGCAAGAGCCGGGCGCTGGCCGTCCGCCGCCCAGGCGCGGCCAGCACCAGCCGGCCGGAACCAGCCGGCCAGAACCAGCCGGCCTGAACCAGCCGGTCAGAGCGGAACCGAGGAGGTTGCAATGCATCCGGAGATCACGTCTATGGCGGCGGCCGAGCACATCAGGGACATGCGGGCCGATGCCGCCAACCGCGCCAGGCACTCGCGTCAGCGCGCGGGGACGGCCAGCCGGTGCCGGAACACGGCGGACGACCGCAAGCCGAGGAGGCCGGTGCGCGAGCAGACGGGATGGGCGCTGGTTTCGCTGGGCCTGCGGATCGCGGCGTCAGGCGGTCGCTAGCCATGCCGCTGCGAGCCCGGCAGCTGCCCGGTCAGGCCGTCGAGGGCGCGGTAACCAGCGGGTCGTCCAGCCAGGAGGCGCAGGTCTCGCCCTCGGCGACGATAACCGCGGGACCCGTCAGGAGGCTGGCCGCCGCGCCCGGCGCGACGGCCAGCCTGCCGCCAGGAACACCGACAGTCCACAGCCGGCGCCCGCTGGCCGGCCACTCCCCCGCCGCCGCGGCGGCCCCGGCCGCCGCGGCCACCGCCCCGGTCCCGCAGGACAGCGTCTCCCCCGAGCCCCGCTCGTGCACGCGCATCTCGATCGCGTGATCCCCGGCGGCCCGCACCACCTCGATGTTGACCCCGCCGGGAAACACGCCGGCATCGAACTCAGGCGGCTCGGTCAGGTCAATGCCCGCGAGCGGCTCGCTCACCAGGCAGACCAGGTGCGGGTTGCCCACGGTGACCGCGACCCCGGCGTACCGCCGGCCGCCGATGACGGCCCACCCGGCCCGCCCGACGGTCACCGGTCCCATGTCGACGGTCAGCGCACCGTCCGCCTCCTGGCGCACCGTCCGCACGCCGGCCCTTGTCGCGATCGCCAGCTCCGGGCCGGCCGCCAGCCCGTGATCGATCAGGTACCTGGCGAACACCCTGATGCCGTTGCCGCACATCTCGGCGATGCTGCCATCGCGGTTGCGGTAGTCCATGAACCACGGAGCCGGCCCGGACGCGCGGCCGACCACCCGCAGCACGCCGTCCGCGCCGATCCCGGTGCGCCGGTCGCACAGCCGCCTGACTACCTCGGCTCCCAGGTCCAGCCGGCCGTCGAGGTCGGGAACGACGATGAAGTCGTTGCCCGTGCCGTGGCCTTTGGCGTAACGCATGCTCTGATGCTAGTCAGCCGCCGCGGCTGAGTCCGCGATGACAGCCAGCGCCTGCTCCGTCGGCACAGGCCGGGCGGCGTCCAGCCACCTGACTCTCGGGTCCCGCCGGAACCAGGACTCCTGCCGGCGGGCGAACCGCCGGGTCGCCCGCACGGTCTGATCCTCGGCCTGCGCATCGGTCCATTCGCCGTCGAGGAACCTGAGCACCTGCGCATACCCGAGCGCCCTGCTCGCTGTCCGGCCCGCTCGCAGGCCGGTCCCCGGCTGCCCCGCCCCGGCCAGCCCGCGAACCTCGTCGACCAGCCCGTCCCGCCACATCTGCCTGACCCTGGCAGCGATCCGCCGGTCGAGTTCCGGGCGCGGCACCGCGAGGCCGATCTGCGCGGACGGCAGCACCGACGCGTAGCCAGGCAGCGTCGCGCTGAACGGCCGGCCGGAGAGCTCGATCACCTCGAGGGCCCGGACGATCCGGCGCCCGTTGCTGGGCAGGATCGCGGCCGCGGCGGCCGGGTCGGCCGCCGCGAGCCTGCCGTGCAGGGCGGCCGGGCCGAGCGCGGCAAGCTCGGCCTCCAGCCGGGCGCGCAGCGCGGGCTCGGTCCCGGGGAACTCGAGATCGTCGATCACGGCCCGGACGTACAGCCCGGACCCGCCGGCCAGGATCGCCGTGCGCCCCCTGCCCTGGATCTCGCCGATCACGGCCCTGGCCAGCCGCTGGTACTCCGACACGCTGGCCGTCTCCGTCACGTCCCAGACGTCGAGCAGGTGATGCGGGACGCCGCCCCGGCCGGCCGGGGAGAGCTTGCCCGTGCCGATGTCCATGCCGCGGTACAGCTGCATCGAGTCGGCGTTGACCACCTCGCCGTCGAGCGCCCCGGCCAGCCGCAGCGACAGTTCGGACTTGCCCGCCGCCGTCGCGCCCACGACCGCGATCACCGGCCGCCGCCCTTCATGATCACGGACATCTTCCGGCCGCGGCCGCCGAAAATCGTCCGCGATCATGAAAGTCAGCCGGGTCAGGCGGGCCGGCCCAGGGCCGGCATGCCGAGCAGCACGGGCCGATCAGGCCCGGCGGCGGCCGCCCGCGCTGGCCCGGTCCCGGCGGCGCGAGCCTCCCAGGCGTCGCCGCCCCTGGTACGGCGCACCGCCACCGGCGCGCCGTCGGCGATCAGGTAGTGCGGTGCGGCCGCCGTGACCTCCGTCACCACGAGGTCACCCGGCCTCGGCAGCCCGGCTCGGCCCCTCGGTCCCGTCGAAGCCGTCCCCGCAACACCCGTCCCCGCAACACCCGTCCCCGCAACACCCGTCCCCGCAACACCTGTCCCCGCAACACCCGATCCCGCAACACCCGCCCCCGGCGGACCCGCTCCGTCCGGCGCGAAATGCACCAGGCGGTTGTCCCGCGCCCGGCCCGACATCCGCCGGGTCGCGTCGTCCTTGCGCCCCTCGCCCTCGGCAACGAGGACTTCGACCTCGCGGCCGACCAGCGCCTGGTTCTCGGCCAGCGTGATCTCCTCGACCAGCGCGACCAGCCGGCCGTAGCGTTCGGCGACGACCTCGGCGGGAACCTGCCCGTCCATGGTCGCGGCGGGCGTTCCCGGCCGGATCGAGTACTGGAACGTGAACGCCCCGGCGAACCTGGCCAGGCGGACGATGTCGAGCGTGTCGGCGAAGTCCGCCTCGGTCTCCCCTGGGAAGCCGACGATGATGTCCGTGGTGATCGCGGCACCGGGGATGGCGGCGCGGACGTTGTCCAGGATCGCCAGGTAGGAGTCCCTGCGGTAGGCGCGCCGCATGCCCCGCAGCACCGCGTTCGAGCCTGACTGGAGCGGCATGTGCAGCTGCGGCATCACGTTCGGCGTCTGCGCCATCGCGGCGATCACGTCGTCGGTGAAGTCCCTGGGATGCGGCGAGGTGAACCGCACCCGCTCCAGGCCGTCGATCTCGCCGCAGGCGCGCAGCAGCTTGCCGAACGCGCGCCGGTCGCCGAACGCCGCCCCGTAGGAGTTGACGTTCTGCCCGAGCAGCGTGACCTCGAGCACCCCGTCACCGACCAGCGCCCTGATCTCGGCGAGCACGTCCCCCGGACGGCGGTCTTCCTCGCGGCCGCGCAGGCTCGGCACGATGCAGAACGTGCAGGTGTTGTTGCAGCCCACCGAGATCGCCACCCAGGCCGAGTACGGCGACTCGCGCCTCGCGGGCAGGACCGAGGGGAACCGCTCGAGCGACTCGGCGATCTCCACCTGGGCTCGCTGCTGCACCCGCGCGCGCTCGAGCAGCGCCGGGAGGGAGCCGATGTTATGGGTTCCGAACACCACGTCTACCCACGGCGCCCGGTCGGTGATCGCCGCCCGGTCCTTCTGCGCCAGGCAGCCGCCGACCGCGATCTGCATGCCCGGATGAGCGTTCCTGACCGGCAGCAGGTGACCGAGGTTCCCGTACAGCCTGTTGTCGGCGTTCTCGCGTACCGCGCAGGTGTTGAACACCACGACGTCAGGCTCGGCTCCCGCGGCCGTCTTGCGGTAGCCGGCCTCCTCGAGCAGGCCGGCCAGGCGTTCGGAGTCGTGCATGTTCATCTGGCACCCGTAGGTGCGGATCTCGAAGGTCCGCTGACCGTCTGCGCCCGGCATGCTCCTTAGGGTAGACGCAGCGGCGGGCAGGCGTGTCCCGCCGATCGTGGCCGTCGAGAACGCGTGGCCGGGGCGCACTCGGCGCGGCGCATCGGGCCCAGGATCTGCGCGACACGCCTGAGCCCCGGCCGGCCATTGACACCGCCGCCGTCTGGCTGGCATCGTCAGTCCACCCTCGCGGCGAGCCAGCCCCGCCACGCGGCCGTGGCCGGCCAGCAGCCAAGGAGCAACCGTGACCGAGCATGCCGCCGATCTCGTCATCCTGGAGCCAGAGAAGGTACCCGTCCCGGCGGCCGAGCTCGGTGAGGGACCGTGCTGGGACGCGGACTCCCAGTCGCTGCTCTGGGTCGACATCCCGGCCGCGCGGGTGCACCGCCTCAGCGCGGCCGGCGTGCACTCGTCCTGGGATGTCGGTTTGCCGGCCGGCGCGGTCGTCCCGCGCGCCAGCGGCGGCCTGGTCGTGGCGGCGGGCAACGGTTTCCTCGCCCTCGACCCGCTGACCGGCGCGGTCAGCGAGCTCGCGAGCGCACCCGGCCAGCCAGGCACCCGGATGAACGACGGCAAGTGCGACCGGGCGGGCAGGCTCTACGCCGGCACGATGGCGGTCGACGAGTCACCGGGCAAGGGCTCGTTCTACCGCCTGGATACCGATCTGAGCGTCACCGAGATCTTCACCGGGCTCGGCATCTCCAACGGCCTCGGCTGGAGCCCCGACGACCGCCTGATGTACTACATCGACTCGCTCGCCTACCGGGTCGACGTGCTCGACTACCACCCGGACAGCGGCCAGCTCGGCGAGCGCCGCCCATTCGTCACGCTCGGCTCGGGCGACGTCATGCCTGACGGCCTGGCCGTGGATGCCGAGGGCGGCGTCTGGGTCGCTGTCTGGGGCGGCAGCGTCGTGCAGCGCTACGACGCCGCCGGCCGGCTCACCGGCGTCGTCCGGCTACCCGCCGCGAACGTGACCAGCTGCGCGTTCGGCGGCCCCGGGCTCGATCGGCTCTACATCACCACGGCCGCCGGCCCTGGTCGCTCCGCGGGAGCACTGTTCACCTGCCCGGCCGACGTCGCTGGCCTGCCCACTTACCCGTACCGTGGCTGACAGGTTCGGCGGGCGCGCAACATGCCCGCCTGGTTGTCGGGAATCGGTGCGAACCGAGCCCGGCAGGTAGGGCACGATATCCCTATGACGGACAACGTGACGGCGAAGACGGGCGAGATAGGCGGACTGGGCGTAGCAGTGAGGCCCGGCGAGTTCGCCGGCCCGGCACGCCAGGACGAACGGGCGGAACCCCCCGGCGAGCCGGCGCCAGGCCGCGGCGCCGGGGAGGCTGCGGCGGCCGGGACGGAACGGTCGGTGCCGCGCATGCCCTACGGGGCCTGGTCGTCTCCTATATCAGCCGCCCAGGTCGCCGGGGGCCGGATCAGCGTCGGCTTCCCGACCGTCGTCGGCGAGACCACGTGGTGGCAGGAGGACCGGCCCGACGAGGCCGGCCGGACCACCGTCATGCGCTCCGGCGCGGACAGCAGGCCGACCGCGCTGCTGCCCGCGCCGTGGAACGCCCGTACCCGGGTCCACGAGTACGGCGGGCTGTCCTACCTGCCCGTGTCGTCACCGGCCGCCTCCGCCGCGCTGGCGGGCCACGGGCCAGCCGACGATACCGACGTGCCGATCGTCTTCGCGAACTTCGACGACCAGCGCCTGTACCTCGCGGGAGCCGCGGTCCCGGCCGGGAAGGGCCAGCCGGTGCCGCTGACCCCCGACCCGGTCGCGGCCGGCAGCGCGATCGTGCCCGATGGAGTGGCCGGCGGCGGTCGCCGCTCAGGTTCGGCCGGGTCGCTGGAACCGCGTGCCTTGCGTTACGCCGACTTCGTGATCTCGCCCGATCGGCGGGAGGTCTGGTGCGTCAGGGAACGGCACCAGGGCGGGAAGGTCACCCGCGCCATCGTCGCGGTACCGCTGGACGGGTCGGGCGCCGCCGACGCCACCGCGATCCGCGTGCTGGTGAGCGGTTTTGATTTCTTCGCGTTCCCTACCCCGTCGCCGGACGGGAAGTGGCTGGCCTGGATCTGCTGGAACCACCCGCACATGCCGTGGGACGGCACCGAGCTGCGGGTCGCGCCGGTAGACGGCGGCATGCCAGGCAAGGCCCGGCTGATCAAGGGCAGCAACAGGGAGTCGGTGCTGGCCCCGGTGTGGCGCGACAACGCGAGCATGTACGTGGTGACCGACTGGACCGGCTGGTGGAACATCTACCAGATCGGCCTGGGCGGCGTGCCGCCGCAGGCGCTGTACCCGGCCGACGAGGAGTTCGCGGGCCCGCTCTGGGAGCTCGGCGCGCGGCCGTTCAGGATGCTCGGCGACGGCAGGCTCGTGGTCAGGCACGGCCGCGGCGGCGCCAGGCTGGGCCTGCTCGACCCGGAGAGCTCCGAGCTGACCGACCTGGACCTGCCGTTCACCGAGTTCCTCGATGGCCTGTCGGCGGACGGCACGACGGTCGCGGGAGTCGGCGGCGCCCCGCTCGAGCCGAACTCGGTGGTCAGGATCGACACGGCAACCGGCGCGTGCACTGTGCTGCGGGCGGAGATCGCCGAGCTGCCGGACCGGCGGTATCTGCCGGTTCCGCGCACGGTCGAGCTCGAGGGCCCGTACGGCCGGGTCGTGCACGCGCTGGTTTACCCGCCGTCTCATCCCGAGGCCGCCGGGCTGTCCGGCGAGTTCCCGCCCTACATCGTCTGGGTGCACGGCGGGCCTACCGGCCACGTGACCGCGCGGCTGAGCCTGGAGAAGGCGTACTTCACGAGCCGGGGCATCGGGATCATCGACGTGAACTACGGCGGGTCGACGGGTTATGGCCGGCTGTACCGGAACCGGCTGAACCGGGAGTGGGGCGTGGTCGACGTCGCCGACGCTAAGGAGGCCGCGCGTTCGCTGGCCAAGGCAGGCGAGGCGGACGGGGCACGACTCGGAATCCGCGGCGGCTCGGCCGGCGGCTGGACGGCACTGGCCGCGGTGACCACGGGCGCGGTCCACGATCCCGTGTTCAGCGCGGCGGTGTCCTACTACGGCGTGTCCGACCTGCGCGGCTTCAACGAGCACACGCACGACTTCGAGTCGCACTACCTAGACGGCCTGATCGGCCCGCTGCCCGGATTCGACACCGTCTACGCCGAGCGGGCGCCGGTCGGGCACGTGAACCCGAACACCTGCCCGGTCCTGCTGCTGCAGGGACTCGATGACCCCGTCGTGCCCCCGCAGCAGTCGGAGAGCATCGCCGCGGACCTGGCCGCGCACGGGATCAGGCATGCCTACATCGCCTTCGAGGGAGAGTCGCACGGCTTCCGCAAGGCCGACTCGATGGTGGTCTCGCTGGAGTCCGAGCTGTCGTTCTACGGCCAGATCATGGGTTTCACCCCGCCTGACGTGCCGGAGCTCAAGCTCACCGAGGGCGGGCACGGGTAGCGGGCGGCCACCCGCGGGCTAGCGGGCGAACTCGGTTGCGCGTGACTCCCTGATCACCGTCACCCGGATCTGGCCGGGATAGGTGAGCTCGTCCTGCACCTGGCGGGCCACGTCCCTGGCGATCACCTGGGCGCCGATGTCGTCGACCGCACCCGGCTTGACCATGACCCGGATCTCGCGGCCCGCCTGCATCGCGTAGACCTTGTCGACTCCCGGTCGCGCCTGCGCGATCTGCTCGAGCCGCTCTAGCCGCCGGACGTAGGCCTCGAGCGACTCTCGCCGTGCGCCGGGCCGGCCGCCGCTGATCGCGTCGGCCGCCTGGGTCAGGACGGCCTCCACGGTCCTGACTTCCACCTCGTTGTGGTGCGCCTCGATCGCGTGCACGACGTCCTCGTTCTCGCCGTACCTGCGGGCGATCTCGGCGCCGATCAGCGCGTGGCTGCCCTGAACCTCATGGGTGAGCGCCTTGCCGATGTCGTGCAGCACGGTGCCGCGCTTCATCAGCGCCGGGTCCAGACCAAGCTCGCTCGCCATCATCGCGGCGATGTGCGCCGACTCCACCAGGTGCTTCAGCACGTTCTGGCCGTAGGACGTCCGGTATCTGAGCTGGCCGAGCAGATGCGTGAGCTCGGCGTGCATGTCGGTGATGCCGAGGTCAATGAGCGCGTCCTGGCCGGCCCGGATGCACAGATCCTCGATCGCCACCCTGCTCTGCTCGTAGGCCTCCTCGATCCGCTGCGGGTGGATCCTGCCGTCGGCGACCAAGCGCTCCAGCGTCAGCCGGCCGACCTCACGCCGGACCGGGTCGAAACATGACAGCAGGACCGCCTCGGGCGTGTCGTCGATGATCAGGTTCACCCCGGTCACCGTCTCGAACGCGCGGATGTTACACCACCGACTCGCTGGTCTGCTCGCTGGCCACCCGCTGGATCGCGAGCGTGACGATCTTCCTGGCCCGCTGCTGGCCTTCCTTCCGAGCCTCGCTCTCGATCTCCCTGACGATGACCGCTGCCTCGCGCTTGGCCTGTTGCTCGATCGCCGTGACCAGCTCGGCCTTGGCCCGCTCGGAGGTGAGCCCGGCGATGCGCTCGAGTTCCGATCTCCCCTTGGCATCAAGCTGGTCAAGCTCGGCGCGCCTTTCCTCCAGCCGCAGGCGAAGCTGGTCGATCTCGCCGGCCAGCTTGTCCATCCGCCGCGCCTCGCCGTCGAGCCGCTGCTCGCGCTCGGCGATCCGCGCCTCGCGGCGCTCCAGGTCGCCGCGGAGCTGCCTGACTTCGCCGGTGACGGTGCGGACCTCTTCGTCCAGGTCCCTGCGCGCCTCGGCGGCTCGCTCCGCCGCCTCCTCGGCCTTCCTGACGATCGCCGCGGCCTCGGCCTCCGCGGCCTCGACGACTCCGGTGTCCGATCGCGCGGCTGTCTGATCCATGACCCCCGGGCGTACATCCCCGTGCGCCGCCTGGTCGGCGGTCTCCAGGCGGCCTGCCGGATGCGGCGGCGCCTGCTCCCCGATGCCCGGCGCGGAGCCCGCAGCCGTGCCGGCTGCGCCAGGAGTGACGCGCGTCAGGCGGCGCGACAGGCGTGCCATGAACGTGACCGCGGCGCCGGCCGCGACCAGGGCAAGCACCGCAACGACCGCCAGAACCAGCGCGATGCCATTTCCCACTGCGCGCACCCTTCTCGCAAGTTGGACTCCGAACACCGTGTATCCGACGTCACGGAATCCGCTGCAGCGAGGGTTACCACGCTTCCAGGGAGCGCCTTCCCGGTGCGGCGCGCCAGCTGGCCGGTCCGGCGTCACGCTTGACCGGTTCAGTCCGCCGCGCAGGCAGGCGCGCCTCTTCCCGCGTCCTTGATCCTTTCCGGGCTACCGGCCCTGATCGGTGTTGCCGGCCATCGCGCGGCCGGGCCCAACAAGGTCATGGCGCCAGGGCGGGTGCTTGCCGAAAGTCGGCACCGCCCGGGCACTCATCACTAGTCGCCAAATGCTCATCATCCGCTCGCGCGGAGTAAACCTCACTGCCCGTGAGGCTAAGCCGGGATAGACAGGACGGTCAAGCTCGGGGAAAGGCGCGGGAAGGCCAGGCCATCACCGGCGGGCTCGGGGTCGCGACCGGCGGCCGCGTGCCTGACCTGCATAACGACGCGAGGCCCGCGCGTCAGTCAGGTTCACCGTCCTGGCACCCGGCGTCGGAACCCTGGTCGTCGAAGCCGCCCGCCGGCGGCTCCTGGCCTGCCCGCTCGAGTGCCTCGCGGACGACCCGGTAGGCCAGCCCCGCCGGGTAGCCCTTCCTGGCCAGCATCCCGACGAGCCGACGCATCCGCACCTGGGCAGGCTGGCCGGCCGTGCTGGCGAGCCGACGCTCGACGAGCGCCCGCGCCGTGGCCAGTTCGGTCTCCGGGCTGAGTTGCGCAACCGCGGCCTGGATGTCCGCACGGTCCACGCCTCGCTGGTTCAGCTCCGCCGCGAGGGCACGCCGGCCAAGCCCGCGGCCGTGGTGCCTGGACTCGACCCAGGCGCTCGCGAACATCGCGTCGTCGATCAGCCCCACCTCGGCGAACCTGGCCAGGACCGCGGTCGCCGCCTCCTCGGGCACGCCTTTGCGGCGCAGCGCGTCGGCCAGCTGAGCCCTGGTCCGCGGCGCCGCCGTCAGCAACCGCAGGCAGATCAGCCGCGCAACGGACTCGGGGTCCGCGTCGGCCGCGCCGCTCGCGGTGTCCGCTGGCGCAGTGTCCGCCGGCTCTATGCCAGCGGCAGAGCCGGCCGGGCGGCCAGCACCGGACCGGGGGGTCCGCCGCCCGCGAATGCCGCTGCGGGAAGTCCCGCCGCGAGACCTACCTGGCACCGCCCTGACCTGTCACCACCCCGAGCGATGGCCGACCCTTCGGCGCGGGCTGCGGCGTGACATCCGTGTCCAGCCGCGGCCCGATCCCCAGCTTCTCCTTGATCTTCTTCTCGATCTCGTTCGCCAGGTCGGGGTTCTCGCGCAGGTAGTTCCTGGCGTTCTCCTTGCCCTGACCGAGCTGGTCGCCCTCGTAGGTGTACCAGGCGCCGGACTTGCGGACGATAGCCTGCTCAACGCCCAGATCGATCAGGCCGCCCTCCCGACTTATCCCTATTCCATACAGAATGTCGAATTCAGCGATTTTGAAGGGGGACGCCATTTTGTTCTTCACGACCTTGGCCTTGGTTCGGTTGCCGACCGGCTCGTTGCCGTCCTTCAGCGTTTCGATCCGCCGCACGTCGATCCGCACCGACGCATAGAACTTCAGCGCCTTCCCCCCGGTCGTCGTCTCCGGGCTGTTATGCACCATGACGCCGTCGACAAAGTAGTTGTGGCCGCCCTCCACCTCGATATCGAACTTGTTCATCGACCGTGTTGGTGGCTTGACGTGAATGTCGAGGATGCGGGCCGGCTGCGCACGTAGTTCAGCGGGCGTGAACTCCGGCTCAACTGCGATCTGATTGCGGAATCCGGGAAGGAGCTTGTACTCCATAGACGGGTGGATATACGGAGCCACTAGCTTCTGGAACTTCGCTGTCGCAGCGGTGGTGAACTTCAGCACCGGCTTGCGGCTCGTTCCGCTCTGGACGAGTTTGACATCAAGCCCGTGCGTGTCTCGCAGGTACTGCGTGAGCCTTTCTCGCGTGCCGGGACTCATCGCCTCGACGCAGATCTCGATCCTGCCCGATCCGCCCTGTGCTCGCTCCTGAACGCCTTTTGACCGGACCGTGAAGCAGCCGTCGTCCATATACCAGACCGCCAGCGCCAGTGGCGTAAGCGCCTTCAGGTACTCCCAGCTCAGGTGCTTCTTGCCATCACCGAAGTAGACGACGTCGTGCAGTTCGGCCAGCTCGGGCAAAGGCGTGAAATCTGCGAAGACGGCACCCTTGGCATTCGTTGTCCGCGAACACGTAATGTTCCCCAGAAGGGAAACCTTCCAGCCAAGGTAAGCCGCTTGCTTGGCGCCATGTCCCATCCGGAATCTGGTCCCCGTCCTGCCCCGCCGGTTCGGCGAGAGATTCCCGTCACCCATCAGCGAGCCAAGGATCACCTGGATCTGCTGATCGCTCAGCAGCCTCGGCTCCGCCGTAATCACCCGATCACCGACGACCAGTTCACCGGCCGGGCGGTAGCCGCCCGGCGTCTGGATCAGGTGATTCCCGGTCGCGGCAAACTGCGCCCGGCCGTTCCCGCCCGACTTGGCCACGGTGAACTGCAGGAAACGCTCGGCATGGCCGTTGTTGAACCAGCTGACGATCCGGCGCGGGACGATCTCGCCGGAGTCCGGGTCGTACGACAGCACCTCGATGTCGAGCCGCTGATTGACGATCTTTCCGATCTTCTCCTGGGTGCCGTCAGCAAGCGTAACTTTCGTCGCGTATGACATACACCCGAACATCACACCTATTTTTTCCCTTAGCTGGTTGATAAAGATCGCTGTCGTCTTTGTCTGGTTCAGGGCGCCGGCGACCTTGCGGAGCGCCTGGGACATCAGGCGGGCCTGGAGGCCGACGTGGCTGTCCCCCATCTCGCCCTCGATCTCCGCCCGCGGCACCAGCGCAGCCACCGAGTCGATCACGACAACGTCGATCGCGCCCGAGCGGATCAGCATGTCGGCGATCTCCAGCGCCTGCTCGCCCGTGTCCGGCTGAGAGACGAGCAGTGCGTCCGTGTCGACGCCGAGTTTCTTGGCGTACTCGGGGTCGAGCGCGTGCTCGGCGTCGATGAAGGCCGCGATCCCGCCCGACTTCTGTGCGTTTGCTACTGCGTGCAACGCAAGAGTCGTTTTTCCGCTGCTCTCTGGTCCGTATATCTCGACGATCCGGCCGCGGGGCAGGCCGCCGATGCCGAGCGCGACGTCGAGCGCGATCGACCCGGTCGGGATCACCTCGACGGGAGCGCGGGCGTCGTCGCCGAGCCGCATGACGGCGCCACGGCCGAACTGCCGCTCGATCTGAGCGAGCGCCGTCTCCAGGGCTCTGTCCCTGTCCCCGGCCTTGGTGCCGCCCGCCTTGTCGTTCGGTGCCATGTGAACTCCCGTCGGGTCGAGCGGCTCGCAGAGCCGCTCCCGGCTGCGGGTTTCCCGCCCTGCCACACCGTGTCGTGTGCTGTCCGTGCTGACGCTACGCGCGGCCACCGACATTTTGCTGGCGATGTGGCCGCCGGTGCGCCGCGGCTCGTGCCGAGCCACGGCGAGCATCAGCCGGACCACTCTAACGAACAACTGTTCGATCATGGTGGCGACGCGCCGAGCGGCTGAAATTACCCGCAACAGGCCCGACGGGATGCTCCTAACCCAGCCCGCACCTCGAACGCCAGTTCGCCGACCTCGACCGGCGCGGTCATGTCGACAGCGATCAACTCACTACGCCGACCGGCCGGCTATCGCCAGACTGCGCACTCTATCCACCGGAATAGCCGATCGCGGACCGACGGCGGTCTCTGC
>WNGH01012233.1_pt1 | contig 12809 bp, 13 predicted proteins | sample 5400631 | NCBI WGS metagenome assembly WNGH01 (sample SAMN13153373, study PRJNA577476) | soil metagenome | isolation source: 115 cm soil or saprolite under Garry oak tree replicate 1 | place: USA:California | collected 2016-06-15
TTCGTTGCCTTTTCGCGTGCTTTCAGGATCTTGTGCTCTGGAGTTCCACGGGGTGTTTTAGCTGCCTCCTTCTTTGCCTCCTGTCGGCTGGCGATAAGCTGACTTAGAACGATCTTGTAAAACCCTGGAGGGTTTTTCCTAAAATGATGCCCGACCTCAGGAACCTCAAAGACATCATCCCCTCGCCTATCGACAAGAGTGTCAGGGGAAATGTTGTACTTGACCATGAGGCTAGGATACATAGCCGAAAAGTCGAGCACTGCAACATCGTCGTGCAATCCTACGCTGGGTTCGAGAACGATTGCGCCTTTGTAGGGAATAATATTCAGCTCTTCTCTGCCTGGTATCAGCTCGCCAAGCTTGTGCGCCTCCATCATCAAGTAACTGTCGACTCTGAACCCAACCGCTGCTGCCAGGACCTGGTCAGGTGGGAGAGCTGAGAGATTCGAGAGTTGGAACATATAATCGAGCGCGTCTTCTCCGACATTGAATATTGAAGTTGCTTGTGCCTTCACCTGTTCTACTAAAGCCGGGCGATGACCGGTCCAGTGATCATAGTATTCTGTCTCGTCAATCGTTGGAATGGAGGCTTCGACTCCCAGATATCTAGCGACATTCTCTACAGATTTGATCTTCACATCATAGAGGTCTTGTGAGAAATCCAGTAGATCTACGTTCGCTCGTCCGGTAAGGGAGAAGTGGCCGTAGAGACTCTGACGGGCTGGACCATCGTCCCTTCCGACGGAAAGCTTTGCCTTGGTCCTATTTGCACGCTTGATCAAGTAGAGCCAGTCGAAGGTGTTGCCGCCAAACGAGAAGACGACATCGGGATCAAATCTCTGCTGAATCTTCGAGAACCCCTCGATCAGTTCATCGTCCGAGTTTTTCTCTGACTGAATGGTATCGCCTTTGCTCTCCTTCGTTTTCCATGTGATGAGTGTCACCAGGTCGCGGATAGGACTCGGAGAGCCTGTCGGACTGACAGCTAGGATGGAGAAGGAGAGGAGTCGTAGCTTGGGAGCATTTTCCCTAGGAATAGGAGTTGGATGCCCACTTGTCTCAATGACCTTGTCAACGTAATATTTCCCAGGATCAATGGAGGATTCCATTCCCTCAACCATGTACCATTGACAGGGTCTGATCTCAAACTCGATCTGGTACTTTATCGAATAACGAAGCTTGTCCTCAAAGCTCGTCTCTACGGCGAGTTGTTTTACGCATTCTCTCGCACACTTCTCTAGAGTGTCAGGGTCTTTACAGAAGACTTTGAGAACCTGTCTTTCTTCGCCAAGCCGTTTCTTCATTTCAATGACTACCTCTCGAATTGAAGGATGAGGTTTTTCCTTCTCAACTCTCTCTTTCAATTGATCAATGTTCTGGTCTTTCTTGGGCAAGAGATAGAAGTAAGACTGAAAGCTGGTATCAATGACTAGGACTCGCTTGTTGTCATGCGTGACTCCCCACAGCCACATCGCAGACCTGCCCTCATGAGCGTCATGGTTGAGGTCTAAGAGCCAGAAGTCAAGTCTCAACTTGGGATGAAGCTCGTCCAGGATTCTGTAAAGTCTTTTGCGGAGCTCAGCAACACGCTCTTAAACGACGTTTGGAGCGTACGAATCGTATGTCAAAATCCAACAGTAGTTGGAATGACCTCATCATCGGCATTGTCAGTGTTTTCATCGGATTTGTTGCGTTCGCGTTTACTCAATCGATTTTCAATCTATTCTTCGTAGCAATCGTTGTGGGTGTCCTTTTGGACTATGTCGACAAAGTGGGGAGACTTGAGAAGAAGATGTCACAGCTTGAGGCAAGACTATCAGGCAGCCCAGCAAGCGACAAAGCAAAAGCATCTTAACCTCAAATTCATCCTGATTCTCTGCTCCCATCAGCTGTGCTAAGGATGTGATTCGGGGTCCTGGAGCATGACCTCGACTGTTTCTAGTTGTTGGAGGTTCTTAGGTCTCCTGTCGCTAATAACGCTCTATAGCAGTTGAGGGTGATCCACTTGCTCGGTTTTCCCACCGGTTCCAAGTCATACTTTGTCGAGCCAGCCAAAGAGTTTCCCCAAGGGTCGGTCGGACCGGGAGAATTCTCGCTGGCCTTCGGCTTAAGCCATCTCGTGGAGGCGCCTGGTTCGCTGAACCAGTCCCCCTCTAGAACCCACTTGCCGTCAGGTCTCCTCTTCGACATAACAAGATGAGTAGCGTCTCTCATCCTTTCATCATCTCCGTAACCCAGCTTCGTCAAGACTCTCAGCCCGTGAAGCACGTCATAATAGAAGTACATTGGAAAGTGGAGCGTGGTGAATGTTCGGTTCATCGGCATCCATTCATGATGGTCCGCCTTGTACAGACGATGCATGAGCAAGAACTCGGCACCTCTCTCAATCGAGTGCTTCATCCGCCTTGTCCATGTTTGCCTTGGGATCTCAGAGTATGCCCAGAGGGGCGCTATTGTTGACATGAAAGAGCTGTGCCTTACTTTCACCCCTTCGAACTGCGGATAATCACAATTCCAACCGCCATCCTCAAGCTGGGCCTCAGGCATCCAGTCGATGGCTCTTCGGACACGAGGGTCCTTGTCGTATTCTAGCACGAGCAACGTCCTAACCATGTTTCCAGTTAGGCAAGGTTCGTCGTAGTGCTTTTTTCCCTGGAGTCTACTGCGGTAGGAGAACGATCCATTCTGTGCCTGGTGCAAGTTGAGGAACCGTTCGCATTCTTTCTTGATTCGAGGGTCTGGAGCAGCGGCCATCTCGCCGAGGAGTATCAGTGCCCATAAGGCCCCGGCGAATCTTGGGCTATCGCAAGTGTCTTTTCGAGGCCAGAAGCCAGCCTTCGACTGCCTAGCCATTATCCGGTTGTAGATGTTACGGCGGGGAATTCGCCCTCGAGTCTCAACTGCCCCTTTGCTCTCAGGCGAATAGCCCAAAACATCCACGAGAGCCTGATATCGTATAGAAGGATCCTTTCGATCCAGAAGCCACCGAATTGCGGGCTCATTCAAATCTGAAACGCCATGGAAGAGTGGCTTTTCACTCGTTGCGACCAGTATTTCAAGGGTCAACTGAGTTTCCCTCGACTACTAATCCACGACGGGACGCGGCCTAGGTTCGGGGAGAGTTTAAATTCGCGTAGGGCTCAAGCCCCAATCATTCAGGTAATTCTGGTATGGCGGAGAAGGCTAAGGCACCGGCGGACAGGTGGGGAATAGCCCACATCTACTCGTCCTTCAATAACACCATGGTCCACATAACCGACCTCACAGGCGCCGAGACAATCTCCCGAAGCGCAGGAGGGCAGCACGTCAAAGCTGACAGACTACAGGGAACACCCTACGCCGCGATGCAGGCGGCTGCAGCAGCTGCCAAGACCGCGAAAGACAAGGGAATTACCTCTCTTCATATTCGAGTAAGAGCTCCCGGTGGACACGGCGCTAGGACTCCTGGTCCTGGAGCGCAAGCCGCTATCAGAATGCTTGCCCGTCACGGGTTCAGAATCGGCAGAATAGAAGACGTTACGCCAGTCCCTCATGACGGGACGCGAAGGCCCGGCGGTCGACGCGGTCGAAGAGTCTAGTTCCCAACTAGGGTAGACTTTCAACGTCCTACGCGTCCCAGATCAGAAAGATCGTTGACAAGCATCAACGCTGGCGCGCAGAAGAGTGCCTCAACCTCATTCCGTCCGAGAACGTTACCAGCCATACAGTGCGCCAACTTCTCACCAACGATATGGGCCATCGCTATACTGCATGGGATGGGTTCTACAAGGGGACACGTTTCATCGACGAGCTAGAGAACCTAGGAGAGAAGCTAGCGTGCGAGGTTTTTGGATCTGACTGGTCGAGCCTCCGACCACTCTCCGGGCACATTGCCGACACGATAATGGTCTCCACCCTAACGAAACCCGGAGGCTCGATCCTCACCGTCAATCCTTCGAACGGTGGATATGACGGACTCGGGAATCGGGGCTATCCCCCGTTCGTCAATGTGAAGAATCTCTTTTTCCCATATGATTCTGAACGGATGAATATTGACGTAGAAAAGGCCGAGACACTCATCGAAGATGAGAAACCCTCTCTCGTAGTCTTTGGCCAGTCCTATTTCCTCTTCCCTCACCCTGTCAAGGAACTGTCTGAGGCCTGCCGAGCAGCCGAGTCTCAAGTTGCCTTCGACGCGTCCCACGTCTTGGGCCTGATAGGCGGCGGTGAGTTCCAACGTCCGCTAAACGAGGGCGCAGATTTGATGCTTGGCTCCACCCACAAGAGTTTCTTCGGGCCTCAAGGAGGAATAATCCTCGGAACCGCCCGACTGAAGATGCAGGTCAAGGACCAACAGTTCCCTGGCTTAGTCGATAACGCGCACTGGAACAGGATCGCAGCCCTAACATGGGCGTTGGACGAGGTTCGAAGGAGAGGAACGAAATATGCGCCTCAAGTAATCGCGAACGCGAAAGCTCTGGCGAAGGCACTTCACGAAGGAGGTCTGCCTGTCAAATGCGCAGACTACGGGTTTACCGAATCGCACCAAGTTTTCCTCGACATCAACGGCGAGGAGAATGTGAACCGTTTTTCCGAGAAGCTGGAGGAAGCGAACATGATAGTTGATCATGGTATCCGGCTTGGAACCAACGAGTCTACTCGACGCGGAATGAAAACGCGAGACATGGAGAGAGTTGCGGAACTGATCATTAGAGTCTACAAGGGTGAGGAACCCAGCGGCGTGCGCCGAGCCGCGACAAAGTTACGGAAAGAGTTCAAGACCATCGAATACACCTGACCTCAAAGAGGTCCAAATGAGGTGGTGGCGTCGCCCTTCTCCTCCCTGTCAATGGTCTCCTTCGACGTCGATGGGACCATCTTCCGAAAAGCAGCTCTCACCCAAGCGGCCCGATCTCTAGGAATTGGAGAGAAATGGGACGCTCTCGACCAAATGTACCATCACCGAAGAATCACCCTAAGAGAATGCCTCGCATCTGAATACAAGCTTCTCCAGGGAATGAAGCTGGCAGATATTATTCGAGAAGTCTCAAAGGTCGAAGTCATCAAGAACGTCAGAGAAACAGTTGAGAAGCTGCAAGGTCATAGGATTCGAGTTGTTCTCCTAACTGATAATCCAGATTTTCTATGCGCGTACTTGATTGAAAGGTTCGGGTTCGAAGGCTACGTTGGATCCAAGGTCGGCATCAAGGATGGAATTGTCACGGGCGAAATAGAAACGCTGCCGGACAAGCGACTTGGGTTACGAAAATATTGCGCATGGACGGGAATCCCTCCATCAAGATGCGCACACGTGGGAGATTGGGTCAACGATGTCCCCGTATTTAGGATTGTACGTTATTCTGTGGCGTTGAACGCGAAGGTTCCCAAAGTGAAGGCCGCCGCATCCCATAGCATGGATACTGACGACCTTCTGGACGTCTACAAGCACCTTCAATCGATAAGTTAAGGGAGAGCCGTTCGAATGAAGCAAAGTAAGACCCGAGTATTTGACTGAGGAATTGCCCATCGAATTGGAGAATCCATCATCAAGGGACTTATTTCGTGTTAAGGTCGGGACTGAAAAGGGATGGCTAATAAAATCATTCAACTGGGCGAGTCTCCTAGCGGTGAAATCAGATGGCTTACATTATCGTGTTCTACGGCCACGCGCTCAGAGTGTTCGTGTCACGTTGGCAACTCTGTTTTCAACGGTGTCATCTGCTGTACTAATACTCGCAATTTGGAGATATCTCAATGGCTATTTCTTGGCAACGCCGTTCAATTGGATCTTAACACTGGTTTGGGTAATATCCTCCATTCCGATCTTTTTTAGCTCCTTCTTTTTCGGAATTGTTGGGCTCCTCTACTTCATAGATTTCCTGACACTACGTCTACAGGCCCGCTACTCCACAGACATCGCAATCCTACGGCTAAAGGAAGTTCACATGGGAAGATTTCGACATACTCTAAGGGTTGCTGTGGAGAGAGAGATCATTCCTTTGAATTTCAAAGGAGGAGAATTTCTCTTAACAGTGGCCGCTACTAAACATAGGCTTAGAACATCGCTTGATCTGCTAAAGACGATGACTCCCGGATAAGCCTAGGATCAATAGATCAGTCGATTACTGAGATCGAGTCTTTTCTTATCTTCAAGGAAGGCGCATTCTGTCATTCGTCTTTTTTTCGCGATTCCGAGCGCGAGTCTTTGTAGGTAAACAGCAATCCCCAAACTTCGATTCATCCAACGGCCTTCTGGGATTGTTATCACTGAACTCCTGAAGCCTTTCTTGGCGAGTACTTCATGCATGTCCATTGCCCTGTCGTGTCCCGACGAGATGCAGACGATGATGTCATGTTCCCTGTCTATTGTGAACAGTTTAGCGTGTCCAAGTTGTTCAGGATATACGGCCTCCGCTTTGGCACCCAAGACTTCGTTGATTTTTGCTGCTCCGTAGAGGGAGAGTGCATAGTTTACTCCTGATCCGATGAACACAAACGCTCCTTTCCCAGCTTGCTTCAAGTTCGTTGCCAACCCGGTAGTGTCGATGGGAGCGGTCTTCACCTGGACAGTCCTTGGCAGATTCCTAAGAAGGAACGCGCAAGCCAACAAGCTAGTCGTAAAGCTGATTGTCCCAGAGGTGAGTGTTCCGGTAGTTCGATACTGTAGCCGAAGGGTCTCGTCACATTCTCTAGCTAGAGGGCTCTCGGGGTTGACAGTGATTGCTAACGTGTTTGTTGAGATTCCTTTTGCCCTTCTGGCTAGCTCAATGTTGGTTTTCGTTCTGCCGCTGACCGAGATAATTACGAGATTCTTTCCTCTAATTCGCCTAATGTTCGTCAGCAGCTCGTAAGGATCCGACGCCGTTGACTCTCCCTGGGAGAGTTCCTGGGCAAAGACCGCTGCTGCGTATGAATCGCCTGACCCTGCGAAGATCAATTTGGAGAGTTGGAGCTTTGGAAAGTGCGTTTTTCGAAGCTGAGAAGCGAAACTTGGAAGATCACGCGCCTGGTTCGAGATCTCTTCCGCCATCGCTCGGATAGACATTTCGTTCTCAGCCCGAGGTTGGGTCTGCATGGTAGGTTCCGCCAGTGTAGATCCATCGCTTGTTGCATTTCTTGCATTGAAGCTTGAAGCCTGTCCGCCAGCCTTCCGCACTCCTATTCTCACCTACGATCACTAGCTCTCCACCGCAGGAGCACCTCGGAACCAGGCGTGACAAGACTCGAATCGCGATAAATCTGGATAACTAAGCTTCTTTCTAAGCTGAACTGTTAGATGTCTTCTCTGAGCTTCTTGATTCTGCGCCTCATTTCCCACGTGCGCTGGAAGCCGTGTTTGAGGTAGACTTTGCGTCCCATTTCGCTGGCGTGCAAGCGGAGCTGGAGAAATCGGTTTTTCCTGCACCACTCCAACGCTTTCTCTACAACGCCCGACGCCACGCCGAGTCCTCTGGAGCGTGGCTCCGTGTACATTGACAGCAAGTACGGCTGGATCATAAGATTGTATCCGGGCCTCGGTTGAACAGGCTGCAACCACACGCATCCTCCTCCAAGGACCTCACCTCCATTCTCGGCCACCCAGCCCATCAGAGTTCCATTCTTCATCCTCGATCGTGCCCATTGCTTGTAGACCTTGTCTGCTCTATCCAACTCGTCCGGATCTCTCTCCCCGAGGACACGCCACATCGCCCTGCGCTGATGAACCAAAATCGGAAGGTCCTTCAAGGTGGCCTTGCGAACCTTGAACAGTAGTCTTCGAGGCTTCTTCGCACGTTTCTTTTTCTTGGTTGCCAACTCGGACCCCGAGCAAGGACTGTTTCGATTAGATTAGTGCTAGTTGTTTGCCAGCCTTCTCAAAAGCTCTCAATGCAGTGTAGAGATCTTTTCTCGTATGAGCACTTGTCACTATGGTCCTGACCCTAGCTTTGTCCCGAGCGACCATTGGAAAGACGATCGGAAGGACAAATATTCCTAGCTTGAAGAGATTGTCTGCTAGTTCGCGAGCCTTCCCGGCCTCTCCAACTATGACCGGCGTAATCGGGGTCTCGCTATTCCCAGTATCGAAGCCAATGTCTTTCAGGCCTTTCTTGAAGTAGCGGGTGTTGTCCCAGAGCTTCTTGACCAGCTTCGGACCTTGTTCTGGAGATACACGCAGAGGTCCTTCGATCCGACAACATATCCTCCGACGCATCCGAAGGCTTTCGAGAAGGTTCCCATGTCAATATCCACCTTCCCTTCAAGATGGAAGTGGTTGGTAATTCCACGGCCGTTCTCTCCTAGAACACCGTCTCCGTGAGCATCATCAACATAGGTCATCGCATTGTGTTCTTGAGCTAAATTGACAATGTCTTTCAGTGGTGCAATGTCTCCGTCCATGCTGAAGACGCCATCAGTAATGACTAGGACCCTTCGGAACCGTTCCGTTCCCTGCAACTGTTTCTCAAGATCGCCCATGTCTTTGTGCTTGTAGACTCGTCTCTCAGCTTTTGTCAGGCGACAGCCATCGATTATGCTGCCGTGGTTCAGTTCATCGCTGATGATCAAGTCACGCTCGTCGACAAGGCACATGATTGTTCCGAGGTTTGTGGCGTATCCTGACTGGAACGTGATCGAAGATTCAGTTCCCCGGTAGTCTGCTAATTCCTTTTCCAGTTTAACGTGAAGATCCAATGTTCCTGCGATAACTCGTACCGATCCGCTCCCGACTCCGTATTTTCTAGTTGCAGCGATAGCCGCTTGCTTTAGCTTGGGATGGTTCGCCAATCCCAGATAGTTGTTTGAGCAGAGAACTATGACGTTCTTGCCGTCCACTTTGGCGTGCGGCGCGGATGGACTTTGAAGGGTCCTGATACGCCACAGCAAATCTTGCTGATCTAGTCCTCTAAGCTCTTCCCTTAATGCTTCTAGAAGCGGCGCTCTCTGCAAACCGGACTCTTGGTTCATACTCTCAAGATCGATAATTTGTCCCTAATCTAAAACGTTTTACAGCGCTCTCTTGGCGGCTAGCCCTAGTTTCGAGGAAATCTGTTGAGAGAAAAGATGCACGCTGTTGTGAAGGCGTCACCGGGTCCCGGCGCAGTCTTCGAACAATGGCCAACCCCCAAGCCCGGTCTCCGAGACATTCTCGTCCGGATCGAGGCCACCTCGATCTGTGGAACGGACATGCACATCTACGATTGGCACGAATCGATTAGGGACAAGGTCAAGCCTCCAATGGTTATGGGACACGAGTTCGCTGGAAAAATCATCGAGGTAGGGAAGGAAGTCTCGGACCTCCGCGAAGGCGATATTGTCTCTGGCGAGACTCACATCTTCTGCGGCAAATGCTTCCAGTGTCGAACTGGTAACGCTCACATCTGCGAACGAATGCTCCTCAGAGGAGTAGATACAGACGGTTGTTTCGCAGAATATCACGTTCTGAATGAACAGCACGCTTGGCTGAACGACCGAAAGATCCCGATTGAGGTCGCATCCGCGCAAGAACCCCTGGGCAATGCCGTACACGCTGCCTCCGCAGCTGAGATCTCGGGCAATACTGTTGCCGTCTTTGGCTGCGGTCCGATTGGCGCTTGCTTGATTGGGTTGTGCAAATCCTTTGGCGCAACCAAGATTTTCGGCATTGACATTGTCGATTACAGGTTGAAACTGGCGAAGGACATGGGCGGAGACGTTTTGATCAACGGCTACCAACAGGATCCTGTGAAGGAGATCATGCGCTTGACCGATGGTCGTGGGGTTGATGCGTTCTTCGAGATGTCAGGTGCTCAGCCCTCTTTCGAAGAGGGGTTCAGAGTTCTTCGTCCCGGGGGAACCGCGATCCTCTTCGGACTGCCCTCGAAGAAGATCGAACTTGACGTTGCCAACTGGATCGTCTTCAAGGACGCCCGTATTCGGGGCGTCTTCGGGCGTAGGCTCTTTGGAACTTGGTACAAAACAGCCGAGGTCTTGAAGGCTGGTCAGGTGGACCTTTCTAGGCTGATAACTCATCGGTTCGAGCTTGAAGAGTTCTCGAAAGCCTTTGCGTTGATGAAATCCGGACGCTCAGGCAAGATCATAATGTACCCAAACAAGAAACACGGCTAGTCCGGAAGAGAATTTCAGATATTATGCCGAATCTTATTCTCTCTTTTGAGCAAAGACAAAGAGATGCGCGCTAGTTGGATTAGTAGGGTCCACAATAGTCTTGGACCAGAGAATGCGAAGTCCAGTATCCCTTATCATCCTAAGGTTAGTTTCGCGATCAAAATGGCTCCAAAACATAGGAACGCCGTGGTAGCGGCTCTTGTCTCTTGGAAGGTCCCCTGCTCCCGTGCATAACAGAGCGAGTCCACCGGGCTTCAGAATATTGAGAAAACTGTCAAGGACTTTCTGATGTTCTTTGCGAGGAATGTGAATAATTGCATAGTAGGAACAAACTGCATCGAATGTATTTGGACGGATCGGCAGCTTCGTAATATCTGCACACACAAATTCGACACCTCGCACTCTATCTTTCGCCAATCGTATCTGTTCAAGAGCAAAATCTATCGCAGTGACTTGGAAATGAAGGGCTAGGAACTGCGTCACGGGATAACCCGAGCCGGAACCGGCATCGAGAACGGTCGAATTCCTTGATAATCGTTCGAGTAGCTTACGTAACAGTTGCACATCCTCTGAATCATGTTTTCTGGTGGCCTCGTACTCCGAGGCGATCTTGTTGTAACTTGCTCTAACAATCTGCCTTGAATTCAACAAGAATCATCTCGAACGGCTGCTAATCAGTTAGTCTGTGATAATCGATATTCTCTGGGCATGGGCCCTATTATCGACGGTCCTTCTTCGGCTCGGCGGCTTGGGCCTCTTTCTGCCGTATCTTCACGATCTCCCCGGCAATCGATTTCAGCATTGCAACCTTCGGAGCCGTCTTCTTCACCGTAACATATCCTGCCTTCTCCCAGTGAAGGCTGGGCATTGCCGATTTTTCCTTCGGTTCTGGAACATAACCTAGAATCGTCGCTGCCTGTACAATTTCTCTGAGGTTTGGCTGTTTTATAGCTCGCGCTATCGGAAGTTTTCTTCCCTGGCCCCTAGTCTTCGTACTGTCTAGGTGGAATGGCCAGATGATACTGTGACCCGGGTTTTTCACCCTGGTTCCACCGTTCTATCTTAGGACTTGCTGGCTTGGGATACGAGGACTGCGTTGATGACCCCGTCTTGTCCCGGACGAGAGGTCACTCGCGCCTGACCGAGCTCCGTATCGACGATCGCGCCCTTTGTGATTACTCCCCGTCTCTGATAGTCAACGTTCGCCGGATTCTTAACCACCCGCAGAAGCTTTGATTTCGACGACTTACCCGTCGACTTGTCGGTGACAACAGCCCAGTCAGCCGATGCCAGTTTTATTTTCGTAGCTCCGCCTCGGATTCCAACTCTTCTCTGCTTGACCTTCCCAAGGGTCGTCTCAACCGGTTCTCCACCGGCTTCGAAGGCTCGTTTTCCACGCCAGTGACGCTTGACCCCACCGGTAGGTTTCTTCTTGTGCTGGTTACCGTGATATCGAGGCAATCGAATCGATTTCTGACCGATGTACTCGGCATATTAACCGTTCCCTGTCCTACAGGATTTTCGATATTCCCGGACTGATTTTTTCAGTTTTGGCCGTTCAAGTAACCGAATCTTTATCTGGTTCTGGAGCCAAATTTCTTGCTGAGGAGAAGTTTGCCTAACTATTGCTTGGAGTGCGGTGGAAACCTAAGTTATGACCCTGCAATCAAGCAATACGCGTGTAAGAGCTGCGGCCTAACCTTCACCCAGCAAAACCTTCTCGAAGGACGAGAAAAGATGCTTCGCACCGAAGAGTCCGCGGACGAAGAGAAGAAACGCCGCCACAAGGACTATCTGAAATGGTGGCTCAGCGACAAGAAAAAATAACTATCTAATATCTTCGAATACGCATTTCCGTGGGTCGAAGGCTTTTCTAGATTTTTCTTACTTTGTCTACCGTGATTTCCCCAGGGAATAGGGATCGAGCAATATGCTCCACCTCGTCGATTCCGTGTCGAGGCCAGAACCATGTGAACCGATGTGTTTTGTCGTGGGTCACGACGTTCATCCTTGGGTTCAGCCATCTTCTACCAACCTCGACCCTAACTATGTCAGAGTAAGGGATGAAGAAGTTCTTGGCGCTATCGCCAAGTAGGTCCTCTACTCCCCTCTCAACTAAGAGATTGACTAAATTGGGATCCATTCTATACTCGGGGTACGACTGCCTAGTTTGGGAACTAAGCGTTTGTACAATGACCCTTTCAGTGGTGAAAATCAGTCTACAATGAACGTTACTAAGCCCTGAGAAGAGTATTTTCTCACCCGTCAGGGTCGATACGGTGAGCCCCACGACCTTCTCGGACAATTCACTCGAACTTCTGAGGATTTCCTCCTAAATAGGTTGCAGGAAGGAAATACCATTTCTCAGGTGGCCAGCTCAAGTTCGAGTTCTAGCTCGTCCCTGATCGGAATACCGTTCTCTGCTTTCATGGGGATCCCATGTTTCAGTTTTCTAGAGGCTTCGAGCGCGTTGGGGTAGAGCGCGATGAGGCGAAAACCCCTTTTCTGATAGAATCCCAGAGCGTTTAGATTGTTGTTGGTGGTTATGAGCCAAAGTCTCCGACAACCTTTCACCTTGGCTCTTCCCTTAACTGCATCAATGAGTGCCGTTCCAATTCCTTCGCCTTGCGAGTTGCTGTCGATGGTGACTACCTCGCAGTCTGGACCCTCTATACTGTAGGTCACCAAGCCGACGGGACTATTTCTCTTGAAACCGGCAAAACCATCAAGTTCCGCTGGACGAAGGA
>WNGH01004860.1_pt1 | contig 12806 bp, 4 predicted proteins | sample 5400631 | NCBI WGS metagenome assembly WNGH01 (sample SAMN13153373, study PRJNA577476) | soil metagenome | isolation source: 115 cm soil or saprolite under Garry oak tree replicate 1 | place: USA:California | collected 2016-06-15
GGGGCCGCGCTCAAGCCGGGCGACGTCCTGCTCGTCGAAGGGAACACGCGCGTCAGCGTCGCCATCAAATACCTGACTCAATCGACCTGGTCGCACGCGATGTTCTATATCGGCGATGCGCTGGGGCCCCCCGCTCCCGGCGAGGAGCCCAAAGTGCTGGTCGAAGCCGACATGCTCTACGGGATTCGCGCAGTGCCGCTGTCCGATGTCTCCAGCATGAACACGCGCATCTGCCGGGCGGTGGGCCTCTCGAGGGAGGATCTGCAAGCGGTGATCAAGTTCACGGTATCGCACATCGGGGGCCGCTACGACCTGAAGAACGTGTTCGATCTCGCGCGCTATCTGATACCCACGCCGCCGGTCCCGGTGCGCTGGCGCCGCCGCATGCTCGCCTTCGGCAGCGGCGACCCGACGCGCGCCATCTGCTCGACGCTGGTCGCCCAGGCGTTCCAGTCGGTGCACTATCCGATCCTGCCAGAAGTCGCGTACGTCCACGACGGGACGCCCGGGTGCAACGACTGCTATCACGAAGTCATGCACATCCGGCACCACAGCCTGTTCACGCCGCGCGACTTCGACATCTCGCCGTACTTCGATGTGGTGAAACCCACCATCGCCAAGGACTTCGACTATCACCAGATCGCCTGGGCCCAGGAAGACCCAGTCTGACTTGAGAAAGAGCGGCAATGCCCAAATACGAAACCACGCTAACCGCCAGTGAGACCGTCGCCGAGGGCACGATGGCGTTCCGCTTCGCCAAGCCTGCGGATTTCAAGTTCGAGGCCGGGCAGTCGATGAACCTGTCCCTCATCGATCCGCCGGAAACCGACCACAAAGGCAATTCGCGGTCCTTCTCACTGGCGAGCGCACCCTACGAGACCGAGCTCGTGATTGCGACCCGCATGCGCGACACGGCGTTCAAGCGGTCTCTGAAGGCGATGCCGGCAGGCGGGCGGATCCATCTGCGGGGCCCCGCGGGCACGTTCACGCTGGACGGCGCGGACACCCGGCCCGCCGTGTTCCTCGCGGGCGGTATCGGCATCACGCCGTTCCTGAGCATGTCGCGGCAGGCGGCGCACGAGCGGCTCGCCCGGGATATCTGGCTGTTCTACTCCAATCGCCGGCCCGAGGACGCGGCGTTCCTCGACGAGCTGGCGGCGCTCCCGAAACGCAATCCCCGCTGCCGCTTCGTCGGCACCATGGTCGAAATGGCCAAGTCGAGCCGGCCGTGGAGCGGCGAAACCGGTTTTCTCGACCGCGTCATGCTCGAGCGCCATCTGAAGGATCTCGCCGCTTCCGTCTACTACGTGGCGGGACCGCCCGGACTGGTCGAAGCCATGCAGAAAATGCTCGTCGACACCGGGGTCGAGGACGAAGCGATCCGTACCGACGAGTTCTTCGGCTACTAAGGTACCGGAAGTCGTCGCGCGCGGGCGGCGGCGCCGATAAAATAGCGGCATGTTGCAACGCCGCTCCGATCCCGCGATCGTCATCCGCGGCGCCCGCCAGAACAACCTCAAGAACCTCTCGCTCGAGATACCGACGAACGAGCTCGTCGTCGTGACCGGCGTCTCAGGATCGGGAAAATCCTCGCTCGTCTTCGACACGCTCTACGCCGAAGGGCAGCGGCGCTACGTCGAGACTTTCAGCCCTTACGCGCGGCAGTTTCTCGACCGCATGGACAAGCCCCAGGTGGACGCGATCGAGGGAATTCCGCCCGCGATCGCCATCGACCAGACCAACCCCGTGCGTACGTCGCGCTCGACGGTCGGCACGATGACCGAGCTGAACGACCACCTGAAGCTTCTTTTCGCACGCGCCGGACAGCTTTTTTGCCGCGGTTGCGGTCGGCCCGTGCGCCGCGATACACCGGCCTCTGTATACGAGCAGCTCGCTGCGCGGGCCGAAGCCGCGGGCGATCCGCGCCTGATCGTCAGCTTTCCGGTGGCGGTGCCGAAGAACTTCAAGGAAGAGGAGGTCCAGGCGCTGTTGAAGGCGCAGGGCTACGACCGCATCCACGCGCGCTCGGGCGCGCTGCTCGAGGTCGTCCAGGACCGTGTGAAGATGTCCTCCGCGGAGAAGGCGCGCGTGATCGAAGGTATCGAGGCCGCGCTCAAGATCGGGCAGGGCAAGATCAACGTCTATCCGCTGGATGCCGAGGGCAATCCGGAGTCGCCCTGGCGCTTCTCCTCGGACCTTCACTGTCCCGACTGCGACATCCACTATTCGGAGCCGCTGCCGAGCCTTTTCTCGTTCAACTCGCCGCTCGGCGCCTGTGAGACCTGCCGCGGCTTTGGGCGCGTGATCGGCATCGACTACGGACTCATCGTCCCGGACGAGACGAAGACGCTGCGCGAAGGCGCTATCCGGCCCTGGCAATCCCCCAGCTTTCACGAGTGCCAGGACGACATCGAGAAGTACGCGAAGAAGCGCGGCGTTCCGCTCGACGTTCCTTTTCGCGATCTGAGCGCGAAGGAGCGCGAATGGGTGCTCGAGGGCGAGCCCGAATGGGTGAGCTGGAGAAAATCCTGGCCGGGCACCTGGTACGGCGTCGCGCGTTTCTTCCGCTGGCTGGAGACCAAGGCTTACAAGATGCACGTGCGCGTGCTCTTGTCGCGCTATCGCGCCTACACGCCTTGTTCGGCCTGCGGCGGCGCGCGCCTCAAGCCCGACGCGCTGCTGTGGCGGGTGGGGACCAGGGAGGACGCGGATCGCGTGCTCGATCCCGTGCGGCGCTTCACGCCGCAGGGCGCGAAATTCGGAGGCGACGTGCTGCGCGCGCTTCCGGGCCTTACCGTGCATGACCTGGTGCTGTTACCCGCCGAGCGTACGCGAGCGTTCTTCGAGCAGCTGCATCTCCCTGCTCCGCTGGACGAGGCCACCGATCTTCTTCTGACTGAAATCCGCGCGCGGCTGCGCTACGTCCATGAAGTAGGCCTGGGCTATCTCACGCTCGACCGCCAGTCGCGCACGCTCTCCGGCGGCGAGGTGCAGCGCATCAACCTCACTACCGCGCTCGGCACTTCGCTCGTCAATACGCTTTTCGTGCTGGACGAGCCCTCGATCGGCCTGCATCCGCGCGACATGGGCCGCGTCATCGGCGTGATGCGGCGCCTGCGCGACGCAGGAAATTCGCTCGTCGTCGTCGAGCACGACCCGCAGATCATGTTTGCCGCAGACCGCATCATGGACATGGGGCCAGGGCCGGGTGAGCGCGGCGGAGAGATCGTTTTCTTCGGCACGCCCGACGAGCTGAAGCAGTCGAAAACGCTCACTGCGGAGTATCTCTCCGGAAGAAAACGCGCCGGCGGCGGCAAGGCGGCGGCCCCGGACAGGAAAGCGCCGAAGATCGAGCTCCTCGGAGCGGCCGAGCACAACCTGAAAGGCATCGACGTCGGCATCCCGCTCGAGCGGCTGGTGTGCATCACCGGCGTCTCGGGCTCGGGAAAATCGACGCTGGTGCAGGACGTGCTCTACGCCGCGCTTCGAAAGGCGAAAGGCAAACCGACCGAGGCGCCGGGCGCGTTCCGCGAGCTGCGCGGCCACGCGCTCATCGATGACGTGGTCATGGTCGACCAGACGCCGATCGGGCGCACCACGCGCTCGAATCCCGCGAGCTACGTCGGCGCCTGGGACGCGATCCGCAACATCTACGCAAGAGAGCGGGTCGCGAAAGAGCGCAAGTACACCGCCGGCACCTTTAGCTTCAACTCCGGCAACGGGCGCTGCCCGACCTGCGGCGGCAACGGCTTCGAGCACGTCGAGATGCAATTCCTGTCGGACGTGTACCTGCGCTGCCCGGACTGCAACGGCAAGCGCTTTCGCGACGAGGTGCTCGAAATCGTGGTGGAAGGGAAATCGATCGCCGACGTGCTCGAGCTGACCGTTTCCGAGGCGCTGGCTTTCTTCCAAGACTCTCCCGAAGTCCAGCGCGCCTTGAAACCGCTCGCGGACGTCGGGCTCGAGTACCTGCGCGTCGGCCAGCCGGTGCCGACGCTCTCCGGCGGCGAGGCGCAGCGGCTGAAGCTCGCCGGGCATCTGGTCGAGGCGAATTCCGTCGCCCCCGCGAGAGCGGGGGCCCAGCAACGCGGAAAGTCTCTGGATTCCCGCGTACGCGGGAATGACGGCACCAAGGGGAAACTCTTTCTCTTCGACGAACCCACGACAGGTCTGCATTTCGACGACGTCGCGAAACTGCTGTCGGCCTTCCGCCAATTGATCGCCGCGGGACATTCGCTCGCCGTGATCGAGCACAACCTCGACGTCATCCGCGCTTCCGACTGGCTCGTCGACCTCGGCCCCGAAGGCGGCGACGCCGGCGGCACGATCGTCTGCAGCGGGACCCCGGCGCAGGTCGCGAAGCACGCGAGCTCGCACACCGGCAAAGCCTTGCGTGATTACGAAGCTGCTCTATCGCAGCCCGCCGCCTTTCGCGCGGCCGAGTCTGCGGTGCCGCTGCAGGCCCGCATCAGCGAGTCGATCAGGATTCACAACGCCCGCGAGCACAACCTGAAATCCATCGACGTCGAGATCCCGCGCAACGAATTCACCGTCGTCACCGGCGTCTCGGGTTCTGGAAAATCGACGCTCGCTTTCGACATCCTGTTCGCTGAGGGCCAGAGGCGCTATCTCGAGTCGCTCAACGCCTACGCGCGCCAGTTCGTTCAGGGCGCGGCGCGGCCCGACGTGGACGCGATCTTCGGAATCCCGCCCACGGTCGCGATCGAGCAGCGCACGAGCCGTGGCGGAAGCAAGAGCACCGTCGCCACGCTCACCGAGATCTATCACTTCCTCCGCTTGCTCTACGTCAAGCTCGGCACCCAATACTGCCCCGACTGCAGGGTACCGATCGAGCCGCAGGGCGAGGACGCGATCGCGGCCCGCCTTTTGCGCGAATACAAGGGGCAACGCGTCGGCCTGCTCGCACCGCTCGTCGCCAACCGAAAGGGCTATTACACCGACCTCGCCAAGTGGGCGCGAGGAAAGGGATACGCGTTCCTGCGCGTGGACGGCGAGTTCATGCCGACCGACAAGTGGCCGCGGCTGTCGCGCTTCCAGGAGCACAGCATCGAACTCCCGGTCGCCGATCTGCGCATCGCAGCGGGCAATGAAAGCGAGATCCGCAAGGCGCTTGCCCGCGCCCTGGAATTCGGCAAAGGCGTCGTGCACGTGATCGCCGGACTCGACCGCCTCGCCGAAGCTGCGGCGAAATCCAGGTCTGCGCGAGTGGAGATGGACCTTCCGCAGCGCGCCTTCTCCACAAAGCGCGCCTGCCCGTCCTGCGGGCGGAGCTTCGCCGAGCTCGACCCGCGGCTCTTCTCTTTCAACTCCAAGCACGGCTGGTGCCCCGGGTGCTACGGCACGGGCCTCAAGCTCGACCGCGTCGAATGGGACGAGGAGCGCGAGAAGACCGGCACCGAGGACCACGTGCTCGACTCCTGGATCGAATGGCTGGAGGTGGACGAGGCCTGCCCCGCCTGCGACGGCAAGCGCCTCAACCGCGAGGCGCTCGCGGTGCGCTACCAGGAGCGCTCGATCTCGGAGCTCGCCGCGTTTCCAGTGGGCAAGCTCCAGGCGCTGTTCCACGGCCTTGAGCTCGCCGGCCGCGAAGCCGAGATCGCGCGCGACATCGTCGCGGAACTGCGCTCGCGCCTCTCGTTCCTCGACCAAGTGGGCCTCTCCTACCTTTCGCTCGACCGCTCTGCGCCGACGCTCTCCGGCGGCGAAGCGCAGCGCATCCGCCTCGCCTCGCAGCTCGGCTCGAACCTGCGCGGCGTGTGCTACATCCTCGACGAACCCACCATCGGCCTGCATCCGCGCGACAACCGGATCCTGCTCGACACGCTGGAAAAGCTGCAAGCCAAGGGCAACACGCTCGTCGTGGTCGAGCACGACGAAGACACCATCCGGCGCGCCTCCCACGTGATCGATCTCGGCCCCGGCGCGGGGAAGCGCGGCGGCCGCGTGATCGCGGCAGGCTCCGCCGAGGATCTCGTGCGAAACGCCGATTCCGTCACGGGACGATTTCTCAAGAGCCCGCTCATGCATCCGCTGCATCCGCCGCGTCCGGTGACGAGAAGCACGCCCTCGCTCGAGATCGCGGGCGCGTCGCTGCACAACCTGAAAAACATCGACCTGCGCGTGCCGCTCGCAAGCTTGACCGTGATCACCGGCGTCTCGGGCTCGGGCAAATCGACGCTTGCGCGCGATGTGCTTTACACGAACCTTTCAAGGATGGTGGGCGAGCGCAGAAAGGAAAAGAACGCGCCGCTATCGGGTTGCCGCGCGATCCACGGGGTGCAAGACGTCGGCCGCGTGCTGGAAGTCGATCAGACGCCGATCGGCAAGACACCGCGCTCGTGCCCGGCGACCTACGTCGGCTTCTGGGACGCGATCCGGCGCCTGTTCGCCGAGGCGAACGAATCGCGCATGCGCGGCTGGAGCGCCAGCCGCTTTTCGTTCAACACCAAGGGCGGGCGCTGCGAGGCGTGCGAAGGCCAGGGAATCAAGAAAATCGAGATGAGCTTCCTGCCGGACGTAAAGGTGACCTGCGAAGTCTGCGGCGGATTCCGATTCGGCCCCGAGACGCTCACGGTGCGCTGGAAGGGAAAATCGATCGGCGAAGTGCTGGCGATGAGCGTGGACGAAGCGGCCGAATTTTTCGCTGCGCACCCTTCGACCTATCACGCTCTGCGATTGCTGCAGGACGTGGGCTTGGGCTATCTGACGCTCGGGCAGCAGAGCCCGACGCTCTCCGGCGGCGAGGCGCAGCGCATCAAGTTGGTAACCGAGCTCGCGAAGACAAAACCGGGGACAGACCCCAGGCGGGGGAAACCGGGGTCTGTCCCCACGCTCTACGTCCTGGACGAACCCACCGTCGGCCTGCACATGGCCGACGTGGAAAAACTCCTTCACGTACTGCACCGCCTCGTGGACGCGGGCAACACAGTGGTGGTGATCGAACACAATCTGGATGTGATTGCGGAAGCGGACTGGATCATCGATCTCGGGCCCGAAGGCGGCGAAGGAGGCGGACGAGTCGTCGTGCAGGGACCGCTGGACGGACTGATAGCCGCGCGGCAAACGGGGCACACCGCGAACGTGCTTAGCGACTTTCTGAAGGAGCGGCGCTTGCCCGCGGTCGTGTAGCCGCGCTCGCTCCGGCTCAAGCCGATCGATCGGCTTTTTTCGCCTGCAGGTATTTCTGCAGGTTGGCCGTGGTCTCCATTTTCTTGCGCTCGGTGATGTCCCGCCCGGTGATGAACATCCCCTCTTCTCCGCGCGCCGGCCGGCGATCCCACTCGAAGCACCTGTACGATCCGTCGCTGCACCGTAGCGAGAATTCGATCGGTTTCGCTTCGACGACTAGGCGCGTATTTACGAGCATCAGCGCGGGGGCCTGTTCGCCCTGATCGATGAGCCTGGTGAGCGGTTTTCCCAGCAACATTGCGCGCGGGTATCCGAGGATCTTTTCCCAGGTTCGATTCAGGTTCTTGAGCCTGAGATCGAGGGCGATGATCCCGAGCAGGAACGGCGATTCCTCGATCACCCAGTCCTCTCTCCTGCGCCCGTAATCGTCCTTCGGTCTTTCTGGCTTTGAAAAATCTTCCACGGTGCTCCTCGGCCGAATCTATAATTCTGACGGTTTTTCGATTCGCATGCCTCTGCGGCTTGAGGCTAAACGGACGGGCGGGAGTCGTCCATCGGGTAAACCGGACACCTGAGGTCAGGAAACCACGATAAGCGAGACGAATCAAAGAATTATTCCCCGAACGCCCCTATTGAATCCCTTACTCCTTCGAATTCTGCAGTTGCTTGCGGTGCCGGCGGTGATCCTCTTGGCGGCCGCGGTCGCAGTCGCGGCAAGCCACACGCTTCCGCGCTCGCTGTCCGGACTGATCGGGGTGGGGCCCTATATCGTGCTGCTCCTCGGGACGGCCATCAGCGCGTGGTTCAACCGCAGCCGCGCGCTCATCATGCTGGCGTCGCTTCTGGCCGCCTACGCGAGCTACAGCCTGGCGTCGGACCAGGGTCCGCAGAGTTTCGCCGTGCGGGCGGTATTGACCGCGTTCGCAGTACTCGTGCCCTTCAACGTGCTGCTCGCGCTCGCCTTTCCGGAGCGCGGGGTGCGCCAGTATCGAAATTATCGCTGGCTTCTGCTCGGTCTGGCTGAAATCCTGATCGTGATCTGGATCGCGAATTCCGGCCGCTCGAGCCTCTCAGGCACGGCGTGGCGCGACGTGCTCGATCACTGGCTGCTGCGCTCGCCGCCGACGCCGATCGTGGCGCGAATCATGTTCGCCACGGCGTTCGCCGCAGCCCTGGCGAGGACATGGCCGCGCCGCGGGCCCAGGGAACTGCGCAAGGAACCGCGGCCGCTCGACATCGGCATCGCGGCGGCGCTGGTCGCATTCTTCATCGGCTGCGAATGGGCAACGGCGCCCCTCGCGTTCGCCGCGTTCATGTCGGCCGCGGGCGTGATCCTGCTCGCCGCCGTACTCCAGGAATCGCACCGCCTCGCCTTCCGCGACGAATTGACGAACCTGCCCAGCCGGCGCGCGCTCGAGGAGCGCCTCACGGGCCTGGGCCCGACCTACGCCATCGGCATGGTAGACGTGGACCACTTCAAGCAGTTCAACGACGCCCACGGCCACCATATCGGCGACCAGGTGCTGAAGCTCGTCGCCGCCCGCCTCGCGGCTATCGAGGGGGGAGGCACGTCGTACCGTTACGGCGGCGAGGAGTTCTGCGTTCTGTTCTCCGATCGCACGCTCGAGCAGGCATTGCCGCACCTGGAGCAACTGCGCAAGGACATAGAGGACTATAGAATGGCGGTGCGCGGAGGGACCCGGCCCAGGGAGAAGGAGACCGGATCGCGCCTTCGCGCAACGCGGGCTCCGGAAAAGACGCTGTCGGTGACGGTGAGCATCGGCGCAGCCGAGCGCGACGACACGCTGATCAGGCCGGCGCTGGTCATCCGCGCCGCGGACGAAGCCCTTTACCGCGCCAAGCGCGCAGGGCGGAACCGCGTGATGCGATAGCACGGGCTGTAAGGGCCGGTCTACAATGGCCGCTCGCATGAGACAGTCCGCCCGCCCCAGACAGAAAGGCAACGACCGGACCGCTCCGAAGCAGGCCAGCGAAGGGCCGGGCGAAAGCGAGGCACGCTTTCGCGCCATCGTCGAACTATCGGGTGACTGGTACTGGGAACAGGATGCCAGTCACCGTTTTACCTGGGCCTTCGTGCGCGGCGAGTCCGCCGAAGCCGTCTCTTCGATAATCGGAAAGACGCGCTGGGAGCTCGGCGAGGAACCTCTCAACGGAACGTGGGAGGAACACCGCAGACTGCTCGACGCCCACCAGCCCTTCAGCGATTTCCACGTGCGACTGGTCGGCGAGAACGGCGCGGAGCACTTTTTCTCGACGACCGGCGTTCCTACATTCGACAGTGCAGGAATCTTCACGGGATACCGCGGCCTCGCTCGCCGCATCACCAAGCGCAAGCGCGCGGAGCAGCTGCTTTGGCTCGAGCACACGGTAGCGCGCTCGGTTACCGAGGCCGACAGCGTTGCCGCGGCGCTCAAGGCGGTGATCCGCACGGTTTGCGAAGCGCAGGACTGGGAGTGCGGGCGCTTCTTCCGCGTCGACGACGAAGCCGGTGCTCTGCGCTTTGCCGAGGCCTGGAGCAAGCCCGGACCGCAGTTCGATCAGTATATCGAGCGCTCGCGCAAAGTCGTCTACAGCCCGGGCGTCGGACTGGCCGGAAAGGTTTGGCAATCGGGCGAGCCGATGTGGGTCGCGGACATCACGCGGGACTCGCGCGTGTGGCAGCAGGCGATCGCCATCGAAGCGGGGATGCACGGCGCATTCGTATTTCCGGTGAAGTCCGGGGGAAGGACGATCGGCATTCTCGCTTTCAACAGCCGCGAGATCCGCGAACCGGACGAGCGCCTGATGCAGGCGATCCACGTGATCGGCGCGCAGATCGGACAGTTCGTGCAGCGCAAGCAAGCCGAGGAAGTGCTGCGCGAAAGCGAGGAGCGCTTCCGCAACCTGACCGAGCTCTCATCGGACTGGTACTGGGAGCAGGACGAGAACTTCCGCTTCACCATGGTCTCCGATGATCTCGACCGGCGCATCGGAACCGTGACGCAATCGGTCATCGGGAAGACCCGCTGGGAATTGCCCACGCTCAACATGACCGAGGCCGACTGGGCGGCGCACCGTGCCCTGCTGAAGGCGCATCGCCCGTTCCGCGACCTGCAGTGGCACCGCCTCGACAACGCGGGCAAGCTGCAGATCGCCAGCATAAGCGGCAAGCCGATCTTCGACTCCGAGGGGCGTTTCTGCGGCTATCGCGGGATAGGCCGGGACATCACCGAGAGCAAGCGAAGCGAGGAAGCCTTGCTGCGCTTTCGCGCTTCCATGGACATGTCGGACGACATGATCCTGCTCGTCGATCGCAAGACGCTGCGTTTTATCGACGTGAACGAAACCGCTTGCCGGATTCTCGGGTACTCGCGCGAGGCGTTTCTCGCGATGACCCCGGAAGACATCCTGCCTGTCACCCGGACGGAGCTGGAGACCGCCTACGACGAGATGATCCAGACCGGCTCGACGCAGGGCATGAGGAGCGAATATCGGTGCAAGGACGGCTCGAAGCTGCCATTCGAATCGAGGCGGCGCGTGATGCGCTCCGGGGACAGTTGGATCATCGTCGTCACGGCGCGCGACATCCGCGAGCGCATCGCCCGGGAAGAGGCGCTCCGCAAGAGCAACGAGCGGTTCGACATGGCGGTGCGAGCCACCAACGACGTGATCTGGGACTGGGACCTGATCACCGACGAAATCTGGTGGAACGAGAACTTCACCAAGGTATTCGGCCATCCGCGCGAAGGGACGGACCGTACGGTCAAATCCTGGTACGAGGGCATTCATCCCGACGACCAGGGGCGGGTCATCGCCGGCGTGCATCGCGTGATCGGCGCGGGCGGGGAGTACTGGAGCGACGAGTACCGGTTCCGGCGGCACGACGGCAGTTTCGTCCACGTGCTCGACCGCGGCCAGGTGATCCTGGACGGCGCGGGGCGGGCGGTGCGCATGATCGGTGCGATGGCCGACATCAGCTCGCGCAAACAAGCCGAGGAGAGAATCCACAACCAGGCGCTGCGGCAGCGCCTCATCGCCGAGTTCGGCCAGCAGGCGTTTGCGAGCTCCGACGTCGAAGACGTGCTCGCCCGCGCCGTGGAGCTCGTCACGGTGGCGCTCAAGGCCGATTACTGCAATGTGCTCGAGCTCGATGAAACCGCCAAACAACTCCTGATCAAGGCGGCATCGGGCTGGCCAAGCGAGATGATGGCGCGCCGGACGGTGGCCATCCGCCCGGGGGGCCGCCTCGAACTCGTGCTGTCGCGCCGCGAGCCTCTCATCACAGAAGATCTGGCAAAGGACGAGCGATTTCCGGAATCCCCGCTGGTGCGCTTGGGCGTGCGCAGCGGCATCCAGGTCCCCATATTCGGAACGGCCGGAACGTTCGGAATACTCAGCGTGCACGCGCGCGCGGAGCGCCAATTCGGCCTCGACGACGCAAGTTTCCTGCAGAGCGTGGCGAACATACTGGCGGTCGCAATCGAGCGCAGGAGTGCGGAGGAGCGCCTCGTGCGCCTCGCGCAATTCGACTCTCTCACGGGGCTGCCCAACCGGCATCTTTTCTACGACCGCCTGCTGAAAACCCTGGCGCATGCACGACGCAGCGGGGAACCCATGGCGGTGCTCTTCATCGACCTGGACCGTTTCAAGCTGGTGAACGACACCCAGGGGCACAGCGCCGGGGACAAACTGCTCAAGGAAGCGGCCGTCCGTCTTTCGCAGTGCGTGCGCAGCGGCGACACGGTGGGCCGGTTCGGCGGCGACGAGTTCGGCGCAATCGTGTCGGACCTTGCCAAGCCGGGGGACGCGGGCGTCGTTGCACAAAAAGTCCTGGACGCCATCGCCCGGCCGTTCAAGCTCGATTCGCACGACACCTACGTCAGCGCGAGCATCGGCATCACACTGTTCCCGGCCGACGGCGACAACCCCGAATCCCTGGTCATGAACGCCGACACCGCCATGTATCGCGCCAAGGAACAGGGCCGTAATACCTACCAGTACTTCACCCGCGAGATGAACGAGCGGGCGCTCGCGCGCGTGCAGATGGAGGCGGCGCTGCGCCGGGCGATCGATCAAAAGGAGTTCCTCCTCCACTACCAGCCCAAGGTCGCGCTCGAGAGCCGCCTAATATGCGGTTTCGAGGCGCTGCTGCGCTGGCGGCATCCCGAGAAGGGTCTGGTCCTGCCAGGGGAATTCGTTTCGGTTCTGGAGGACACGGGCCTGATCGTGCCGGTGGGCGAAAGGGTGTTGCGCGAAGTGTGCGCGCAGATTCAGGCATGGCAGCGGGCCGGGCTCGCGGTATTGCCCGTGACGGTGAACCTCTCAGCGCGCCAGTTCCAGCAGAAGGATTTCGAGTCCATCGTGAGGCACATCCTGCGGGAAGCGGGCATCGATCCGTCGCTCGTGCAGTTCGAGCTCACAGAGTCTCTGCTCATGAGCGATCCGCAGGGCGCCGCGCGCACGCTGCGCGGGCTGAAAGACTCGGGCGTGAAGATCTCGGTGGACGATTTCGGCACGGGCTATTCGAGCCTCGCGTACCTGAAGCGTTTCCCGATCGACGCGCTCAAGATCGACCACTCCTTCATTCGCGACATCACCACCGACCCGGAGGACGCGATGATCACGCTCGCGATCATCGGCCTCGCGCACAGCCTCAA
>WNGH01013888.1_pt1 | contig 12805 bp, 10 predicted proteins | sample 5400631 | NCBI WGS metagenome assembly WNGH01 (sample SAMN13153373, study PRJNA577476) | soil metagenome | isolation source: 115 cm soil or saprolite under Garry oak tree replicate 1 | place: USA:California | collected 2016-06-15
CGATCCGCACATCGGCCTGCTGCACCGCGCCACCGAAAAGCTCGCCGAGTACAAGACCTTCATCCAGTCGGTGCCGTACATGGACCGGCTCGACTACGTTTCGATGATGTGCAACGAGCACGCCTACGTGATGGCGATCGAGAAGCTGCTCGGCATCCAGATCCCGCTGCGCGCGCAGTACATCCGGGTGATGTTCGACGAGATCACGCGCATCCTCAATCACCTGCTGTGGCTGGGGGCGCACGGCCTGGATATCGGCGCCATGACGGTGTTCCTGTATTGCTTCCGCGAGCGCGAGGACCTGATGGACGCCTACGAGGCGGTCTCGGGCGCGCGCCTGCATGCCGCGTACTACCGGCCGGGCGGGGTGTACCGGGATCTGCCGGATGCCATGCCGCAATACCAGGCGTCGAAGATTCACAATGAATCCGAGATAAACAAATTAAATATAAACAGAAGCGGGTCCTTGCTCGACTTCCTTGAGGACTTCACCGAGCGCTTCCCGGCGTGCGTCGACGACTACGAGACGCTGCTCACCGAGAACCGCATCTGGAAGCAGCGCACCGTCGGCATCGGGGTGGTGTCGCCGGAGCGCGCGCTGGCGCTCGGCTTCAGCGGCCCCATGCTGCGCGGCTCGGGCATCGCCTGGGACCTGAGGAAGAAGCAGCCTTACGAGGTCTACGGCGAGATGGACTTCGACATCCCGGTGGGGCAAAACGGCGATTGCTACGACCGCTACCTGGTGCGGATCGAGGAGTTCCGCCAGTCCAACCGAATCGTGAAGCAGTGCATCGACTGGCTGCGCAACAATCCCGGGCCGGTGATGGTCGACAACCACAAGGTGGCGCCGCCCTCGCGCGTCGACATGAAAGCCAACATGGAAGAGCTGATCCATCATTTCAAGCTGTTCACCGAGGGCATGCACGTCCCGGAAGGGGAAACCTACGCGGCGGTCGAGGCGCCGAAGGGCGAGTTCGGCATCTATCTCGTGTCCGACGGCGCCAACAAGCCCTACCGGCTGAAGATCCGCGCCCCGGGCTTCCCGCACCTCGCCGCGCTCGACGAGATGGCGCGCGGCCACATGATCGCCGATGCGGTAGCCATAATTGGTACGCAGGACATCGTGTTCGGAGAAATCGACCGATGAGAAGAAAGGTTCTTACTGCCGCCCCCCTGACAAGGGGGGAGCGAGCTTGCGAGCGGGGGGTTGGTTTTAGAAACCCGCAATCCCTCCCGGCAAAAAACCCCCCGGCGCTTTGCGCCACCCCCCTTATCAGGGGGGCGAAACCCAGCCCCCTTATCAGGTGGCGAAACCAGCCCCCTTGTTAAAGGGGGCCGACGCGCCGCAGGCGCGCGGGGGGATTTGCTCTCGGCATGGCACCGGTCGCGGTGTACGAGGTGGCGAGCTTCTACACGATGTACAACCTGAAGCCTGCCGGCACGTACAAGCTCACGCTGTGCACCTGTCTGCCCTGCGGCCTGCAGGGGGCGCTCGCCGCGGCGGATCACCTGCGCGACAAGCTGGGAATCGACTTCAACCAGACCACCCCCGACGGCCATTTCACGCTGAAGGAGGGGGAGTGCATGGGCGCCTGCGCCATGGCGCCGGTGGTGCTCGTCAACAACAAGAAGATGCACGACTACATGAGCAACGAGAAGCTCGACCGGCTGATCGACGACCTGGGGCGCAAATGATCGACTACGGCCCCGACGCAATCCTGATGAAGGGCCTCGATGGCGGCAACTGGCGTCTTGCCGACTATGAAAAGCGCGACGGGTATGGCGCTCTGAGGAAAATAATTCAGGGAAAAGTAAAGCCGGAAGACATCATCGGCGATCTGAAAAAATCGGCGCTGCGCGGACGCGGCGGCGCAGGCTTCCCCACCGGCCTGAAGTGGTCGTTCATGCCGCGCCAGTTTCCGGGCGCGAAATACGTGGTGTGCAACTCGGACGAGGGCGAGCCCGGCACCTGCAAGGACCGCGACCTGCTGCGCTACAACCCGCACTCGGTGATCGAGGGCATGATCATCGCGGGCTACGCGATGGCCGCGAGCGCGGGCTATAACTACATCCACGGCGAGATCTGGGAGACCTACGAGCTCTACGAGGAAGCGCTCGCGGAGGCCTACGCCGCGGGCTATATCGGCAAGAACATCCTCGGCTCGGAATTCAGCTACGAGATGTTCGCGCATCCGGGCTACGGCGCCTACATCTGCGGCGAGGAGACGGCGCTGCTCGAGTCGCTCGAAGGAAAGAAGGGAATGCCGCGCTTCAAGCCGCCGTTCCCGGCGAGCTACGGCCTTTACGGCAAACCCACCACCATCAACAACACCGAGACCTTCGCCGCCGTGCCGTGGATCGTGCGCCACGGCCCCGAAGCGTTTCTCGCCCTGGGCAAGCCGAACAACGGCGGCACCAAGATTTTCTCGGTGACCGGGCACGTGACCCGGCCGGGCAACTACGAAGTGAAGCTCGGCACGCCCTTCGCCAAGCTCCTGGAAATGGCCGGCGGGGTGCGTACCGGGCACAGCCTCAAGGGGGTGATCCCCGGGGGTTCGTCGATGCCGGTGCTGCCCGCGGACCTCATGATGGAGACCGACATGGACTACGACTCGATCGCCAAGGCCGGCTCGATGCTCGGCTCGGGCGCGGTCATCGTCATGGACGACAGTACCTGCATGGTGCGCGCGCTCGAGCGCCTCTCGTACTTCTACTTCGAGGAGTCCTGCGGCCAGTGCACGCCCTGCCGCGAGGGCACGGGCTGGCTCTACCGGGTGGTGAACCGCATCGAGGACGGCAAGGGCCGCATGGAGGACCTGGCGCTGCTCGACAACGTCGCCGACAACATCGCCGGCCGCACGATCTGCGCGCTCGGCGACGCCGCGGCGCTGCCGGTGAAGAGCTTCATCAAGCATTTCCGCGACGAGTTCGTGCACCACATCGAGCGCAAGAAATGTCTCGAAGGAACCTGTGAACCCAAGTGGGGCCGTTCTGGTTCACACAAAGAAAAACTCATGAAAGAAGCGGCGTGACACTCAAAGTCCAGATCGACGGCAAGGAAGTCGAGGTGCCGCACGGCGCCACGGTGATGGACGCCACCAACAAGCTGGGCGTCTACGTGCCGCACTTCTGCTATCACAGGAAGCTGTCGATCGCCGCCAACTGCCGCATGTGCCTGGTCGAGATCGAGAAGGCGCCCAAGCCCTTGCCGGCCTGCGCCACCCCGGTCATCGACGGCATGAAGGTCTGGACCCATTCGCCCGCCGCCAAGAAGGCGCAGAACGGCGTGATGGAATTCCTGCTCATCAACCATCCGCTCGACTGCCCGATCTGCGACCAGGGCGGCGAGTGCCAGCTGCAGGATCTCGCGGTGGGATACGGTAATAGCAACTCGCGCTATACCGAGGAAAAACGTGTCGTCCTAAGAAAGGAATTGGGCCCACTGGTCGCTGCGGAGGAAATGAGCCGCTGCATCCAGTGCACGCGCTGCGTGCGCTTCGGGCAGGAGATCGCCGGCGTCATGGAGCTGGGCCTCGCCGGGCGCGGCGAGAACGCCGAGATCGTGTCCTTCGTCGGCAAAGCGGTCGAGTCGGAGCTCTCGGGCAACATGATCGATATCTGCCCGGTCGGCGCGCTGACTTCCGAGCCCTTCCGCTATAAGGCGCGCACCTGGGAACTGTCGCGGCGCAAGTCGATCTCGCCGCACGACGGCCTGGGGTCGAACCTCGTCGTGCAGGTGAAGCAGAACCGCGTCATGCGCGTGCTGCCGCTGGAGAACGAAGCCGTCAACGAGTGCTGGCTGTCCGACAAGGACCGCTTCTCGTACGAGGCGCTCAATACGCCCGAGCGGCTGACGCGGCCGATGCTCAAGCGCAGCGGCCGCTGGGAGGAGGTCGAATGGCCGGTCGCGATCGAAGAGACCGTCCGGGGCCTGCAGGGCCGCGAGCTGGGCGTGCTGGCGAGCCCCCATTCCACCCTCGAGGAGCTCTACCTCGCCGGCAAGCTCGCCCAGGGCCTGGGCGGCGCGGCGGACTTCCGTCTGCGCCAGGCGGATTTCTCGGCCGACGGCAAGCTCGAAGGCATTCCGTGGCTCGGCATGCCGATCGCGGAGCTCGGCGCGCTCGACCGGGTGCTGGTCGTCGGCTCGTTCCTGCGCAAGGACCATCCGCTCATCGCCCACCGCCTGCGCCAGGCGGCGAAGCGCGGCGCGAAGATCTACATGCTGCATTCGGTGGACGACGACTGGCTGATGCCGATCGCCGGCAAGAAGATCGTCGCGCCCTCGGAGCTTCCCGGTTTGGTCGCGTCTTTTGAAGGCGAATTAAAAAGCGGGAAAAACCCGGCGATCCTCATCGGCAACTTCGCGCAGCAGCATCCGCAGGCGGCGCAAATCCATGCGGCGGCTCAGGGTCTGGGCGTGAAGCTCGGCTTCCTCGGCGAGGCGGCGAACTCGGTGGGCGGCTACCTGGCCGGCTTGCCGGTTGGCGGAGACGTCAATACGGTATTGCGGAAAAAGGCGATCCTGGTGCTGAACGCCGAGCCCGAGCTCGACTGCGCGAACCCGCGGGCCGCGATGGCGGCGCTAGGGCCGCGTGCAGAGCTTCCAGGCGACGGTCAACCCGCCGGGCGAGGCGCGGCCCGGCTGGAAGGTGCTGCGCGTGCTGGGCAGCGCGCTCGGGCTGGCGGGATTCGAATTCGACACCATCGAGCAGGTGCGCGCGGCGTGCTTGGACGGAAGGGATGTCGGTTCGCTTTTATCTAACAAAATAAATTTCTTGGAAGAAAAAAAACAAACCTCGATCAATGGAATTCAAAGAATCGCCGACGTGCCGATCTACTTCGCCGATCCGCTGGTGCGGCGCTCGCCGCCGCTGCGGCAGACGAAGGACGCCGCGCCGCCCAAGGCGTGGATGAACTCAAGGCTGATGGCGCGGCTTGGCGTTTCAAAAAACGATCTTGTCCTGGTGAAACAGGACGGGGGAGAGGCCCGGCTCAAGGCGGCGCTCGACGACCAGCTGCCCGACGAATGCGTGCGGCTGGCGGCGGCGCATCGCTCTACGGCGGGGCTCGGCGGCATGTTCGGCAGCTTGAGCCTGGAGAAGATCTCGGTGGCGCAGGCGGCCTAATGCTCGAGACTTTTCTCAGCCTGAGCGACGCGAGGTTCGGCCCGGTGTGGGGGCCGGCTTTCTACGAGACCGTCACCAACCTCGCCTTCATCGTCGCCATCGTGGCGCCGCTGATGCTCTGCGTCGCTTACCTCACGCTGTGGGAGAGGAAGCTCATCGGCTGGATCCAGATACGCATCGGGCCCAACCGGGTGGGGCCGCTGGGTGGCCGACGGCATCAAGCTGCTGTTCAAGGAGATCATCCTTCCGGCCAACGCCAGCAAGAGCCTGTTCCTGCTGGCGCCGGTGGTGATGCTGATGCCGGCGCTCGCCGCCTGGGCGGTGATTCCGTTCGCCCCGGAGGTGGTGCTCGCCGACATCAACGCCGGCTTGCTTTACATCATGGCGCTGAGCTCCATGGGCGTCTACGGCGTGATCGTCGCCGGCTGGGCGTCCAACTCGAAGTACGCCTTCCTCGGCGCGATGCGCTCGGCGGCGCAGATGGTGTCCTACGAGCTCGCCATGGGGTTCGCGCTGGTGGTGGTGCTGATGGTGTCGGGCAGCCTCAATCTGACGGACATCGTGAACGGCCAGGGCCGCGGCAGCTTCGCCTCGATGGGGCTGAACTTCCTGTCCTGGAACTGGCTGCCGCTCGCGCCGATGCTGGTCGTGTATTTCGTGTCCGGGGTGGCCGAGACCAACCGGGCGCCGTTCGACGTGGTGGAAGGCGAGTCAGAGATCGTCGCCGGCCACATGGTCGAGTACTCCGGAATGACCTTCGCGCTGTTCTTCCTGGCCGAATACACGAACATGATGCTCATCAGCACGCTTACGGTGGTGATGTTCTTCGGCGGCTGGCAGGCGCCCTGGGATAGCGCGCTGACCGACTGGGTGCCGCCCTTTATTTGGCTGTTTTTGAAAATCTTTGTCGTCGTATCGCTGTTTCTCTGGTTCCGCGCCACTTTCCCGCGCTACCGCTACGACCAGATCATGCGCCTGGGCTGGAAGATCTTCATTCCGCTGACGATCGTCTGGATCGTGGTGGTCGGCGTCTGGATGCAGACTTCGTGGAATATATGGAAATGAACCGCCTTGATACCCCCCTGTTAAGGGGGGAGCGAGCGATTTTTGCGAGCGGGGGGTTTTCTTTTGCGAAAACCGAACCCCCCGTTCGCCTTCGGCTCACGACCCCCTTGTCAGGGGGTCGGCGCGGGAGCCTTGCATGACCCGCGTGCTCGATTTCTTCAGAAGCTTCCTGCTGCTCGAGCTTCTCCGGGGCATGGCGCTCACCGGCCGGCACCTCTTTGCGCGCAAGATCACGGTGCAATTCCCCGAGGAGAAGACCCCGATGGGCCCGCGCTTTCGCGGGCTGCACGCGCTGCGCCGCTACCCGAACGGCGAAGAGCGCTGCATAGCGTGCAAGCTGTGCGAGGCGGTGTGCCCGGCGCTGGCAATTCATATCGAGTCCGAGCAGCGCGAGGACGGCACGCGCCGCACCACGCGCTACGACATCGATCTGGTCAAATGCATCTTCTGCGGCTTCTGCGAGGAGGCTTGCCCGGTCGACGCCATCGTCGAGACCCGCGTCCTCGAGTACCACGGCGAGAAGCGGGGCGACCTGTACTACACCAAGCCCATGCTGCTGGCGGTGGGCGACCGCTACGAGGAGCAGATTGCCCGCGACCGGGCGGCCGACGCCCGTTACCGCTAAGGCGAACAGCCGACCCCACACAGGGCGATAAGAAAAAAATGTACGAAGCCGCAGTGTTCTACGCCTTCGGGGCGGTGCTCGTGCTGTCCGGGCTCGCCGTCATCACCGCGCGCAACCCGGTGCACGGCGTGCTGTTCCTGGTGCTCGCCTTCTTCACCGCGGCGGCGATCTGGCTGCTGCTGCGCGCCGAGTTCCTGGCGCTGGCGCTGGTGGTGGTCTACGTCGGCGCGGTGATGGTGTTGTTCCTGTTCGTGGTCATGATGCTCGACATCAACCAGGAGCGCCTGCGCGAGGGCTTCTGGAAGAACCTGCCGCTCGCGATCGTGGTCGGCGGCATCATGGTCTTCGAAATGATCGCCGTGCTGCTTCGGGGATATTTTGGCTTCGCGGAAAAAGCAAGAGAGATACCGGCCGGCTACAGCAACACCAAGGAGCTCGGGCGGGTCCTCTACACCGACTATGCCTACGCCTTCGAGATCGCCGCGGTGATCCTGCTGGTGGCGATCGTCGCCGCCATCGCCCTGACCTTGCGCAAGCGCAAGGACACCCGGCGCCAGGACCCCGGCGCGCAGGTGAGGGCGCGCCGCGAGGAGCGCGTCAGGCTGGTCTCGATGCCCGCCGAAAAGGAATGACGCTTACCCTTTCTCACTACCTCGTCCTGGGCGCGATCCTGTTCGCGATCAGCGTGGTCGGCATCTTCCTCAACCGCCGCAACCTCATCGTGCTGCTGATGGCGATCGAGCTGATGCTGCTCGCGGTAAACCTGAACTTCATCGCCTTCTCCTACTACCTCGGCAACATCGCCGGGCAGGTGTTCGTGTTCTTCATCCTCACGGTGGCGGCGGCGGAGTCGGCGATCGGCCTGGCGATTCTTGTCGTTTTGTTCAGGAATCTGAATACGATCGATGTTGAGGATCTGGATTCCCTGAAGGGTTAGAGCAACGAGAATGAAAACCCTTTCTCTGATTGTTCCCTTCGCGCCCCTCGCAGGAGCCATCATCGCCGGCCTGTTCGGCCGCGCGATCGGCCGCAGCGGCGCGCACCGGGTGACGATTCTTTCGGTTTTGCTTTCCTTTCTGGCTTCCTGCTGGATATTTTTCGATGTTTTGCGGGGACATTCGTTCAACGGCAGCGTCTACACCTGGATCACGATGGGCGACACGCGCCTCGAGATCGGCTTCCTCATCGACCGCCTGTCGGCGCTGATGATGGTGGTGGTGACGTTCGTGTCGCTCATGGTGCACGTCTACACCATCGGCTACATGGCCGGGGACCCGGGCTACCAGCGCTTCTTCGCCTACATCTCGCTGTTCACCTTCTCGATGCTGATGCTGGTGATGGCGAACAATTTCCTGCAGCTGTTCTTCGGCTGGGAGGCGGTCGGGCTGCTGTCGTACCTGCTGATCGGCTTCTGGTACACGCGCGAGAGCGCGATCTTCGCCAACCTGAAGGCGTTCCTGGTGAACCGGGTGGGGGATTTCGGCTTCGTTCTCGGCATCGGCCTGGTGCTGGTGAATTTCGGCAGCCTGGATTACGGCTTCGTTTTTTCGCATGCAAATTCCTTCGGTGAAAAGACGATCGCGATCTTCCCGGATCACTCCTGGCTGCTGATGAGCGTCATCTGCATCTGTCTCTTCATCGGCGCGATGGGCAAGAGCGCGCAGTTCCCGCTGCATGTCTGGCTGCCCGACTCGATGGAAGGCCCGACACCGATCTCGGCGCTGATCCACGCCGCGACCATGGTCACCGCGGGCATCTTCATGGTAGCGCGGATGTCTCCTTTGTTTGAATTGAGTGAAACGGCAAGATCCGTGGTGCTGGTGACCGGAGGCATCACCGCGCTCTTCATGGGTCTCGTGGCGCTCACGCAGTTCGACATCAAGCGCGTGGTGGCGTATTCGACGCTGTCGCAGCTCGGCTACATGACGGTGGCGCTCGGCGCCTCGGCCTATTCGGCGGCGATGTTCCACCTGATGACCCACGCCTTCTTCAAGGCGCTGCTGTTTCTCGCCGCCGGCTCGGTCATCATCGCGCTGCATCACGAGCAGGACATGCGCCGCATGGGCGGCCTGAAGCGCTACATGCCGGTCACGTACTGGACCATGCTGATCGGCGCGATCGCCTCCGCCGGCATTCCGCCGCTCGCCGGGTTCTTTTCCAAGGACGCGATCATCGAGGCGGTCCGCCACAGCGAGACGCCGGGGGCGGTGTTCGCGTACCTGTGCGTGCTGTCCTGCGTGTTCGTGACCGCGGCCTACACCTTCCGCCTGGTGTTCATGTCCTTCCATGGCGCGCCGCGCTTCGACGCCGCGCATCCGCCGCACGAGTCGCCCGCGGTAGTCACGGTGCCGCTCGTGCTGCTCGCCATTCCTTCGGTCGCCTCGGGATGGGTCATCGGCCACGTCGTATTCGGCGACTACTTCCAGGACTCCCTGCTTGAGGCGCAACACGACTACCACGGCTTGATTGCTTATACCTTGCATGGATTTTTCGCGGCTCCGTTTTGGCTTGCCGTGGCCGGGACGGCAACAGCGATTTATCTCTACTTGTTCAATACACATCTGCCGAAAAAAATCGCGCTCGCGTTTGGCCCGCTGTACGCGATCGTCGAGCGCAAATACGGTTTCGACGAGCTCTACGGCTGGCTGTTCGCGGGCGGCGCGCGCCTGATAGGGACCGGGTTCTGGAAGGGCGGCGACCAGACCGTGATCGACGGCCTGATGGTGAACGGCTCGGCAAGGGTGATGGGATGGTTTTCGGGGGTCGTGTCGCTGCTGCAGTCCGGGATGATCTACCGCTATGCCTCGGCGATGCTGATCGGCGTAGTGGTCCTCACTTACTGGTTCCTGAGACCGTAGATGCTGCTGTCGCTCTCGATCTGGATCCCCGTCGTCGCCGGCGTGCTGATCCTTGCAGCCGGAGGGGATAAGAATTCTTCTTTACAAAGATCTATTGCACTTGGCGGCGCGGTGTTCGGCTTGCTGGTGACGATCCCGCTGTTCACGGGCTTCGACCTGCAGAACCCGGGCATGCAGTTCGTGCAGAACGTCCCCTGGATCGAGCGCTTCAACGTCAACTACCACCTCGGCGTGGACGGCATCTCGGTGCTGTTCATCCTGCTCAGCAGCTTCATCACCGTGCTGGTGGTCATCGCCGGCTGGTCGGTGGTGGAAAATCGAGTCGGCCCGTACTACGCCGCCTTCCTCATCCTGTCGGGCCTGCTGAACGGCGTGTTCGCCGCCCTCGACGCGGTGCTGTTCTACGTGTTCTTCGAGGCGACGCTGATCCCGATGTTCATCATCATCGGCGTCTGGGGCGGCCCGAACCGGGTCTACGCCGCGGTCAAGTTCTTCCTCTACACGCTCGCCGGCTCGCTGCTGATGCTGATCGCGCTGCTCTACCTGTACGGCAAGTCGGGCGGCAGCTTCGAGATCCTCGACTGGCACAAGCTGCCGCTGCCGCTCGGCGCGCAGGTCTGGCTGTTCTTCGGCTTGCTGTTCGCGTTCGCGGTCAAGGTGCCGATGTGGCCGGTGCATACGTGGTTGCCCGACGCTCATACCGAGGCGCCGACCGGGGGCTCGGTGGTGCTGGCGGCGATCCTGCTGAAGCTCGGCGCCTACGGCTTCGTGCGCTTCAGCCTGCCGATCCTGCCGGACGCTTGCCGCGTGCTGGCGCCAATGATGATTGCTCTTTCCTTAATCGCGGTGGTCTACATCGGCCTGGTGGCGCTGGTGCAGACCGACATGAAGCGGCTGATCGCCTACTCGTCGATCTCGCACATGGGCTTCGTTACGCTGGGCTTTTTCATCTTCAATGCGTACGGCGTCGAGGGCGCGCTGATCCAGATGATCTCGCACGGCTTCGTCTCGGCGGCGCTGTTCCTGTGCGTCGGCGTCATGTACGACCGCATGCACACCCGCATGATCTCGGACTACGGCGGGGTGGTGAACACGATGCCGAAATTCGCCGGCCTGATGATGCTGTTCGCGATGGCCAACTGCGGCCTGCCCGCGACCAGCGGCTTCGTCGGCGAATTCATGGTGCTCATGGGCGCCATGAAGGCGAGTTTCTGGCTCGCCTTCCTCGCCGGCACGACCCTGGTGTTCGGCGCCGGCTACACGCTGTGGATGTACAAGCGCGTCGTATTCGGCCCGGTGGCCAACGAGCAGGTAGCCGCGCTCAGCGATCTGAATCCCAAGGAAACCCTCGTGCTGGGCGCGCTCGCCGTCGCGGTTCTCCTGATGGGCGTGTATCCGCTGCCCTTCACCGAGGTGATGCACGGCGCGGTCAACGAGCTGCTGCGCCACGTCGCGGCGCCGAAGATATGAGCTTGATGACCCTGCTCAGCCACTTCCGGGCGTTTCCGGAGATCGTGCTGCTGGCCGGCGGCTGCGCGCTGATGATCGCCGATCTCTATGTGAAGGACGAGCGGCGCCGGATCAGCTTCTACCTCGCGCAGGCAACCCTGCTGCTGTGCTTTCTGTGCAGCCTTTTCGTCATTTCCGAGTCGGAGGGCACGCGCCGGTACATCTTTTACGGGCTGTTCGTGTCCGACCTGTTTTCGAGCCTGCTGAAGCTCGCGGCTTACATCGCGACTTCAGTCGCGCTGGTGTACTCGCGACAATACCTCCTCGACCGCGGGCTGCTGCGCGGCGAGTTCATCACGCTGCTGCTGTTCGCGCTGCTCGGCATGATGGTGATGATGAGCGCCAACAGCTTCCTCACCGTGTACCTGGGGCTCGAGCTGATGTCGCTGTGCCTCTATGCCCTGGTGGCGCTGAACCGCGACTCGGCCGCCGCCACCGAGGCGGCGATGAAGTACTTCATCCTCGGCGCGCTGTCGTCGGGGCTGCTGCTGTACGGCATGTCGATGATCTACGGCGCGACCGGATCGCTCGATTTCAGGGAAGTCTCCGAGCAGGTGAGAAACCTGCTGTCTGCCTCCGGCGCGGACCGCGTGCCGATGCGCCCGTTCCTCGTCTTCGGCCTGGTGTTCGTGGTGTCCGGCATCGCCTTCAAGGTCGGCGCGGCGCCGTTCCACATGTGGATTCCCGACGTCTACCACGGCGCGCCGACGCCGGTGACGCTGGTGATCGGCTCGGCGCCGAAGCTCGCCGCCTTCGCCATGGCGATCCGCCTGCTGGTGAACGGCCTTTTCGACCTGGCGCAGGAGTGGCAGCAGATGCTGGTGCTGCTCGCGCTTTTGTCGATGGCGATCGGCAACATCACCGCCATCGCGCAGTCGAACCTCAAGCGCATGCTCGCCTACTCGACCATCGCGCACATGGGCTTCATGCTGCTCGGGCTGCTGTCGGGCTTCGTGCGCGGCAACGCCCTGGGCGCCGCCGACGCTTACGGCAGCGCGCTGTTCTACGTCATCGTGTACACGCTGATGGCGCTCGGTTCCTTCGGCATGCTGCTGTTCCTGTCGCGCGCCGGCTTCGACTGCGAGACCCTCGACGACATGCGCGGCCTCGCCAAGAGAAGCCCCTGGTACGCGTTCGTCATGATGGTGCTCATGTTCTCGCTCGCCGGGGTGCCGCCGACCGCGGGCTTCTACGCCAAGCTCGCGGTGCTGTCGGCCGCGGTTTCGGCCGGGCAGCTCTGGCTCGCGGTCGCCGCGGTCGTGCTCTCCCTCGTAGGGGCGTTTTACTACCTGCGCGTCGTCAAGCTGATATATTTCGACGAGCCGAAGGACGGCACCGCCGTCGAGGGGCCGCGCGAAATGCGCGCGCTGCTCTCGGCCAACGGTTTGGCGCTTCTCTTTCTCGGCATCCTTCCTCAGACGCTCATGGGGTTGTGCCTGACTGCCGTCCAGTCGTTAAAAGTAATGTAAAGAGGAGGCGGTGAAAGACCTTACCGAGAAATTCGTCTCGGGCGAGCGGGTGTTCGACGGCACGCTGCTCAAGGTGCAGCGCGATGTCGTGCGGCTGCCCGACGGCGCCGAGGGGGTGCGCGAGTACATCCGTCATCCGGGCGCCGTGGCGAT
>WNGH01004861.1_pt1 | contig 12804 bp, 9 predicted proteins | sample 5400631 | NCBI WGS metagenome assembly WNGH01 (sample SAMN13153373, study PRJNA577476) | soil metagenome | isolation source: 115 cm soil or saprolite under Garry oak tree replicate 1 | place: USA:California | collected 2016-06-15
CCGAAGGGTACTGTTGCGGCCATCGGCATGTATTCCATTGATGCCAGCTCAAACAATCGGTCGCGTTTCACCGATGCGACCGAGGACATACCAGGTCTTAACCCGTTACACGTGACACCTTACAACGTGGTTACCGCCGAGCACATGCAGGCTTTGAAGAAGATCCGCGATGCCATTTATGCCCGCCGTCCGGAGGTTCGCGTTCCGGTCGCGCCGGTCGCGACCAACGAGCCGGCGGGGCGGCTGAACCTCTTTCAAACCGCATTCACGGTCGGCGCTCATCCTGGCGACCTCTCGTACGAGATGGACCCGGCCGATCTCAAAAGTATCATCAAGAGCGTCCGAGTCGGTAAGCAACTGGCGGACTTCCTCGTCGTCGCGATCCACTGCCATCAGAACTCGTTCGTGTTTCAAGCGTACAGTCAGGACCATAACACGCCGGACTTCCTGATCGAGTTGGCGCATCAAGTGATCGACAACGGGGCGGACGCCTTCGTCGGACACGGCGTCCACAACCTCCGAGGCGTCGAGATCTACAAGGGAAAACCAATATTCTACGGTGTGTCGAGTTTCTTCTACCATCGTGGGGCGGCGCCAGAGATCACCAACCCATCGGCGGTTCCAGGCCCTGGAGTGAACGAACTTGACGACAATCTGGAAACACTCCTGACCACGAGCCGCTTCGAAGACGGGAAGCTCGTGGAGGTGCGCCTCTATCCCGCGGACCTCGGCCAGGATCGAACCCGGCCCATCTCGAGAGGCGGCACTCCCTCGACGCCATCGCCTGAGATGGCTCGCCGTGTGCTTGAGAGACTTCAGACTCTCTCGAAGCAGTTTGGCACCACGGTGACAATTCAGAACGGCGTCGGCGTGATCCGCGTCGCGTCCAAGCAAACCAACTGAGTTCCGCGGAGCTGTCCCTGGCGACTTCTTGACCCACTGGGACATTCGGAACAACTATTCAGCTCGCGGTTTTTTCGATCCCGCACGGCGAATCGGAGAGCGCGGCCATTTCAGATCCGACAGGACAATCCGGATGTTGACCTATCTTCTCATTGGAATAAATGTACTCGTCTCGCTCATCGGTTTCTCAAGGATGAACAGCATGGGAGACAGCTAGCGCCGGGGGGATTCGGCCCGCTCCTTCGCAGAATTCAGAACCTCCTCACCTGAGCGAGAACGGCTTCTGAAAGAAACACCCTAAGCTAAGATGGGCTCCAGGCGCCTCGACACTGCATGTGCGGCATTGCAAGAGAAACGAGCAAGGAAACGGCTGCGACGAAAGCACTTGCCGAGTAACCGTCTACCTTTCACTTTGCCGGACATTTTGTGATCGAGATTCTCAGTTTCCGGGATCCCCACTACACGGCAGGAATTCCGGCATCGCACCAATGACGTATTGAAACCAGAATTTCCTTGGGCAGATGAGACACGTCTGGATTTGAGACTTCGAAATCCGCGGCATCGAGGCAGGTCAGCACTGTACGATGCCGGCAGTATTGACACGCACAGTGGCAACCCATAGCATGTGCCGCTAAGAACTAGGAAAATGACCTGATCGGGTTTGTCTCTTCGGCTCGAACGCCATCGGATTTGAGAGGAGGATCTATGAAACGCACCTGGATCGCTTTGCTTGTTGTGCTGGTGGGATCCGCTATGACCTGTGCAAGCCTGCGGGCACAGGCGACAGCCCAGATCAGCGGCGCCGTTCGAGATCAGAGCGGGGCGGTGCTGCCTGCCGTGGAGGTGACGGCAACGCAGACAGACACGGGTATCGTTCGAATGGCTGTTACGAATGAGACCGGGTCCTACGTACTGCCGAACCTGGCGGTGGGCCCCTTCCGCCTTGAAGCAGCATTGCCGGGATTTCGTACGTTTGTACAGACCGGAATTGTCCTGCAGGTCAACAGCAACCCCGTGATCAACCCTGTTCTGGAGGTCGGTCAGGTCACCGAACAGGTTGAGGTCCAGGCCAATGCTTCACTCGTGGACACGCGAAGCACGGCAGTGGGTCAGGTTATGGAGAATGAGCGAATTTTGGAGTTGCCTCTGCAGGGGCGGCAGGTCACCGACCTGATTACGCTCTCGGGCGCTGCGGTCGAGACGGGCAAATCCGCCCCCGAGGGCTGGAATAAGGGAACAACTGCCGGTACGTTCATCTCCGTAGCCGGTGGACAGAATTTCGGAGTGATGTATGCCCTTGATGGGGCGATGCACAACAACGGCTATGACGGGACCTCGATGCCAATGCCGTTTCCGGATGCCCTGCAGGAGTTCAAGGTGGAGGCCAGCGGTATGGGCGCTGCGGGCGGAACCAGGGGATCCGGCGGCCAGGTCAACGCGGTAACGAAGTCGGGCACCAATGAGTTCCACGGCAACGCGTTTGAATTTGTGCGCAACTACGCTTTCAACGCCCGAAACTTCTTTGCCTTGAAGAGAGACAATTTGAAGCGCAACCAGTTCGGCGGGACGCTGGGCGGACCGATTTCGAAGAATAAGCTCTTTTTCTTCGCCGGCTATCAGGGCACGAAAACCAGCTCGAACCCGAGTGACAAGATCGACTACATTCCGACAGCAGCGATGATGGCCGGCGACTGGACAACTTTCGCCTCTCCGGCTTGCAATGCCGGCGGGCAGATCAACTTGCCCCTGCCATTCGTCAACAATCACATCGATCCCGCCCTCTACAGCAGACCGGCGGTGGCCATCGCGTCCAAACTTCCGAAGCCTCAGGATGACTGCGGAAAGATCGTTTACTCTGTCCCGGATAAACCCAACGAGTATCAGATTGTCGGCAAGGCCGACTATCAGAAGAGCGATAAACATTCCATCTTCGGGCGGTACGTTGTGACGAGCTACAAATCGCCGCACCCTTACACCCTGACAAACGGATTCCTCCTGGCGCTGGAGCCCATGGACAATGGCGGTAACAGCAACCTCGCCCAGTCGTATGCATTAGGCAGTACTTATCTGATCGGGCCCAACACCGTTAATTCCTTTCGTGTAACGGCGAATCGAACCGTAATTGGCCGCCCCGGCGTGAAGTTCTTTTCCGCACCTGATCTTGGCATCAAAGCCTTCAGTTATACCGAGGGCAGCATGCAGGTAAGCGTGACCGGCGGATTCGGCTTTGGTGCTCGAACGTATCCCAATCATATCGTAACGGACGCGTATCAGATCTCCGACGATCTCAACCTTGTTCACGGAAACCATCAGCTGACGTTCGGTGGGAACTTCGCGAACTGGAGGACCTATCAGCGTGACCATACCAGTGACCAGGGAGTTTATACGTTCACTGGTCAGGCGACCGGTTTGGGAATGGCCGACTTCCTGACCGGAAGACTGACAAGCCTGAATCAGTTGTCGCCCGTGCAGTGGACCAGTCGTCAGTGGTACCTAGCCTCATATGTGCAGGACGTTTGGAAAGCGACGCCAAATCTTACGCTCAACGGTGGAATACGCTGGGAACCATACTTGCCGCTGGCGATCGGTTTCGGTCAGGGATCGAAGCTGCGCGAAGGCGCGATGTACCATTTCAGCGATGAGAGGTTCAGCAAAGGGATCAGGAGCACGGTGTATCCGAGTGCGCCGGTCGGCCTCCTCTATCCGGGGGATTCGGGCTACCCCACACCTGGACCCAATTTCAGGAAATGGGCCTTATTCGCGCCACGTGTGGGACTCGCCTGGGATGTGCGAGGTGATGGCCGGACGTCGGTTCGCGCCTCCTTCGGAATCGCCTATGACTTTAGTGGGTCGCTCAGTTTTGGCGGGAGCTCCAGTGCGCCTCCGTGGGGTTTTGGGACGACTGTTCAAAGCGTGTCCTTTGAGGATCCATGGAGGGACAACCCTGGCGGCAATCCGTTTCCATACGTTCGGTTGTCGAAGTGGCCCACGCTTTCCCAGTATTACTTCCTCGAGCGCCTTGATGCGATGCAGCCCACGGTTCAGACATGGAACCTCAGCATTCAAAGGCAGCTCCCGGGGAGTTTTCTCTTAACCAGTAGCTATTTGGGAAATCACGCGATCCACTTGTGGGTAGGAGGGAACATCAATCGCGCTGTCTACTTCCCCGGGGCTCCCGTTAACGGAATCTGCACGGCCGAGGGCTATGTGTTCCGAACCAGCGGAACCACGTGCTCCACGACCGCAAACACAGACCAGCGCAGGAGGTTGCTCCTTCAGAATCCCCAGGAGGGCCAGTATTACGGAAACATGGCGACGAGAGAAGATTCGGGCACGCTGAGCTACAACGGCCTGCTCATTTCGATTCAGCGCCGTGCCGTCCGTGGGGTGAACATCGCCGGGAATTACACCTGGTCCCACTGCCTCGGCGATGCGGCCACGGCAAACGCGACGGGGAGAGGCGGAGCTGGATATCTCGATCCCAATAACCGGGCCTTCGATCGTGGCAATTGCGGTAGTAATGGTTCCGGTACGGGTTCCGGTCTGGACCGGCGTCACGTCTTCAATGTGACAGCGGTCGCTTCAACGCCGCAGTTTGCGAACCCGACGCTGCACATGCTGGGCACCGGCTGGCAATTATCGACCATATATAGACAGTCATCGGGAACTTACCTGACCATCAGCACCGGTCTGGATCGCGTGTTATCCGGACAGAGCGCTAATCAGCGGCCGAACCAGGTACTTGAAAATCCATTCCTTGATCGGAATTCACTGAACTACCTGAATCCCAGGGCCTTTGCACAGCCCGCTATGGGCACGATTGGAAACATGAGGCCGGCGAACATTGTGGGTCCGGGAACCTGGCAGTTGGATTTGGGACTGTCGAGAATCTTCAAGCCTCGGGAAGCCCAGAAGCTGGAATTTCGAGCGGAGGCGTTCAACGTGACAAACAGCCTTAGAAAAGGAAATCCAAACATCACACTGAATAGCAACACCTTTGGCCAGATCACCACTTCGTCGGATGCCAGAATCATGCAATTCGCGTTGAAGTATTCGTTCTAGTGCACTGTAACGGTAGATTCGGTAGCGTTTCAAATTCGGTACTACCGGATCTACCGTTACAGTGCACTAGAAGTAGCGAGCGTGCCTCATACCACGAACGGGGCGCGGGCTAAAGCCCCGCGACTACGAGTGTGCCGAAACGTATTACCGAGTTCGTAGTCGCGGGCTTTAGCCCGCGTTTGCTTGGGCTTCGCGAAATTTGACCATTTTGTGAACATTCTCGCCGCCAAGAGGGACCTAGAACATGACCAGAGACCGAACGCCTCGGCGAACGAGGCAAGGTTCCGCCGCTGAATCCTCATGACGAGGGCGTTGGGAGTATTCCAATCGCCTTCTTCAGGTTGTCGTACGGCACAGCGCCAGAACTGTGCGTGGGGGCAATCCTTTCCACGTTGAGATTCAGCTGCGTGACATTCCTATACAGGTCGATCCCGTACTCGGGCGTGCGCGCGGGGTCTCTGGGATCATCGCCTGCAGGCGGGTTATACCCGTCGCCGTAGTACAAGAGTCTTTCTCCCGGAAGATAGGCGATGAGAGTGGCGACGTTGTGCCCGCTATTCTGGAGATGGTACAACTCCAGGCGTCGCGAGCCGTCGGTAATAACCTTCTTGTCGCTCACTGTTTCGAAAGTTGCCGGCTTTGGAGATTTTGCTAACAAATCGGGAGCTACTGTCCGCGGGCGGGCCCATACCTGTTCGAAGAAAGCCTTATTCTGTTCGTGAGTGATGACCGTAGCGCCCTGGGCCACATACGTGCGAAGCCCGCCAGCATGGTCGTAGTGCGCATGGGTGTTAACGACGTATTTGATCGGCTTGTTCGGTATCGCCTTGTGCACTGCCTCGTTGACGGCCAGTGATCGCGCTTCCCCATTGGGGCCTTCCACCATCACGACGTAGTCCCTGAACTCCACAGCCCAACTACTGGCGCCGCTCGCGTTCAAGTACCACACTCCATCGGAAAGCTTAGTCACGTTCACGTTGGGCGTCGCCGGCAGGTCCCGCGCCTGCGGGACGTTTGCGGGCACCTCTACTGAGACGGAGACGTTCGGCTTCACCTCCTGGATGGTCACATCCAAAGTTGGGAAGCCATCCTGTGTCTCCACAATGTGCGTCGGGAATTTAACGCCACCATAATCCGCATAGTCGGAGTAGGTGATCTCCACCGGCGAGTCACCAACCACTTCGTTTGTGTCCAGGTAACGCACTCGCTCAACGAGGTTCTGATCGTTGAGGGTCAGCGTGACGTCTCTGTCTTCAATCTTGAAAGTCGCGACTTTCCCATCGACCGTCGCCCCACTGGCGATGGCGGCTTTGATCACACCATGCGGCGTCAGCCACAGCCGGCGCAAGCGTTCGCTGACGGCTCCAGGATTGGCAACCGGCTGGGCGCCGGCTTCGGTCCAGGCATACGCGCGCGACCCCGATGTAGATGCTTTCGGGATGCCGCTCACGACCTGAACCGTTCGCTGTTCACCCGCAACAGGCTGTGCCGCGCCGCCGCGAGGCGGGTTTTCGCCTTGCGCGCGGACAGCTTCAAGCCGCATCGCCGGCGTTTGATAATTGATCTCTACTTTGTAGGTTCTCTCGACGAAGCGCGGCCAGCGCTCCCCCGGAACGAACGCCTGTCCGAAGCCGAACACGGATCCGCTGCCCGCGTACTGGATCGAATTCAGATTCGTGGCTCCCATGGCATTGGCGGCTTCGGTGATCACAGTTCTCTGCGCGCAGCCGGGTATCGCCACCACGACCATTCCGACAATTACTCCCCAGAGCATCCGCATACGAGGCTCCCTTCAAAGAAATCGATCGCTAGCCCGGATTTCTCAAGTCCCTCTCCCTCTGGGAGAGGGTGCCGTGAAGCGGGTGAGGGTTAACAAAGTGCATTCTTATCGACCCTCACCCGGCCTTCGGCCACCCTCTCCCAGAGGGAGAGGGACCCGCCCTCGGCAAGTTGCCCAAGATCCCTGTGAGCAATGCGTGCCTAGTTCTTGTCTTGACGGCTGAGTCTAACACCAGGTGTTGGCTTTAGAATAGTCCGGCCATGGCAAGACAAATTAGGGCATCAACTACATGACTCACCAACATTAGGACACTACCTAACAGCGTGCTTTGTTGACAGGAATTCGAAGTTGGTATTAACTCCGCAAAGTTGTTCGCTCACGACTCGTTTCCAAAAAGGAGGCTTATGCATGTAGTAAGAACTCGCGGAAGAAGCCTAGTCCTTGCGGCAATGCTAGGACTTGCAGGAATCTTATCTTTCTCCCTGATAGAGAGGCCGGAATTCAGGCGACCCGCGGGTGTTCCTCAATTGGTTTCCGTTCGGCAGTTACCGACGTCCGCAAACGTGTGCGAGCCCGGCTACGAAGCGTTGCCGGAACAACGCAGTCTGCTCGACAGGTTTGGTGAAGCATCGGTATATGCCGGTTCGCAGGAATCCGGCCAAACGGGTGTTATAACTCGTCCGCCGACACGCACGATTCGGGATATGGATCCGATTTACAGCTCTGTTGCGGTGGATTTGAATTTTGATGAAGTTGTCCTCATGGACAACAACAACTGGGCTCTTCGGATATTCAACCGGCTCGACAATACCCCTCCGGGCGTTCCGTTCACGCAACCGAAGCGGGTCATTCAAGGGCCGGAGACCGACATCCAATATAACAACGGGATTTACATTGACCCGAAGAATGGTGACATCTATTCGGTAGAGACGGACACGGGAGACGAGGTTGTCGTGTTTCCTCGCGAGGCGAATGGAAACGTAAAGCCGGCCCGCATCCTGAAAACGCCTCATCGCGGCTTCTCGTTGGCGGTGGACGAAGAAAGGCAGGAGCTTTACGTTGGTGTCCAACACCCTCCCGAAGTGGCGGTTTACCGGAAAGGAGCTTCCGGTAATGAGAAACCGCTGCGCAGCCTGCAGGGGGAAAGCACTCGTTTATCGGACGTTCATGGCGTAGTCCTCGATCAGAAGAAGCAGTTGATGTTGGTTACCAATTGGGGGCACGTCAGTGACGCCAAGATTGCCGGCACCGGCAGATTCGAAGACCCGTCGATCACGGTCTATCCCATGGGAGCCTCCGGCGACACTTCTCCCATACGTGTGATTCAGGGTTCGAGAACGCAGTTGAACTGGCCCGCACAAATGGCCCTCGACCCCGACACCGGCGATATATATGTCGCTAACGACATCGGCCATTCGGTACTCGTCTTCAAGGAAACCGACCAGGGCAATGCCGCGCCGACACGAGTGATCAAGGGCAACCGGACGGCCCTGTTGAATCCTTCCGGTGTCTTTGTTGACAAGAAGCATAATGAGCTGTGGGTTGCGAGCTTTGGTAACTCTTCCGCTGCCGTGTACCCGCTGGACGCGAACGGTAACGTTGCGCCGATCCGCACGATCCGCAGCGCGCCCGAGGGCAAGGTCTCGTTGAAGTTCGGCAAAGTGGAGGCGCTGGCGTATGACGCCGGGCGAGAGCAAGTCTGGGTGCCTAACTGAGTGACCCATCCGCAGATTGCGGCCTTCGCCCGGGTGGCGAAGGAGAATGAGCCTCCAGTACGAACGCTCGAGGGTCACAAGACACTGATCAGCAGGACCATGCACGGTTTTTCGTATGATCCGATCCACGATGAAATTGTTGTGAACAGTCCTTTATCACAGGCCATCCTGACATTCCGCGGCGATGCTAACGGAGAACAACCGCCGATCCGTGTCATCCAGGGGCCGAAGACCAGGATATTAGGAGCCGATACCGGCGCTCTGAATACGGTGACGGCGGATCCCGACCACAATGAGATCTTTCTCCCTGTCGGTACCGGTCTTAGAGGCCGTGGCACGGGTGGCGTGCAAGGGGTTTACGTGTTTGATCGCCTGGCCAACGGAGACGTCGCGCCGAAGCGAGTTCTGGCCGGTCCGGACACGCTGATCAACTCGGCGACTCCTCAGGTGGCTATTGACTCGATGCGGAACCTCCTGATTGTGAAAAGCAGTGGCGCCCTATTGATTTTCAATCGGGAGGCAGACGGAAACACCAAGCCTTTACGCGTCATTAAGGGACCAAAGACCGGCGGATTCGGAGGCGGCCAAATTGCGGTCTATCCCGAAAAGGGTTGGATTCTGACCAATTCGAGAGATGATTGGGCCGTCTGGAATGTCAACGATAATGGCGACGTTGCGCCCCGCTGGAAAATTCCGGTTAAAGAGCTCACCGGAGGAGGAAGACAGAACGCTGGAATCGCTGTGATTCCGAAATACAAAGAGATCATGATCGCCAGCTCTCAAATGAACAAGGTGGTCACCTTCTACTTCCCCGAAATGTTCGAGTAAATCGGAGGTGGGGGCAGGGCACTGACGGGGTGGGTTGATCAAAACATCTCTTGAACCAACCACCCTGTCCGCGCCAAAAGGTACACTCGAAACACTCTACCTAATCAACGCGTCGCGCCGTCAAAGAATTCGTACTCATCTCCTACGTCCAACGAATCGGTATTTCCCATTTTCGCAACGTACTCTTGCATCCGCGCCTGCGAACTTCAAAAGTCATGATTTAATGTTCGCGAATCGCGAGGACAAGGAAGGTTCAGACGAATGAACTGGAGGTCCGCGGGGGACAGAAGTATGGGGGTGCCCTCCTACGTTACCAATTTAGCCGGCACTAACGCTCACTGCATCATCACTTCCGTTCAATTCTCCGATTGGTCATAGCTGCTCTAGACTCGGCCACAGAACGATGGATCGCTCATCGGAACGGCTATGACGCCATGGTGTAAGGACAGCTTCCGAGTCTGTTTTCGACTCTTGATTACGGTTGCCACTCTCGTGTCGGTGACAGCGGTTCTGACAGCGAGGGGATCTATCTGTGAACCCATTGGTCAACAAAATATCATTGTGCTGCTGATCCAGAATCCTGGCGCTCCGGCTCCCGCCTTAACGAGTGCCGACTATTATGCGGGCTTCTTTGGTCCAGAACTCTCGTTATCGGAATATTGGCGTGCTGCATCTTATGGCGCAACCTGGGCGCGTGGAGAGGTTCGTGGTTGGTACACCCTAGACGCTACTTATGAGTGCTCAAACATTGACGGCATTCGAGCTGCGGCTATACGTGCTGCCAGCGATGTCGATTTCACGCGTTATTCGCGAATATTTATTGTCTTGGCCGGATTTACCAATTGTTCACGTGGTGGGAGAGCAACGATGTCTTGTGATCCGCTCATTACTCCTGCCGGCATCACGTTTAGTGCTTCTACAGCCTGGATTCTCGATAGAACCTATATCAGAGATGAATTATATCTGGCTGCGCACGAAGGTGGTCACAACTTTGGCTTGATGCATGCCCAAGGACGTCGATTCAAAAATACGATGCTGGGCGCACCAGGCGATCTTGGAACCGTTGAGGAATATGCCGATCCGTTGTCAGCCATGGGTGCCTCTAATTTAGGTCCTTATGCTGCTCCTCAAAAAGCTCGATTAGGTTGGGCCGACGTCGTCAATGTAACGTCCAGCGGCAGCTTTACTTTGGCTTCAGCGGAAACTAGTCCGCATTTTATCCGCGTCCGGCGAGGTTCCACCGATACCCAGTGGTTATGGCTAGAATATCGACCGAATGCCGGCATCCTGATTCATTACGAAGATGAGACCACAGAGCCCAGAGCAACCCAATTGCTCGATTTCACCCCAGATACTCCTTCCTGGTTCGACGCCCCTATGCCGGTCGGGAAGTCATGGACCGATTCCTACACAAACACAACTATTGCCGTTTCCAGCAGTTCTGCCGGCATGGTAACAGTCACCGTGACCTACGGCAGAAAAAAACAGTTCGGCCTGGCAAAGTTGCCGCTTCGGCCGCTCCCCTCGCCTTCGTTGTGGACTCGTCCGGGCGCCAGTACGCCGACCGGGACGCTTACTTCGCCGCACACGGTCGACAGAAAATAGTTTCGTGTTTTCGAAAGGCGGTGCGGCGAAGTTCTACCAGGATCCCAACTTTCCTGATCGCAGACAGGCAAGGGAAAACGCGGAACGCGCCATGGTGCTGGATACTTCGGCGCGCCTTCAGACCCGCTTCGCCCTTCAAACCCTTCTGCTGCAGTGCATGCAGGAACAGCGGCTCGACGCGCTGGTGGCTCCCATGTCCACCGTCCCACCGCGAAAGCTCACCGCGCCCCGCGAACCGACGGCGAATGGCCGCTCTCCGATTGGCTGGTCGCTCCTCGGTCAGCAGGGTTTCGCGGCTTGGGTCAAAGTGTACGGCTCAGAATCCCAATCCAAAGTGCAGACCGAACGTGACTGGTGTCGTCGAGGGACCATTCGTCGGCCGATTGAAACGGACTGGCAGCACCGCCTCAACGAAGTAAGCCTTGAACAAGCTGTTCGTGATTGGCCAACTGTGGTTCACCAGGGGAGTGAATCCCCATTGCGGAGAATTGACGTCAAACGCCGCTCGTATTCCCACGCCGAAGTCGTGCCCCACGTTCCACACCAACCCCGGATGTACGGTGAAATTGGTCTGTCGCGGAGTGCCTTGCACTCCAGGAATCAGTTCGAGATCGTAGGCCATGCGCCCGTTTCCCTTGAAGGTAACTCCAAGCGGAAAGCCAATGGAAAATTTATTAGCGATGTTAGTAGTCTTGCCTCCCGCATGGGTGATCAGCGGGAGCACAAAACCGACATGTCCGCCCAGAGTCGTTTGAGCGTCTGCTGCCGGAACTCGTGACATCAGCAAAACTCCCACGACAACCCAAACTACACTTGAAACTGCCCGCCTTCTGTGGAGCGTCGCTGCTCTCATTGTTTTTTCTCCTCTCAATCCTCTTCCTTTCTCAGTTAACCGCAACCGCGATACGGGTTTGGGACAATGACGCAGGCGTTGATCGAACAGTACTTTGCTCCAAAAAAAGGCTACTCTACCACATTCAGACTGACCAGATTTCTTTTGGCCAAGCCAATCGCGAACCCGTGCAGGATTTTCAACTAGTGTGCCCACTATGTGCACAATCGTCTCCAGGCTTCAACACACCCAGAAACGACGATGTCGGAGTCGAGATATCGAAAATCTCAACTTCCGTGATTCCGACTTCTGGGTCCCTTGCTTCGGATATTCCTAAACCCTTCGCGACTTTTCGTTACTTCTCTCTATCCAGACAGTTATCAGCGGACAGCGGCTATCACTATCTTTTTGCGCGTCATGCAAGGCGGAGTAGAACGGACCTGAAACACTGCGTGCGAAGATCCAGTCGCGAGGATAAGGATGTTATTCACAGCAAATTCGCGGTTGGTCGGCAAGCTCTTTTGGCGGGCGCTGCGCGTTCAGAGCAGAATCGAAGCGACAGCGTATGAACAGGCCTAAAAGCCTTGTGGCTCCACTGTGTTTGCGCTTGAAGGACTAACCGTATGCGAAAAGGGTTTACGAGAAAACCGCAAGGAGACGAGCCCGCCGCTCGAGTCAAGAACTACATCACGCCGAGCGGCCTGCAGCGCCTCAAAGACGAGCACCGGTTTCTACTCACCAGGGAACGACCGGCAGTGACCAAGGTGGTGGCGTGGGCCGCGAGCAACGGCGATCGCAGTGAGAACGCCGATTATCAGTACGGGAAGCGGCGGCTGCGCCAGATCGATGGGCGGATTCGCTTTCTCACGAAGCGAATCGATGCCGCGGAAGTGGTGGACCCGGAGAGTCCGCGAGCGGGGCAGGCGGCGACGCGGGCATTCTTCGGAGCGACCGTGCGCTTTGCCAATTCCGCAGGAACGGAGCGAGTGGTGAGCATCGTCGGCACCGACGAGGTCGATCTCAACCGCGATCACATCAGTTGGGTGTCGCCCCTGGGGCGCGCGTTGATGAAGGCCGCA
>WNGH01005892.1_pt1 | contig 12804 bp, 11 predicted proteins | sample 5400631 | NCBI WGS metagenome assembly WNGH01 (sample SAMN13153373, study PRJNA577476) | soil metagenome | isolation source: 115 cm soil or saprolite under Garry oak tree replicate 1 | place: USA:California | collected 2016-06-15
GTGCGCTCGGTAATAGTTGTGTGCATTGCCAGCATGATCACCAGCGCGCTTACGACCGCGGCCAACGCCACCAGCACGCGCATGAAAATCGTTAGACTGGGAAATGAAGTCTCGATGCTCGGAAAAAATTCGCGCGTGAATTGCACCTTATTGCCGGGAAGCTGTTCGGTAATGCGTTTAGCAACCGCGATTTGGTCGTTCGGATTTTTGCATTTGATCAGGATGTAAGTGCATTTCCCCGGGGCTTCGAGGATATCCTGCATCACCGATAGCGAGAGCTTCGCGCGCGCGCCGGATTCCGGAGAGTAGATGCCAACCACGCGGTAGGCCTTGTCGCTAAAAAGCTTCAACGTGCTTCCCAACGGATGATTGCGGCTGGCTTTGGTTTCGTCGATTACGATTTCATCCGCAGCTTGCGGCGCGCGGCCCTCGATCAACCGAATATTATTCATCTTCGCAAAGCTGTCCCAGTCAACTGCTTCGACTTGATCGATGCCAACTAACCCCCCGCTCTGATAGAAGTGTCGAATCACCGGCGACACCGACTCGACACCATCTATCTGCTTCAATAAGTCGACATACTTTGTGCTTAGATTTACCGCCGCCGACGTGGCCTGGATCGAGCCGTGGCGCGTGAAAATTATTTCCGCGCGTACGTTCGACAAACGCCGCTGCAAATCGTCAGACATCCCGTGCGCCAGGCCGGTAAACAGCATCACCAACGCCACGCCCAGCGCGACGCCGAGGACACTGATCGCCGACCTAAGTGGACGCTGGCGAATATTGGAAATGACTAAACTATCCACTAAAAAGCGTACCTCTTTCCTAAGTTGGGAATATTAATACAAGGCGCTGAGAAAGCCTAACCGAAGAGTTTGACACGCTGGAGTTCGGCGGCGTTCGACAAGCTTCAGGGAACTCTGATCAAGTGTCTTCGACGCGGAGCGTCGGCCTGACTTTAGCTCGGCGTTTCAACGCCGGGGAGCGAGTAATAGGTTGTTCTCGTCGCGACGCGACGACTGATTTCGCCAATATCTCAAATTGTTTTCAGCCGTCGCGACGCGACGAATGTTTCGTCGTCCTACCCCCCGGCGTTGAAACGCCGGGCTAAATTCATGACGACGCTACGCGTCAACAAGACTTGATCAGATGGTCCTTCAGCTTGTCGTCAGCCTTGATTTGGCGTGGAACCAAAACACTTGAATTCTTGAATGCATAGTCACAAGCCCTTCAGAAAGCTCAATAGCACCGCAATCGTTTCATCCGGTTTCTCTTCCTGCGGCGCGTGACCGCACTCGTCAATCACCTTCAGAGTTGAATTCGGGATGTCTCGATCCAGCAGCTCGCCCACTTTGAGCGGAATGATCTTGTCCTGCCGGCCCCAGATGATTAGCGTCGGCACTTTGATGTCTTTGTATTTCGCGACCAACTCGTCGAAGTTTGGCGGGACAAGCTGTTGGGCGGTTTCTAAAAAGGCGTGACGCGCGCCGGGCTCTGATAGCGGCGCCGCATAGGCCGCGATCTGTTCTTCGGTAATCTTGTTTGGATCGTAATACGCCACGCGTAGAACTTTCTTGGCGAGGAAACGGCTGGGCAGAAGGTAAGCAGGCAGGTTCAGAATCGGCACCGATAGCAATCTCAAATAGAATGGAATGTATTCCTTGTATGCGCCGGCGTCGATCAGAATGATCGACCTCAACCGCGCCAGTTCGCCCGTTTCCATTAGTATGATCGTGACCAGCAGCGACAGCGCGCCGCCCAAAGAATTTCCTACCAGCGTCAAATTCTTCAGGTCGTGTTTCAGAATAAACTGACGGATTAATTCCGCATGATCCAGCGTTGAGTATTTTGTGTCATTGGGTTTTGGAGATTTTCCGCACCCTTTGAGATCGATCAGAATTAGTTGATTGTCTTTTCCCAGGGGTCCGATAAAGTTCCGCCAAGAGTAAAGGCTTGCGCCAATGCCGTGGATGCACAGCAAAGGCCGACCCTCGCCATAACTTTCGTGGTATAGCTCGATTGGTTTCGTATCGCCCCGCATTTGTTGCCGAAAACTCTCCGAGGAATGCTAGAGCGTATCACGATGTCAATGAACTGCTGAGAGGATCGCGCGGCCAAGGACCGGCACAGTCAGAAGTGAGGCTCATTGGCAAATAGGGCAAGGCGAATCCTCCTGTAGCGCTCATGTTAGGTGAGCGACAGGAATCATTTCAGTTTTTTCGAATGGCTTGGCCCCAGTGGCGACGTCGTGGACGGTGTGAAGAATCTGTGCGGAGTAGTATCGGTTTCCGCAGGCATCACAAACACCAATCTCTACATCTTCTAGGATGACGAACCCATTCTTATGCTTAAAAGCCTCGCGCTGTACCCGCTTGGCTCGCACAGTTCCTTCGCAGTATTCACATTTGTAGTCGTACATATTCGTTATGCTCAGGCTCTATCTCGTAGACTGTGATAACTAAATAACGATCATTAGTAAAACGCCCGACGCTTCCAATAAATACGTGCTCCTCGATCGCCGGTCCGATGATGATGTATTTTGTTCCTCCTGGGTCGTCCTTTTCAACTCTTGAAATCTGACCATAAAGAATTGATTGCTCGAAATCAAAAACATCGAGACCGTCTTCGGCCATTTCTTCCAAAGCGTGGACGGTCAGGTCGTACTTCCCAAGACGAATTTTCTCTCTAATTTCATCGATATCCCTTCGGGTCATGCCCCGAGCTTATCAAAAACATCTCCGAGCATGCGCGTTCACGCTGCAGGCAACAACCCTTTAATCTCTCTTACCATGCGATTCACTTCTTCCTGATCCGCTAAAGCAATCATGAAAAACTTGTAGCCCTGGTGAAAGCAAATCACACCGTTAGCGAACAGCCACACGCCGTCGAGGAAGGGATTGCCGCCCAGCAGCCAGCTTATGGGCGCGCCGGTGATCGCGCCCGGTTGAACGATCTGCGCGAACATGGCGGCGCCGGCGGCGCAACTGAAGGCGCCCAGTAGAGGCGCGCCGACGTATTTGGTGATCTTGCGTTGGAATTCAATTCGTTCGCGTTCGGCTTCGTCTAATTCGCCGGCTGCGATTCGCTCTTCTTGTTTCTGCAAGTATGCTTCGAATTTTTCGTGAGCTTTTCTTAATCCCCAAACCGGCAATGCGGAGTGAGTGAGCCAATGCGGATGCGCGCCCAACAGCACTGCGTCCAGACCGGGAAACGCCGCACCCATGCGCACGCCGAGAATCAACGAGAACGAAACGGCGGCGGCTTTACCGGGGTTTTCTTTTACCCAATCTTTTGCTTTCATTATTCCGGCGGTCGCGGCAGCGGAGGCTCGTGTAGCATGCACGCCTTTGCCCGCCATCTTGGTTGCGGTCGCAGCATAGCCAACCGCATCATCGAAGACCTTCTCCGCCTTCTTGCCTGCGGGTCCGGCAGCGTCACGAATGATCTTGCCGGCATCGCCTGCCGCATCGCGAACAATTCTGCCGGCATCTTTGGCGCGGCGCTTTGCCTCGTCCGCGGCGCGTCCGGCGGTTTCGCGCACCTTGTTTTCTTCGGCGAATCGTTCCGCTTCCGCGCGCAAATGCTCAGCGCCGTTGGCGATCGTCTGCGCGCCGCGACGGGCGGCATCACCGGCAATCCGCGCCCCATCTTCGACGATTCCTTTCACGCCCAGTTTTTCATCCAGTTCTCGGGCTTTGCGTTTTGCTGCCCGATGAAGGTCGTCAAATTTCTCTTTGTAATCGGCCATTGCTTTTGGACTCCCTGGCTATTCTACGTCATGACGCGGGGTTGGGTTCAGGAATTAAGTCAAACCCAATAATTGAGGTTGCTTAAGTAATTTGGTGAATTCAACTTACAAGTGCAACAGTCGAATTAGGTTTCGCTCCAGAGGAGCGAGATGTTTATAACTACGAGCGCACGCTCAAAGATATCGCTCCGTTAGGAGCGAAACCCGGCAGCGGAACCTTCGCCAGGGCAGGCAAAGCGATCTCTGGGGCGAAGCGACAAACAATGTACTGTTGAACTTCCAAGTTGAATTCACCTTTCACCACCGAGACAGAGAATGCCAGGGTCTGCACAGAGAAATACTAATTGTAGCCCGTTCACATTCAGCATCTCCCCCGAACCTTCAGCAATCTGAGACGAATCGAGAAGCAAAACACAACCCTACGGGACGAACTAATCGGCTCTAATAACGCATCGATTCGATGAGGAGGTTCTTATGTTCAAAGCTAATGAAGCCTTTGCGAGTTTTTCCGTCAACGACATTCAGAGCGCCCGGGAGTTTTATACTCAAAAGCTCGGACTGGATGTTTCAGAATCGGCTGAGGGATTAGATGTGCGGCTGGGCGACGAGCGGGTATTTCTCTATCCCAAACCAAATCACACGCCGGCGAGTTTTACGGTTCTCAATTTCATCGTGGACGATATCGAAAAGGCCGTCGACGAACTGAATAATCTGGGCGTACGCTTCGAGAAATACGAAGGCGAAGTCAAGACCGATAAGAAAGGCATTCACCGAAACGAAGGGCCAATGATCGCGTGGTTCAAGGATCCCGCGGGCAACATCTTGTCCGTGCTGCAAAACGGGAAGAAGTAAAGAATCAAGTCGGCGCATTTGAAGGTAACCTGGCTTTTCGGCGTCTGTGTGCAAAGACACGCGAGCTTAGCCAAACGATTCTCTTAAACGCAGAGGACGCTGAGGCATTCGCAAAGGAACGCAAAGGAAAGCCTTTCTCTGCGCCCTCTGCGAAAACCTTCGCGTCCTCTGCGTTAAAAACAATCTTGACAATCCGTAACCTCTGAGTTTTCTCGGCACCTAAAATCCTATCTGAAGACATCTCACATTCACTCTGATCGAGAAAGGAAATTTCAGTGCCCCTACAAATCTTCCGCGCGAACTGCCTCGCCATCCTGATGACCTTGAGTCTTGCTTCATGCCGGGCCCAGACACTTTCGAATTGCCGTCCTACACCACCGATGCCGCCCAATGCCAAGCCCGGTGTCGGGGGCTTAAGTCTGACTCGGGATGGCCGGACGCTCGTCGTTGCCGGAGGCGACGCCAGGATTAGATTCCTGGATCTGGCAACCGGAGACGTGCAAAGAACGCTGACGGGACACACGAATGCGGTCTACCGGGGCGTTTTCAATCCGGACGAAAAACTGATCGCCTCTTCGAGCCGCGATCGCACCGCGAGGACTTGGGATGTCGCCAGTGGCCAGGAGTTGCGGCAGTTCGGTGGTTTTCGCTGCTCAGTCAAGGCTGTCGCGTTCAGTCCCAACGGCCGCCTGCTTGCCGCGTCGGGAAATGACGGCATGCTGAAAATCTGGGACGTGAGGACGGGAAGCGAGTTGAAGTCGCTGGTGCACATCAATTCGGCCGACATCGACATGGCCACATATTCATTTGTGTTCAGCCGTGATGGAAAAAAGATTTACGCGGGCAATGGCGACGGAACGATCAGCGAATGGGATGTTGATTCGGGAAAAGAAGCCAAAGTCTGGAAGGCGCATGATTACAGCGCCTTTAAGTTACTGTTCAGCCCCGATTACCGGCTGTTGGCCTCATTTGGTGATTCGGTGGTCAAGCTCTGGGACACCTCAACCTGGCGTGAAGTCCGGAGTTTCTCAATGCCCCGAACCGCGGGCGCTGCTCCCCGATCAAGTTCAATCGCCCTTAGCAACGACGGGAAACTGATTGCGGCCAGCGACATCGGACTCGATCCGAAACAAAATACTTATGTGTACGTCCAGGTGCTGGTGTGGAACGTGCAGACCGGCGAAAAACTTTTCACGATCGAAGGGCACAAGTTCGACATCGACGGACTCATCTTCACGCGCGACGATCGCTTTTTGCTGACCGGCAGCGTGGACACTACAATCAAGTTTTGGGACATGAAAACGGGACACCTTTCGCGAACGATCAGTATCACCAAGTGATTCGCCCGCTCAAGTCAACAACGCGTGAATCACAACAGAACTGTAATCGAAAAGAGCCGTGACCTCTTTGATTTTCGAGTTGGTATTGAGTAGGCTCTTAATCTCCCCCTCTCCCCGCACAGATTAGTTCCCGACACAAGCGAGCGGTGGGAGTGTGTTTACGCATTCCTTATCTTTGTACTTAATTAAAAAGGAGAGAAGTAATGAGCATCAAGAATCGATCGTTTAGTTTCGTCTGCGGCGTGATCTTGTTTCTGGCGGGAACATCGCTGGTCATGGGGCAAGTCTCCAACACGCAACGCACGCCATCGCCGACAGCAACTTATAGAGCAGTTCCCAGCGGCGCTAAGACGAAGTTCCAGGGCGTCGTCATTGAACGCAACGCCGACACTTTTACCATACGCGACCGAAGCCGCACCGATTATCAGGTGCGGATCACCGATAACACCAGCATCAAGACAAACGGGGGATTTCTTCGCGGCGGCAAGAAATATCCGGTCACCGATATCCTGCGGGGCCTGATAGTCGAGGTCGAGGGGCGAGGCGATGCGCAGGGTCAAATCGTTGCCGACAAGATTAGGTTCAACGAATCTGACATGCGGGCCGCCATCACCTCCGACACACGCGTATCTCCAGTCGAGGAGAACCAACAAAAAATTGCCGGACAGATGGATGAGTTGTATGCCATCGCCCAGGAAGCTCGCCAACAAGTGGCGGCAGTCAATGAACGCGTGTCTTCTCTGGATGACTATGATGTGAAGGAGAGTGTCGCCGTGACCTTCAAAGTGAATAGTGCCATGCTCTCTCCGGAAGCGAAACGACAGCTCGACGGTTTTGCCACCAAGGCGCTCGCCGCGACGGGTTACATGATCGAAGTTTCCGGCCACACCGATTCCACTGGCGGCGATGCGAAAAACATGCGCCTCAGCCGTGATCGCGCTGAAGCTGTGGTCGAGTACTTGACGGTGAATCATAAGATTCCGGCTCGGCGCTTCATCACGCCAATGGGTTATGGCAAGTCTGAAGGTGTAGCCGACAATGCCACTGCCGCGGGCCGGGCACAGAATCGCCGGGTGGAAGTGAAGATTCTCGCGAATCGTGGATTGAATGGGAGTGCGAAGGCGTCGAATGTACAACCTTAGTCGATCACATTCACGGCGTAGCCATGACAGGCAGTAGCTCGGGTTAGGGGAATCATTTTCTCGTCACAGGTCGTACTTCAAGATTACCTGGGATTTGATCAATTCGGGAAAAGTTCTGATAGCTCAAATTCCCGGCACCGGAAAGGATGGTGGACCGAGTTGCGCTTATGAATGGCGAAAACGAGTCGGCCCATCGTGGCGATGGCAAATTGCCTTGCCCTGAACGCCAGCCTGGGCATTAGTCCCACTTTGCGGCTTGACTCTATTCACCAGAACCTCTATGTACGTTCTCACTCAGACCGTTGATTGGAGAACATCATGTACTCATCTTCAACGTGCCGCGCATCGTTGCTTTCAGTCAAACTCATATTCTCTCTCGCGGTACTTGCGGCCGGTCTTGACTCACCAATTCGCGCGCAAGCTGCGATCGCGACGAAGGTTGACGATTACGTAAAAGCCGAGATGCAGCGGCAGCATATTCCGGGACTTTCACTCGCGGTAGTCAAAGATGGACAGATCATTTTGGCCAAGGGCTATGGCTTCGCCAACGTTGAGCATCAAGTACCAGTCAAGCCCGAGACTATTTTTCAGTCAGGCTCAATGGGCAAGCAGTTTACGGCCACGGCCGTGATGATGTTGGTCGAAGCGGGTAAGCTGAGTCTCTCCGATCCGATCACCAAATTCTTCAGCGATGCTCCGGACGGCTGGAAGAATATTACGGTGCGGCATCTGCTCACGCACACCGCGGGCACGACTGACTATCCGAGCGACTTCGATTTCCGTCGCGATTACAGCGAAGACGAATTGCTCAAGCGCGCCGAAGCAATTCCGCTCTCCTTTCAGCCGGGTGAAAAGTGGAGTTACAGCAACTTGGGTTATGTTCTGCTCGGGATTCTGATTCACAAAGTGAGTGGACAATTCTACGGCGACTTTTTGCAGGAGCGTGTGTTCCAGCCGTTGGGGATGAATACAGCCCGCATTATCAGCGAAGCCGACATTGTACCTAACCGCGCCGCCGGCTATCGTCTGGTCAAAGGTGAACTGAAGAACCAGGACTGGGTCTCGCCTTCACTAAACACGACTGCGGACGGCGCGCTCTATCTAACCGTTTACGACATGGCGAAGTGGGACGCGGCGCTCTATACCGAAAAGTTGATCAAGAAATCGAGCCTCGAACAGATGTGGACTCCGGTAAAGCTGAACAACGGCAAGACCTACCCGTATGGCTTTGGCTGGTCGTTGAATGAAGTGCGCGGTCATCACCTTATCGAACATGGCGGATCGTGGCAGGGTTTCAAATCGCAGATCGCCCGTTACGTTGACGATAAGTTAACGGTGGTCATATTCGCCAATTTGAGTCAGGCGAACCAGGCCAGAATCGCTCACGGCGTCGCGGCAATTTACAATCCGGAATTGGCGCCGCTGCCGCCCAAAGCGATCGAAGACAAAGAGCCTCAGGTAACTGCATTGGCGAAAGAGTTAATCGGCAAGGCCGCGGCAGGGGCGCTCGAATCAGGGATTTTCACCGCCGAAGCGTGGCCGGAGATCTCGCGCAGCGCCGCTCAGGTGAGCGTGTTCCTGAAAACGCTCGGTCCGCTAAACGGCATCGAGTTGCTCGAGCGAACGGAGCAGGAGGGCAATCGAGTTTATCGCTATCGGCTGAGGTACAAAGACACTAATTTGTTTTTCGTGATGACGCTGAATAAGGAAAGCAAGATCGCACGGCTGAATTTGCAACCGGAGTGAATGTTAGACACAGTCGTTCTACGTAACGATTGTTTCGCGTGATAGTAGTGTCTCAATGATAGGCAAGCCACCAAAAAACATGTCGCTAGCCTTATCGCTTATGAGAACTTGGTCGTTGCGATTCCTAGTCATCGCCATCTCGACCATTTTGGTTACGATTTTTTCTGCCTTTGTCGGTGACAAGCGAGTATCTTCCGTAACGCTAAGCAACTCCAAACCGGTAGACACCGTCGCGATTACGGGCGCAACGCTGATTGACGGCTCGGGTCGTGCGCCCATCAAAGACACTGTTGTCATCATCAAAGGAGATTCGATTGTCGCTGTTGGGAAGCGCGGGCGAATCAATATCCCTGCAGGCGCCAGGGTGATCGATGCGCACGGCCTCGTAGTAGCGCCGGGTTTCATCGACACGCACAATCATTCCGATCGTGGCTTGGACCAGGACCCCTCCGCAACGACCCAGGTTTCGCAGGGCATCACGACGGTGGCGGTTGGACAAGATGGCGGCTCTGAGTTTCCCATCGGCGAATATCTCAACAAGCTCGACAGCAATCCCGTGGCGCTCAATGTGCTCACGTTCGTAGGTCATGCGACCCTCCGTTCAAGAGTGATGGGCCAGGATACAAACCGCCACGCGACCGCTGCCGAGATCGAGCAGATGAAACAGATGGTCGAGCAGGCAATGCGCGAGGGAGCCTTTGGTTTATCGACCGGTCTCGAATATGAAATCGGCAAGCCGGCAACAACGGAAGAAGTGATTGCCCTGGCGAGTGTTGCCGGACGTGCAGGTGGCATTTACATCAGCCACATGCGTGATGAGGCGGACAAGACTTTCGAAGCTCTTAATGAACTCATTCGCATTGGACGCGAAGGCCATTTGCCGGCTCAAGTCTCGCACATCAAGCTGGGCAGCGTAGCGGTTTGGGGACGCGCACGCGAAGCCGTAGCGTTAATCAACGCGGCCCGCAAACGTGGTCAGGATGTAACCGCAGACTGTTACCCGTACGACGCCTGGAATTCAACCATTCGGGTCTTAATTCCGAGTGGCCGCCACGACGATCCGGACGACGTCGCACGTGGGTTGGCGGACGTTGGCGGCGCGCCGAACATCACCATTGTGAATTGTCGGGCGCATCCCGAGTATGAATTCAAAACGTTGGACGAGATTGCGCGTCAGCAAAACGTAACACCTGTGGAAATGTATATGCGCATTGTGCGCGATGGAGGCGCGACAATCGTTTGTCATTCGATGAAGGATGAAGATATTCGCATTTTCTACCAACAGCCCTGGGTCATGGTGAGCAGCGATGGCGGCATCGGATCGAGACATCCGCGCGGCGCCGGGACTTATCCACGCGTACTGGGCCGTTTTGTTCGCGAGCAGCGTTGGCTCTCCTTGCCGGAGGCTATCAGAAAAATGACGGCGTTGCCGGCCGGGCGCCTGGGCTTGAAAGATCGTGGATTGATTAAGCCGAGGTTTAAAGCAGACCTGGTCCTCTTCGATCCGGCAGCCGTGATCGATCGTTCAACGTTTCAGCAGCCGCAGTTAATATCTGCCGGTATAAAGACCGTTTTCGTTAATGGGGTTGAAGTGTGGCAGGACGAGAAGGTGACAGGCAATCATCCAGGACGCGCGCTCCGACCTCCACCAAAGTAGGGCTCGTCTTCGCGTCGTCCCAATGAAACTCATATCTCTTAACGTGTCCCTGCCCCGTATCGTCGAGTGGCACGGCGAGCCCGTCACGACCGGTATCTTCAAAGAGCCGGTGGACGGGCCGCTCATGTTGCGCGTGCTTAATCTCGATGGCGACCGTCAGGCGGACTTGACCGTACACGGCGGCAAGAGCAAGGCCGTCTATGCATATCCGTCCGAACATTACGAGTTTTGGAGAAAGGAATTGCCGGAGATCGATTTGCCCTACGGCATGTTTGGCGAGAATTTTACGACGGAAGGATTCGGGGAAGACGCGGTTAATGTTGGTGACCGCTTTCGCATCGGAAAAGCTGAGTTGATCGTGACTGAGCCGCGCCTGCCTTGCTACAAGCTGGGGATCAAGTTCGGACGCGCCGATATCATCAAAAAGTTTTTGCAGAGCCGCCGCACCGGATTTTATTTTGCGGTGTTGAAAGAGGGAAAAGTTAAAGCCGGCGATGAGATCGAACTAATCGGCCGCGATCCTAACAACATCTCCATTGCCGACATCGTTCGATTATATGCTTTTGAGAAAGACGACCTGGAGACGTTGCGCCGCGCAGCGAAGTTGGAAGCTTTACCGGAAAGCTGGCGCGGATATTTTCAGAAGCAGATTCAAAAATTGGAGCCGCGCCGGCAGCGATGAGCGAAATGAACCTTACCGCAAGCATTGGGGTCAACATTCGATCGGCGAATGATTCCGATGCCCCGGCATTAGCGAAATTGCGTTATGCTCTGCGCTCTAGTATGGGCGGCGCGGTAACGGAGCCGGAGGATGAGTTTCTCCAGCGCTGCGCGGAATGGATGAAAGAGCATTTGAAAGCGGGAAGTCTCTGGCAATGCTGGGTGGCCGAAAGGGACGAAGATCTGATTGGTTGTTTGTGGCTTCAAATGGTCGAGAAGATTCCCAATCCCAGGTCTGAGCCCGAACACCACGCCTATATTACTAACTTCTTCATCCAGGAATTCGCGCGCGGAAAAGGAATCGGATCACGGCTCCTGTCGACTGCGATCGCCTGGTGCGAGGCTGGCGACGTTCATGCAGTAATACTCTGGCCAACTGAACGAAGCCGAACGCTGTACGAGCGGCGCGGATTTGCCGTGCGCGATGATCTCATGGAGCTATTAATGGAATTGATTTGCTTTTCACAATCAGTCTGAGATCGAAGGCGGCATTGCTGTTCACTGAGTGAGTTCCAATACTAATGGAAGTATTGAGGGCAACCAAATTGATTGCCCTCGTTTGCCTAGGCTGTCGCCGAATCAAGGGACGAGGCTACCGCTTGTTCCAAGGTGGCTCCAACTGGTGTCTCCAATGGCGCGGTGTCCTCGCTCTTCAGCTTACTCTCGATTTCCAGTTCCGATTTCGTCGCGAGACTCAAGCTCTCCGCTGTGGCACACAGAAGATCACGGACTCGCTTCTTCTGTTCCTCACCAAATTCCTCCTCGTCTACGAATTCGTAGTTGAGCGTGAATATTGTGTGGAGGACGAGTTTGATTTTGTAACGTCGGACGAATTCTTCCTCTAAGCGTTTCTTTGACATCGTACGTTTCATATCGAGAAAGGGCGGGAACTCAGCGTTGTAATACAGCTGGATATTTCCGCCAAGCGCGCGGATCGAAAATCCAACCCGCTGCGGGTCCAGCGGCCACCCGAGCGTTTGCCATAGCCCATCTACCCGCGTCACCGGCCTCGGGTTCACGATCGGGATTTCTACTTCTGTGAAATCCTTCTTGCGAATCTTCACCTTGATGACCTTCTTGGCTTGGCCGTCTTGGTCCTCAATCCTTTCATCCTTCGGTTTTACCGGTGACGTTGGCTTTGGTTTTCGGTCGGGTTTGTCGATTACGTCGACGGCAACCCTGTGCGTCTTCGCCGCGCCGAGCGTGTAGTCGAGCTGCACTTGAATGTAACCCTTCGCACCGACAACGGCGTCCTCAGGGCACACAAAGTGACAACGTACGCGACCGCCTTTCATTTCTCCAGCGCCCACATATCTTATTCCGTGTGCGAGCACTCTAATCCTTGAGTTCGTCTGATCAGCTGGATTCCAATAATGGGGGGCCGCATCAGTCTCGAACACGAAGCTGTACCGCTGTCCGGGCCAGAGTTTGATCGTTTCACCGCTAAATTTCCAACGAACAAACGTAGGCGGTTCCTGAGCTTCGATTGGCGGCGGCTCAGGTTTTGTGGCAGGACCCTTATGTTCCTCTTCGATCTCAGTCCGCTTCTCGAGTTTGCGCGTAGATTGGAGGAATATCAGAGTGTTAGACGCCAGTAAG
>WNGH01017035.1_pt1 | contig 12803 bp, 9 predicted proteins | sample 5400631 | NCBI WGS metagenome assembly WNGH01 (sample SAMN13153373, study PRJNA577476) | soil metagenome | isolation source: 115 cm soil or saprolite under Garry oak tree replicate 1 | place: USA:California | collected 2016-06-15
CTCGGGCCGGGCAAGCAGCTCGGCCAGGGCCGACTCGGCGCTGGCCACCGGGTCCGCCGGGTCCGGCTCGACCAGCCGGCCACCGAGGATCCGGCCGTCGGCTGAATAGGCGCGCAGCACCCGGCGCGAGCCGGCCAGCGCCGCCGGGTAGCCGGCTCCGCCCGGCCCCGGGCACGGCTCCGGGTGGATGAAGACGGGACCGAGCTCGTCGTACGGGCCGGGATCGGCGGCAGCGTCCTGGCGGGCCCATCTGCGCAGCGGCGCGTAAGAAACCAGCGCCAGCCGCTCGCCCCGGGTGGCCGGCCGCAGGCAGCACCGCAGCGGGCTGCCGCCGCTGCGATCGACCATGATCCGCGGGGCATTGCCTGCGTCATCGCACTGCCGGAGCTCGCCGAGTACGTCCGGCTCGATCGCCCGCACCTGGTAGGAGAGTGTCGTTTCTGGTGTCGTTGACATGCTTCCAGCCTGTCGCCGGCCACGCCGCAAAGCTAGCGGGAAAACGACATCACGCTTCCGTGGGCGGGGTGGCTCCGGCGGCCAGGCGGCGCAACGCGCCGCGGACGACCGCCGGATCGGTGGTGGCCCAGAACGGCGGCAGCGACTCCCGCAGGAAACTGCCGTACCGCGCCGTGACCAGCCGCGGGTCGAGGATCGCCACCACGCCGCGGTCGCTCATCGTGCGCAGCAGCCGTCCCGTTCCCTGCGCCAGCAGTAAGGCGGCCTGCGCGGCCGCCACGCTCATGAACCCGTTGCCGCCGCGGGCCGCCACCGCTCGCTGCCTGGCCGACGCCAGCGGGTCATCGGGCCGCGGGAACGGGATCCGGTCGATGACGACCAGCTGCAGGGACGGTCCGGGAACGTCGACGCCCTGCCAGAGCGACAGGGTGCCGAACAGGCAGCTGGCCTCGTCGGCCGCGAACCTCGTGACGAGCTGCGAGGTCGGGTCATCACCCTGGCAGAGCAGCGGGAACTCGATCTGCCCGCGCAGTTCGTCCGCCGCCTGCCGGGCGGCGCGCATCGACGAAAACAGCCCCAGCGTGCGCCCGCCAGCAGCCACGATGAGTTCCCGCAGCTCGGTCAGGTAGGCCTCGGGCAGCCCGTCCCGGCCGGGCGGCGGCAGGTGCCGGGCGACATAGAGGATGCCGCTGCGCGGATGGTCGAACGGCGAGCCCACGTCGAGCCCGGTCCAGGCCAGCGAAAGCGGCTCGGCGGTATCCGCGCCGAAGCCAGCGCGGGCGGCGGCATCTCCCGGGCCGGCCGCATCTCCCGCGCCGGCCGCATCTCCCGGGCCGGTCTCTTCGACGGTCGCGGCCGCCGTGCTCGGCCTAGTGTCCGGCTCGGTGCCCGGTTCGGTGTCCACCGCGCCCGGCGCCCGGCCAGCGGGCCCGTGCTGACCGCCCGGGCGCGGCAGCCCCCACTGCCGCGCCATCGGCTCGAACGAGCCGCCAAGCGACAGCGTCGCCGAGGTCAGCGTGACCGTGTGACGGCTGAACAGCCGGTCCGCCAGCAGCCCGCCGACCTCCAGCGGGGCGACCCGCAGCGTGGGCGGGCGCGACGACTCCCCGGCCGGCCCGGGCCGGTCCATCCACACCACATCGGACCGGCTGGCGATGTCCGCTCCGAACGCGCCAAGGATCCTGTCGGCCGCGCCATGGAGCTCGTCCAGCGATGCCAGGGCCGACCGGCCGGCGGCGACCCGTTCCGGATCTTCTTCGTTGTTCTTGGCGCTGGCCCGCACGTCGGTCGCGCAGCTCCGGGCGGCATCCCGGACGGCGGCTAGCGACGCGGCAAGCGGCTCGGCCAGCACGTCGATGCGCCCGTAGGGGATCTCGTCGAGTACCCGCGCGGCCGCCGTCGCCGCCTCCCGCAGCCTGCCCGTGACCGCGTCCTCGATCATCCGGCCGCAGCGGCGGGCGGCGGCCTCCACGGCGGGCGCGGAGAGCTCCGCCGAGCCGACGGCGGTCACCCGGTCGACCAGGTCATGTGCCTCGTCGATGATCACCACGTCATGCTCGGGGAGGACATCGAAGTCCTCCAGCGCGTCGATGGCGAGCAGGGCGTGGTTGGTGACGACGATGTCCGCCCGGCCCGCCTCGTCGCGGGCAAGCTCCGCGAAGCAGCGCGTGCCGAACGGGCAGCGCTGCGCGCCGATGCACTCCCTGGCGGTAACCGAGACCTGCCGCCAGGCCTGCTCGCTGACGCCGGGCATGAGTTCATCCCGGTCGCCCGTGGCGGTCCTGGCGGCCCACTCGTGCAGCCGCTCGACCTGCCGCCCGGTGGCCGAGATCGTGCGGGCATCGAAGAGCATCTCCGCCGGGTCCTCCGGCGCTCCCGCCGCCGCCCGCTGCAGGCACAGGTAGTTGCGACGGCCCTTGAGGATGGCGAAGACCGGCGCCCGGCCCAGCGCGGGCTTGACCGCGGCGGCCAGCCGCGGCAGATCACGGTCGATCAGCTGGCGCTGCAGGGCGATCGTGGCGGTCGACACGACGACCGTGGCCTGCTCCGCCACGGCATGCCGCGCCGCGGGAACCAGGTAGGCCAGCGACTTCCCGGTTCCGGTACCGGCCTGGACCGCCAGGTGCTCGCCGGTGTCGATGGCACGCTGGACGGCCGCCGCCATCGCGACCTGCCCCGGCCGCTCGGCGCCGCCGATATCGGCGACCGCGACGGCGAGCAGGCCGGCCACGTCAGGCGCACTGGCGGCTTGCGCGTCCGCGCGGGCCGCCTTGCCTGACGGGACGCGGGCATCGCCTGCGGAGGGCTGAGAAGCGCGGCCGGGGGGCACGTCGCCGACGCTATCGCGCCGGCCGTCGTGATCGGGCCGACGCGCCGGGAACGGCGCCAGGCCGGGTAGTCAAGGCCAGGCGGGGCAGTCGGGCCAGGCTGATAACTAAGCCAGCTGCAGTCGGGCCAGGCTGATAACTAAGCCAGCTTGACAATTATTAATTATTAACGCAATTATTATCACGTGACTGCAGGACCGCTTCCTGATCAAGACGTGGCGCCGCTGTTCGGCGCCTTGTCGGACGCGACCCGGCGGCAGGTCGTGCAGCTACTGGGGGCCGGCCCGCAGCGTGCCGGGGAGCTGGCCGCCGCCGCCGGCACCTCGGCCCCGGCGATGAGCCGGCATCTGCGCGTGCTGCTGCAGGCCGGCATCGTCACCGACGAGCGGACCTCGCAGGACGCCCGGGCACGGGTTTTCCGGCTCCGGCCGCAGTCGATGGTGGCCCTGCAGGCCTGGCTCGACCAGCTCCAGGCGCACTGGGATGCGCAACTTCAGTCCTTCAGGCGGCACGTCGAGGAAAGGTCAGCGCGATGAGCGAAGCCAGATCGGTGTCCGCCGAGGTAGAGGTCGCGGTAGACGCGCCGACGGCCTTCGGCGCGTTCACCGGGGAGATGAACCTGTGGTGGGTGCGCGGGCCGATCAACTTCTTCGACTCCGCCCGGGCGGTGGCCGTGATCTGCGAGCCGGGCGTCGGCGGCCGGCTCCTCGAGGTTTATGACGAGGCCTCAGGTGACGCCATGGAACTGGGCCGAATCACTGTCTGGGAGCCCGGCCAGCGGGTGTGCTGGCAGAGCTCGGTCGATGACGTCGCGATCGACGTGCGATTCGACCCGACGGCCGGCGGGACGACGGTCCGGGTCAAGGCCAGCATCCCGGCCGGCGGGGCGGACCGCGGCGGCACGTCCTGGGTCCGGGTGGTGCCGCCCTGGTTCGGCGCCTGGTGCGCCCGGCGCGGGGACGCGCCGCGCCAGCCGCAGGACACGGCCCGGCTGGGGCTAGCCGTCTCGTACGCCAAGCCGGCCACCGCGGCCCGCTGGCTGGCCAGCGTGTTCGGCCTGGAAACGCCGGGCGTGCTGCCCGATGACGACGCCGGGCGGCACTGGATCGAGTTCCGGGTGGGAAACTGCTCCCTGATCATCGCCCGGCTGGCAGGCGACCGGCCGGAGGGCGCCACCGGCACGCACGTGCCGTGGGTATTCGTGGATGACCTCGACGGCCATTTCGCCCGGGCGCAGGCGGGCGGGGCGACCATCGTCGAGGACATCCATCAGCACGGTTACCGCGCCTATGTCGCCGATGACCTGGAGGGCAACCGCTGGACATTCGCCCAGGCCCGCCCGACCATGCACTGACACGCTCCGAGGCGCGAGACTAACGTGATTGGCGTGACTCACCTGCCTGGTGTGACCCGCAGCCCGTGACGCGTTCATGATCACGGAGGGTTATGGGTGCTGTGACCCCCGAAACTCTCCGTGATCATGAACGCCAGCTGAGGGCGGCGCGACGGGGAGACCGCTGCGGGACGTGCCACGATGTCTGCATGACAGAACCAGCCCCAGGCACTCAGTCCTTCCGCGCGGCGCGTGATCTGCTGCTGCGGTACCGCGAGGACTACCATGCGGCCAGCGGCCGGTTCGGCTGGCCGGAGTTCGACGAGTTCAACTGGGCGCTCGACTGGTTCGACGTGCTCGCCGCCGAGCACCCGGACGCCGGCGCGCTGCGCGTCGTCACCGAGGCAAGCGACACCAAGCTCAGCTACGCCGAGCTCGCCGCCCGGTCGAATCAGGCAGCGAACTGGCTGCGCGGGCTGGGCGTCGGCCGCGGCGACCGGCTGCTGCTCATGCTCGGCAACATCGTGCCGCTGTGGGAAGTCATCCTCGCCGCGATGAAGCTCGGCGCGGTCATCATCCCCGCCTCTACTCTGCTCGGCCCGGAGGACCTGGCCGACCGGATCGCGCGCGGGGACGTCCGGCATGTCATCACCGAGTCAGCCCTCACGGTTAAGTTCGAAGGCCTGGCGGGGAGCTGGACCCGGATCGCCGTCGGCGGCAGTGCGCCGGACGGCTGGAGCGACTACGCCGGCTCGTTTCAGATGAAAGAAGAGTTCGCTGCGGACGGGCCGACCAAGGCCACCGATCCGCTGCTGCTCTATTTCACCTCGGGCACCACCTCGCAGCCGAAGCTGGTGGAGCACACGCACGCGTCGTACCCGGCCGGCCACCTCTCGACCATGTACTGGATCGGCCTGCGGCCGGGCGACGTGCACCTGAACATCTCCTCCCCTGGCTGGGCCAAGCACGCCTGGAGCAACGTCTTCGCGCCGTGGATCGCCGGCGCGACCCCGCTCATCCTCGGGCACGCGCGCTTCTCGGCCGCCGTGCTGCTGGAGGCGATCCCGGCCTGCGGGGTGACGTCGCTGTGCGCGCCGCCGACAGTCTGGCGGATGCTGGTGCAGGCCGATCTGGCCGGCGCCGACGTGCGCAGCCTGCGCGAGTGCGTCGGCGCGGGCGAGCCGCTCAATCCCGAGGTCATCGAGCAGGTCCGCCGCGCCTGGAATATCACCATCCGGGACGGCTACGGGCAGACCGAGACCACCGCGCAGATCGGTAATTCGCCCGGGCAGCCGGTCCGGCTTGGATCGATGGGCCGGGCGCTGCCCGGTTACGAGGTGACGCTTATCGACCCGCTGGCCGGCACCGCAGGCGAGGAGGGGGAGATCTGCCTCGACCTGGCCCGGCGCCCGCTCGGCCTGATGACCGGCTACCGCGGCGACGCAGAGCGCGCGGCGGAGGCGATGCGCGGCGGCTACTATCACACTGGCGATGTCGCCGCCCGGGACGCCGACGGCTATATCACCTATATCGGCCGGACGGACGACCTGTTCAAGGCCTCGGACTACCGGATCTCGCCGTTCGAGCTGGAAAGCGTGCTGATCGAACACGAGGCGGTGGCAGAGGCAGCCGTGGTGCCATCCCCCGACCCGCTCAGGCTCGCGGTCCCGAAGGCATACGTGCTGCTGGCGGCCGGCTTCGACCCGTCCGCGGAGACCGCATTCGCGATCCTTGCCTACGCCAGGCAGCGGCTGGCCCCGTACAAGCGGATCCGGCGGCTGGAGTTCGCCGAGCTGCCGAAGACGATCTCCGGGAAGATCCGCCGGGTGGAGCTGCGGGCACGGGAGGACGACCGGCATGCGGCGGCCTCCCAGGCAGCCCCGCAGGCCTCGCGCGGTGTCACCGAGTTCTGGGAGGACGACTTCCCTGGACTGAGGGCCTGACGCGGCCACCAGACGGCCGAGCTCTTAGCCCAGGCAGACCGGATCGCCGCCGTCGGCTCGGTCACTCCGGCCGCACAAAGCCGTTCTGCTCCGGCCTAGCTGCGGGCGCCGGTTTTTTAGCCGGTTGCAGACGCCCGTACTCCGGGACTATCCGGGTCGGGCAGCCGGGAAGCGAATCGTATGTAGAACTCCGGCGTTCCGCCACCTTCTACCCATGCGTCCCATTCAGCTGGCCCGCCACCGAGGATGACCAGCAGCACACGGTGTTGCGGATGATCGGGGTCGGCGAGGAGGCCGTTGATCGCTTGATGGTCCGTCTCGCTTTCGTAAGGCGGCGTGCGCGGGTGGCTATGCCACATGCCGATGAAGCGGTTCCGGCCCTTGCTGGCGCGCTGTATGGCGGTGAGGATCTCCTGAGCGCCGTCAGTGCCGAGGCTGACGTAGGACGAGGACTGCCGACTGTCAGGGGCAGGCCCTGTCGCCGACGTCACCCAGATCACCCTGCTCGGGTCATCGATCTGGCCCATGAGCATCCCGCCGGTCTCAACGTCTGGCCCGAAGGACTTGCTGGTGCCATGTACCTCGTCTTGCATGCTGTCGAGAGCGGCCTGGGCAAAGCGCACCTGGTAGCCAGATTCCGCATCATCAATGGTCCAGTCGCTGACCCAAGTCACCCGGTCGCGAGCGGGCATGCCGGCGACAGTGCCGGTCGCGTAAGGTAGCCGGGCGATGCGCGCTGACATCGGTGCACTTGCCCGCACGTCCGAGCCGGGCTCGGGCTGGAAGATCTTGGTTCTGGGCGGATGGGGGAAGAAGTCCGCTGCCACGTCGGCGAGCCCCGCGGTGGAGGGCACTGCGAGTGCCAGCCGGCGAAGTATGTCGGCGCCAGCGCCACTCGCCCCCGGAAGGGCGAGGGCCGCGATGCCCCGCTCCGCAAGGTGCCCGATGGCCACGGTCAGAATCGTGGGCCACTCCGCATGGCTAGTCCACCGGCATCGCTCGAGCTTCGCGGCCACAGTCTGGCTGGCGGTGGCATCGATGACCAGATCCGCGTCGGGCGGGGCATCGCTGCCCAGGACCGTGTCCAGGACATTGCCCGTGTTCACAATGACCGCGGTGTCCGGGCTGATATAGAGCAGCCGAGTGGCCAGCGCCTCGGTTTTCAGCCTGCCGATGTCCGCGTCCTCGTAGGGCTGCCGGACAAGAACCCCAGGATTGACACGCCCATTGTCGGCAAGAATCAGCTCTCCAGCACCGGCCCGGAGGACTTGTTCGGCGATGGGTGCGCCCAGCGCGCCGCAACCCAGGATCAGGATGCGCTTGCCACGTAGCCATTGCGCCGGGCGCTCGCTATCCCTCCGTTCGACGATCTCTGCCCGTTGCTCGTACACCGTCGCCCAGGACGTCTTGGCGGTGTCAAGCCAGTGATTGACTTCGTCGGTGACCTGCCGGGTCTGTTCCTCTTCGTCCGGGTTCTGCGCGTCCCAGAGCCGGACCAGGGCCGGGGCCAGTTGCGCCTCATAGTCGGTGAGCCGCCAGGCCGCCAGGTGGATCAGCCGATCGCGTGATCCGGCGAGGCCCCGCATCGGCGCGCCGATGAGCGCGTACAGCGGAGGGAACGGCTCTGTGGCCGCAGCGGGGTCGCCGGACCGCGTCCGCGCTTGGTTGAGCCAGGCAACCGTACCGAGAAGATCGACCACTTCCCCGGCCGTCATGCCCTGGTCGGCGATCGCATCGACAAGTTCTCCGGCATACCGGGGAAACTCGAACGTCATCTGCCCTGGGAGCAGAACCGCTGCGGCCAGGGACACAGGTCTGCGGAGGCGCTCTTCCTGCCCATCCAGCCACCCGCTCAGGGCAGCGTAACTGCGGCATTCCTGCTCGTGCGCACCTAGCCAGCCCCTGACGTCGGCGCGGCGGTCACTGCCGCGGGACACGACTGCGTAGCCGCGCCACGGATCTCCGGTTAGAACGTCAGGCCGTGGCGCGTTCTCGTGGATCACCACGCAACCTGTCCAGCCAGTAACGTAGGCGACTGGCGGGTGCAGAGGCTGTCCTGGCAACTCCAGCGCGCCTCGGGCGGCACGCCGATACCAGGTGGACAGCCGGGTGACGAAACCCATCATGCCTTCGGCAGCGTCCCAGTCGGCGGCTGACTGGTACAGGCAGATGGACTTGCGCCACTGGACGTGTGGCAAGCCGGCGAACCTGTCGTGGCAAGCCTCGACTGCCGGCTCCTCGAAGGGATAGTCCGCCGGTATGCCAACAAGGACATGCTCTTCGCGCCCGACAATTCCGCTCCCCGCCAACTCGGGCGGTAATTCCAGGGCTAACTCGACGACCAGCCGCCCAAAACGATCCGGCGCGTCGTCATAATGTCCGATCGTCAGCGCGTTCCGACTAGCAGAGGCAATTCTGCGCAGCTGGTCCAGTGCCAGGCGCTGCCCTGGCGAGAACTGGTTCACAGCCTGCCGTCCGTTGCCCCGAATATGGCTGTGGCAGGAATCCAGTCGGTGCCGCGTACCAGTTTGCAGGCGGCGACGAGCCGCGGATCTGGGCCAACGTCATCGCCGGGGCCAGTGGGCGCTGACCCGGCCTCCGGCAGGTCCTCAGCCACGTGCACTGTCGCTGGCGTGCCGTTCGCCGCGGGCTGCGACTGGGGGCCATCGGCGGGAGAATCGGATGGCCGCCAAGCGCCCTCGCCAGCAACCGGCTCACCCTCGGCTGCACGCCAGGCCGCCGACCCGCCCGCACCCGGGTCCCGCCGGGTACCGCTATCCCCGGCAGAGCCAACGGGCTGCTCGGCACGCTTCCGCGCTGCGGGCGGCGGCTGAGCCTTCCCAGGCGACGGTCTCTGTGCTCGTACCTCGTATGTCACGGAGGCGAAATGCGCGGGAGCAGGCCGGGGAGTGGCTTGCCGGACTGGCTGCGGGCTGATGCTAAGTCCCTCTTCGAGACCTTGCTTCAAGGCCTCGATCGCCACATGCTGAGCCAGTGCGAGCAGGCATGAGCAATGTGCTAGGTCCCCTTTCTCGACACAGAGCAGCACCCCCAGGACTCGTAGCCGATCGGCTTCCTTGCCGATCGGGGCGACCGGGGCGAGCAGCCAGTTAGCCACCAGCCTGCCAATAACCCTGGCGAGGAACGGAGGTACTCCGTGCGCTTGCAGAATCGCGGCAACTACCCACTGGATTAGCTGCTGAGGCTTTCCGGTCACGAGATTCAGGGTGTCCGCGACCCCGCTGAGACCGCAGCACAGATCGGGATTCGACCCGGCGGTGAGCTCGCGCCATAAATCTGGCTTAACAACCTGTGTCGCGTGACTGGCTACGTTCTGCCGCCAGTCCTGCACGCACACGTCGACTGCCGCCTGTAAGACATCCCGCTGCACCGCGCTGGCCTCGGACCGGACATCATGCTGTTTCGGTTTCCTGGCGGGCATCCGGCCACCTCCACAATGCTGTCCGTCACCGGCCTGACCGGAGCCCAGCCAGGCAAGACATAAAGCCCTTACCCAAAGTGGTGTGCTCGGTGTTGTCCAACTCAAAACGTCACGGCAAGCCACCAGGCTGGAAGCCTTGAATGCCACCCGGTCGCCGGAAAGCGCGCCCGGCTATCGGATAGGCCTCCCCCTGCCGTCTCGCCGAGCGTCCCCGCGGGCCATGAATTCAGGTGCCCCGCGGCATGACCCCGGTGACGGCCCAGCGGCCGCGGGCGGTCCGCGCCAGCATGCCGATCAGCCTGGCTCCGATGAACGCGGCCAGCCCGGCCCACACCCCGCCGATGCCCCAGTGAAAATGCAGCGCGGCCAGCGTGATCGGGACGAAGACCCCTACCCCGGCGACAAGCGTCACGGTCCGCAGGAATCCGACATCGCCCGCCCCGATGAGCACGCCGTCCAGGGCAAACACCACTCCCGCGGCCGGCTGCAAGCCGATGAAGTACGGCCAGAGCAGGTGCGCCTGATGCCGCACGGCGGCCGACGAGGTGAAAGCGGCCGGGATCACGAACCAGCCGGCCGCCAGCACCGCGCTGAACACGATTCCAGCGCCCAGCCCGTATCGCGCCACCTGCCACGCGGTGCGCCGCGCCTGGCCCGCGTCACCGCCGCCTAGCGCGGCACCGACCAGCGACTGCGCGGCGATCGCGAATGAGTCAAGCAGCAGCGCGCTGAACTCCCAGAGTTCCAGCCCGATCTGGTGCGCGGCGACCTGGGCGGTGCCCATCCGGGCGGCGACCGCCGCCGCGGTGAGGAACGAGGCCTGGAAGCCCGCCTCGCGCAGCAGCAGTTCCCGGCCCACCCCCAGCTGGGCCCGCAGTACGGGCCAGCGCGGCCGCCACCGGCCGCGCTCGCCGTGAGCCGCCCGCAGGAACAGGAACCCGCCGACCACCTGGGCGCCGACGTTGGCCACCGCCGAGCCGGCCAGGCCCAGGCCGAGCGGGTAGACCAGGACCGGCGAGGCCGCCGCTGACAGCGCGTTGGCAATGAGCACGATCCGGACCGGGCGGCGGGTGTCCTGCACGCCGCGCATCCAGCCGTTGCCCGCCAGCACCAGCAGGATCCCTGGCACGCCGAGCACGGCGATCCGGAACCAGGTTTCCGCGGCGCTGGCGATCGGCCCGGCGCCGCCCGCCAGCAGTCGCAGCAGCGGGCCGGCGAACAGTTCGCCGCCGCCGACGGCGACGCCGCCGAGTACCAGGGCCAGCACCGAGGCGGTGGTGCCCTCCTCGATGGCCTGGTCCCGCTGACCGGCGCCGAACCAGCGAGCGGCCCGGCCGGTGGTGCCGTAGTCAAGGAACCCGCCGATCATCGCGACCAGCGAAAGCAGGGTCCCCCCGATGCCGAGCGCGCCAAGCGGCAGCGGCCCGAGGTGGCCCACTACCGCGGTATCGATGAGCACGAAGGACGGCTCGGCCGCCAGCACGACGAAGGCCGACGCGGACAGCCGCAGCATCCGGCCCGTACCGAGCCTGGGCGGCCCGGTGCCCCGCTCCCCCGGCTGTGCTGGCGCCCGCCCCGGCTCCGCCGTCTGGCCTGGCTCAGCTGGTGACATCAGCCGCGGCGAACCGCGCCCAGGCGATCGCGCCGAAGATGACCACGTAGATGCCGAACGAGGTGAGCCCGTGCGACAGGTCCGGCCAGGCGATCGGGGACCGGAGCAGGGCGTCGAACGACAGCCACCAGTGCGTCGGCAGGTACGGGTGCACGACGGCGAACTGCGGCACGCTGTCGGACACCTCGCTGGCCAGCGCGAGCACCATGATGGCGGCGATCGCGCCGATCGGGTGCTCGGTGAATGCCGAGATCGCGAGCCCGATCGCGGCCAGCGCCGCCATCGCGGCTGCCACGTACAGGGCGACGAGCGCCAGCCGCAGCAAGCCGGCGCCCATCGAGATGGTCGTGCCGGAAAGCAGCGTCACCGGCCCGACCGGGAACAGCGCCGCGCCAGTCACCAGCGCCGCGACGGTCACCACCGCGCATGCCGCCAGGCAGAAGATCACTAGCGCGGTGTACTTGATCCCGAGCAGCCTGGTCCGCCCGGCGGGGATGGTGAGCAGGTAACGCAGCGTGCCATGGCTGGCCTCGCCCGCCACCGAATCCCCGGCGACCACCGCGACCGCGAGCGGCAGCACCAGGGTCAGCAGCACGGTCAGCGAGGCCAGCGCGAGGAAGACGCCGTTGCCTGTCACCTGCGCGAAGAACGCTGGCCCTCGCCCGTCCCCGCCGCCCGGCGAGGACAGTTTCAGCGCGATCCCGATCAGCACCGGGAGCGCCGCGAGCACGGCGAGCAGGCCCAGATTGCGCCACCGCAGGAAGATGAGGCTGAGCTCGGAGCGCAGGAACCGTATCCAGTGAATTACGGGGTCTACCGGGCCAGCCGCCTGCCCGGCCCTGGTGACCTCAGCCGTCGACATGGAAGCCCTCGCCGGTGAGCTCAACGAACAGGTCCTCCAGGCTGGGCCGCGGGGTGGCGAGCCCGGCGACGGGAACGCCGGAGTGCACCAGCCGTGCGCAGATCTCTTCCGGTGCCTGGCCGCCGAGCTGCGCGCTGGCCTCGTGCTCGCCGGTCCGGACATCGGCCAGCCCGAGCTTGGCCAGCACATCGGCGGCATCGGCCGGCTGGGCCGTGCGGACCAGGACCCGCGCCGTGCCGCGGCTGCGCAGCTCGTCCAGGGTGCCCTCGAACACGAGCCGCCCGGTCCGCATCACCCCGACGTGCGAGCAGATCTGCTCGACTTCGGCCAGCAGGTGCGAGGAGACGAAGACCGTGGTTCCCTCGGCGGCGATGTCCCTGATCAGGCCGCGCACCTCCCTGGTCCCCTGCGGGTCGAGGCCGTTGGTCGGCTCGTCCAGGATCAGCAGCTCACGCGGCCGCAGCAGGCCAGCGGCGATCGCCAGCCGCTGCTTCATGCCGAGCGAGTACGCGCGGTAGTGCTTCCGTGCGGCGCTGAGCAGGCCGACCCGGTCCAGCGCGGTCCGGATCCGCGCATCGGCGGTCCGCGCATCGGCGGTCCGGTCCGCTGCGTCGCACCTGGCCAGGTTGGCTCGCCCGGACAGCTGCGAGTAGAAAGCCGGACCCTCGACCAGTGATCCGACCCGGGACAGCACGGTGTTGGTGCCGGCCGGCATCGGCACGCCGAGCAGCTGGTGGCTGCCGCTGGTCGGATGGACCAGGCCGAGCAGCATCCGGATCGTGGTGGTCTTGCCCGACCCGTTCGGGCCGAGGAAGCCGTAGACGGCGC
>WNGH01004865.1_pt1 | contig 12796 bp, 9 predicted proteins | sample 5400631 | NCBI WGS metagenome assembly WNGH01 (sample SAMN13153373, study PRJNA577476) | soil metagenome | isolation source: 115 cm soil or saprolite under Garry oak tree replicate 1 | place: USA:California | collected 2016-06-15
GGATGCTCGGATTCCTGCGCGAGCAGGTGATGCGCGAGCACGGCTTCGACGCGCCGCACATCCACGACGCCTGCGCCGTGGCGTGTGTCGCTCGCCCCGAGCTGGTGACGTGTCAGGACGCGCGCGTGGATGTGGAGGTGACGGGCCGGTTCACGTCCGGCATGACAGTCACCGACTTCCGGCCGGGCGCGGCGTTCAACTCCAAGGTGGGCACGAGCCTCGACGTCCGGGGCTTCTGGGACCTGTTCATCAATTCGCTGACCCCGCAGCCTGTCATGCGGTGACGGCGCTACAGCGAAGAATCTTTCGTTGGCTAAGCTACGTTTTCTACGCAGTCGGCTTTCTCGGAATTGCGTTGGGACTGCTGGCGATCGGCATGATGTTGTTTGGCGCCGCTGACCAAAGAGCCAATGGTTTCGGCCTCGCGGTGTTGGGGTTCGGCGGAGGGTTTGCCGACGTCCTGCTCGGCGTCGCTTTCCGCTCGATCAGCCGCTCGGCATGGCAAGGCTCCTGATTATCGAAGCCTTTGTTCATGCCTCGCGCGTCGCCTCACCGCAATCGCGAGAGCGATGATGCCGGCACTGTAGAGCGCGCTCGAAACGATCACGATCGCCACGAATCCCCCGGCGCCGGCGAGCATCACGCCAAGCAGAAATACGACTGTTACGAGTCCCATCCAGATTGCCAGCGCCAGGCGCTGCCGATTGGTGACAAGCTGGCGCAGCGCCGGGAATGCGAGGACCCCCTCGTACAGGATGGCCGTCATGAGCAGGCCGGGCGCTCCAGCAAACGCGTAACGCCACGGTAGAGGGGCGCGCGCGACCGTGAACGCCGAGACGAGCAGCACGACGAACGCAACGCCGGTCATCCAGCGCTTCTGAATGATCCAGGAAAGGAAAATCCCCATCTAATGGCGGTAGGTGGAACCCATGCCCGGATTCGAACCGAGGACCTTTTCCTTACCAAGTGGTCTTCAGTCCCTGGCGAATTCGACCCGATCTTAGCCTTGCCGGCGATTTCGGCAGAGACCATTTACCTCAGGGAGGCGTCGTGTCGCTGTCGCTTCGCGCCGTGACGGAGAGTCAGAGTCGGGGTATGCACGCCGCGTGTGGGGCGTTCGCAAGGTCCGCTGAAGGTCCGCGCGGGGCTCAGCCGCAAGCCCCTTATGTCGGTACGGGAGCGCCAGCTTCACCCGAATCGTCGTTCCACCGGCGCAAGCGATCCTCGATTTCGCTTCTAACCCGCTGAAGGTTCGGATTTACTCGGGCTAGGGGATGATCCGAGGCGTTGAGGTAAGGCCGGATTGCGTCGACGAAGTCCACGCCATTGGCCTTGAGGACGTTGTACGCGCGGACAGACAAATCCAGCTCCTCGATAGGGATGCGAGTCGCCACGGTCTAAGCCTAGGTCGTGTCCTCGGCGCCGATAAAGGGCTCCGCGCTCGGACCCCAGATCGAGCAGGTCCTCTCCGCATACCTCGACCCGATACCCGCGACCAAGTACCGCATGTTCGCTTAGAGATTGCAAAGAACTGGGCGTCCGCCACTTAGGTGCTGTCGCTGCGTGGCACGCACAGAAGGAAGGCGTCTTCTCCTGGGCCCTCGCCGGTGTAGTAAAGCCGGCAGTCGAACGGGCCGTAACCGTGAGCGGCAACCAATCTCCCAAAGAATCCGTCCTCATGGGCGCTCCTGCCTTCGCGCGCTCGCCGAAGCACCTCCTCCCGTTCGTCATCCGTGAGTAGAACCTTGTCACGCTTGGTGGGTTCGTAATGAGGCGCGCTGATTCGCGGAGACTAGCGCTTCCGTGTCCGCTCGCCGTCGTCGATTAGCGCGGCTAACTCACCCTAGGTTGGCTTCTCGACCTGGCTGCCGTGGCGAAAGGATCAGGGTCCTCGACCGGCCCTGAGGATCCCCCGCGGTCTTGTGTCGGCCCCGCAGCTGCGAAGGTCGGCGACGCACTTCCTCATCGGCCGCTCGGCGTTGCTCCACGCGCTCAGGCCGGTGGAGAGCCGTACGAATGCTCGGCCCAGTCCGGGTTTACCGGTTCTAGCCTGCCCGATATTCCTGGCTTGGGCAGTCGGGAGTACGGGTCAGACGGTGCATCCCATTGAAGTGCGTGGTGCTGCAGCCTCTTCGGCGAGACCAAGCTGCCCTGCTCCTCAACGGAAGCGCTGGTAGCCGGCCTCTATCGCCGACGTTCGGTGTACGCCCTCACCCTGACCCTCTCCCCTGCGGGGAGAGGGGAGAGTCTCCGCCAAACGACCCTGGATGACACGCATCGTGGTCGGCATGTTGGCCCTCCATATGGGCCAGGGACCACAACCAGACCTTTTAGCACGGCAATTTCCGGTTCGCTTCCCGGTCGTTTCCAACGAGACGCCAACCGCCTTCCAAGAGGCTCGAAATGAATACGAAATCGGGCCCCAGAAGGGTCGTGGAGCCCATGCCCGGATTCGAACCGGGGACCTTTTCCTTACCAAGGAAATGCTCTACCGCCTGAGCTACATGGGCGTGGCGCTGCGCAGTTCGATTTTATCTGCTACAAACTGGGCGCCCTGATGCCCACTATCGATGAGGCTCTCGCCAGCGCGCGGCGCAGGATCACCCGGCTGACGGCTGAACAGGCCAACGCCGAGCACGCCGCGGGCGCTCTCCTCGTGGACACCCGCACCGAATCTCAGCGCCGTGCCCGGGGCGACATTCCCGGTGCGCTCGTGATCGACCGCACCGTCCTGGAATGGCGGTTGGATCCGACTTCAGCCTCTCGCATCGCCGAAGCGACCGATCACCGGGTCCGGGTGATCGTGCTGTGCGCGCAGGGCTATTCGAGCAGCCTCGCGGCGGCCTCGCTCCTGGACCTCGGTCTGGTCAACGCGACCGACGTCATCGGGGGCTTCGAGGCGTGGGAGGCAGCTGGGCTTCCGATCGCGGGTCCATAGCCACGTCGAGTGGAGCTAGAGGCCTGAGACCAGCCTCCCCACGTCGGTCAGGATCTCGGCGTGGCCGCGGATCTTGATCGCAGCCGTCAGCTCGGTGAACTGCGCGACCAGCACCTCGCCGGCGTCCAGGCGCTCCGAGTGATGGGACTTCGTGTCCTTCCCGCGCGTCAGGCCCATGATCGTCACGCCGTCCTCGAGCGCCTTGACGACTACGTAGCGGCCGGCTGAAGCTTCCTCTTCTTCGCTCATCTATCTCTTTCCTCGTCCATTGCCGTTGGCCTGCGCCTTCGGCCTCACGATCTCCAGCCTCGTCGACGCCGCACCGACGAGCTCGTCGATCTCCGCGGCGAGCGCCGGACCGGCGAGGACATGATAGCGATCGGCATGCACGGTGACCTCCCGGCTGCCGACCACCACGTGCAGCACGACCTCGTCGGTGCCCGGATGCCTCGCCAGCACCGCTTCCAGGCGCTCCGCCAGCACCGGGTCGCCGCCCGCCAGGCGCACGTGCAGCAGCTGGCGACGCGTCACCGGCAGGCAGGCCGGGTCGTCCCACAGCCACGCCATCTCGGCGACGATCGACGCCACCTCGATCTCCGATTCGATCTCGGGCTCCACAGAAGGCGCTGACGCAGAACCGGTAGCGCGAGTGCTGCCAGCTCGCGCGTCGACCTTGCCCTGCACCACGACCACCTTGTCGGGCTCGAACAGCAGGCGCACCTGCTCGAACACGCGCGGGAAGAGGACCACGTCCACAGCGCCAGTCAGGTCTTCGAGCGACGCGTACGCCATGATCTGGCCCTTGCGCGTCACGACGCGGCGCACCTCGCGCACCAGACCCGCGACGCGAACCTCGGTGTCCTGCAGCGCGCTGGTGACCTCGACCGCCTGCGTGTCCGAGCGCTCCGCCAACTCGCGGCTGATGCGCCGCAGCGGGTGATCGCTCAGATAGAGACCAAGCAATTCTTTCTCGAGGCGAAGCTTCTCCTCCGAGGCCATCGGCGCGATATCGATCGACAGGCCGTAGTCGTTTTCGACAACCTCGTCCGAGCCCACCATCTCGAGCAGCGACGTCTGGCCCGACTCCCGATCGCGCCGCGACTGCTCGGCGCGCGCCACGACCTTGTCCAGCGCGTATAGCAGCCGTGCCCGCTCGCCGAGCGAGTCGCATGCCCCCGACTGAACCAACGACTCGAGCACGCGCCGGTTCACGTCCTGGATCACCGACGTGCGCTCGCACAGGTCCTCGAGTGACTTGAACGCGCCGTCGGCCTCGCGCATCTCGACGATGGTCTCCACCGCGTGGCTGCCAACGTTCTTGATGGCCGCAAGCCCGAACTGGATCCGGCCGTCGGCGAGCGAGAAGTCAGCGCGCGAGCGGTTGATGTCCGGCGCGAGCACCTCGATGCCCCGCGCGCGACAGTCGACGATCGCGGTCGCGACCCTGTCGGCTGATCCCTCCATGTGGATCAACAGCGACGTCATGTACTCAAGCGGGTAGTTGGCCTTCAAGTACGCGGTCTGGTAGGCGATCAAGCCGTATGCAGCCGAGTGCGCGCGGTTGAAGCCGTACTCCGCGAACTTGGCGATGCCGTCGAACAGCGCCTCGGCGGTGGCTTGCGGAATGTCTCGTTCGACGGCACCTGCCACGAACTTCGTGCGCAGCTTCGCCATCTTGGCCTTGTCCTTCTTGCCCATGGCCGCGCGCAGGATGTCGGCCTCGCTCAGCGTGAAGCCCGCGATCTCACGGGCGGCCATCATGACCTGCTCCTGGTAGATCATCACGCCGTACGTGTCGCGCAGGATCGGCTCGAGCCGCTCGTGCATGTACTCGATCGGCTCGCGGCCCTGCTTGCGAGCGATGAACGCCGGGATGTTGACCATCGGCCCTGGACGGAAGAGCGCGACCGCCGCGGCCACGTCCTCGAAGACCTGCGGGCGCATGTCGAGCAGCATCCTCCGCATGCCCGCACCTTCGAGCTGGAACACGCCGTGCGTGTCGCCGGTGGCGATCAGTTCGTAGGTCTTCGCGTCGTCGAACGGAATGGCGTCGATGTCGATGTCGAGCCCACGGGTCTGCTTCAGCAGGCGCTGGCACGTGGCGATGATGTCGAGGTTCTGCAGGCCGAGGAAGTCGATCTTCAGCAGGCCGATGTCGCCGACGGCCTTCATGTCGTACTGCGTGACGACCGCGTCGCGGCCGGGGCTGAGCTGCAGCGGCGTGAAGCGCACCAGCTGCTCGGGGGCGATCACGACGCCCGCTGCGTGCGTGCTCACGTTGCGCGAAACGCCCTCGAGCGCTCGCGCCACGTCGATGAGCCGCTTCTGGTCCTCGAACGACTCATAGGCCTCGCGAAACTCGCTGACCTCCTTCATGGTGTCCTCGAGCGACTTGGAGCGGCCCTGCCAGACCGGCACGAGCTTGGCCAGCCGGTCGGTGTCGCGCAGCGGCACCTCCAGCACGCGACCGACGTCGCGGATGGCCGCCTTGGAGGCCATCGTCGTGAAGGTGATGATCTGGGCCACCCGGTCGGCGCCGTACTTCTCGGAGACGTACTTGATCACGCGCTCGCGGCCCTCGACCGAGAAGTCGCAGTCGATGTCGGGCATCGATACGCGGTCGATGTTCAGGAAGCGCTCGAAGATGAGCCCATGCTGCAGCGGGTCCAGGTTCGTGATGCCGAGGCAGTACGACACGAGGCTGCCGGCGGCGCTGCCGCGGCCAGGTCCGACGACGATGCCGTTCTTGCGCGCGAAGTTGTAGAAATCCCAGACGATCAGGAAGTAGGACGCGTAGCCGGTCTGGGCGATGACCGACAGCTCCGTCGCAGCACGCTCCTTAGCCGCCTCCGCGGGATCGGCGCCGTAGCGCCACTTGAGGCCGTCCTCGACGAGCCTGCCGAGATACGCGTCGGGTGTCAGGCCGTCGGGAACGTCGAACGGCGGCAGCAGCGTCGCCCCGAGCTTCAGCTTCAGGTCGACCATGTCGGCGACGTCGAGCGTCGCCGCGAGCGCGTCGGGCATGTCGCCGAACGACGCCGCCATCTCGTCGGGCGTCTTGAGGTAGTTCTCCTGGGTCGAGAAGCGCCAGCGGTTCGGGTCGTTGAAGCGCGCCCCCGTCTGCAGGCACAGCAGCACGTCGTGCGCCTCTGAGTCGTGGCGGTGGACGTAGTGCAGGTCGTTGGTCGCGCACAGGCGCAGCCCGAACTCCTTCCCCAGCCCAACCAGCGCCTCGTTGACTCGGTCCTGCTTCTCGATGCCGTGCCGCTGCACCTCGAGCAGGAAGCGGTCCTTGCCGAAGATGTCGCGATAGGTCGTTATCGCCTCTCTGGCGCCGTCGAGGTCGTTGTCGCTGATGCGGCCGGCGACCTCGCCCTGGAGGCATCCCGAAAGCGCGATCAGGCCCTTCGAGCGCTCGGCGAGGATCTCCTTGTCGATTCGGGGCCGGTAGTACATGCCCTCCATCTGCCCCACCGTGCACAGGCGCATCAGGTTGACGTAGCCCTCGTGGTCGGCAGCCAGCAGGGTCAGGTGGCTCGGATCGCGGTCGACTCGGCCCTCGCGCAGCAGGCGCGACCGGGGCGCGACGTAGACCTCGCAGCCGACGATGGGCTTGATTCCGGCGTCCCTGCACGCCTTGTAGAAGTGGATGGCGCCGTACATGACCCCGTGATCGGTCAGGGCGATGGCCGGCATCTCGAGCTCGGCCGCCCTGGCGACCATCGCGGGGATGCGGCTGGCCCCATCGAGCAGCGAATACTCGGTGTGGTTGTGGAGGTGGACGAAGGTTTTTGGGGCGTGCGGCATCGTTTGACTTCGGGTGGCGGACCCCGGCAGATAGTCTACTGGCCGACCGGCATGCCACTGACGCTCAGAGACGCAACCGCCGACGACCAGCCCACCATTCGCCGCATCGTGCGGGCGGCCAACATCAACCCGACGGGGCTGGACTGGCCGCGGTTCATCGTGGCCGAGGAAAGCGGCGCCATCGTGGGCGTGGGCCAGGTCAAGCCGCACCGAGACGGCACGCGCGAGGTTGCCTCGATCGCCGTCATCCCCGCCCGGCAGGGGCAGGGTGTTGGCTCCGCGATCATCGAAGAGCTGCTGCGGCGCGAGAAGGGCACCCTGCACCTGACGTGCCGCAGCCGGCTGCAGGGCTATTACGAGCGGTTCGGGTTCAGATGCCTCGCATCCCGCGATTACCCGCCGTACTGGGCCAGGCGGATGCGGGTGATCAACGCGCTCCTGCGCCCATTCGGCATCCAGATCATCGTCATGCGCCGTGACTCTCAGGGTGACGGTGTCGGCGGCGGCGTCGGAAACGAGTAACCGCCGGTCGTCACGGCCTGGGTGGCGGTGGCGGTCAGGCCGCCGTCATCGGTCACCGTCACCTTGACGCTGTACGTGCCGCTCCTGGCGTAGGTATGAGACGCAATGTCCCCGGTGCCCGTGCTGCCGTCCCCGAAGTCCCATTCGTACTTCTGGATCTGGCCGTCCATGTCGTTGGAGTCGCGCGCGTCGAACGAGACCTTGTTCGGGTTGGCGGCGTCGAGCGATGCCCAGGCGAACGTGGCGGTCGGAGGGTGATCGGTGGCTGTGACCGTGATCGTCTCCACCGCGCTGTCCGACTGGCCGTTGGAGTCGGTCCCGATCAGAACCACTGTGTACGTGCCGGCCGACTTGAACACGTGCGTCGGGTTCTGCTCGCTCGAGACCGGTGAGCAGTCGCCGAAGTCCCAGTGATAGGACGCGATTGTTGCGCCCTGGAACGCGTCGACAATCGCTGTGAACCTGACTGTCACGGGTGCCACGCCGCGGTCCGGGGTCGCCTCCGCCAGGGCGATGGGCGCGAAATCGGACAGCGGCATCTTAGTGATCTGGATGTAGACCTTGCCGCCCGCGCTTGGAACCGCGTCTCCAACTAGCTGGACCGTCCACTGGCCGGCCTCCGGTCGCTGAATCGCGAAGCTCTCGCCGGAGGGCTGGAAATGATGGTTGGCGGTCGGGTCGGTGGTGTTCGTGTCGTACACCCGGCCCGACGGGGAGATGAGGCTGAACTGCACGTGGCCGGGCTGCCATGACGCGAAGACCGCGAGCAGAAGCTGCTGTGGCATCACCGCGATAGGCCGCTTTATGGTCTCGCCCTGGCTGATCCTCACCTGGTAGTTGATCTGCTGGTCGCCGAGCGGCGAGGGCGCCAGGCTTGGTGTCGCGATGGGTTTGCATGCCGTGCGCGATTCGGACGCAGCCGGTTTCGTGGTGCCGCAGGCGGCCAGGGCAAGCACCATGAGGCAACCTGCCGCAAACCCTCTCATGGCGCGTCGATGCTAGCCGCCTTGACCGCACCCTAGGATGGTCTAACCAAAATGGCTCGCATCGCCCTCCCAACGCTCGCTCACGGCCCGGCCGAAACCGAGCACTCTGGTATCCGCGAGATCGGCAATGAGGCCGGGCGCACCCCGGGCGCGATCCAGCTGCACGTCGGGCAACCCAATTTCCCGACGCCGAAGCACATCGGCGAGGCCGGCAAGCGCGCGATCGACGACGGCAAGACGTTCTACACGCACACGCAGGGCATCATCACGCTGCGCGAGAAGCTCGTGGCCAAGCTCGAGCGGGTGAACGGCATCCGCGTCACGCCCGATCGCATCGCCTGCACGCCCGGCGGTGTTGGCGCGATCGCCGCGGTTTTCGCCGCGGTGCTGGAACCCGGCGACGAGGTGCTGCTGCCGGATCCCGGTTGGCCGAACACGCGGATCATGCTGTCCTGGACGAACACGCGCGGCGTGTTCTATCCGTGCGCGCCGGAGAGCGGATTCATCCCCGACCTCGACGGCCTCGAGAAGCTCATCACGCCGCGCACCAAGCTGCTGCTGATCAACAGCCCGAGCAACCCGACGGGCGCTGTTTATCCACGACCGGTCATCGAGCGCCTGATCGAAATCGCGCAGCGCCACAACTTGTGGCTGCTGAGCGATGAGTGCTACGACCAGATCCTGCTCGACGCCGATTGGACGAGCCCCACGTCAATTGCGCCCGACGACGCGCGCATCGCGTCGGTGTTCACGTTCTCCAAGACGTACTCGATGACCGGCTGGCGGCTGGGCTATGTCACCGGCTCTGCGGAGCTGATTGACACAGTCACGAAGGTGCTCGAGTCCAACTCGTCGTGCGTGTCGACAATCACGCAGGTCGCCGGCGAAGCTGCGCTCAGCGGGCCACAGGATTGCGTGCGCGAGATGAACGAGGCCTACCTGCGGCGGCGTGAGGCGGTGGTGGACATCCTGCGAGAGGCCGACCTGTTGATCAGCGAGCCCAAGGGGGCGTTCTACTGCATGGCCGACGTGTCGCCCTCGGGCATGGGCTCGCGCGATTTCGCGTTCAAGCTGCTGCGCGAGCGGGGTGTTTCGGTGGCGCCGGGGAGCGCCTTCGGACAGGTGGCCAAAGGCGCGGTTCGGATCAGCCTGGCCAGCTCGGACCAGGACCTGCGCGAGGGCGTCGGCCGGCTGGCGAATTACGTCCGGGAGCTGGCGTAACGCTTTTGTGCACAAATACAGGAAATGCGCCCCAAATAACCTGCTTTTGTGCACAAAAACGCCATTCGTGGGTGATGGCGTAACCAGGCTGCCCGGCTCGGCGTTGGAGCTTGCGTGCTGCTACTTCGGCCGATTCTCTCGATCGCGGTGAAGGTGCTCCGACCGGGCCGCCTGCGCCTGGAGATGGTCCGTCTACAGCACGGCCTCTAGCCGGCCGCACGGCCCTCACCCTGACCCTGCGCGCCAGGCGCGTTCAGGACGCGTTACTCGCGTTTGATTTGTGCTCCCGCAGGCGGGAGAGGGGACACTTGCTAGCTCCGCTTCAATAGGGCCACCGACTCGATGTGGTACGTGTGCGGAAACATGTCCACGATTGCGGTCCGCTCGATCCTGAATCCGCCTCGCGTGAGCGCGGCCAGGTCGCGCGCGTGGGTCGACGGCTCACACGAGATGTAAACGAGTCTGTCGGGGCCCAGCCTGATGATCTCCGCCAGCGCCTCCGGCTCGCAGCCGGCGCGAGGCGGGTCCAGGACCGCTGCGCTGTGGCGGCCAATCCGCACCTGACGCAGAGCTGTCTCCACCTTGCCGGGCAGGTATTCGACCCGCGCTGAGTTGATGCGCGCGTTCAGCCGGCCCAACTGCACGGCCTGCGGGTTTTCCTCTACCGCGGTCACGCTCTCGGCCTTGCGCGCTACCGCCGCTGATATCGTGCCGATGCCCGCGTACAGGTCCAGCACGTGGTCGCCTTTGGCCGGGGCCAACATGTCGAGCGCGGTCTCATAAAGGACCAGCATCTGCTTGTAGTTCGTCTGCACGAACGTGTCGCTGCGGACACGAAACGTCATGCCCCAGAACTCGAGCGAAATCGCATCGTCCAGGAGAACCTGGTCCGGCAGAAGCTCCGCAACTCTGCCCGCAAGCTCCGCGTGCGGCCAGTCGGCGACGCGGCCGCGAAATCGCAGACGCCACAGCAGCCCGGGCCCGCCAGGCTCGACGGTCAGAAGGAGATTCTGGATGCCGCGGATGCGCAGCTCTGACGTCGCTTGCGCGAACGCCTTCACTGCCCGCTCGATGCGCTCGTCGTGGATTGGGCACGTGGTGATCGGCAGCACCGTGTGCGAGCGCATCGGGTGGAACCCGAAGCGGACGCCGCCGGCGGTCTCGATGGCTTCGAACTCCCCGCGGATCCTGTAGCGCCACGGGTCGTCCATGCCGAGCACCCGCGTGCCGGGTGGCAGCTCGATGCCGGCTCGCCGCCAGGCGTCCGCCACGATCTGGCGCTTGAGCTCCAGCTCGTAGGCGTAACCCGCGTGCTGCCACTGGCAGCCACCACAGCGGGTCAGAAAATCGGACTGTGAGGCGCCCGGTCCAAAGTGAGGACATTTCGGAGGCACGCGATGAGGCGATTTCTCGATCACCTGTAAAGTTGAAGCAACGGCCACGCCGCCCTGACGGCCGCGCGGCTCGGCCTCGACCACCTCGCCCGGCAAGGCGTAGCTAACCAACCAGACTTTGCCGTCTTCACGCGCGATGCAGGCGCCGCCGTGCGCCGGCGACTCCGGCCTGAGTATCAACGGCGCCAGAGGGCCGTCGGTTCGGCGGCCGGTTTGAAACCCGCGGCTTCCACCACCTCGGAGGCCTGCTCGAATCCGGCCGCGATCCTGGCCGGGTCGTGTGCGTCGCTTCCGAACGAAACCGCGGCGCCTCCGAGCTCACGCCACCAGCCGAGGACCGTCTGACTTGGACACAGGACGTTGCCGCGCGTGGTGTTCACCTCAAGCACCAGCTCACGCTTCACCGCGGCCGCGAGAATGCCGCGCAGCTGCTCCTCGAAGTCCTGCTCGCGGTATCCGGGCCAGTATCGCTTCGGATAATCGATGTGCGCGAGCGTCTGGAAGGGCTGGCCGCCCTCGATCATCGCGAGCGTCTCGGTGAAGAAGGCGTGCGCGAACGCCGCGGGGTCCACGTCCGGCGATTTCGACAGCTGGCTGGCGTCGATCGTCCGACCAGCCATGCGCACGCAATGCACGGAGCCGAGGACGTGGTCGAGCTTGCCGGCACCCAACACGCGCTCCGTCTCGTCGGGAAACCAGTGCGGCTCACCGAGCTCCACGCCAGAGTGGATGCGCAGACTCTTGAACTTGCTGCGGCACTGCTCCACCGCCTCGAGGTAGCCAACGATGTCGACGCAGTACTGGCCGGGATTGACCTTGACGAAGTCGGCGTGATCGGTGAAGGCGATCGCCGGCAACCCGATCTGGAGCGCCTTCTCGCAGCTGCGCTCCATCGATCCGTGCGGGGCGTCATAGGACCACTCGGTATGGACGTGGTAGTCGGGGATCTGCGCCACGCTACTGCAGGAGTTTCTTCAGCAACTCGTTCGCGATCTTCGGATTGGCCTGGGGCGCCTTTTTCTTCAAGTCGGCCATGAGCGCGCCAAGCGCCTGCGTCTTCCCCGCCTTGTAGTCGGCGGCGGCCTTCGGGTTGGCCGCGATGACCTCGCGGACGATCGTCTCCAGCTCCGACTCGTCGCTCACCTGCGCGAATCCGCGCTCGGCTACGACCTCATCGGCCGGGCGCTGCGACCGCATCGACTCCGCGAGCACCTCGCGGCCCTGCTCGCGCGTGATCGAACCCGAGGTCACGAGCTTCACGACGTCGGCGAGCTGGGTGATCGTCGGAACCGAGCCGCCCGGCGCGACCTCGCCGATGATCCAGTTCGCCACGGGCTTGGCGTCGGCTCCGGCGCGAACAGCGCCCTCGAACAGGTCGGCCAGCTCGCGCTCGGCGGCGATGAGCGACGCGTCGTGCAGTGGCAGCGCGTACTGCGACACCAGCCGCACCCGCCGCGCCTCCGGCAGCTCGGGCAACGCGCGACGCAGCTCCTCGATCCAGGCAGGGTCGAGCTCGAGTGGCGGCAGGTCCGGCTCGGGAAAATAGCGGTAGTCCTCCGCAAACTCCTTGGTGCGCTGCGCGAAGGTCCGCTGCTCGGCGTCCGACCAGCCGCGCGTCTCCTGCTTCACGTCGTGCCCAGACTCGAGGGCCTCGATCTGCCGTTTCACCTCGAAGTCGATGGCGCGATAGAGATTGCGAAATGAGTTGATGTTCTTGAGCTCGGTCTTCACGCCGAGCTCGGTGGTTCCTGTGCGCCGCACCGAGATGTTCGGCTCGGCGCGCAGCTGACCTTTCTCCATGTCCGCCTCCGACGCGCCGACCGTGCGCAGCAGCGTGCGCAGCGCCACAGCGTAGTCACGCGCCTCCTCGGCCGACCGGATGTCGGGCTCGCTCACGATCTCCATCAGCGGCACGCCGGCGCGGTTGA
>WNGH01009648.1_pt1 | contig 12789 bp, 17 predicted proteins | sample 5400631 | NCBI WGS metagenome assembly WNGH01 (sample SAMN13153373, study PRJNA577476) | soil metagenome | isolation source: 115 cm soil or saprolite under Garry oak tree replicate 1 | place: USA:California | collected 2016-06-15
GCTGGCGGCCAAGGTTGCTTTCGCGTCTGGCGTAGACACCGTGCCGCTCTCCTCTTTTTCAGTGCGGCCACTACGCCTGGGAGGGCTGGTGCTTGGCTATAGCGCCTATGACGCGAAGCGCATTCGGACGGCCACGAGGCATCTCTGCAATGCTTTGTCTAATATGAAAAGCACCACAACAGACTGATACTTTCTAAGAAGGCGGATGGTACCGCGCTGTCCGCAGGATCGATGCAAGCCATTCTGCGTGCGGATAATGATTGGTGAGAAGTTCCCGTGCCTCCCGCTCGAAATCGTATTCGACTCGCCGAATGAACACTGTCGCATCCTCCACAACAGCGTAGCTGGCCCGCTTGTCTCCATCGTAAGGAAGTCCGATGCTTCCGGTGTTGGCAATCGCGAGTCTCTCCAATCTACGCACAAAGGGGCGGTGGATGTGTCCGTAGACAACGGTAGCACTTCGCAATCGGCCATAAACGGTCAGCAAGTCATCGTCAGAGGCGTGTGCCAATGGTGCTCGCCAGAGGTCGTCGGGGCTTGCATGGACGACTGCGATGCCGTGGCTGGCCCATTGCATCGGTAAACGGCGCAACCAAGTGACGCGGTTGTCGCCGAGTAATTCGCGAGTCGCCGGAGCGATGTCGTTGAAGAGCACTCGCCGTAGACCCTGTTTCGCAGGGGCTTTCAACTCCAGTTCCGCTAGAAGCTCCGGCCGCCACAGCATCTCGTCCGTATTGCCGCATACCCCAGGCCAACCGAATTCCCGGATGATGTCAACCACTTGAGCTGGCCGAGCACCGTTCGCAACCAGGTCACCGCCATGAACGACCAAATCCGCTCCAATGGTTTTGAGATCAGCGACGACGGCTTCCAACGCCGTCAGATTCCCGTGAATGTCGGATAAGACTGCTACGCGCATAGTCGTGATTGAGTCCGCTATGAGAGTTCGAGGTCGAGCATCCAGTAGCCGTCATGCATCAGACGACCGATCTCACGCAATTCCAGCGGCGACCCCATTCTGGGAGAGGCAAATACGAGCGTGTGATACTCGCCCCGCTCTCCGCACGCATCCACGCCCAGCGACTCGAAAGTTGATAGCATCTCTTCGCAAAGTTTCTTGCCTAGCCAGCGATCATCGAGCAAGGTCGCCTTGGTCGTGACAATCTGAGCTTGAGCGCGCAATACGCGCTTGAATTCTTCTTCGTAGGTTTTCCACGACCCTCGGCCGCTCACGAGGCGCAGATTCAGCAGGTTCGCCTGTCGAGCTACGATCTCAGGACGCAATCCATGAGATCGGCTGCGGGTTCCATCTTCCGTAAACATCGTCAGCAGCGCTTGGATATCGAAGCAGCCAACACTCCGATGCTGCGCTAAATAGCCGTCTTTGCCGCCGCTCCACGAGACCGCTGCCTTTGGCTTGAACATAGATCGCGACTCAACAGGGATAAGCACCGCAAGTGCGGCGATACTTCTGTTCTTCTCTCTCGACTGCACCACCGAAGGCGGTACAACGCTTCGCGCCATCGACCTGCTGACAAGGCGGAGGCAGAATCGTTCGATAGATCCGGTAGTGGAAAAACTGCTCCTTGTCGCGCAGCGTAACGCCCTCTTCGGCAGCTAGACGGCTACGCGCCACCTCGAATTCGTCGTCGGAAATCAAATCGGTTACGAATTTCTGTAGTGCATGGCTACCCGACCCATATTCGATAGGCGTCTTGACTCGCCACGTGATTTCGTCCGGCAGCGAGTCCACAAACGCCTCGCGTAGGATTTTCTTTCCAAGGCGCTGACCCTCGCGTTCCACAACGAGATCATTGGGAGACATTGTCAAGGCGAAATTGCGAATTGCTGCGTCAAGATAGGGAAGTTGGACCCGAATCCCGAGGCTGGCACCCATCCGTTCCGAGCTGAAGTACATGACTCTGTTCAGAGAATCGAGATAGGGTCGAAGCTGTTCCGCGGCCAGGTTAAAGATGTAGCTGTATCCAGCGAAGAGTTCGTCGGCGGCATCTCCCGTCAGAACCTCGCTGATCCCTTCATCACGAGCAGCCTTTAATGCGAGCCACGTTACTGCGCTATTGCGCAGCTCCATAGGGTCAAATGTGCCGAGGACACACATGAGCGTCGGTAGCACTGCAATGAAAGAATCCAAGCTCGGTCGCAAGATCCGCAGACTGAACCCGCGGCGTTCGGCCATCATCTTGGCGAATGGCTCGTCCGAATTGACACTTCCCGCCACTGACACGCATACACCGCGCAGCTTGCGCCCCTGCTGCGCCGCAATAGCCGACAAGGCACTTGTATCGAGTCATCCGGAGAGGAGAATTCCTCCAGCCCTAGAGCGCAGCATCGCATTTTGAAGCAGCTCTCTAAGATGCGTGCCGGATGAAGTCGAATCAGTGTGCATGAGCTGCCGTGGCGATCCCATCGTGCCTCCTGCAGTAGATTTTGTTCGCACCGAATAGAACGGCGGTATATACGACGGTGGCTAGCAGCGAATTCCGATAAAACGGCAGCGCTGCGACATAGCACTTGACCAATCCATCCCACGTCGCAGGGTACACGTGCCCATTGAGCCATGCGCCGAAATTGCTGACGACAAAGAACACTGTCGGCCCGGCCAGCGCGGCAAACCCGACGCTTCCAACGCTCTCGTGTTTGCGTAGCCAGTAGCCGACCAGTGCTACAACGGCAAATGCCAGCCAGATAATGTTCTGTCCCCATCCCATTCTCATCCGATATACCCACGTGGTCAGCACGAAATCGCTCACAGCAAGGAGAGCGACTGGATACCAGATGACGTCTCGTCTTTTGAGTTGAGCGCCGCCGAACAGAACCGCCGCAAATACAGGCGAGAAGTCGGGCATATGCGGAATGAAGCGTGTCAATACCGCGACCAAGACGACTAAATAGCTCATAGGCTGCTCCTTTTCTTGTGTGATTGAGTGCGCCGCCACCGGCGGAACGATCTACGACTCATTGCCGGGCCTCGGGTCGCGACGACTTGGGGCGGAAGCCGGGCAAGTGACGCCTCAACCCGGTACGATCCAGCCTTTCCGGCGAACTGAAACCGCCCAATCAGTCAGCTTCTTGGCAACTTCGTGGCCCGTCTTATCCAACAGGCGCACTGTGGCCCGAGGCAAGGCACCCCGGTGCTGTCAACCAGAAACCCAATTATCGTTGGAGGCGATTGCGCCCAGAGCGTGGGCGCAAAGACAAGGAAACTGCACATGGCAATACAATGCATTGCTCCTCCTGTCCCGCGAGGGGAGTGTTCAGGATTTCAGGGATGGAGAACCGCGAGGGTATGAACGGAAAGCGGGAGTTCAGGAAAAACCTGGTGGGTTGATACGTCCTGAATTCGAGCCAGCATGATTCACCCTCCCCCGAAGGTTCTCTCATCCGGCTTCTGGCCGGGTTCCCTATTTAAGTTTCCGACAGCAACACCAGAAGCTACGCAGTCTTTGTACGCCTTGAAAACGCCCAGGTCAAGTGCCTGTGGCGCTCATCGTTTTATAACATTAGGTTGACTGCGCAAACGTTCTGGTCGAAACTTTTTGCAGGGTTCTGCCATGGAGATCGCGTTAGCCAAGACTGAATTAGCAGACGTTTTCCTACTCAAGCACGGTCCTGAACCTGTCAACATTGAGGCGCGCGATTCCATATGCGCCTTCCGCGGGATTCACTTCCTTGAGGAAAACTGTTTTGTTCTGGGATTTGAGATGTTCGAGGCGTGCCGCCAGACACCGTCCTCTCTGTGCGATTCAGCCGCCCACTGTTGGAGTGCATGCGCGATGAGTTGCCGGCAGTTCGTTTCGACGAATTGGACTCATTTCTCGGGGTGCGAAACGAACTCAGGTTTCTTCGATGGCGGTTCGGCCGGCTGCCAGAGCAATGTCGGGACTTCGCGACGGATGAGTGGGTGATCAATCTGGTTGTCGCGGCGTATCTGAATGCACCGCAGGCCGCCGCGAGGAATTTTCCAGACGTGCAACTTGCTTGGTATGCGGAAAGGATTGAGGCGGCGCGAGAGCGGATTGTGAAAAGGTTCGGGGATGAGCATCGACTGCGACCGCTCGCGCGAAGCGTCGGGATGAGCACTTTTCAATTCGCGCGCGTCTTTCGCGAACTTGTGGGCTATGCTCCACATCAGTACCTCTTAAATGTGCGCTATCGAGCAGCATTGCACATGCTCTTGGAGGGCGCGTCTGTAACCGACGCGTGCTTTCAATCCGGATTTTCGAACCTCAGCCAATTTACGAGAGAATTCAAGACGCGTTTCGGCCAGCGTCCGTCCTCTGTAAAAACATGGCCGCGCTATCTTCGTACGCAGCGATTTACAACGAGTCGGGTTCCCGAGGTTCGGCTGCGAAAGCCGCAAGCTCAGCCCGACTGCTGTTCGAACGTTCCTGCTATTAGATAACCACTAGCTCGGTCTGGATGCGACCGGTCACCTCAGCTGCGCCCCGGCGCACTAGCACGTTGACCTCGCTACGCACGCCGAATTCAGGAAGATAAATGCCGGGCTCAATCGAGAAGCAGGAGTTAGGAATGATCTCACGCTCGTCTTTGATCTCGAGGTCGTCCATATTGGCGCCATTCGCATGGATGTTGGTTCCAATCGAATGGCCGGTGCGATGGACAAAGTACTCGCCATAGCCTTTGCCGGCTACAAAGTTGCGTACTGTCCGGTCCACTTCCCAACCAGCAAGCCTTTTGCGTGACGAGATCGCGGACTGCACTGCCTTAACACCTACATCTCGCGCTCCTTTGACGATCTCGAAGATCTCGCGATGTCTTGAGGATGGCTCCCCGATGCACCCGGTCCAAGTTATGTCATAGAAAACGGCGTCCGGATTACTCTCCCTGGCCCAGATATCTAGAAGAATAAAATCGCCCTGGCGAATGGAAGCGGAGTGTTCAGGGGTCGGGTAGTAATGCGGGTTGCTACTGTTCTGGTTGACTGCGACGACAGGCTTGTCGTTGCCGGCAGTAAGGTTCTCGCGGCGGAAGGCCTCCATGATCCACTGCTGCATGTCGTACTCGGTCGCTCCGCCGTCGCGAGCGCGTCGGCCAATTTCCTGAAATGCCGCAGCTGTAATGGCGTCGATCTTGTCGCGTGCCTTGAAATGCGTGCGAATCTGTTCTTCTGTCAAGGCTGCTTCAAAATATGCGACCAAATCACCAGAGCTGACGATCTCATGTCCGAGGCCGCGAACCAGCTCGATCGTGCCGGCATCCACCAACCCAATGTAGAAAATGAGATTATTGGGAGAATACTGCATGGCGACGCGCCGATAGGGCGCAAGCATTGTCTTCAACTCGTCGGAAAGCTCCTGCCAACCTGAATACAGCCGCTTGCTGCCCGGCAGGGAGTCGAGGTTCCTGGACTCGACACGGTGCACCAGTTTCTGAGGCTCGTCACTTACCGGGATCACGTAAAACCACCGGCGACTAACGTTTAGTGACTCCGGCAAACCGAGAACACGATAAGCGATAGGGTCGCGGTGGTGATGATCGTAGAAGAGCCACGCATCGAGCTCAAGTTCAGCCAAGGCTGACTGGATGGATCTTATGTCCACAGGTTGGGGTTTCCTTTCTGAGCGCGATTCACGCTTTAGCCTATGAGCGATTGATCCAACATTGGCCGAAGGAGGCTGACCGACCATGGGCTATTTCTTCCGAGTGTAATGAAAGGTGGTTGTTCCGGCTGCCCCCTTATAGAGATAAGTCCATCGTTGCGTCATGTGATCTTTGTCATCCAGCGTCACCGTCAAACCCGTATTGTGCCAGTCGTCTGGCGTTTTCATTCCCGTTACTCGCGCCAGAGTAAATGTGACACCTTTTTGAAGGTCATCCGGGACACCTGTGACCATCTGAGGTTGGTTACCGGCAATACAGTAGTGTGTCGCAATCAGGTGGTCACCATCCATGGTGAACATCGTGATCATGGGCGGCTCGTTACCGGGGCGAGTTTCGGCCATCAGTACGCTGCCATTTGCCGTCAGAGCGTAGGTCTCCTTAACCGTGACGCCATCCTGAACCGCCTCCCATTCCCCCACGAGCGATTTCATCTCCGTGAATGTGGTCGTACTCTTGGTTGTAGGCACGGGCGGGTTTTGCGCAGCCGCTATAACCATGGCTGCGAATACTGCAATCGTCAGCAATGAGTACCTGGGCAAATTTGGCATATGGCATCAGCTCCAGAGTGTTGTCCGCTCAAAGTCAATCAGTAACAGAAAGTGGTTCTGCACTTCGCACGCTAGCTGCTGCGCCGCTTCATGTGATGATCCTCTTCGATCTTCCACGTCTTGCCTCCGTCGTGGGATTTCTCGCCTTGCCAGTGGAAAGACTCAGACGTTATCTCACTGAACGTCCAACGCAGCGGCAGACCGTCCGTATCTACCCCGTGCAAAACGATACGGTCACCCTCGCGTCCGCCCTGCGCAGTAACCAGGTAGTTGAATCGAGGATTTATAAACACAATCCGCCATTGCTTCAGTTTCGTATCGAAGAACCTGAAGGTGGTTCCTATACTGCGGTCCTTCTGGCCTTCTGGCGGATAACCAATCCAGAGATCTTGGATGGCCGTCCCATCCATGACCCAGCCGAAACGGATTTCTCCCTTTTTGTGGTATACGGTTCCATCGTCGCGATGGAAGCTAAACTCGGCATCCCAAGTGCCGACGAGGCGATCAAAGGTTTGGGCTTCTTCTCCCATCGATGGATTCGGATTCGCTGATCCAAGGGCAGTGATCATTGCTTCTCGGGGAACCGGAATGTGATAGGGCGTCCCTCCTTTCTTGGAATCTTCCGATTTACTAAAAACAACTGCGCTCGCGCTCAGAATAAACAGCACGAGAACAAAATAGATTCCCAACCGGGTTTTTTCGACTGTGATGCTCATACAGAAGGCGCTCTCCTCTCTTCGTGCTTAGGCGTTAACATTGTCAAATCCGGCCGATCCGTCGCTTGCACTTTCTTGCTCATCGGATTAGGGGCGGTTCGCCCCACTGGCCGCATCACGGAAAGTGCAAGAAAGTGCAAGCCAAGGCTGGTCCACGAGTCTTGGAATGGAGCACCAATGGATTGGAGCCAAATAAGGGCACTGTTTCCTGCTGCCGACAGGTATACATATCTCAATACCGCGGCTGCGCCACCCCTCTCCGTTCTCGCTGCGCGTGAAGGAAAGCGTTATTACGATGAAATGGCCGAGCATGCGGACGTCGCGTGGGATCGTTGGCTCGGCGAAGTCGAAGAGGTACGAGAGAAGCTCGCGAAGTTTGTCCACGCCGAGCCCCGAAGCATCGCATTCACATACAGTACGTCACACGGGATGAACCTGATCGCCGGAATCCTCCAGCATTGCGGAGACGTGTTGTGTCCTGCGGATGAATTTCCAAGTTGCACCCTGCCTTGGTTTCAGCAGCGATATCGCGTTCACTTTGTGTGCTCGCGAGACCGAGGTATTATCGATCTGCATGATGTTCAACGGAGCATCACTCCGGAAACACGCATTTTGGTCGCAAGCTATGTGCAATTCGCTACCGGCTTCCGGCAGGATCTCGTATCGTTGGGTAGATTTTGTCGTGAACGCAAATTGATTCTTGTGGTTGATGCGACACAGGGCATGGGCGTCTTTCCCATTGACGTGTTTGCCAGCGGTATCGATTTCCTGGTTTTCAGCGGATACAAATGGGCCCAGGCCGGCTACGGTGTCGGCGGCCTATACGTCTCGCCACGCTTTCTCGATATCAAGCGTTTCCCGGTTGCCGGGTGGTGGAGTGTCCGCGATCCCGAAGCGGTAATCAATGATCGTCTGGACTTGAAAGAAACGGCCGCGGCGCTCGAAGTCGGATGCCCTCATTTCGCAGGAATCTTCGCTTTAGGTGCGGCGCTCTCGCTCTTTGAGGAGGTAGGCGCAGCTCGGATTGAACAACGCATTCACGAACTGACCGACTACCTGCATCAGCGGCTCGACGATGAAGGCCTGCGAGTCGCGTCACCACGAGCGCGGGAGCAACGCTCCGGCATTACAATCATCGAAATGTGCAACGCGCCAGATGTTGTGAAATCTTTGGCCGAGAAGAGGATTATTGTTTCTGCTAGAGGAAGGGGCTTGCGAGTGTCAGTGCACATCTTTAACACCTTTGAAGACATCGACCACCTGGTTGCAGCATTACGGGAACTTTCACCGGGGGTCACGCGCAATGCCAGATAAGCAGAATGGGAGGGGCGATCCTGCCATGGTCAGCCTATCGGTTGCCTTAATCAGCGACATTTTCACATACCCCGCCGATGCCCGCCGACTCGGCGATTCGTTGATACGCGCGCGATCACAAGGGGCGGACCTAGCGGTGTTGCCGGAGCTGCCGCTGAACCCCTGGTCGCCGGCAACCGAGACACCGCAAGAAGATGACGCGGAGGCACCAAGTGGCCCACGACATCAGGCATTGAGCGACGCTGCACGCGCCGTTGGCATCGCCATTATCGGTGGCGCGATTGTCCGGGACCCTAAGTCGAGACGAAGACATAACACGGCACTGGTGTTTGATCGATCGGGTGTGCTCGTCGCTTCGTACCGCAAGCTGTACCTCCCAGAGGAACCCGGCTTCTGGGAGACTCGTCATTACGAGCCAGGTGATGCCCTTCCATCTGTCGTAGAAGCCTTTTCGATGCGCATCGGCCTTCAGATCTGCTCCGATGTCAACCGCCCGGAAGGATCGCGTCTTCTCGGCGCACTCGGGGCAGAGATAATCGTCGCTCCTCGCGCCACGGAAGCAGCAACCTTCGAACGGTGGAAGACGATCTTAATGGCCAACGCGATCACGAGCTGTGCGTACGTCCTCTCCGTGGCCCGACCGCACGCCGAATCGGGCGTGCCACTTGGCGGGCCATCCTTCGCGGTTGCGCCGACCGGTGAGGTTCTCGCAGAGACGACTGAGCCGATTGCGCTCGTGACGCTTCATCGAACAGTTATCGAAGAAGCGCGACGCCGATATCCGGGTTACCTCGCAACGAGAGCCGACTTGTATGCGGAAGGATGGAAGCAAGTAAAAACCACGAAACTCCCGCATGAGGGTTGAAGCAACTCTCGTGTCGGGACTTTGTTTGTGCCCAGCGGAGTGGTTTTCACCAACCCGGTACGATTTCGATTTTTTCGATACTGATTGCGTGGGTTCCACCGCGCTCGAACAGTCGTCCCGTTGCTCGTACATACTTACCTGCGTAGGGCAGCAATCGGCGGCGTTGGTCGCGATCTGGAAGCTGAGCAGAGAGCGGCATGTACAGCTCCCCTGATTTTGTGAGAATCGCCAGCGGGGACCCCGCCCGGACACACTGGACTATGCACTTCCGGCTCTCCGCATCTTTGGCCACGGAAGCGCTCTTGTTGCGCAAGAGGCAGGCCGTATCACGCACAAATCCGACGATTGTGCCGGGAGTACCCATCATGTCTGGCGGAATCGGCTCGGACTTCTGCGCGTGGCATAGCAAAGCGACACCCACGGTGCCGGCGACGATCATCGTGCCAACCCTTCGACTGGACATGGTGTGCGTGCCTCCTCAATACGTTAATGGCTGTCGCGGTGTACAGCTCTCGACATACCCTACTGCTGAAACCAATCGGGATTGTTCAGCGTTGCCTGAAACATTGCTGTTGGCGCGGAAGGTTTAATGCACCTCATCAACATCCCTCTGCACCAACTGGCGCGTGTACTCGCTGACCCGACCCGTGCATCCATGCTGATGATGCTCATGGATGCTCGGGTATTGACAGCAGGGGAACTGGCGCTCCAATCAAACGTCTCCCCGCAGGCTGCAAGCGCTCATCTAGCACAACTCGTCAAGGGCGGACTGTTGCAGGTGGAGAAGCGGGGACGCAACAGATATTTCAAGCTGTCCGGCTCGCAAGTAGCCGAATTTATTGAAGCGATGACACGGGTCTGTGTCTTCCCCGAAGCCACTGGCCGGGCTGCGCAACTGCCAGCTCTGAAATTCGCGCGCACCTGCTATGACCATCTGGCCGGTCGTCTGTCCGTAGAAATAGCTGACAAGATGATAGCCAACGGAGTGCTGATTTTAAGCGGTACCGAGTTCCACCCCACATCCAAGAGCGCAGCCTTTCTTGACTCCATTGGCATTGATCTAAAGGCGCTTCGGACGCGAAGGCGCCCTGTTGCGCGCTGCTGCCTCGATTGGAGCGAGCGTCGGCCTCATGTGGCAGGTGCATTAGGAGCCGCTTTGCTTTCCAAGTTCGAGGAGTTGAAGTGGATAGCGCTGACGCGCGGCTCTCGTGCGGTGCGCGTAACTATTTTAGGACGAACTGAGTTCGGGCGGCTGTTCGGTTTGCAACTATGATGCACGCCTGCGGCGTAACAGGCTGAATGCCCGAACGGAAAGCCTAGTTTGCTGTCTCACAGCCACGAGGTCGCGAATATCTGGGAGGATCGCAGGACGCAACGACTGGAATCCTGCTTGAGAAAATCGAAGCGACCCAAAGGCGAGACGTTCTTTACGACCAAGCTGATCCTGCTTCGCTCGACTTTAATATTTCTGATTTCCTGCGCAACTCACAGGAGAAGCGCGGAGGACCTTGAAAGAGACAAAGCGGAGGTCTTTCGCACGTCAGTCTGGTTCTGGCAAGCTTATGAACGAAAGGACCTCGCGACAACGTCGGAAATGCTCACCAAATCAAACGATTTGACATTCTTTGGCAGTGATGCTGCCGAAGTGGTGCGCACCCGTAGCGAGTGGGAAATCTTGATGAGAAACGATTGGCAGTTAATTACTACCGGATCGCCGGACAAACCGTCCGGAATCATCGATGAGACGAATTGCGAACCGTGCAAAAGTGTCTTCTTTCGGGGAGTCTCGCTCCAATGAAGGAACGCAATCCTGGTTTGACAAAGGAAACAACAGATGTATATACATATACTATGATCCCAGAGGCACTTGAAAAGCACCCGGCAGCAGCACTCTTTGACTTGCCCTGCGCGTGTCAGAACCTGCGGCGCGTCACTCGAGTGGTAACGCGGATCTATGACCAGGAACTGAGGAAGGCAGGACTCGAAATCACGCAATTCGGCCTGCTTACAGCGCTGGCTGCGACTGAAGAGGCCAATCAAAAGCGGCTGAGCGCGGGCTTTGCCATGGATAGTACGACGTTGACGCGGACGCTGGGGCTGTTGCTGAAGCAGGGTTGGGTTCGCGTGAGGCCCGGAAAGGACAGGCGGGAGCGCCTGTTCCGTCTCACGCAAGGAGGCAAGCGACAAATGGCAGAGGCTCAATGGTACTGGGAGCGTGCGGAACGGCGACTGCGGAGAGAACTTGGTAACGAGGGTTGGAAAAGCATGAAGCAGACGGTCTCGCGAATAACAGAAGCCGCGATGGCGGCGTAAATTTTTGTATCGATTATAGATGTATATACATCTAGTAAGATTGGGAAATTGAAACCCTCCGGAAAGGAACTCATTTATGCGAACTGCTATCTATTTGTTGGCCGCGCTGCTGGTATTCGGAGTTCTCCTAGCCAAGCTGCGAGTGACACCCGCTCGCCCAGGCCCCGGGAATCACGGTGGGGCAAGCTCCGTTCGCCCGGAACTCGAATACTTGAAAGCTGTGAATAGCATGGCACCGCCGCGAGATCCACAATTGCTGTTTCTGCTCATGGCGCAGTATTCGAACGCGAACCTGCAGGGCGAGGGTGCCGAGTTTTTCTCCGCGCGGCTGAAGGAATTCGGACCTCGCCTGACGGACGTTCAAAAGGCGCTCTATCTGAGCGCCATCGGATTGTTGCGAGCTCAGCATGCATCTTCCGTCCCGTTACTGCATCGAGTGGGTTACGTGAAAGACGTCATCGCGATACTGGAACAAGCCAAGCAGCTTTCCGGAGGGCGAGTTTTCGCGGTGAACTGGATATCCGGCATCGTCCATGCTCAGCTTCCAGGCCGCTTCCATCAGAAGAACGCAGCGCAGGACGAGCTGGCATGGTGCGTGGCGAACGCTGACAACGCGCCACACTCAGGGTGGTTACGAGAAGTTTACTACTACCTTGGAAAGCTGGCCCTCGCAGACGGAGAGCAAGTCAAAGCACAGGACTATCTGCGGCGGACTGGTTACAAGGACTTTAACCGGTCGATTACGCTGATAACTCCTTTTTCGGAGGAGGTCGCATCCGGGCACGCTTTTTCCCCGCGGCGCATCGCCGAGATCGTGCCGGGCCGCGTATATGCGCTCTCGGGTTTCGAGTTCACCGAATATTATTTTGTGGTGTCGGACGATCGGCGAGAACTGATCGGTATCGATGCGGGTACGCGCCCAGACTCTGCCAAGGCCGCCTACGAGGCACTGCGAGCGTATGCGCCTAACTTGCCGGAACTGACGACGGTCTTTATCACACACGCCCACTGGGATCACGTTGGCGGACACACGTATTTCCGTGCCCTAAATCCCCGCTTGCACTTCTACGCGAGGAGCAACTACGGAGAAGAGATCGCCCGCGAACTTGGTGCTCCGGGTGTGTTCGATAAGCAATTTTTCGGCGAAGCCTTCCGCCCCGACAATGTACGGAGCTTCAAGTCGGACATCACCATCGATCGCCGCACCGAGCTGAAGATCGGGGGAACACGCATCGAGCTCATTCCAGTGCAAGGAGGCGAAACTCACGATGCGATGTTCATCTACCTGCCGGATGAGGGCGTTCTTTTCGTCGGCGATTTCATCATGCCTTATCTGGGTGCACCGTTCGTCGAGGAGGGCGACCTTCAGGGGCTGATGGATGCGATCGAT
>WNGH01012508.1_pt1 | contig 12787 bp, 7 predicted proteins | sample 5400631 | NCBI WGS metagenome assembly WNGH01 (sample SAMN13153373, study PRJNA577476) | soil metagenome | isolation source: 115 cm soil or saprolite under Garry oak tree replicate 1 | place: USA:California | collected 2016-06-15
TTCCGACGGAAACGTCGAACCGACCGCTGCTCGAGTTTGTTCAGCTCGATCGTTTCTCCCGCGGAGCTGAAAGCGATATCGGCTCCCATTTTGCCGAAGTAAAGAGTGCGCTCGAACTACTGAGCAAATCTCCGACTGCGCGATTGGAGCGCGTGTTCGCCGAACATATCGACACCTTGAATTATCGTCTCGATAGCTGGCAGACGGCGTTGTTCGACCGGCGAGCTCGCTCGCATCGCGGCTTGAATGAAGGTGGCCGCGAACGTCAGACCGGAATTTATATCGGCAGTTATGGTTATCTTGAAAACGTTCGGCTCATGCGTGAGAGACGCATGCCGTTGGCCGACGACGCTCTTCCGCCGCCGCTGCGCGAAAACAAGGAGAACTTGTATGTCCAGCCTCGTAATGGCGGCTTTGTTCACGCGCCTTCCCTCAATCATGCCACCGCGGCCGCGATTCTGCGCAACGGATACCTCACTCACGCTTCTCCGGAGGAGCGCGACAAGCTCGCCGTTAATCTCTCATCGGAGCGCGTGCGGCGTGCGAAATATCTCATCGACGGCGTGCGCAACGGACAGTCGCTAGAAGTATTACTCGGATATTTATTCGAGCGCGGTCTGCACGACTGGACCACGCGCGCAGTTAATCCTGTTATCCTCGATCACCTCAAACCGATTTTCCGGAAGGCCTTCCCGATCAGGAAAACAAAAATTCCGCGCCAGGGGTACCCCGAGCCGGCGGAAGTGATCGAAGATTATGAAGTCGTTAATGGTCTCGATCTTGGCTCAACGACCGCGGCATTTCCGTATGGCGTGTCCGATCTACCTGCATTGGACGCGTCGCAGATCGATGCGATCACGAAGGAAAAAAATAATCTCGAAAACTCGCTCGATGCATTGCGCGATTTGTTGACGGCGGAAAGTGCCTACCAGCTGGCGCTGGGAAATTTCGATCGAGCTGGTGCGGTCATGCAGTCGATCTCGAGCGGAGAACTTCCGGTCGAGATCGAAGTTATCAACTCCTCGCGCGGAACTGATCTCAGTTTCACCAATCGCCTAACGATTCAATTCGATTCCGATCTGACCGTGAATCCGTGGCCGGCGATACCACTGACGCTGCGGGCGCAGACCGAACCGGCGTTCAACCATTGGGTGGGTGAATTGCTCGGCGACCCGGAAACCGTTCGCTGCCTGGTGCGCGCGGTGGATGCCAATGGTGTTCTTCTGCTCGATGCGTCGTCGTCGCCTTTGGAAAACCCGGTAAGCCTGGCCGATCTCGGATTGCAGCCGCTCGATTTCATTTATCTGATTGCAAAGAAGATTGAGGCTACCGGGTATTCGGAATTGGAATCGCGGATCCGCTACTACTTCGCGCAACAACATTCCTTGAGCGATACGACGATTGTGAAAATCGAATTTGCCAATAGTGGCGGCGCCAATCTCGAGCTCCGGTCCTTCGCTGAGATTTTGCCTTTGGCGAATGCGGTACGCGAAATGGCCGGAAAAGCGCGGCCATTGCGAGCAAATGATTTCATCTCAGCCTCGAAGACATCGGGAGTTTCAACTGATAATCCGGGCAATATCGACGTCGCCGATCTGCAAACGCGCGTCGCCGTTCTTCGCTCCGAATTCGATCTACTGATGACGTCTCTTGGTTCCGCGGCGGACGATGCCGAAACGCTGCAAACGAAAGCAGCGGTCGATTTGTTGCGCGATCGGTTGATTGATGTCGCTAATGCCGGACTGGTCCACGCCTTTCCGCTGTCGATGGTCGGATTCGACAATGTCGAACGCGAGTCGCTCGTTGGTCAAGGCCGGTCGTTAGTCAATCGTTACGAAGAGACAAAAACGGCGTACGACGCAAACTTCGCTCTTCTAAGTGCGGCCGATATCAAGCCCTCGCAGCAAGTGGCTCTGTTAGTCGAAATGGCGACAAGTTTTCTCGGCGACGATTTCAAGCTGCTTCCAAAATTTCTACTTTGGAATCTGGCTGATGTTTTGCAGGCGGACGCCAATCGCGGTCAGTTACTCGATTATGTTCGCAATACAAAACAGGTTAACCTGCCAGTGGAGGAATGGATGCATGGCGTTTCTCTGGTGCGGCCGAGTGTGCACACGTTCCAAACCGTGTTGATATTCGCGCAAACGTTCGGCGCAGAATCCGGCCCTTGCCGCCCGCTCCAACTTCCCTACCGGGATCACGATACGTGGCTGGGAATGGATTTTCCGCCGGGGACCACGATCGTTCACGACACAATTGCGATCGTCCAGTGTTTGCCACAAGGCTTCGCGCCGGGCGGACCTCAATCGGGATTTCTGATCGACGAATGGACCGAATCCCTGCCGCGAAAAGACGAAGTTACCGGTATCGCATTCAATTACGATCAGCCTAACAGCGCGCCGCCCGCGGCAATTTTGCTCGTGGTGACGCCGCAAGAAACGGGGAAGTGGCAATGGGAAGATCTCGCTGGCAGTGTGCTCGATACTCTCGACCGCGCTAAATTGCGCGCCGTTGAACCGGACATCATCGAGACACTTGGTGGTTTCGCCACGCTCGTTCCTTCCACCATCGCAGAATTCAGCACTGGCCAGAGCACGATCTCGCTCGATTATTCGCTCAACATCGACGTGATCAGCCAACAAGTCGCGGGCATTTCCACTACAAGGAGCGGATGAAGTCATGGCGACACCCAATCTCCAGAATATTTTTCAAAGCAGCGCCGCCGCAGGATTCAATCTGCTCGCGGAAAGCTATCGCGATCCGGTCATAACCGCGTACAACCGGCTCGAACCGCGCGCCCGCACCGAAGATTTCACTCGCAGTTTGCGCGCGGAGGTGCGCGACCCTCTCTGGATGTTGACCCGCCAATGGCAAATGGGAGAACTGGAAGCGGAAGATGCCGCATCAGCGATTGACGCGCGTCTGCTTACCGCCCAATTGCATCTTGATCGAGTTAGTCTCGGGGACGACACCGGTCGCCAATACGGCGAGGACATTCCCCTCGAAACAATCGTCGAGCGAGAGAACGTTCCGTTTACGCACGTCCTCCGCGTGCAGATTGGTCATTATTTCCTGAAACTTCATACCGCGAGTTTGCGCGATAAATACATCAGCAACTACCGAACGGCATTCCCGTTTGCGCAAGATCAGGAGGAGAGCTTTCGAGGCCAGGTCGATGGTCTGAATCTTTACACCGCCACGAAAAGACGCGACATCGACGGAGAGGCGCTTCTCAATTCCATTCGCAATGGCACTTTTAGCACGCAGGCGAATATTGATACTGGCGACCATCAGACTGTTGCTAAACTGACTGAGTCGTTAGTCCGATGGTTCGAACGGCAATACTCGCAGCCACCAACACAAAGCAAGACTGCATGGGATCCTCAACGGCTCACTTATCGTTTCCGGGTCGCCGCTCCGGATGCCGCGAACGGACAAATGGTTCTCACTGCGGACCGATATCACGAAGGCCGGCTTGATTGGTTTTCGTTCCAAGTCGATCCGAATGCGGCGCCGCTATCCAATAATGCGCCCGCGTCGGTGGCGACGACGCCGGAGGTTCCGCCAATGTCGTTCCTGCCGACTGTCGCAACTTTCAAAGGAATGCCCAACCCGCGCTTCTGGGAAATGGAGGATCGACAGGTTAATTTCGGCAAACTGGACGCAAAGACGACCGATCATCTTCTTCTCGTATTCGCCGAGATGGGTCTTATCTACGGCAACGACTGGTTCGTTATTCCCTATGTGATGCGAGTGAACACGCTTTGTGAAATCACCGGCCTGGTTGTCACCGATGTCTTCGGCGATCGCACTCTCATACGAGCCGCGGATGCACGTGAAGACAGTGCCTGGCAGCGATGGAGCATGTTCAATCTAAGTAACAAGGACGCAATCGGTGAGTACAACCGCCAATTCTTCCTTCCCGGTACGCTTATTTCGACATTGGAAGGTGAACCGATCGAGCAAGTGAATTTTATGCGCGATGAGATGGCGAACATGGTTTGGGGAGTCGAGGAGCGCATCCCCGATGCTACCGCCATTGGAATCAATGGCCACGAAGCTGCCGATAAAACCGGAGTGGAGCCGCCACCGATCGTTGGATCGACCGCGAGCATACGTTACGTCCTAGGGACGACGGTGCCGGAGAATTGGATTCCTTTTCTCCCCGTGCACAAACCGGGCAGCGATCAGGATATTCTATTTCAGCGCGCTGCCATGCCGAAACTTGATGGGACCCCAGACGAAATCGTGAAAGCAAAGGGCATACTAATAAAGGAGGTCACGCCTTACTACGTGAACGAAGAAGAAGTTCCTGCCGCCGGCACTCTTTTGCGGCGAAGTTACCAGCGCACGCGGTGGTACAATGGCAGCACTTTTTTGTGGATTGGACGCTCCCGCGAGACCGGGCGTGGTCAGGGCAGCAGCAATCTTCGATTCGACCAGATCGAGGCATTGAAAAGCTGACCGTCAAATTCTTCGATGGGACTAAACTGCTTTAATGAAAGCGACAATAGAGGCAAGGCGAAGGGATTGGTTTGAAGTTCTACGGACGGGAGCCTGAAGTCAGACGGTGGTGATGACACTCGCGTCGGGCAAATCGTCTGGGGAAAAAGCCGAGGCGCACGAGACCAGAGATCAGGTTTTGTTAATTTTGAAAGGGGAGCTGATTGGCGAGGTGCGATGAACGTCTGAGCTTAAAGAGAGGCGACGTGATCATGATTCCAAGCGGCGTGAAACATCGCTTTACGACCAGGGCGCAGAAGCTGGCCGTGACTTTTAACGTCTATTTGCCGCCAGCTTATCCTGCGGGCTGAAATCGCGTCATCTACGGGAGAGAATAAAGTCACAATTGTGTCGATCTCGTTTCGTGGAGGGTTTTATGCCGGTCTTACTCTCGCGGTTTGCATCGGGCTGTATCTCGTCTGGCTATGGCGGCCTGAGCGCCAGGTAAGGCGTCACACCGAGAACTTCTTCCACGCGATTGAACACAAAGACTGGACCGCCGCGGCCGATTTTATCGGGAGCGATTATCACGATCAGTGGGCCGACGACCGAGCGCGCCTTCTAGAGCGCATGCGGGAAGGCTTCCGATGGGTGCGTGGACCCAGGATCATCGCATCCAACCCAAGTGTGCAGGTCGAAACGCTGCGCGCGATATGGACCAGCAAGATTGTGCTCTATAGCACCGACAATGATGTGATGGAGTTGCTCGACGAACGCGTCAACGCACTACCCGCGCCATTCGAACTGGAGTGGCATCGCCTCTCTGGCAAACCTTGGGATTGGAAGCTCGTGCGCGTGAGCAATTCCGCGTTGAAGATGCCAGCGGACGCGTATTAAGGAACGGCAGGCTGGAAGATCGATGAGCGATCTTTTCAGAATTGGCCGGCGCTAAGCGCTATTTGCCGAGTGCGTGACGCAACTGCGTCTTAGCCGATTCGACCTCGCGCGGAAGTTGTTGACAAAGCAGAATGCCACGCAGCTTCTCCCCTTGATAATAGCGCGCAACAAATTTTTTCTTCGCGTACGTCCCGTGAAGCTCGACATGGGTCGGCAGCACGCTGAAGTCGCCGACGAACTCCATCCGCAAATCGAACATCTCCGTCCAGAAACAGGGAAGCTGCTCGTAACGAATGCGTTTCTTGCCCGTCATGTTTGCGCCGGCGATGAGGCCTTGTTTGCGCGCGTTGTCCCAGTGCGTCTGACGCCGCATCCCACCCATCACTCTGTCCGGATAAAATGCCAGGTCGCCGACCGCATAAATTCCCTTTTCTTCAGTTTCGAGATAGTCCGTGACCGGCGACCCATGGGGTCCGGCTAGAGGCGTGTTGCGGACCAGATCGAGATTTGGTTCTGCGCCGCAGGCGACAACAGCCAAACCGACGGGGAACCGGTTCCCGCTTTTTGTCTGGATATTGCGAAGGACAGTTTTGCCCTCAAAGCCATTGAGACTTTCGCCCATCGACATTGCCACCCCGTGTTTCGCAAAATAGTCCGTAAGCCACCCGCCTGTCTCAGAGTCGAGATAGCGGTTCAACAAATAAGAATCACGATGCATGAGACCAACCTTCAGTTTCATCTTTCGCAAACTCGCTGCCGCCTCACACGCGAGTAGCCCGCCGCCCACGACCATGAGGCTCTTTTCCAGATTCGCCATCTCCTTTAACGCGAGCGCGTCACGAATGGTTCGCAGATAGATCACATTACCGAGACTGACTCCGGCAACGGGCGGTCGTACCGGACGGCTCCCCATCGCTAGGCACGCCTTGTTGAATTCGATGCTCTCGCCGTTAGCAAGCACTGCCAGACGCCGGTCGATGTTGAACTGCGTCACGACCGTCCCGAATCGCGTCTCGATCTTGTGCGCGTGGTACCAGCGTTCATCGGGTTCCTGCAATTTTTTGAGCTGAGGGTTCTTTTCGCGCAGAAAACTCTTCGAGAGAATCCAGCGCTTGTAAGGAGGGAACACTTCCGCGCCGACCAGCGTAACGCTGCCGCGCTTGTCGTGGCGGCGAATTCCTTCGCAGGTGCTTGCTCCGCCAATGCCGCTACCGATGATGAGATAATCGCGTTGAATCATTTGCGAGAAATCGCACGATAATTTCGACGCTGGTGCGCCGACAAGTTAAATCGTTAAAAAGGTTACATCGTTACAAGCTCGCTCACTGAGACTGCACCAAGTAACATTTGTAACCCTGTAACTTTTGTAACCTCGCCTTTACAGCACCGCCCGGCAGATTATTACCGACGCGATGACGCCCGTCAGATCGGCCAGCAAACCCGCCGGGATCGCGTGTCGCGTTTGTTTTATTCCCACGGCCCCAAAATAAACCGCCGCAACGTAAAACGTGGTCTCGGTACTCCCATAAATCGTCGCCGCGGTCAGACTAACGATGTTGTCCGGTCCCAGACGATGGACAATGTCCGTCAGCAAAGCGAGCGTCGCGCTCCCGCTCAACGGTCGCATCAGGGCAAGTGGGAGGAGGTCAGTTGGAAATTGCAGTGGCGTCAGGATTGGTGAAAGCAGGCGACTCAACAAATCGATGCCGCCGGCGCCTTTAAACATCCCGATTGCAACCAGCATGGTTACCAAGAACGGAATGATCTTCAGAATCACGCCGAAGCCTTCTTTCGCACCCTCGACAAACTCGTCATAGACTTTTACGCCGCGCGCCGCTGCATAGAGCGGGAAGAAGCTAAGCAGAAACGGGATCGCCAGGATCGACAGTGCATTCACGCTGCGGACAAAAACATTCTGCGTCGTCGCTTCTGGCGCCATTGCAATACCAAACAAATTTGGCGCCACCATCCGGACAAAAAGAGCGAGGAAGAAAAGAACAAGTCCAGCCAGAGCGATCCAACCCAAGATCGACAATCGCCTCGGCGGTTCTTGCGAGACACTGTAGCCTGGATCGCTAATCCCGGCCTTTTCTTTAATTTCCGCTTTCTCAAAATCCCGCTCGAGTTTCGTCGTTTGATCGCACGGCGAAATCCGAAAGATCGGCAATTTTTCCAAAAGTTTGACTGAGATGATCGCGACGCTTGCCGCGCATAACGTTGCGAGCAGCGCCGTTCCAACAATCGCTGTCGGTCTTGTCGATCCGGACGCGACAAGGATTGCGATCGCGGTCGCAGGAATCAATTGCACAGAGCTGGTGTTGATTGCCAGGAACGTACACATCGCGTTTGTCGCGACGCCCGGCCGCGAATTCAGCGACTCCAGATCGCGCATTGCGCGCAAGCCAAGCGGCGTAGCCGCGTTGCCTAAGCCGAGCATGTTGGCCGACATGTTCATTACCATGCAACCCATCGCTGGATGTTCAGGCGGAACGTCGGGAAAAAGGCGGCGCATGATGGGTCGCAAACCGTGCGCGATCTTCTGCACCAGTCCCGCGCGCTCGGCCAAACGCATCACGCCGAGCCACAACGCCATGATCCCGATCAGCGCCAACGCAATCGTGACGGCGGTTTTCGCGCCATCGAGTGCGCCTCCAGTCACATCTTTAAACCGGAATTTAGCACGCGTACTGTTGTAGCCGGGGCCGCTTGCTGCGGCTAGCCGATATTATTGTTGCGTTGTCGATCTTCCTTTCGGCAGACTGGCTGCGCGATGAACGAATCCGTCACTCAAATCAAAGATACGACAGGAAATCCCGCTCCGCTTGGGCTGCTTGGCTTCGGCATGACTACCGTATTGCTGAATCTGCACAACGCTGGCTTCTATGAACTCAATAGCATGATCCTGGCGATGGGAATTTGCTACGGCGGGGCTGCGCAAATTGTCGCCGGTATCATGGAATGGAGGAAAGGGAACACGTTCGCTACTACCGCGTTCCTTTCCTACGGGCTGTTCTGGCTCTCGTTGGTCGCGCTGGTTCTTCTGGCAAAATTAGGATGGGGCGCGCCCTCGAATGACACGGCGATGGCTGCATACCTTGCCATGTGGGGATTGTTCACCGCCGTCATGTTTATCGGCACGTTGCAGCTCAACCGCGCGTTACAAGTCGTGTTTGCCACGCTTACGATTCTTTTCTTCATGCTTGCCATCGGCGATTACACGGGCGCGAGTGTCGGCTTCAAACATTTCACCGGCTACGAGGGAATCCTCTGCGGCTTCTCCGCGATCTACGCCGGGCTCGCACAAGTGCTCAATGAATTATTCGGCGGAACCGTGCTCCCGCTCGGGCCCGTAAAGAAATAAATCGGGTAGGTTCTTCACCACTACGAAGACGAAGAACACGAAGATGGAATTTGATGAGTCGTCCCGAAACGTGATCGGATGCGCGATCGAAGTTCATCGCAATCTCGGACCGGGCTTGCTCGAATCGACCGCCGGCGGTGCCTAGCTTGTGAGCTCTCGCACGCGCGCATCCCGTTTCAGATGGAGTTGCGTCACAAAGCTGCAAAACGGCATCATACGTTTCGTTCTGTAACCTTCGTGCTCTTCGTGTCCTCCGTGGTAGTTAGCCCCGTTTCTTCAACAGCGTTGCCGCAAGCTTCATCGCAGATTCGCTTTTGCCACCGAGCATCCGCGCGATTTCTTCCTGACGTCCTTTCCCACTGACCTCGCGCAATTGGGAATAGGTCCTGCCGCCGGCGATTTCCTTTGTCACAACGAAGTGTGAAAAAGCAGTCGCGGCAACCTGCGGCAGATGCGTGATGCAAATTACCTGATGATCGCGGCCCAGTGTCTGCATTTTTGCGCCGACCGCATGCGCAATTTCGCCGCCTACGTTTGTGTCGATCTCGTCGAACACGAGCAGGGGAATCGCGTCATGCGCCGCCAGCCCAGATTTGATCGCCAGCATCAGGCGCGAAATTTCGCCGCTCGATGCGATGGCGCGAAGCGGCTTTAACGGTTCGCCTGGATTCGGCGAAAAAAGTAATTCCACCGAATCGAATCCATTCGGACGCGGTTCGTCGAGTGCATCGACCTTTGCTTCAAAGTCCGATTGGCGGAACCCAAGATCGCGCAAGTTGCGCCGGATGGTCTCGGAAAGTTCCGGTGCAGCCTTCACTCGCAATTTGCGGAGCGCTTCGCCAGCGCGGTTTATTTGTGTGCGGACATCCTCGATTTCTTTTGCAAGCCGCTCCAGTTCGGCATCCCGCCCTTCAATTTTCTGCATCCGCTCGGCTGCGTGCTTGCCGAACGCGATCACGTCCGCGATCGAGCCGCCATATTTACGCTTTAAAGTTTCAAAGAGCGACACGCGTTGCTCGAGCGCGGCGAGCTGCTGGGGATCGAGATCGAGCTTTTCCGCATAACTGGAAAGCCCCCGCGCGATTTCGCAAAGCTCGACCACGCTGGCAGCATGCGCCGATGAAAATTGCGCGAGGGAATTGTCGATCTTTTCCAATTCCCGCAATAGGCGCTGGGTTTCCGCGAGCTGAGAGAGAACGGAATCGTCTGCTTCGGAAAGTTTGTTCGCGACCGCGTTGGCCAGCTCAATCAGCCGTTTGCTGTTGCTGGCCAGTTTGTAGCGCTTCTCAATTTCTTCTTCTTCTCCAGCGACCAGATTTGCCGACTTAATTTCGTTCGTCTGGTGGCGAAGGAGATCGAGTTCCCGTTCGCGCGCCGTTTCTGCGGTATTGAGAGCTTCGTGTTCCCCGAGCAACGTCTGCAATTGCCGGTAGTACTGCCGGTATTCGTCGAGTTGCTCCCGAGCACATGCGAACGAATCGAGCAATCCCAATTGTGTTTCGGGCGAAAGCAAAGATTGGTGATCGTGCGGCCCGTGAAGATCGACAAGGTCGTCTCCAAGATTTTTCAAAATCGACAAGGTAGTTGGCGAACCGTTGATGAACTGGCGCGTGCCGGCGCTGGCCGAGAAACTTCGTTTGATGACGAGATCGTTCTCGCACTGTTCGACTCCGGCTTCGACAAGTTGTGGGTTTAGTTTTTGCAGATCCTCACCACTGAAAATTGCTTCGACAGTGCACAGATCGGCCCCAGTGCGAATGAGCGATTTGTCGGCGCGCTCGCCGAGCAACAGTTGCAGCCCACCGATGATGATCGATTTGCCCGCGCCGGTTTCTCCGGTGATAGCAACGAACCCCGGCCCGAGTTGCCACTCGAGTTCTTCCACGAGCGCGAGATTCTTGATTCGCAGCAAAGTGAGAACGGCAGGCATTGGGGAGGTTGAGAGTTATTAGTTGAGAGCTGAGAGTCACAGCTTGCCAACTCAACTCTCAACTCTCAACTCTCAACTCAGGTTGACCTTCCTTGGCACCGGAACGTCGCAGGGTGTGCCGATGATTGGCTGCGATTGCAATGTTTGCCGGTCGCCCGATCCGCGCGACCAAAGGCTGCGCTCCTCGATCTATATCGAAACACCGGAATGTTCGTGGGTCGTGGATACTGGCACAGATTTCAGGACACAGGCGCTGCGCGAGGACATTCGGCGTGTTGATGCGGTCGTCTTCACGCATTCGCACACCGATCACATCATGGGCTTTGACGATTTGCGGCGATTTTCTCACGCACGCGGCTCCATGCCGGTTTATGCATCGCCCGAAACGATGCGAGATCTGGAGCGCGTGTTTCGGTTCGCGTTCAACACCAGCAATCCGGTTCCATATTATCTCAAGCCCGAGCCGCACATTATTGATGGGCCGTTCAAACTAGGCGAGACGTTGATCACTCCATTGCCGGTGCCGCATGGCGACTCGATCGTGAACGGCTATCTTTTCTCGCGCGCAGATCAAAGACTTGTCGCCTACCTAAGCGATTGCAGCGCCGTACCGGACGAAATCGTGGAGCAAATTTCACAAGTGAAAGCGCTAATCATTGATGCGCTTCGCGACAAACCACATCCGACGCATTTGAGTGTTAGGCAAGCCTTGGAAGTCGCTTCGCGCGTGCGAGCAGAGGCGACTTATTTCACGCACATTGCCCACGAGCTTCCGCAATCGGCGGAATCGCGGTTGCCCGCTGGCGCGCATATCGCTTACGACGGCCTGAAGATCAGTTTCTAGATGAAATATTTTGGTCTTCTCTTGCTCGCCCGCCTCGCCGTAGCTTTATGCGCAGGCTGGGTGCTCTCGATCAATGCTCCCGCCGCCGAGCAACCACTGGCGCAATCGACCATTGTTCTTTACAACAAAGCCGTCGCCGATTCGGTTGAACTTGCGAAATTTTACGCCGAAAAGCGCGGCATCGCGCCAGATCATGTTATGGGACTCACCTGTTCGACCGAAGAAGAAATCAGCCGCGAAGAGTACGATACGACCATTGCTGATCCGCTTCGTGAAATCTTCAAACAACGTCACTGGTGGACGTTGAATGAATCGGGAAAGCAATCGCCCGTTGTCACAGCGAGCGCCATTCATTTTGTGGCGACGATCAAAGGGATTCCGCTTAAAATTCGCTCGATTCCGGCCTATCCCGGAGATCAGCCGCGACCGGTCCCGATAGGAAGCCGCAACGAAGCCTCAGTTGATTCTGAGCTGGCTGTGCTCGCTCTTCATTCGCGTCAAATTTCCGGCGCGACTCAGAATCCATATTTCCGAAGCTTCCGTGCGATCAGCGATTTCAACGATCCGACATTGTTGCTCGTTTGCCGACTCGACGCGCCAGCGGCCGCAACAGTGCGGGCCCTGATCGCCGATGCAATAGCAACGGAGAAGACCGGACTTTGGGGGCGCGCGTACGTCGATGCTGCAAACAAGAATGTCGCTGGTTTGGCCGCCGGCGACGAATGGCTCGCTGAGATTGTCGGACAGCTTCACAAAGTCGGGATTCCGGTCGTGTACGAGGATACGCCCGCACTTTTTCCTGATGTTTATCCGACGACCGATTGCGCTCTCTATTACGGTTGGTATGCGGGCACTGTGGCAGGTCCGTTCGCGCGCCCGGATTTTCGTTTTGTGGCGGGAGCGATCGCGGTTCACATCCATTCATTTAGCGCGAGCACACTACGCGATGAGAATGCGAACTGGGTCGGTCCGCTTGTTTCCAAAGGCGCGGCCGCGAGTCTGGGCAACGTTTACGAACCGTACCTGCAACTCACTTCGCACCTCGATATCTTCAACAATCGGTTGCTGCATGGCTTCACCTTTGCCGAGAGTGCTTACATGTCCATCCCGGCGCTCTCCTGGATGTCGGTGATGGTTGGCGATCCGCTTTATCGGCCTTACGCAGCGTGGCTCCAAATCGATGCACAGAATGATTCCGCAAAAGCCTTGAGCGACTGGAAAACGTATCACGAGTTCACAGTGAAAAACACTGCGCGTACGGCTTCCGAATTTCGTGCGTTGGCTGCGAAAGCGGCGGTCAGCGCTTGGAATT
>WNGH01004871.1_pt1 | contig 12785 bp, 12 predicted proteins | sample 5400631 | NCBI WGS metagenome assembly WNGH01 (sample SAMN13153373, study PRJNA577476) | soil metagenome | isolation source: 115 cm soil or saprolite under Garry oak tree replicate 1 | place: USA:California | collected 2016-06-15
TGGCTGCGTGACCGCGCCGCTCTTCAGCAGCTCCTGGTACCGGGTGGCGGGCCTCCAGCCGCGTCTCAGGAGTCACGCGTACATCCATCGCCACCAGTATCGGGGCCAGACGTGGTATGTCCTCGAGGACCGCGCTGGGCAGCGCTATCATCGATTCAGTCCCCAGGCCTACCTGCTGATCGGGCTGATGGACGGGCGGCGCTCCGTCGAGGAGCTCTGGGAAACAGCCTGCGAGCGCCTCGGCGACGACGGTCCCACCCAGGACGACGTCATCCAGCTCCTGAGCCAGCTCCACGGGAGCGACGTGCTCCAGTGCGATGTGCCTCCCGACGCGGTGGAGTTGCTCGAGCGGTACGAGCGCCAGCAGCGGCGGAGATGGCTGACGCGACTCTCGAGCTTTTTCTCCTGGCGGATGCGGCTGTTCGATCCCGAGCGGTTCCTCCAGGCGACGCTCCCGTACGTCAAGCCCACGATCGGCTGGACCGGCGCCATCGTCTGGCTCGTGGTCGTTCTCCCCGCGCTCTTCCTGGCCGGCGTGCACTGGACGGATCTCACGCGTGACTTCCTCGACAGGCTCTTCTCCGCCCAGACCCTGGTCTCGTTCTGGCTCCTCTTCCCGTTGGTCAAGGCGCTGCACGAGCTCGGCCACGCCTACACGACGAAGGCGTTCGGCGGCGAAGTCCACGACATGGGGCTCATGCTCCTGGTGGTGACGCCGGTCCCCTACGTGGACGCCTCGTCCGCCTCCGCCTTCCGCAGCAAGTGGCGGCGCATCGCGGTCGGCGCGGCGGGCATGGTGGTCGAGCTGTTCCTGGCGGCGCTCGCGCTCTACATCTGGCTGAGCGTCGAGCCCGGGCTCCTGAGCGCCGTCGCCTATAACACGATCCTGATCGCCGGGGTCACGACGGTCCTCTTCAACGGCAACCCACTGCTGCGCTACGACGGCTACTACATCCTGGCCGACCTCCTGGAGATCCCCAACCTCCGCCAGCGCGCGAACCAGTACCTCGGGTATCTCTGCGAGCGCTATCTCTTCGGCCGCCCCGAGGCCGAGCCGCCGGTGGCGACCCCGGGCGAGCGCGCCTGGTTCGTCACCTACGCGATCTCCTCGTTCGCCTACCGATGCCTGGTCGTGATCGGCATCATCGCCTTCCTTGCGGACCGTTACTTCTGGCTCGCGATGTTCTTCGCCTGCGCCACCGCTATTGGCTGGATCTGTGTTCCGCTGGGCAAGGGCGTGCGCTTCCTCCTGTCGAGCCCGCGGCTCCGCAAGCAGCGCACCCGAGCCTTCGCCGTCACGGCCGCCGCGCTGGCGGCCGTCGTCATCGTGCTCGGGCTCGTGCCGGCCCCGTACCGGAGCGTCGTGGAGGGCGTGGTCTGGGTCCCCGAAGAGTCGCTCGTGCGGGCGGGGACCGAGGGCTTCGTCGACCGGGTCGTGGCCGCGCCGGGTACGCGGGTGCGACGCGGCGACGTCCTGATCCTCCTCGCCGATCCCGAGCTGACCACACGCGTCGAGGTGCTCACCGCGCGTGTCCGGGAGCTCCAGGCCAAGTACGACGAGCAGCGGCCGGCGGACCGGGTGAAGCTGGCGATCGTGCAGGAGGAGCTGCGCTTCGTGCAGGAGGATCTCGCGCGCGCGACGGAGCGCGCCGCCGAGCTGACGGTCCGGAGCGGCACGGACGGCACGTTCGTCGTCCCGGTTCCCGAGGACCTGCCGGGTCGCTTCGTGAAGAAGGGAGAGCAGCTGGCGTACGTCGTCGAGCTGGCCACCCTCACCATTCGAACCGTCGTGCCGCAGGGGACGATCGACCTCGTGCGATCCCACACCCTGGGGTCCGAGGTGCGCCTCGCCGAGCGGCTGACCGAGACGATTCCAGGGACGATTCGCCGCGTGGTGCCCGGCGCGAGCGAGAAGCTGCCGGCCACGGCGCTCGGGAGCGAGGGCGGCGGTCAGATCCTCGTCGACCCGCGGGACCCGAAGGGCGTGACAGCGACCCAGAAGGTTTTCCAGGTGGACGTCGAGCTGCCCGCCCGGTCACCGTTGCTCAACGTCGGGGGCCGGGCCTACGTCCGCTTCGACCACGGCTGGATGCCGCTCGCCATCCAGTGGTATCGGACGCTCCGGCAGCTCTTCCTGTCGCGCTTCAATGTCTAGCCTGGCGCTCGGGGCCGAGGTCCCGCTCGGCGCTTATTCCGAGCGTCTCGACCGTCCGCTGGGCACGCTCGATCGGCTCGCGGCGCGGGCCCTGGCCCCGGTCCTCAGGCGTCGGCGGGCCCGAGGCGGGCGCTGGACCGATTTCGCGGCGCGCGTCGACCGGCACGGCGGCGCGCTCGCGGGTCTCACGGACGCCGCCGTGCTGGAGGCGGCCGGGGCGCTCGGTGCTGCGCTCGGCGTCCGTGGCCTCCGTGACAACCTGGTCGCGCGGGCGTTCGCGCTCGTGCGCGAGGTCGCCGGGCGGACGCTGGGGGAGCGGCACTTCGACGTCCAGCTCGTCGGCGGGCGGGTCCTGCTCGAGGGCATGGTCGCCGAGATGCAGACCGGCGAGGGCAAGACCCTGACCGCCACGCTCGCCGCCTGCACCGCGGCACTCGCCGGGATCCCGGTTCACATCGTGACCGTCAACGACTATCTCGCGCGCCGCGACGCCGAGTGGATGGGTCCGATCTATCGCGCCCTCGGCCTCACGGTCGGCGTCGTGGTCCACGGGCTCGAGCACGCGGCCCGGCGCGCCGCCTACGGCTCGGACGTCACCTACGTCACGAACAAGGAGGTGGCATTCGACTATCTGCGAGATCGGCTGGCCATCGGGCCCCGCATGAGCCGCACGCTGCTCCAGCTCGAGCGGCTGGCAGGCGATCACACCCGGGCGGAGAAGCTCGTGCTCCGCGGGCTCCACTACGCGATCGTCGACGAGGCCGACAGCGTGCTCGTCGACGAGGCGCGCACGCCGTTGATCATCTCCGGGGGCGGCGGCTCCCCATCGGACAACGAGCGTCGCGTGTATTCGACGGCCCTGGCCCTGGCGCAGCGGCTGCGAGCGGGCCACCACTTCCTGATCGACGAGCGGGACCGCGCGGTGCGGCTGATCGAGCCGGGCGTCCTCCAGCTGGAGGAGCTCGCGCGGCCTCTCGGCGGCGTGTGGACCGGCCGCCGCCGCCGGGAGGAGCTGGTGACCAAGGCGCTCACCGCGCTCCACCTCTTCCACCGCGACAAGTACTACATCGTCCGCGACGACAAGGTGCACATCATCGACGAGTTCACCGGGCGGCTCATGTCGGACCGCAAGTGGGAGCACGGCCTCCACCAGCTCATCGAGGTGAAGGAGAACTGCCCGGTCACCGCCCCACACGACGCGCTGGCGCGCATCAGCTACCAGCGCTTCTTCCGCCGCTACCTGCGCCTGGCGGGCATGACCGGCACCGCGCGCGAGACGGCGGCCGAGCTGTGGTCGGTCTACGAGCTCCCCGTCGTCACCGTTCCGACCAATCGCCCGCTCCGCCGCTCTCGCTACCCCGACCGGGTGTACCCGACGGCCGACGCCAAGTGGCGGGCGGTGGTGGACGAGATCGACGCGCTGCACCGCGAGGGGAGACCGGTTCTCGTCGGCACGCGCTCGGTCGCCGCCTCCGAGCACCTCAGCGGGCTGCTCGGCGCGGACGAGCTCCCGCATCGCGTCCTGAACGCCCGCCAGGACGCGGAGGAGGCGGACATCGTGGCGCGCGCGGGCGAGCTCGGCCGGATCACGGTGGCGACCAACATGGCGGGCCGTGGCACCGATATCCGGCTGGCGCGGGGCGTCGTCGAGCTGGGTGGACTCCACGTGCTCGCGACCGAGCGCCACGAGGCGGGGCGCATCGACCGCCAGCTCTTCGGCCGCTGCGGACGGCAGGGCGATCCGGGCTCGTACGAGGCGTTCGTCTCCCTCGAGGACGAGATCGTGACGGTCGACGCCGGCCGGATCGAGCGCTGGCTGGCGAGCCTCGCGAGCCGGACCTCGGGCCGGACGGGGGACTGGCTCGCCGCGCTCGTGGTGCGCCGGGCGCAGCGGGCGGCCGAGCGCGTCCATTCCCGCATGCGGCGCGACTTGCTCAAACACGACGAGCAGCTCGAGACCACGCTCGCCTTTGCAGGACGGGCCGAGTGAGGCACAATCGTGGCGTGACCCTCCATCGCTCGGTGTGCCTCGCGCTGCTCGGTGTCGCCCTCGCCGCGTCGCCCGCTCGGGGCGAGGGGCTCGAATGCCTCGTCCACCCCTACGTCGTGGTGGCCGTCAGCTTCGCGGCCGACGGGGTGCTCGAAAAGGTCGCCGTCGATCGGGGCGACCTCGTCAAGGAAGGGCAGGTGCTCGCGACGCTCGACTCGTCGGTCGAGAAGTCGGCCGTCGCGCTCGCGGCGGCGCGCGCCCGCATCGAGTCGGCCATGAAGTCGAACCAGGTGCGGCTCGACTTCGGCATCCGGCGATTCGTACGGACGGACGAGATGTACAGGAAGGATCTCGTGCCGCTCAAGGAGTTCGACGAGGCGGAGACCGCGAAGATCCTGGCCGAGATCGGCCTCCTCGAGGCGAAGGAAAACCGCGAGATCGCCGAGCTCGAGCTCGAGCGCGCGCGCGCGGCGCTCGCCCAGCGGACGCTGCGGAGCCCGATCGCCGGAGTCGTCATGGAGCGCGTGCTGTACACCGGCGAGTTCGTCAAGGGCACCCCGGTCATCAAGCTCGCGCAGATCCACCCGCTCCGTGTCGAGGTGATCGCGCCGGTCGCGCTCCTCGGCAAGGTCACCGTGGGAACGCGGACGGAGGTGCAGCCCGAGACGCCCGTCGGCGGGAGCTACGCCGCGACCGTGACCGTCGTCGATCGGGTCGTGGACGCGGCCAGCGGGACGTTCGGGATCCGGCTCGAGCTGCCGAACCCCGGCTTCCGCCTGCCGGCCGGGGTCAAGTGCAAGGTGCGCCTCCCGAGCCGCTAGGGCCGGATGCGCTTGTAGAAGAGCAGCTCGCGATATCCCTGGGGCAGGTTGTCGATGTGGCCCGAGGGAGCGAAGCCCAGCGCCGTGTGCATCTTGATCGAGACCGCGTTCGTCTCCTCGGTCGACGAATAGAGGCGCGGGCTCGTCGACAGCTCCTCCACCCTCCGGTAGAGCGCGCGGGCCACGCCCCGCAGCCGGCGGTCCTCGCGCACGACGACCAGCGACACGAAGGTGCACTGGAACCAGTCCGTCCTGAACGCGAGGAACCCCGCGACCTGCCCCGCGTCGTCGGCCACCAACAGGTGGTGGCGCTCGGCGTGCGCGCGCACGAACACGGTCGCCCGCTCGACGCCGATGACCTGGGCCGCGAGGGCGGTTATCGTCTGGAAGTCCGGCGGCTGCGCCGGGCGGATCTCGATGGCGGGGCCCTCCTGCTACCGCCGAGGAACGCGGCGAGCGCGCGCCGGACGACGGGGTTCTCGCCGAGCAGAACCGTGTAGTGGTTGGTCTTCGGCACCACGACGAGGCGGACCTGCGGGATGGCGTGCGCCATCGCCTCCGCCTCCTCCTGGGTCATGAGGCAGTCGTCCTCGCGCAGGAGGCCGTCGGGGGCGCGGAAGAGGAGCGTCGGCGCCTTGATTTTATGGTGCCAGACCCAGATCCGCGCCCGCGCGAGGTTCCCGACCTCCTCCTCGATCGCGTGTTTGGCGACCTTCGAGCGGACACCGCCGCCGGGGCCCGGCTCGACGTCGTAGGTGTAGTGACGCTCGAGGTACGCGCTCCAGCGGCCGGCGAACATCGGCAGCGCCTGGAGCATCGCGAGGAATCCCTCGAGCGAGGGGAACTCGACGCCGAGGCGCGCGATGGCCGGCTGGAGCGAGTCGAGGATCTCGGCGCGCACGTCCAGGCCGCCGTCGAAGAGCACGAGCTTCGCGACACGCGCGGGGTGGAGCGTGGCGAACCGCACGGCGATGTGGGCGCCGAGCGAGTGCCCCATGACGATCGCGCGCTCGATCCGATAGTGGTCGAGGAGGCCGCCGAGATCGCCGGCGTGGGCGGCCAGATGATAGCCCGTCGCGGGCTTGTCGCTGTCGCCCCGACCGCGCAGGTCGTAGGCGACGAGTCGATGGCGATCGGCCAGCGCGTCCGCGATCGACTCCCAGGCGGTGTGGTTCGAGGTGAGCCCGTGGATCGCGACGAGCGGCGTCCCGGGGCCGCGCCGGTCGCGGACGGCGAGCGAGATGCCGTTGGCCTTGACGCGCTCCAGCATCAGTACGTGCCGGGCCGGATCTTCTTGTAGAGCTCCTTCAGGCGGTCGGCGGAGAAGTCGCGCGCCTGGCAGAGCGAGATGATCTGGCGCTCGTCGGCCTCGAGCTTGCCGACCGCGTCGGGAATCCGGTCGGCGATCTCGAGCGGGATGGTGACGGCGCCGTGCTGGTCGCAGTGGACCAGATCGCCCGGCTTCACCCAGAGCCCCCCGACCTTCACCGGCAGCCCGAAGTCCACCATGTGGACGTAGGCGTGGGAGACCGACACGTGGGCGGCCGCGAACTGGAAGCCGAGCGCCTTCACCTCGTCGAGGTCGCGAACCGAGCCGTCCGTCAGCGCACCGGCGCACCCGAGCGCCTTGTGGATGTTGGCCTGGACCTCGCCCCACTGGGCGCCCTGGCCGCGGGGCTCGTCGAGGTCGTGGACGACGATCACGCGCGGCGCCGGGATGGAGAGCACGTAGTCCCACCATCCGAACGTCGACGCCCGATGGCCCTCCTGCGGCTGCGGCTCGGCCCGGATGACGGCGGTGACGGCGTAGCCCACGAGCGGGCCCATCTCGGGGAAGAGCGTCTTGATCTCGGACGACATGTTCCCTTGGTTCCGCGGGCGAACCTTGAACGTCTCGATCGCGTTGGCGACGGTCGGACTCGTGATCTTCCGGAGCGCGTCGATCACCGGTGCCTCCTCGAGCTGTCTCTGTTAGATCGTGTCCTTGCGGCGTTGGAGGAGAAGGGCGCGGAGCGCCTCGATCGTCTCCCGGACCTCGTCGAGATTCGGGTTCACGTCCAGCGCGCGCTCGAAATACGTGAGCGCGCGCGCGGGCTGGTCGAGCTTGAGATAGATCATCCCGTAGCCGCTGAGCGCGCCGAAGTGAAAGGCGTTGCGCTTCATGACCTCGTCGCAGTCGGCGAGCGACTTCGGATACTCGCCGAGCAGGTAATAGACGGTCGCGCGCTTGTTCCAGCCCTCGGCGAACTCCGGCCGGCGCCGGATGACCTCGCCGAACGTCCGCACGGCGGTCTCGCTCTCGCCGCGGCGCATCTCCGTGAGGCCCCGCTCGAAGAGGCGGTCGATCTCCGCGTCGCCCGAGCGGCTCCAGACCTCCCACAGCGCGCGCTCGGCGAACGCGCGGACGATCGGATCCGGGTCGCGGAGCGCGCCGGCGAGCACCGGCACGTCGGACATCGTGCCGCGCTCGGCGAGTCCCAGCGCGCCGAGCTTCCGGAGATCCGGGTCCGCGGCGTCGGTGAGGGCCCGCAGCGCCTCCTCGCGCGTCGGGCCGGCGCCGGATGCCTGCGCGGCCGCGAGGAGCACGGTGGCGAGCAGGACCAGCGCGGTGCGGACGAGTGTCGACACGGGGCCCATCATGCCTGACCGGTGAGGGCGAGGAAAGCCGCTTCGTCGAGAACCGCGACGCCGAGCCGGCGAGCGTCGTCCACCTTGCTCCCCGGCGCCTCGCCGGCGACCACGTAGTCCGTCTTCTTCGACACCGAGCCGACCACGCGCCCGCCCATTCTCGAGACAAGGTCCCGCGCGCCGTCGCGCGTGAGCGAGGCGAGGGTCCCGGTCAGCACGAACGTCTTGCCGGCGAGCGGCTTCGGGCCCTCGACGGCGCCCGCCTCGGTCATGACGACACCCGCGGCGGCCAGCCGCTCGAGCATCGCGCGGTTGTCGGGGTCCCCGAAGAACCGGACGACGGAGCGCGCGATCTCCGGACCGATGCCGTGCACCTCGGCGAGCTCCTCCTCGGTGGCGGCGGCGAGGCGGGGGAGCGCGCCGAAGCGGAGCGCCAGGAGCTGCGCGGCCCGCTCGCCGATGAGCCGGATCCCCAGCGCGTTGAGCAGCCGGGCGAGGCCCCGGCTCTTCGAACCCGCGACGGCGTCGGCGAGGTTCTGCGCCGACTTCTCGGCGAACCGGTCGAGCGAGGCGAGCGTCTCGACGGTGAGCGCGTAGAGATCGGCCCCGTCGCGGACGAGGCCGCGATCCACCAGCTGCTCGATCGCGGCGTCGCCGAGGTGCTCGATGTCCATCGCGCGGCGCGAGCCGAAGTGGCGGATCCGCTCCTTCCGCTGCGCGGGGCAGGCCGCGTTCCCGCACCGCCAGTGCGCCTCCCCCTCCGGCCGCTCGGCGCGCGCGCCGCACGCCGGGCAGCGGTCGGGGAAGGCGAACGGCACGGCGTCCGGCGGCCGCTTGCCGCCGATCACCTGGACCACGTAGGGGATCACGTCGCCGGCGCGCTCGATCAGGACCGTGTCGCCGACGCGCACGTCCTTGCGCCGCACCTCGTCCTCGTTGTGTAGGCTGACGTTGCTGATGACGACGCCGGCCAGCGGCACCGGTACCAGCTTCGCCACGGGGGTCAGCGCGCCCGTCTTGCCGACGTTGACCTCGATCGCCTGCACGACCGTCGTCGCCTGACGCGCGGCGAATTTGAACGCGATGGCCCAGCGGGGGTGGTGGCTCGTCGCGCCGAGCCGCCGCTGCTGCTCGAGCGAGTCCACCTTCACGACGACGCCGTCGGCGTCGTAGCCGAGCGCGTCACGCTCGCCCTCGAGCGCGTCGCAGTAGGCGACGACGTCGTCGATCGAGGCGCTTACGGCCGACTTCGGGTTCGTGCGGAAGCCGGCGCCGCGCAGGGCCTCGAGCGTCTCGGCGTGGGTCGCGAAGGGCGCGCCGGGCGCCCACGAGAGGTGATAGAGGAAGGCGTCCAGCGGGCGCTGCGCGGTGACGGCCGGATCTTTTTGGCGAATGGCGCCGGCGGCGGCGTTGCGAGGGTTGGCGAAGGTCGACTCGCCCGCCTCCTCGAGCGTCCGGTTGAGCCGGTCGAACTCGGCGCGAGGCATGTACACCTCGCCCCGCACCTCGAGGTCCGCCAGCGCCGCCAGCGGCCCGCGCAGCACCATCGGCAGGCTCTTGATCGTGCGGAGGTTCTGGGTCACGTCCTCGCCGACGCGCCCGTCGCCGCGCGTGGCGCCCCGCACGAAGCGTCCGCGCTCGTAGAGCAGCGCGACGCCGAGACCGTCGATCTTCGGCTCGCACACGAACGCGACCTCCCCTCCCGGCCCTCCGCGACGCACGCGCGCCTCGAACTCGCGCAGCTCGTCCGGCGAGGTCGCGTTGTCGAGCGAGAGCATCACGCCGCGGTGCTCCACCGACCGGAAGGCATCCACCGGCCGGCCGGCGACGCGCTGGGTCGGACTGTCGTCGGTTACGAGGTCGGCGAATTCCGCCTCGAGCCCGCGGAGCTCGCGCATGAGCGCGTCGTACTCGGTGTCGGAGACCTCGGGCCGCGCCTCGACGTAGTAGAGGTAGTCGTGGCGGTGGATCTGCTCGCGCAACTCGGCGATGCGCTGCGCGGCGTCGGCGCGCATCATCGGCGTCCAGAGTAGCACGCGCCTCGATTGCGCGCCCTCGGGGGCCGACGCTATACTCGACGCGACGATGCGCAAGGCGGCGGGAGCCCCCACGACGGCGTCGGTACAGGACTATCTCGCGGCGATCTACGACCTCGCGGGCAGCGGCGCGCCCGTGATCGGCGCGCGACTGGCCAAGCACATGAGCATCTCGGCGCCCGCGGTGACCGAGGCGATCCAGCGGCTGACGCGCGACGGGTACGTCCGCGTCGGGCCGGGCAAGGCGCTGAGCCTCACGCCCCGGGGCAAGGAGATCGCCGAGGTGATGGCGCGCCGGCATCGCCTGCTCGAGCGGTGGCTCACCGATACCCTCGGACTCAACTGGACCGACGCGCACGAAGAGGCGCACCGCCTCGAGCACGCGATCTCGCCGCGCGTGGAGGACCGGCTCGCCGAGCTGCTCGGCATGCCGTCCACGTGCCCGCACGGCAACCCGATCCCGGGCATGCCGCGCGGGCCGCGCGTCGAGCTGTTTCCGCTCGCGCAGGCCCGCGAGGGCTCGACCGTCGTCGTCGAGCGCATCACCGAGGAGGCGGAGGCGGACAAGAAGCTCCTGGAGCACCTCTGGCGCAACGACGTCCGCCCCGGCCGGAAGCTCACCATCGTCGAGGTCGCGCCGTGGGCGGGAACGATCACCGCCGCGCACGAGGACCGGACGATCGCCCTCGGCCTGCCGGCCGCCGCGAAGATCTGGGTCTACCGGCCGGCGGAGACGAGCTGAAGCGCCCGCGCGATGCGGATGATCTTCTGGATGCTGGTGGTCGTCGGGTTGTGCTGGGTCTTCTACGCCGGCGCGATGTCGGTGTGGCAGTACTTCCAGGTCGCGGGCACCGTGGACGAGGCCTTCGAGCAACGCAACGTCGGACAGTCGTTCGAGCCGCGCCAGATCCGCGCCTACGTCCTCCGGGTCGCCAACGAGGCGGGGATTCCCCTCACCGAGCGCGACGTGAGCGTCATTCCGATTGGGGACCAGATCGTGGTCGAGGTCGTGTGGTCCTTTCCCGTGCTGATCGTCAAGGGCGCGGTGGTCCTGGCCGTGCCCCTGTCGGTGAAGCGGCAGCGCGCGCAGGGAGAGCTGAAGCCGGTTCCCTATCGCTAGCGGCGCGCCTGGGCGATCAGCTGCTGCACCTTGTCACGATCCTCGCCCGGCGGCACCACCTTGACGAACCGCTCCCACGACTTGATCGCCTCCGCGGTGTCCTTCTTGACCTCCAGGAGCACGTGGCCGCGGTAGAGGAGCGCCGGCGGATAGTCCGGCTCGATGGCGAGCGCCTTGTCGAACATCTCGAGCGCCTGGTCGGCGTGCTGGGGGCCGGCGCCGAGCACCAGGACGAGCCCGAGATGAGTCAGCGCGTCCACGTTCTTCGGATCGCGCTTGAGGACGGCCTGGTACGCGGCGATCGCCTCGTTGAGACGCCCCGCGAAGAGACTCTGGCGGGCGGCCTGGAGCATACCCTGGAGCATCTCGGGGGTGACCGGCCCCCGCGGCGCGTTGGCCATGCTCGGCGCGTCGCCCGCGCCGGGCATCCCCGCTCCCGCCATGCCCATGCCCGGCGCTCCGCGGCTCTGGTCGGGCTCCGTGTACCGCACGACGAGAACGCCCAGGGCGACCCCGAAGAAGACCAGCGCCGCCGCCGATCCTGCCAGCGCCAGCGGATGACGCCACGCCGAGCGCGACGCGCCGGCCGCGGCCTCCGGCGCCGGCCGGCTCGGCGCCGTCGGCGGCTCGCCCAGGCGATCCAGCTCCGTGAGGATCGCCGCCGCCTCGCCTTCGTAGCGCGCGCGGAGCTCCGCGTAGTCGGCGTCGGAGACGTGCCCGGCGCCGTGCTCGAACTCGAGCTCGCGCAGCGCGCGGAGCGCCGCCCGCTTGTCCTCCCGCAGCCCCTCGCGCGCGTCGGGTGCCAGCCGCAAGACCGGCGTGCCGTCGTCCCCGCGCCGTACGATCGGCCACAGGATCCACGCCAGGGCGGGCACGCCGAGGACGAGGGCGACGAGCAGCGTCACTCGGCTTGTTCCATCTCGCGGCGGATCCGCTCGCTCATCGCGTGATCCACGGGCACCGCGGGCCCGGGCCGCCGGCGCGTCCAGCGCCGGACCTGCACGGCGACGACCACGAGCCCGACGAGCACGGCGACGGCCGGGAAGAGCCACACGAGGAGGTTGAAGCCGCCGGGCCGCGGAGAGAGGAGGATCCACTCGCCGTAGCGCTCGACGAAGTACTGGCGCACCTCGGCGGGCGAGTCGCCGCGCTCCAGCCGCTCGCGCACGATCGCGCGCATCTGCGCAGCCATCTCCGAGGGCGAGTCGGCGACGGAAAGGTTCTGGCAGACCACGCAGCGGAGCTCGGAAGCCACGTCGTGGACCGTCTGCTCGCTCACGGGCGCGGCGTCCGCCAGCGTCACCGCGGCGAGCAGGACGAGGGCCGTCAGCGCGGCGCGCCTCACCGGCGCTCCTCCGCGAGCAGCGGACCCACGGTGGCGCGGAAGACCTCCTCGGTCACCGCGCCGACGTGCTTGGACCGGATGCGGCCGGCGCGGTCCACGAAGAACGTCTCGGGCACGCCGTAGACGCCCCACTCCACCGAGACCTTGCCCGTGAGGTCGCGGGCGTTCGGGAAGGTCAGCGCGAAGTCGCCGATGAACTTGCGCGCCGCCTCGTCCTTGTCCTGGATGTCCACACCGAGCACGGCGACGCCCCGGTCGCGATACGCGCGCCAGCCGCGCTCCAGCACCGGCGCCTCCTCGTAGCACGCCGGGTAGCACCACGACGCCCAGAAGTTGACGACGACGACCTTGCCGCGCTCCGCCTCGAGGCTCACGGGCTTGCCGTCGAGCGTCGTGAGGACCAGCGCCGGCGCCGGGCGCCCGAGGAGGGGGGAGGGAATGTCGTGCGGATTCGTTCGGAAGCCGTAGGCGAGCAGCGCCAGCACGGGCACCGCGGCGAGCGGGATCATCCACCGCCAGAGCCGGCTCACGCGGCCCGCCGGCGCTCCGGGAGGATCGCGAGCAGCGCGCCGAGCGTGAGGACGAAGCCGCCGAGCCAGATCCAGGAGACGCAGCGGTTGACCTGGAACTTGACGGTGGCTTGCGTGCCGTCGTTCGCGAAGTCGCCCAGGACGAGGTACAGGTCCTCGA
>WNGH01009676.1_pt1 | contig 12782 bp, 14 predicted proteins | sample 5400631 | NCBI WGS metagenome assembly WNGH01 (sample SAMN13153373, study PRJNA577476) | soil metagenome | isolation source: 115 cm soil or saprolite under Garry oak tree replicate 1 | place: USA:California | collected 2016-06-15
TGCTTTTCCCAGGCCGCGGCCAGGATTTCCTCGACACGTACATTGCCCTCGAGGCCGAGGTCGAGAGCGAAGGCTCGTTCAAGCGCTACCGCGCGGTGCTCACCGAGGCGACGCGCCGCGCGGCCCGGCGCCTCGAGGTGGAGCTGAAGCCCGACGACGCGACGGCGCTAGTCTCGACGATTCCCTACTGGCCACCCTTCGCCGACGTCGGTCCGGCGCTGGGCGAGTTGCGCAAGCAGGGGTGGAAGTTCGCATTGCTGACCAACTGCGACCGCGACATCATCGCCCTGACGCAGCGGCGCCTTCCAGCAGCGTTCGACGCAGTCGTGACGGCCGAGGACGTCTCCGCGTACAAGCCGAGCCTGGCGCACTTCCGCCTCTTCCAGTCGACGTTCGCGTCGTCCGCGAGCTCGTGGATTCACGTGGCCCAGAGCTACTTCCACGACATCAAGCCCACGCACGAGCTCGGCATCTCGCGGATCTGGGTCAACCGGCAAGGAGAGAAAGACGACCCGTCGCTGGCCGACGAGGTCATCGGGGGTCTCCCCGCTCTACCAGACGCGGTCTCCCGGCTCAGCAAAGTCGGCTAGGTCGATCACAGCTCGATAGACACGTCGCGCCGGACCCGCCTGTATCAAATTGCCGCCTGCCTCGCGACGCAACGCCAGGCTGCCGCCCGGCATCTCAACCGCCACTATGTCCTCGACCAGGCCGCGCCGCATGCATGCGGCAGCCACCGCGCTCGCGCTCGTGCCTGACGCGAGCGTGTAGCCCGCGCCTCGCTCCCAGATCTCCGCGCGAACACGGCCACGGTCGATCACCTCACAGAGCTGCACATTGGTCCGTTCTGGAAAGGCCGGGTGATGCTCGAGGTGCGGACCAAGCTCGATGCATCGCTCCCTTGTCACCGGTTGCCCGAAGACCACGCAGTGGGGATTGCCGACCGAAACCAGGACAGCCGTAACGTGTCCCGCGGGCGTCTCCAGGTCGACGTGCTCGGGCTCGCCGTCGAACTTGGCGGGCAGGTCCGCGGCGCGAAACGAGGGGCGGCCGATGTCCAGCTCGGTCACGATCTCGGCGCCGTTTCGCTCCAGCACGTGGACTGCGTTGGCACGGTCGGACGTCCTCAGCTCGAAAGCGTCGCCCGCGCTGTGATCCAAAACGGCATGCGCGGCTACGATCCGCAATCCGTTGCCGCTCTTTTGGGCTTCGGAGCGGTCGGGGTTGAAGATTCGCACGCTCATCGCGCGCGGGTCGAACGCGAGCAGGCCGTCTGAGCCCAGGCCGCGGTGCCGATCGCAGAGCTCCGGCAGCAGGGCGACGAGCTCATCCAGCGGTCCGGGCAGGTCGAGGACCAGATAGTCATTGCCCAGGGCCTGGTATTTGACCAGCTCTACTTGCGACACTGTCGCAAATTGTCGGGAATTGACCACGCGTCACGTGGGTTGCCTAGAATTGATCCTATATGGCGGACCTGATCTGGCCTGCCCAGCGTTTGACCCACATCCCGGCCTGCTTCTGTAGCTAGCACCGGCCGTCTGCTCGCGCCGTAAGGGCGCGCCCACTCGACCGCTTCGTCTTTTCTCAACCGTTGGTTTCGATATTTCGCATTTTCTGGAGGAGTTGGAATTGAGCTCACAGACACAAACCAAGGCACTGGTCACGACTGACTGGATTGCCGAGCACGCCAAAGACTCGGGCCTGCGCCTGGTCGAGGTCGACGTCGACCCGACCGTTTATGAGAAGGGCCACATCGCAGGCGCCGTCGGCTGGAACTGGAAGCGAGACCTCCAGGACCAGGTCGCACGCGACATCGCGCCGAAGGACGCGCTGGCTGAGCTGCTCGGCCGCAGCGGCATCACGCCGGAGGCCACGATCGTCCTCTACGGCGACAACAACAACTGGTTCGCCGCCTACGCGTACTGGGCGCTCAAGTACTACGGACACGACAAGGTCCAGCTCGTCGACGGCGGCCGGGTCAAGTGGGAGAAGGAAGGGCGGCCGTACAGCACGGACGCGCCGACCTATCCCGCGACGAGCTACCACTTCAAGAGCTCGCCCAACGAGCACATTCGGGCCTACCGCGACCAGGTCCTCGACAAGCTGGGCAAGGCGGCGCTGGTCGACGTGCGCTCACCAAAGGAGTACTCAGGCGAGCTGCTCGCCCCGGAGAACCTCCCGCAGGAAGGCGCGCAGCGCGGCGGCCACATCCCGACCGCGGCGAGCATTCCCTGGGCCACGGCCGTCAACGCCGAGGACGGGACGTTCAAGAGCAACGACGAACTGAAGGAGATCTACGGCGGCAAGGGCGTCGTATCGAACAAGGAAGTTATCGCTTACTGCCGCATCGGTGAGCGGTCGGCTCACACCTGGTTTGTGCTGCACGAGCTGCTCGGCTACCCCGACGTGAAGAACTACGACGGTTCGTGGACCGAGTGGGGCAGCTCCATCCGAGTGCCCATCGAGAAATGAGCACACCGGCGACTCAAGTCGTCGACCATTCCGCGCTTAAGGTCAACCAGACCGGGATCATCGTGACGGTGCTCGTCGCGTTCGTAGGCGGCGCGCTGTTCCGGCCGCTGCTCGTGTTGATCCCGCTGCTCGCGGTCGTGCTGTTGGTCGGCACGTTCGCGCCGCGGCTGGCGCTGTTCAAGCAGTTTTACTTCAAGGTCCTCAAGCCGCGCGGCATCGTCAAGCCGCGACCGGTGCAGGACCGACCGGAGCCGCACAACTTCGCGCAGGGGCTGGGCGGCGTGTTCCTGGCCGTGGCGTCGGTGTTCCTGATCCCGCTGACGTTCCTCGGCCTCGCCCTCGCGCTGCTCGTGGCGGTGCTTGCGTTCGTCAACGTGGCATTCGGCTACTGCCTGGGCTGCCAGATCTTCTACCAGCTCGAGCGAAGGGGACTTTTGCGAGCGTGAGTGCGCAACTCTGGGCATTGGCGGTGGTGGGCGCTGTGGTGCTCGTCGCCGCCTGCCTGGAGACATTTCGATCTCGCCGGGCCCGACGGCTTGTGCTTGCGACCAGCCCCTCCGGCCCTACGGGCCACCTCCTCATGAATGGGGAGGAGACTCAGCCCTACATCCTTTATTTCACTGGCGACAGCTGCACCGTGTGCCGCACGCACCAGGAGCCGGCGCTGGCTCGGCTGGGCGATGTTCGGGTCGACAAGGTGGATGCGGTCGCGGAGCGCACGCTCGCCGATCGCTTCCGCGTCTACACGCTTCCAACTACTGTGGTCATGGCGGCGGACGGCCGGGCGCTGCACGTGAACTACGGCTACGCGCCGGCCCCCAAGCTCGAGCGCCAGCTCGCGGAGGCGCGAGGCACGAGCCTGAGGTCAGCCGCCACCGCGTAACCTGAGTCGGTGGCGCGGCGACTCGCGATCCTTGTGTTCGCACTTTTGGTTGCGCTCGCGTGTGGTCAGCCGCAGGCCGGTGGAAGCGGTCAGCTGGTGCTCGGCGCGATCTATCCGCTGAGCGGGCCTCAGGCGGCGTCCTCTCGCGCCGAAGAGCTGAAGACCGTGTACTGGGAGACCGGTGCGGTCGCCGATCCGATCACCGCTCACCGGCATTACGTGTTTCGAACGGTGGCGACCGGCAGCTCGCTGGGCCGCATGGCCGTGACCTTCTCGCACGACGTCCTAGTGCCGGACTACAAGCTCACCACGCCGCGTGCTGTGGTCGTGCGTGTCAACGACATCTACGGGCAGTCGGTGGGCGGTGGTGAGCAGGACCTGGCGCAGGCGATGGGGATCAACGTCGTGGACGTGGTCGAGTACAACCCAAACGCCTACGACGCCAACGTCATCGCGTTGCGCGTAGCCCAAGACCGTCCCGATTTCCTGTGGGACGTGAATCGGCGTCTATGCCGCCGACAAGCCCGACAGCGAGATTGCAGCCGCGGCCCTCTCGCCGGCCGGCCAGGCATTGCTTGCGCAGGCCAAGGCGGCCTATGGCGGGCCGATGGAGATTCCCGCCGTGGCTGGATTTGTGGCGGATGGACGCTTTTCCATGACGTGCTGCCCAATGCGGGCGGCTCGCTCTCGGCGGAATCGATTCGCGTCGCCGCCCTGAAAGTCGATGTCGCGGTGGGCGACAGCATCAACGGCGGCGGCGTGAAGTTCGCGGGGGCCGGCGCGCTCGACGAGGGTCAGAACACGCGCGCCGCGGCAGTCGTCGGGCAGTGGCAGGCGGTTGGAGTCATGAAGGTCGTGTATCCGCCCGCTTATCGAGATTAGTTCCCCTCCGCCGGCTTTGCCGGCACTTCCCCATGAATGGGGAGGACGGCTCCAACGGCTAGTCGAGGGCTCGCTGGACCAGCGTGATGTCCATCCAGCGGTCGAACTTGTGCGCGGCGTTCTTGATCGTGCCCACGACACCGAAGCCGTGCCGCGTGTACAGCGCCAGGCCGGCCCGGTTGTCGGTGGCGATGCTGGCCACTATGGTCAGGTAACCGAGGCCACGCGCTTCCTGAATCAACTCGTCAAGCATCGCGCCTCCGATGCCTTTCCCGTGGTGCACGGGGTCTACGTAGACCAGGCTCTCCACGACGTCGAAGCCGCGCTGCTTCCACGGCAGGAGGCGAGCCCATCCGATCACCCCAGTCTCATCGACCGAGACCAGAAGCTTGGAGCGCTTCCCGTGCATCTCCCACCACTCCTGCGCCTCCTCGGCGTCGAGCGGCTCGGAGTCTATCGTCGCGAAGGTCTGGTTGACGGCCCAGTTGTAGATGCCGACGATCGCCCTCAGGTCGTCTTTCGATGCGTCGCGGACGGAATATCCCTTGGCGTTATTCGTCTGGGCATTCGTTGTCTTGGCCATCCCGACCATTATGCTTCCCGGCCGTGAAGCCTGAGATCAAGACGCCGCTGCCAGGGCCGAAAGCCGCCGAGCTCATCGCCCGCGACGCCAAGGCGATGTCGCCGAGCTTCACCCGCTCCTATCCCTTCGTCATGGAGCGAGGCCGGGGCTGCTGGGTCACCGACGTGGACGGCAACAGGTTCCTCGACTTCACCGCCGGCATCGCGGTCGTCACCACCGGCCACTCCCACCCGAAGGTGGTGGCCGCCATCAAGGAGCAGGCGGAACGCTTCATCCATATGTCGGGGACGGACTTCTACTACACGCCCGAGATCGAGCTCGCCGAGCGCCTGGAGAACAAGATCCTGCCGGGGACGCCGGCGCGCGTCTTCTTCACGAACTCAGGCGCCGAGGCGATCGAGGGCGCGATGAAGCTCGCGCGCTACGCGTCCGGGCGGCCGAGCTACATCGCGTTCATCGGAGCGTTTCACGGGCGGACCTTCGGCGCTCTCTCGTTGACGGCGTCGAAAGCGAGTCAGCGGCGGCGCTTCGCCCCGCTGCTTTCACAGGTGTTCCACGCGCCGTTCCCGACGGCATCTCGGGGCGTGACCACCGACCAGTCGATCGACCGGATCGAGGAGCTTTTCGCCACCGTCGCGCCGCCCGAAAGCGTGGCCGCCGTCTTTGTCGAGCCCATCCAGGGCGAGGGCGGCTACCTGGTTCCACCGGACGACTTCCTGCCGCGACTGCGGGAGCTGACCGCCAGGCACGGCATCCTTCTTGTCGCGGACGAGGTCCAATCGGGGATGGGCCGCACCGGCCACCTCCTGGCCGTCGAGCATTGGGGTGTCGAGCCGGACATCGTCTGCCTGGCCAAGGGGATTGCGTCAGGGCTGCCGCTCGGAGCGTTCATCGCGCGCGCGGAGCAGATGAGCTGGCCGCCCGGGTCTCACGGCAGTACTTTCGGCGGCAACCCGATCGCGTGCGCCGCGGGCCTGGTGACCCTCGACCTGCTCGAAGACGGATTGATGGAGAACGCGGCTCGGGTCGGCGCTGTGATGCAGGACGGTCTTCGCGAGATTGCGGCCACACACTCAGACGTGACGGACGTGCGCGGCATCGGCCTCATGCTGGCGCTCGAGCTTCGGACGCCGGAGCTGGCGGCGAAGCTGGTCCAGTCGGCGTTCGAGCGAGGCTTGCTCCTGCTCACCGCGGGATCGCGGGCGGTGCGGATCAGCCCGCCGCTCGTGCTGAATCCCGACGAAGCTGCGACCGGCCTGGAGATAATCGCCTCAGCCCTGGATTGAGTCCGCGACGGGCTGCATGGCCGTCGCGGCGGCACGGTCGTCGTTCGCCACGGTCTTCGAAGACTTCGCCCGCTGGTCGTCGATCACCTTGATCGTGGCGTTGACCTGGTCGACGAGCTGCGGCTTGTCGATATGAGCCAGCGCGGTGAAATCGGTGACGAATTTCTCTGTCAGCACCTGCTTCGCCCCAGACGTCCCGACGGCGTAGCCGAGAAGCGCGTTGTCCCTGACCGTCCAGATTTCCGTGAAGCGCGAGCCTGCGGCCGGCCCGATAGACGCAGCGAAGACGGCTGCCAACGCGGCGCCGTTGCCGGCCAGCGCTGAGGCACCCGCAGTTGACTCTGCTGTCCGTCCCGCAATCGCTGCATCCGTGGCCATCGTCGCGAGGTACGAATGCTCCTGCAGCAGGTTGCTCAGAGAAACGTGCACGTCGGCACCATGCGTGAACGGATCCCCAGGAAACTTGTCCGGGAATTTGAGCGCGATCTCGGTCGCCAACGCGTCGCCGAAGTGCGTGGTCTGCGCGTACGCGCGGTCTACGTGGACGTAGTAGTTTGCGTAGTCGCCGGCGAATACGTCGTCGATGAATGCCTTGTCGTCCTGGATCTGCTGGCGCATCAGGAGGGTCACCTGGTCGAGCGGCAGCCGGCTCATCGCGTTGACGAGTTGCGCGAATTGAGGTGCAAACGAGCCTGTCAGCGCGGACATCGCAGCAACCGCCTTGATGTCGTTGTGCGTCACCACGCCGATCGCGTAGTCGACCAGGAAAGCGTTTTGCGAGTTCCACACTTGCGCGAACTGCGCGGCCGTGGTGGTCCCGTAAGCACTGGCGATGAGACCGGACAGGTCGGCTGAGTTCGTCGCCAGCAACGTTGTGTACGACGCGTACTGATCGGAGTGGTTGACCGCCGCCGCCGACTCCTTGGCCACGATCATCGCGTGCTCGCTGAGCAGCAGGTCGAGGTGGGTTCGAAGGTCGCCGGCTTGCGTGTGCAGGGAAGGAGAAGCGAGTGGACTTGATGTTGCGGCGCCCTGGCCCGTGCACGAAAGTAGGGCTGCGCCGAGCATGGCTAACGCGGCTCGTCTCAAACCGCCGCCATCCTACTGGCCGGGTACCATGTTTCGGCCTTGCTTCAGTGGCTGCTGGTCGACGGCTCGAGCATGTTTTTTCGGGCCTTTTACGCGATCCCTCAAACCATGCGTGGGCCTGACGGCACTCTCGTCAATGCGGTGCGTGGCACGCTGGACACGCTGGCGCGCTACGTCACCGATCGCAAGCCGCGCCACATCGCGTTTACGACCGATGAGGACTGGCGGCCCGCCTGGCGCGTCGACCTGATCCCGGGCTACAAGCAGCACCGGACGGCCGAGCCAATCCCTCCCGCGTTGATCCCGCAAGTGCCGATCATCATGAAGGCGCTCGAAGCGGTCGGCATCGATGTCGTCGGGCTCGAGGGCTATGAGGCGGAGGACATCGTCGCGTCGCTGGCCGCAAAGGTGAAGCCCCCGATCGAGATCGCAAGCGGCGACCGTGACCTGTTCAGCCTCATCCGCGATCGCGACATCATCGTCCTGTACCCGCAGAAGGGCGGAATGGCGGAGGTCGACGAAGAAGAGGTCACGCGGCGCTACTCGATCCCAGGCCGCGCCTATGCCGACTTCGCAATCTTGCGCGGTGACCCCTCGGACGGACTGCCCGGAATCGCCGGGGTCGGCGATAAGAAAGCGGCCGAGCTGGTGACCCGTTACGGGTCCGTGCCAGCAATGCTCGAGGCCGGCGTCTTTCGAACTGCAAACGCCGAATACCTGCAGAACGCGTTGCGCGTGGTGCCGCCTGTTGCGGACCTGCCCGTCGAAGTGCCGCCCGGCCGGCGCGACCGGTATCCCGAAGATCCCAAAGAGGTCGAGCTGCTGGGCAAGAAGTACGGCATCGGCAACAACCTGGAGCGATTGACAACGGCCCTCAATGCGATGCCAGCGCTTACCAAACGCTGACTTTTCGCCTGCAGTGATCTGACAGGGGCGCGCCACCGTATCCCTTGTCATGACGCTGACGTGGATTCGCCTGCGGCGCCGCCGGGCGAAGAGCTACATGATTTGGAGCCGTGGAAGTCGGGCTCTGCGCCTCATGCACTCAATCCAGGACCGTGAAAGGCAAACGCACCACGTTCTGGATGTGCCGCCGCTCGCTGACGGACCCGTCGTTCCCGCAGTATCCGCGGCTGCCGGTCCTCCAGTGCCGGGGCTACGACCCTAAGAAGCAGCCACCCGCATGAGGGCCATCGGCTGTCCCTGGGCCCCCTCAAACCGGTTCGCCACGCCACCCGACGCCATCGAGACCTCGGCGATGCTGCCCTTGTCGCTGACCGCGTAAAGCATGCTGCCGTCGGGACTCAAGCCCAGGCTCCAGATGTGCCACTCGCCAAGCGCCTGCATCCGCACCTTCAGGCTTGCGGTGTCCAGCCAGACGATGCCGGAGCTTCCCGCTGTGACCAGCGTCTTGCCGTCGGGGCTGATGACGGCGGTGGTGGCACCGATGCTCGCGGAGCTGCCCGTGCCGATTTTCGCGGTCCGGACGATCTGCGGTGAAAACTGGTTGCTGGTGTCGACTTCCGCAACGATCCCGGTCGCGCCGTTGACGGCGTAGAGGCGCGATCCGTCACGGTTCATCGCCAGCGACCACTGCATGTCAGCCTTGCCGTCGGAATATCCGCCCCCCGGCAGGTCGAGGCAGAAGGCGAACGGCCCATCCAGGCTCAGCGCGTGAATGAACGGATTGTCGTTCTCGCGCACATACATGCTGAAGAGCATGTGACCGTCGGGCGACGGGACGCCTGAAAGTCGAAGGCCAGTCATCGCCTGGTTGCCATCGCTCTTGTCGACGACGATGTTGTCGTCGAGCGTGTTGCCGTTGATGTTGTACAGGCGAACGTAGTACTCCTTGCCGTTCAGGTACTGGATCAGGTAGAGACGAAGGCCGTCGTTGCTGACGGCGTCGAAGTGAAAATAACCGACGAGGTTCACGCGATCCGTGACCTTCGACGTGGCTGTATTGATCAGCAGCATGTGGGTCGCGGTCGGAACGCTGTTCGGCGAGCCCTCGTATGACTCGACCACCAGCCACCGTCCGTCCGGTGAGGTGCCCCCAGGCACTCCTGTGATCGTCGCCGGCGGCAGCTGAAAGACACCGGTGAGCTGCATGGTGTTCAGCGTCGTCCCCGTCTGGGGGTCGGTGTCGACCAGCGAGCCGCCCACGATCGAGTACAGGTGCTTCCAGTCCCCGGACGGCACGCCGAGCGGGAGGCTTCGCTCGGAAGCGTGGCTCCGGGTATCGATCACGGAAACAAGCGGTGACTTGTTCGAAGACACCGCCTCGTACAGCTTGTAGTCGGCCGTCACGGGCGGACCCCCGTGAGTCGGACCGCAACCGGCGGCCAGGATTCCCACAAAGACCAGCGCGCCTGCCATTCGCATGCTCTTCACCTCGCCTCCCATACACCGGAGGGAGGCGTGAGGTTCCTAGATGGAGCCGGCGATCTGCAAAGCCTGGGCTTTGCTCATGTCTCCTTCGATCCGGACGAGGGTCCCGTTGTGGTCGAAGATCAGAGTGTCCGTGGCCAGCCGCAATGCATCGTCCTGGAAGTTGCCGTTCGCATCGGTAAAGACAAAGTCGTGCGGGTGGCCCGAAATCCAGTAGCCTGCGTGGCCGCCGACACTCACCTGTTCGATGGTCGACTCAGGCCCGATCATCTTCTGGAAGTAGTTCTCATTGATCCGACCGCGCGCCTCCGTGACCAGGACGGCGACGCCGGTCTGCCCAGACACCTTGATCCCCGGACTTTGGCCATAGACCAGCGTCACCTCGCCCTGCGATGGACCAGTCGGCGGTTGCTTGAGATAGACCGCGTCGGGTCGGCCCAGCGCTGACGGGACCGCGATCTTCCAGCTCACCTGGCTTTGCGCGTCCTCAAGGGTCACCGCCGTGCCGAGGCCGAGGTTGGAACCGAGCTGCCCGGGTGGCCGGGGAGATGGGGTAGGCGGGTGCTGCACTCGATGGATCGTGGTGTGAACGTTCAGCCAGCCCGCGATCACATCGCGGGTCGGCGTGTAGGCGAGGAGGGTTGCGACGATGAGAACGGCTGCTGCCACGGCAAGTTGCCAGCGCGGCCAGCCCCTCCGTCCGGCTACGCCGGACACCTCCCCATGAATGGGGAGGAGCATCCGGAGATTCGGAGTGGGGGGCCAATCGATCGCACTCGCGAGACCGGTCAGCTGCTGCTCGAGGTCAGGCATTCGCCGTCTCCTCAACGCGCGCCCTGAGCCGAGCCAGCGCACGCGAGAGCCTCGATTTCACGGTGCCCTCCGCGATGCCGAGCGCGGCGGCGGTCTCCTCACCGCTGAGCTCCAGGAAATAGCGGCTCGCGATGACCATCCGGTCGTCATCGCCGAGCTCGTTGACCATGGCGAGCAGGCGCCGCCGCTCATCCGTCGCGAGGGCCACCGCCTCGGGGGATGGGGCCGCATCCCCCGGGCGGAAGCCTTCGCTCAATCGCAGCTCCAGCCGGTGGCGCCTTCCTGACGAGCGCACACGGTTGCGGGCCTCATTGGCCATGATGCGCAGCAGCCAGGGCCGGAAATCGGCGTCGGGTCGGAAGCGATCGAGCGCCCGATAAGCCTTGACGAAACCCTCCTGCGCTGCGTCCTCGGCGTCGGCGGCCGACCCGGTGATGACGTAGGCGGTGCGGAACGCGAGCTGCTGATATCGGTGCACAATCTCCTCATAGGCGGCCGAATCGCCGCGCACGGCGCGCGCGATCAAGACGGAATCGTCCGCTGGCCGGCCCTCCATCGGAACGCATCATGTACGCCCGCGGCGGCATCATGGTTCCCGTGCAACCGCGGGGGGCCTCCTTGGGTTTAGGTAGCTGATGGAGGCGACTGACCGCGTCTTCGAGCGCCTGGTGCGGGATCACCAGAACCGCATCTACGCCCTTGGCCTGACGCTGACGGGCAACAGCCACGACGCCGAAGACGTCGCCCAAGACACCTTTGTCCGCGCGTATCGAGCGCTTGCCACGTACCCGCCCGAGCGCATCCGGGACCTGAAACAGAAAGCCTGGCTGCACCGTATCGCCGTCAACGTTGTGCGCAACCGCGTCCGTGGGGTTCGGCCGCGCCTGGTGGAGCTCAACGGCAGCGAACCAGACGCACGCAACGGACCGGAAGAGGACGTGCTCCGAAAGGCCGAGATCGACGAGCTGGCGGCTCGCGTGGCATGCCTACCGGCGCGATATCGCGAAGCGGTCGTCTTACGCCACGTTCAGGAGCTGTCTTACGCCGAGGTGGCGGACGCGCTCGGCCAGCCGGTGGGAACGGTCAAGGCGAACGTCCATCGCGGATTGAAATTGTTGAGAGGAGAGAACGATGGCGACCTTGATGATTGACCTGAAACGCCTGGGCGACGTGAAGGCGCCCGCGGGCTTTGCCGACCGGGTGCTCGTGCAAGTCGGGGTCACCGACTCGTATGCGAAGTTCGAGACCGTGCTAGGCCCTGTCTATGTGGCTTGGAACCGGCTTGGCGTGTCTGCTGCGCTGCGAAGCAAGTCGGCTGCGGAGTTCGAGGACTGGTTTCGGAACGACGTCGGGAGGCAGCTGGTGCATGTCAAGCCACCGCGGGACCTGGCAGCCAAGATCGAGGATCAGCTCGAAGGCAAGCGGCGCATGCGGTTCGACCTTCGCGGCCTCACGCCGTTCTCTCAGGCCGTGCTGCGCAAGACGCTGGAGATCCCGCGCGGCCAGGTGCGGCCGTATGGATGGATCGCGCGCGAGATCGGCCACCCGGCGGCGGTGCGCGGGGTCGGCACGGCGCTCGCCAACAATCCGATCCCCTACTTCATCCCGTGCCACCGGGTGATCCGCACCGACGGCGTCATCGGCAACTACGGCGGCGGAGGACCCGAGGTCAAGGCGAAGATCCTCACGCTTGAAGGCGTGCAGCTGAAACGTCTGCAGACGCTTGCGCGATCCGGGCTGCGATACGAGGGCGTGCGCAGCACCAAGATCTTCTGCTTTCCGACCTGCTACCACGGCCGCCGCGTGAGGGAGGAGAACTTCGTGTTCTTCCACGACGAGGCCGAGGCGCGCGCTGCCGGCTACCGGCCGTGCAAGGACTGCCGGCCGGCGGTCGCTTAATCGAGCGGCGCCACGCTCGCGGTCACCGGCGCGGCGCGCTGGTGCAGGCGGTGGGACCGGGACAGGCCGCCGTCGAAATTGATCGCCTTGCCGTCGTGATAGACGGCCGGTTGTGAGCCTCGGTGCGGTTTGTGTCCAAAGACGACGCGGCGGCTCTGCGTGAGCGCGAGCCAGCGCTCGAGGCGTGCGGGCTGGGTTTCAAAGATGTTGGCGCTGCTCAGCACCTGCCACAGGATGCCTTCGCCACCACCCGCGAGGAGGTCGCGGGTGCGGCGGTTGATCGCGTCGATCAGGTCTGAATCGATGGAGGGGACCAGGTCTAGGTAAGCGTCGTTGCCGCAGTGCTGGGCGATCGTGCCGTCGGCCAGCTTCACCAAAGCCGGCAGGTCGCGGATCCACTGCTGCAGGGGCTCGTCTTTGCGCAGCTCATCGAGGTCGTGGCGCTGGCCGCCGATGCTGATCCAGAAGCCGGCGCGCCCGGGAT
>WNGH01033711.1_pt1 | contig 12773 bp, 11 predicted proteins | sample 5400631 | NCBI WGS metagenome assembly WNGH01 (sample SAMN13153373, study PRJNA577476) | soil metagenome | isolation source: 115 cm soil or saprolite under Garry oak tree replicate 1 | place: USA:California | collected 2016-06-15
TCGCCCGCAAGCGTGACGACGTGGATGTCCGCAACCGTGTTGACGTCGCGCTTGTCGGTTCGGTTCGAGACGAATGCGATCTCGCGCCCGTCCGGTGAGAGCCCCGGCTGCGAGTCGTCCCAATCGCCGTCGGTCAGTCGTCGCGGTGCCGAACCGTCCGCACCGACGATCCAGATGTGCTTGTGGCGGTCGTCGAGGAGCCCGCCCTCATCCGACTTGTATCGCGCGCGGGTATACACGCGGACGCCGTCTTCCTCGTCGCCGGAATCCTTCGGATCGCGGACGACGAATGCGAGCGACCGCCCGTCAGGCGACCACGCGAGGTCGGAGCAGTCGTCGCCGAAGCGCGTGAGCTGCCGCGCCTCGCCTCCGGCGAGGTCGAGGACGAAGATGTTGCGCGGCGGCCGCTTTCGCCCCTTCGGGACGTCGCCGCGATCCGATGTGAACGCCAGTCGCTCCCCGCTGGGCGACCAATGTGGCGTGGAATCCTGCGATGTCCCGGCGGTGATCTGCGCCGGCGGTTTTCTGCCGTCCGACCAGACGAGCCAGATCGCTCCCTGGTAGCCGTCACGCTTCGCGTTCGCGGTCTTAACGGAATACGCGATGCGTCCACCGTCGGGCGAGATCTGCGCATCCGTGAGGAAGCGGAACTCGTACAGGTCTTCAGGAGAAAGGGGAAGGGGCGACGAGGACAACGCGGCGTATCGTGCCATACATGGGCCGGTTCGACCGGCGCGCGCGTACAGGGATGCTCGTCGGAGCGCTGGCGATGTTCTTCGCCCTCGACGTCGCGTTCCTTCTCAGCATGGCCGGGATGCCGTTCGTCGCCGACAGCCTCGGCCAGGCGATCATCGACGTGCTCCCGGGATTCATCTCGATCCCCCTCATCGACGCGCTACATCAGTGGGCAAAGATCCTTCTTATCGTCGGCGTCGTCGCGCTCTTTCTCATCGACGGCGCGGCGACCGGTCTGCTCGCGGCGTCCCCACGACGGCGAACGGCAGTCGTGTTGGGCGTCGGTCTTCTTCCGTGGGTCGCCGCGTTCGTACTCGCGCGCCTTTTCGCACCGCTGCGGATCGAGCCGGTCACCAGCCTCATCGACGCCGCCGTTGGGGCGGCGGTATTTCTCGCGGCGCTCGCGTTCATCTTGCCGAGCGCCGTGGATCGATCCACCGACACGGGACCGGCGTCGCCCGCGCGCCGGCGCGCCCTTCTGGGAACCGCGGCGGTGGCCGCGGCCATCGCGATCGTCTCGCTTCCTCTCTCACGGATCGCAGCGGTCGGCGCGAGTGGACTCGGCAACGTCACCACGGCCGCGCGTCGCCTGCGTACCCGTGCGGACATCCCGGCTGCGGATCCCGCGGTCGACGCGCTCCCCGGCATTACGCCGCGAATCACCACGAACGAAGATCACTACGTCGTCGACACGACGCTCGTGAAGCCGCGCGTCCTCATCGACGAGTGGCGGCTCGACATCAAGGGACTGGTCCAATCACCCTTCTCGCTGACATACGACCAGCTCCTCGACCTCGAGGCCGTCGAGCAAATTCACACGCTCGAATGCATCTCTAATTACGTCGGCGGGGATCTGATATCGACCGCGCTCTGGACGGGCGTGCCGCTCCGCGACCTACTGAACCGCGCTCAGGTCCAAGTCGGCGCGTACGACGTGGTCTTCACGTCGGTGGATGGCTACACCGACTCGATCCCGATCGCGAAGGCGATGGAGGACCGAACCCTCGTCGCGTATCTCATGAACGGAAAGACCGTTCCGCAGGATCACGGGTACCCGGCGCGGATGCTCGTCCCAAATATCTACGGCATGAAGAACGTGAAGTGGATCCGCACGATCGAGGTCGTGAACTATGACTTCATCGGGTACTGGCAGCAGCAGGGGTGGTCCGACAGCGCGAACATCAACACGAACGCGCGAATCGATCTCCCGGGGCGGAGCGTCCGCTGGACCGGCGGTACGATCCCTGTCGCTGGCATCGCGTTCGCGGGAGCTCGCGGGATATCGAAGGTGGAGCTTTCGAGCGACGGCGGGAAGTCATTCATGGGGTCTGGCAACGCTCGAGGTACCGATGGGCCCGCTCTCGTGGCGCCGCTGGAGCTACGACTGGACTCCGAGCGGAGCCGGCCCTGTGAAGCTGATCGTCAGAGCGACAGACGGAACCGGAAATACCGAGACGCCGATCGCGCGCAGCCCGTATCCGGATGGCTCGACCGGGTACGACTCCATCGACGTGACCGTGCAGCGCGGATAGTCCCCTCCCGTCACCGCCCACGAAAGCGGCGAGAACCCATGGTTATCCGAAGATCGGCTCGCGCTTGATGTCGACCAGGTCGGGATTGGCCTTAGCGAGTTCGTCTTCAAACTGACGCCAGCCGCGACGGCGCACGAATTCAGCTTCGCCACGTGAAATCGGGACAAGCCACACGATGGATAGGTCGCGATCCTTTTCTCGGTAGGTCGCGAACTCGTTTGGAAAAATCCACGGGTTCGCCGCGTAGAGAGCCTCCATCTTGGAGTCGTCGTAAAAGAGGGGGCCACGGGGGCCGATGACATTTCCACGCACGACCGCCTGGCCCGTCGCGACGGCTTCCTGCGCGACGTGCTGAAGGGTGTCGGGTACCGGCACCAATCCCAGAGTTTCCGGAACAACGATCACAAGTTCCTGGTAGATGTGCTCGGTATGACTGGGAGAGTGCAGCGGAATCTTGCTGAGGCCCAGCGTCGCGAAGGCGTGCTCATTGAGTCGCGACCCTCCCGCAAAGTCCACGACTGTGAATTCCATGCGGCGTCCGTCAGCCGTCTGGGACCAGCCACCTCGTGCGGTGCCGAGGAACTTTTCCAAGTGCTCGGGGAGGCTCATCGCTGGGAACCCACCATCGCAAATTGGCCGGTGCGCATGAGCAGCCGACCCCCTAGTCGGGCGCTGTCCGAAGCCCGGCTCGGGAACTCTGTCTCCTTCCGATCGTGCGCGGTCGGGGAAATTTCGCGCGCAGATCGGCGACGTTGACTTGCCACAGCGCTTCCGGCTCGGCGACGCCGTGCAGCGAGAACCGTCCCAGGCTTCGGAAGGCGATGCCCTCGGCGAGACGTTCGGTGAATGAGTCGTGCGCCGCGGACGAGAGCAGGATCTGGCCACCGTGGCTCGCCCAGCACACGCGTGCGGCGATGTGGACGGCAATGCCGACATACCCAGTGTCGGTGAGCGTCGGACGCCCGGTGTGCATGCCGATGCGTACGAGCACCTCCGCGTTTTGGGGCCAGCTCTTCTGGCGGAGCGCGCGCTGGATCGCGAGCGCCGCGTCGAGCGCGTGCGCGGGACGCCGGAAGACCGCGAAGAACTCGTCGGCGCGCGCGTCCACCTCGTGTCCGCTCGCCGATCGTACGCTCGTGCGGATGATCGTTGGGAGCGACCGCACGTTGGCGCCGCGGGCTTTGCGGAGCTGACCGTCGAAGAAGCCGAGCGGGACGATCCCGTGCTTCTTGGCTGCACGGAGGAGCCGCTCGCGGGCGCGCTCACGCGCGGCGTCGTCCTCGAAGTCGACCTGGTCGAACCGCGCGAGGGCATTTCGCACGTGCGAGATGTCGTTGATCGGAAGCCGGCGGCGCCCCTGCGAGTCGATGTAGGCGAACGAGCTGTCGGGGAGGCGCGCGCGGGCGGTGGCGCTAAGCGTTGGCACGGGTCAGGTCTCCTCGGAGAAGAAAATGATAGAGCGCTAGTCTCGCTGTGTGGCGAAGCGCCGATTCACTTTTAGCGCGACCCTCCCACCCTACGCGGCGCCGCGAAATGAGTGGCGCCGGCGGGTACACGCGGCCGTCCTCGAGGCACAGGCGTCGCGGGGCGTGGGGTACAGCGAGAACGACCGTCTCGAGGTGCGCCTCGAGCTCTTCCTCGGTTCACGCCCGCTCGCCATGCTGGACATCGAAGAACGGGTGAACGACGTCCTCGATGCGCTCGGCGGGTACATCGCCGGTCCGCGCAGCACGCGCCGTATCGCGCCGATTGTCCCCAACGCGGACCAGATCCGCCGCATCACGCTCGAGAAATCAACACGCGTACCGCGCGGCCGTCCGCTCGGGCAGATCACGCTCGCGCGGTATCGCCGGCGGCGGAGGTCGTGACCGAGCTCAGCACCGGGGCGCTGGTCTGGGCTGGCTTCGATGGGGAGCAGGTGCCGGGTCCGCTCCTGGACGCGATTCGCGCTGGAAAGATCGGCGGGCTTCTCCTCTTCGCGTTCCGCGGGAACATCCGCTCGAAGGACCAGGTCCGCGCGATGCTCCACGAGGCGCAGGACGCCGCGGCGCGCGGTGGCTTACCCCCGGTCCCGATCGCGGTCGACCAGGAAGGCGGATCGGTCGTGCGCATCGGATACCGCGCCGTGTTTCCGAGCGCGATGGCGATAGGCGCGACCGGCGATCCCCGCAACGCCGAGCGCGCCGCGCGCGCCGTCGCCGAGGGGCTCCTCGCAGATGGGATCAGCGTGAACCACGCGCCTGTCTGCGACGTGAACGTCGAACCGCGCAATCCGGTGATCGGCACGCGGTCGTTTGGCGACGACGCCGAGCGGGTCGCCCAGTTCGCGGCGGCGTGGGTGCGCGGTTCGGAGGGTGCGGGCGTCGCGTCGACGCCGAAGCACTTCCCGGGGCACGGCGACACCTCGCTCGACTCGCACTTCACCCGCCCCGACGTGACCGCCGATCGCGCCACGCTCGAGAGCCGAGAGCTCCTTCCATTCCGGAGCGCGTTCGCGGCCGGCGCGACGACCGTGATGAGCGCGCACATCCGCTACACCGCCCTCGACACTGAAGCGCCCGCGACGATCTCGCGGCCGATCCTGACCGATCTGCTACGCCGCGAGCTGCGCTTCGACGGCCTTTCCATGACGGACTCCCTCGATATGAGCGGCATCGCCGACATCTCGATCGAGGACGTCGTGGTCACCGGCCTGGAGGCGGGCGTCGACGCGATGATGGTGACGAGCGGGATCGAACGGCAGCTCGCCGCCGCGGAGTGGATCGCCGATCGCGTGCGTCCCGAGCGCACGGCCGAAGCGCTCCGCCGCGCGACATGGTTCCGCGAGCGCTTCGGACGGACGGCGCCCGATACCGACTTCGACGATGAGCCGCGGCGTCAGCTCGCACGCGAGATCGCCGAAGCCTCGATCACGCATGTCGGCCCAGCGCTGCCCCGCATCGACGGCGCTCTGCGCGTCCTTTATTTCGAGCCCACGCAGGCATCGCCGGTCGAGGAGCTTTCGACGCCGTCCTCGACTTTTGAGGCCGCCCTGCGTCACCACCTCGGAGACCGAGTGACGTTCTCGACGAATGGACGCGTGCCACGCGGCCCGGGACCGCTCGTGGTGTGCTCGACGAACGCGTGGTTTCAACCCGAGCAGGCCGGGCGCGTGAAAGAGTTACTCGCAAACGTCGGCGTGTTGTGCGCGGTGCGGAGCCCGTATGACGCGGCGCTTGTGCCAAATGTGCCCGCGCTCCTTTCTTATGGTGACGTGCCGGTCTCGCTCGAGGCCCTCGCGGCGGTGCTCGCCGGTAAGCGGCAGGCGGAAGGACGACTGCCCGTCCAGCTTCCATGAAGCGACGCGACTTCCTGCGCGCGGCGGCCGCGAGCGCGCTCGCAGCCTGCGCGCCGACCACGACGACACCGGGGCCGACAGGGGACGTGGTCAGCGGGATGGCGCTGGAACGGAAGGTCGGCCAGCTCATGAGCGTCGCGTTCCACGGCACGAAGATCACGAGCTCGCTCGAGGCGATGATCCGCGACCGCGGCGTCGGCGGCGTGATCCTCTACTCCGAGAACTTCACCGATGCGGCGGGCCTCGCGAGGCTCGTCGCCGATCTCGATCAGATCGCGCGTGACGCCAAGTCGTTGCCTCTCTTTTTCGAGATCGATCAGGAGGGCGGCCCGGTGATCCGCCTCAACAAGGGCGCCACGGTCCTGCCGGGTCAGATGGCGCTCGCGGCGACCGCGGATCCCGAGCGCAGCGTCCGCACGGCCGCGACCATCTCGGCGGCCGAGCTGCGCGCACTCGGTGTGAACTGGAACTTCGCGCCGGTGGCGGACGTCAACGACGAGCCGACGAATCCGATCATCAGCAACCGCTCGTTCTCGAGCGATCCCGCGCGGGTGTCCTCGCTCGTGAACGCCGCGGTGCTGGCATACGGGGCAGCCGGATTCTTCTGCTGCGCGAAGCACTTCCCCGGACACGGCTCTACGACGACGGACTCGCACACCGGGCTGCCAAAGATCGAGGCGGACCGCGCAACGCTCGACCGGGTCGAGCTTCCGCCGTTCCGCGCCGCGATCGCGGCCGGCGTTCCCGCGATCATGAGCGCGCACATCGTCGTCCCGGCTCTCGATGCGACGCCCGAGCTGCCAGTCACCCTCTCGAAGGCGGTGATGACCGACCTCGTTCGCAACACGCTCGGTTTTCAGGGGATCGTCGTGACGGACGACCTCGAGATGGGAGCGCTAAAGAACGTCGGCGAGGCCGCGGCGGGTCTGCGCGCGCCCCAAGCGGGCGCGGACTACCTCCTTTTCCGCTTCGATGAGAGCGCCCAACTCGAAGGGCACCGCCTCATCACCGATGCCGTTCGCACCGGTTCGCTGTCCGCCGCGAGGCTCGACCAGTCGGTGCGGCGGGTGGTGGACGCGAAGCGGCGTTTCGGGATCCTCGACGGGCGTCGCGACCAATCCGCGCCGGATCTTGTCGCGAACGCAAAGACGGCGCTCGAGCTCGCGCGAGGCGCGACGACGCTCCTTCGGAACCGCGGTGTCCTGCCGCTACGCGGTCGGATTCTTGCCGTGTCACCGACGAACGCGGACATCAGCTTCTTCGAGGGACAGGCAACGCTCGGCAGCGTCATGTCGTCAAAGCGGCCCGACGCTGTCGCGCAATCGCTGCCGTTGCATCCGAGCCCGGCTGAGATAGACAGGGTCGTCGCCGCATCGCGCGCGGCGGACATGGTCGTCGTTGGCACGACGAATCTTTTCGCGTATCCGGAGCAGGTCGATCTGGTGAAGGCACTGGCGAAGGACAAGCCCGTCGCGGTCGTGGCGCTCCGCGGTCCGTACGACATTCTGAGCGTGCCCGAGATCCCCGCGTACCTCTGCACCTACGACTCGCGCGAGCCGAGCCTCATCGCGGCCGCGGAGGTCCTGCTCGGCGAGCGCAAGCCGTCGGGTTCGCTTCCCGCGGCCGTCCCCGGTTTCTTCAGCATCGGCGCGGGCATGCGCGACTTCGCGTGACCGACCTCGTCGCGCGCGCGAAACCGATCCTCGATGAAGCGATCGGCTCGCTGTGCACCGCCGCGGTCGTGCGCGTCGAGCGGCGCGGCTCGGTCGACGCGTATGCGGCGGGCACGCTGTGTCCCGATCCGAGCGCCGGACCGGACGCGCCATGCACGCCCGCGTCGCTCTTCGATCTTGCCTCTCTGACAAAGCTTGCGACGACCGCGCTCGTCCTCTCGTTCGTGCGCGAGCGGCAGCTGGAGCTCGACATGCCGTTCCGCGAGCTCGTACCGGACTTCCGCGGCGGCAACAAGGACCGGGTCACGCTGCGGCAGGTCCTCACACATACGGCCGGCCTCGCCTGGTGGAAGTCCTTCTGGAAGGAAGCGTCATCGTCGGACGAGCTGGTGTGGCTCGCCGCGAGAGAGCCGCTCGCGCAGGACATCGGAGAGTTCCGCTACAGCGATCTCGGCTACATCATGCTGACCGCCGGACTCGCGCACGTCGCAGGCGAGCCCTTCCGCGCGCTGATGCACGAGCGCGTTCTCGACATCGTCGAGGCGCGCTCGTGTGAATACGGCCCGCGGCCGGCCGAAGAGTGCGCCGCGACCGAAGAGGACACGGAGTGGCGACGGAAGCGCCTTCGTGGCCAGGTCCACGACGAGAACGCTTACGCGATGGGAGGCGTGTCTGGACACGCCGGCCTATTCGGGACCGCCACCGACGTCGCGGCGATCATCCGCGTCTACGACGAAGGTGCCGTCATCGGAAACGAGCTGCGTGACCTCGCGCGCACCGAGCAATACCCTGCGGCCGCCGGAGGGTCTTCCGTTCTTCAGCGTCGATGCATTCGGCCACACCGGTTTCACCGGGACGAGCGTGTGGGTCGATCCGGCGAAGGACCTCACGCTCGTCGTCCTAACGAACCGCGTGTACTTCGGCCGGGCCAACGACGAGGAGCTCTACCGCTTTCGCGTCGCGGTCTACGAGGCGCTGGCCAGACCCTGACGCGCGACAATTCGCGGATGATCGCGGTCGGGATGATGTCCGGCACGTCCGTGGACGGGATCGATATCGCCGCGATCGAAATCGACGGCGACGATGTGAAAGTGCTGTCCACCGGGCATCGCGACTACGACGACGCGATTCGAACGCGAATCCTCGCCGCGGCCTCGGGCGATGCGCTCGGCGCGGCCGAAATCGCGACCCTGAATGTAGCGATCGGCGACGCATATGCCCAGGCGGCGGTCGACCTCATTCCGACCCTCGCGAAACATCCGGACGTCATTGCGATGCATGGGCAGACCGTCGCGCATTTGCCAAAGCGCGCGACCCTTCAGCTGGGCGACGCGTCGCGTGTCGCTCTGCGGACGGGCGTCCCGACGATCGCCGACTTCCGGAGCGCGAATATCGCGGCCGGTGGAGAGGGCGCGCCGCTCGTGCCTTTCGCCGATTTCATCCTCTTCGGAAAGCGCGCGCCCGTCGCGCTCCTCAACCTCGGCGGGATCGCGAACCTCACGCTCATCCCCAAGTCGGAAGCGGACCGCGTGACCGCGTTCGACACCGGCCCCGCGAACATCCTGAGCGATCTCATCGCGCAGCAGGCCGGCATGAAGAAACGTTTCGATGAGGACGGCGCCGGTGCGGCCCGCGGACGCGTCGACGAGCGCGCGCTCGGTTGGGCTTTCAGCCACGAGTTTTTCGCGAAGCGCGCTCCGAAGAGCACGGGCCGCGAGGATTTCGGAAAAGCCTTCGCGGACGAGCTCGCGCGGCGGGTGACGCGCAATGGCGGGACGCGCGACGACGCGCTCGCGACCGCGATCGCGCTCACGGCACGCACCGTCGCCGACGCGCTGAAGCGCGAAACCCCGCCCGGAACACAGTGGAGCGAGCTGATCGTCGCCGGCGGTGGCGCGCAGAATCCGACGCTCCTGAAGTCCCTGCACGCGGCGGTCGCGCCGGTCGTGGTGCGCACGAGCGCCGAGCTCGGCATCCCGGTCACATCTCGTGAAGCGGTGGCGTTCGCGATCCTCGGTGCGTATCGGATGCGGGGAGAGCCGAACATCCTGCCCGGCGCGACCGGGGCGTCGCGTGCGGTCTCGGGCGGAGCGATCCACCAACCCTGATGACGCCACCACTGGTCGTAGGCATCGACGCGGGCGGATCAAAGACGCGCGCCTTCGCCGTCGATCGCGATGGCGCCGTCGTTGGTCGGGGCGCGGGCGGTGGCGCGAATCTCCTTTCGTCGCCCGATCCGGCCGGATCGATCGCCGCGGCGCTGGCCGAATCGCTCGGGAGCGCGAAACCTGAGGCGGTCGTCCTCGCCTGCTCGGGTGGCGATCGCCCCGCGGATCGCGAAAAGGGGCGCGCGATCCTGACGCAGCTCGTCGGCCCCACTGTTCGCATCGAAGTGACCCACGACGCGATCGCCGCCCTCTATGCGGGCAACCCGATGGGCTGCGGCGTCGTGCTGATCGCGGGCACTGGTTCCATCGCGTTCGGCCGCAACGACGAAGGCCAGGAACAGCGCGCCGGTGGCTGGGGTTATCTCATCGGCGACGAGGGATCCGGCGTCTGGCTCGGGCTCGAGGGCCTTCGGGCGGCGGCGCATCACACCGACGGACGCGGCGCCGCAACGGCGATCACCGCGCACCTGTTGCGCGACCTCGGCGTCGAGACCTTCATGGACGTGATCCCGCAGCTCTACGGCAGGCCCCACCCGGCTCCCGCGATCGTCGCGGCGGTCTGGGCCGTCGGACGCGCTGCCGCTGAAGCGGACGCGATCGCCGTTTCCATCGTCCAGCGCGGCGCTCACGCGCTCGCGCGCGCCGCGTCGACGGTCGCGACGGGACTTCGCATGACCGAGGGTCCGGTCTATCTCGCCGGCGGCGCGTTCGAATCCGTCCCCTCGCTCGAGCGTGCGGTGCGCGGCGAGCTTCTCAGGATGCTGCCGGGCGCCGCGGTCGAGCCGGTCCGCGAGGAGCCCGCGATGGGCGCTGCGAGGCTCGCCATGCGTCTTGCCTGGGGCGCGTAATGGAACGGGAGACCGAGTCGCGCAACCCGCGCGCGCGAAGCCTGAGCAAGATGTCGACGCGGCAAATACTTGAGCTCATCAACGACGAGGACGCGACCATCGCGGCGGCGGTCCGCGCCGCTATCCCGCAGATTGAGCGCGCCGTCGATCTCATCGTCCCTGCGCTCGCGAGCGGTCATCGTCTGTTCTACGTCGGCGCCGGGACGAGCGGCCGGCTCGGCGTTCTCGACGCGAGCGAGATGCCGCCGACGTTCGGCGTGGAACCGGAGCTCGTCACCGGGATCATCGCGGGCGGGGACCATGCGCTTCGCATGTCGATCGAGGGTGCCGAGGACGCGCCGCTGGGCCTACGGGATCTCGCCGAACGCGCGGCTGCAGGCGACGTCGTCGTGGGGATCTCCGCGAGCGGGCGGGCACCGTATGTCGTCGACGCGATCGAAGGAGCAAAGCGCGATCTCCACGCGGCGGCGGCGATCGCGATCACGTGCACTCCGGACTCCGCGCTCGCCCGCGCCGCGGACGTCGCCATCGTGGTCGAGGTCGGTCCGGAAGTCATCGCCGGATCGAGCCGGATGAAGGCCGGCACTGCAACGAAGCTCGTGCTCAACATGCTGTCGACGACGTCGATGGTGAAGCTCGGGCGCACGCGCGACGACTTGATGGTCGATCTGCGCCCGACGAACGAGAAGCTGCGCCAGCGCGCGATCCGTCTCGTCGAACAGGAAGCACACGTGCCCGCGGAGGAGGCGAAGCGCCGGCTCGAGACGTGGGGCTGGCACGTGCGCGCCGCGATCGAGGACCGTTGGCCCGTCTCCTGATCGTCAACGCGGACGACTTCGGTCGGTCCGCGGGCACCGACAACGGCATCGTGCGCGCGTATCGCGAGGGCATCGTGACCAGCACTACGTTCATGACATCCGTTCGCTTGTCCGCGAGGATGGATCGTTCTGGCGTCCGTCCGAGCTTCTCGGGCGCCCGATCGATCGCACGGAAGCCCTCGCCGAATACCGCGCGCAATACGGACGCGCTCGCGAGCTCATCGGACGGGAGCCCACCCACGTCGACACGCATCACTGGGTCCATGACCACCCCGCGCTTTCATGGGCGGTGTGCGAGCTGGCGCAGGAGACCGGTGCGGCCGCCCGCACGCATACGCCCACACAGCGCGACGAGTACCGTGCGAGGGGCGTGCGCACGCCGGACCACTTCAGCCGCGAGTTCCAGCATCCGGGCCATATCGGCCTTGATGATCTGCTCGCGCTCATCGCGCGGCTCGAGGAGGGCGTGACCGAGGTCATGTGCCATCCGGGCGAGCCGGATCCCGATCTCGTTGCGACGTCCGCGTACGCGCGCGAGCGTCCGCTCGAGCTCGCGGTGCTGATCGACCCTCGCATCCGCGGCGCTCTCGAACGTGACCACATCACGCTCACCACGTTCGCCGACCTGTGAACTCTTTCGAGCGGGTCACCGCAGCGTTCGGCGGCCACGCGGTCGATCGCGTCCCGTTCGCGGTGTGGCGTCATTTCTATCCGGACGAGAACGAAGGCGCGGCGAAGCTGGCCGAGACCACGATCGCGTTCACGAAGCGCCATCAGCTCGATCTGATCAAGTACAACCCGCGCGCTCACTACCACGCTGAGCCGTGGGGAACTCGCTACCGTTACGGGAGGGACGGCCACCCCGTTCTCGATCGGTACGCAGTGCGCAAGCCCGAGGACTGGGCGCGCATCGACCGCAAGACGCTGCGCGAGCCCGCGTTCCAGGAGCTTCTCTACGGGATGCGCGTGGTGCGCGAGGTCCTTCCCGACACCCCGCTCGTCGCCACGATCTTCACGCCGCTCGGTGTGCTCGAGCGCCTCGCCGGAAAGGAGCGGGTCCTCGCCGACCTGCGCGCGCGGACCGATGACGTCGTCGCGGCCCTCGACGCGGTGACCGAGACGTTCGCCGAGCTCGCCGCCGCGTGCTGCGAATACGCGGACGGGATCTTCCTCGCGACGACGACGTGGGCGGGCCGCGATACGCTCGACGACGGCGAGTACCGGCGTTTCGGAACCGCGTACGACCTGCGCGTGCTCGCCGGCGCGCGCGGCGCGGCGCTCAACCTCCTGCATATCTGCGGACCCCGTGCGCGCGTGGTCGAGCTCGCGCGCTATCCGGTGGCGGCGGTCTCGTGGAATCCGCGGCTCGCGGGAAACCCCGACCTCGCGGCATTCCTCGCCGCGGTGCCATCGCGAGGCGCGATCGGCGGATTCTCGGACGAGGCGTTCGTAACCAGCAGTTCGGCACTTGCGAAACGAGAGGCGCGCGAGGGACTCGCGCAGACCGGGGCCCGGCGCTGGCTCGCCGCCGGTGGCTGCACGATCCCGGTCGATGCGCGGCCGGAAAACATCGACGCGGTGAGAGACGCATTGAGTGGATAAGGCCCTCTGGGTGGTCCGCGACAAGATCACCACCAAAGGGGCGATCGACGACCTCATGGC
>WNGH01013478.1_pt1 | contig 12771 bp, 12 predicted proteins | sample 5400631 | NCBI WGS metagenome assembly WNGH01 (sample SAMN13153373, study PRJNA577476) | soil metagenome | isolation source: 115 cm soil or saprolite under Garry oak tree replicate 1 | place: USA:California | collected 2016-06-15
ATCTCGGCGCGGGCGCCCGGGCGCTGACCCAGCTGCCGTTCGTGGGCGTGCTGGCGACGCCCGCCCAAGTCCAGACGATCGCGACGCTGCCCGGGGTGATCCAGATCTCGCCCAACAGCCAGCTCCACTATCTCGGCGCGCCCGGTGGGTTGCGGGCGCTCGCCGCGCTGCTCGATGAGAGCGTGCCGACGATCAAGGCGGACCAGGCCCGCGCGACCTTCGGCGTGTCCGGCCGGGGTATCGGCGTGGCCATCCTGGACAGCGGGATCGACGGGCTCTACCAGGCCGACGTGCAGTACCCGAGCCGCACGGTGCAGAACCTCAAGGTGCTGGTGAATCAGAAGGACGTCATCTGCTTCCGGGGTCTCCCCTGCACCGGATCGATCTACGTCGAGAATCTGCCGAACAGCGAGACCTCGGTCGGGCACGGGACGCACGTGTCGGGGATCGCCGGTGGCAACGGGACGATGTCGAACGGGCTGTACACCGGCGTGGCGCCGGGCTCGAACCTGATCGGCATCGGGACGGGCGACGTGCTGTTCATCTTCTGGGCGCTCGCCGGCTTCGACTACATCCTGCAGCACCAGGACGTGTACAACATCAAGGTCGTGAACAACTCGTGGGGGACGAGCGGTCCCTTCGATCCCAAAGATCCGATCAACGTCGCCACGAAGCGCGTACACAATCGCGGCATCACGGTGGTGTTCGCGGCGGGGAACGACGGACCCGACCAGAACACGCTGAACCCGTACAGCGTGGCGCCGTGGGTCATCGGAGTGGCGGCGAGCTGCTCGGCGACCGATACGTTGGCGCAGCGCCTGCACTGCCAGCCCGGTGGTATGCTGGCGGATTTCTCCTCGCGAGGGATTCCGGGCGACCCGCTCTACCATCCGACGGTGACGGCGCCCGGCGTCCACGTGATCTCGGCGCGGGCGTCCACAGGGACCGTGCTGAACACGAGCGACGCTCCGCACGATTTCGACCTCACCTCGAGCTGCGGCTTGCGCACGGAGTTCGCCCCATTCTACACCTGCGCGAGCGGCACCAGCATGGCGACGCCGCACGTCACGGGTGTGGTGGCGCTGATGCAAGAGCGCGCCGGCGGCAAGCTCCGTCCGGACCAGGTGCGGGACATTCTGGTGCAGACAGCGGATCCGATGGCGGGGTACGCGGTGTTCGAGGTCGGTGCAGGTTTGGTGAACGCACTCGAGGCCGTCAGACAGTCACGCTGACGTCGGCCGCTGCGCGCACGCAACTCAGCCCGGGCTTCGGCCCGGGTTTTTTTTGGTGCAGTCATGCTTCAAGGTGCGGCACGATACTGAGGCGTCGCGCTCGCTGCGCCTCCGCGACACCGCGGCTAGCGCCGAGGGCGGACAACGAGATCCGCGCCCCGACCCGGTGGCACTCGGTTTGCGTTGGTCAAGTCGGTGCAGGCGTAGCTGCGAACCAACAGTCACGGAGGAGAGCACCATGTTCAAACTGAGAAACTTCGGGCTGCTTTTCGGAGCGGCGGCGGCCGCCATGCTCGCGTGGGCCTGCGAGCGTCCGGAAAGCCCAGTCTCGATTGGCAAGCCCCTATTCTGGTTCGGGGAGCAGTGCCCAGCCGCGAAGATGACCGGCGGTGGCCGGATCGACGCCCCATTTGGCGGCCCTGACAAGAATCCGCCCGCGAGTCATAAGTACCAAACGTTCGGCGCGCACGTGATTTCGAACGGGTTCAACAACGACGGCACCTGCGCCGTGAAGGGCTCGCTCGAGTGGGTGGATCACCGCGAAGAGATGCGGATCAACGGCAGTCCGCTCAACCTCCACAGCGAGGAGATCACGTTCGTTGAACAGCTCCTTGCGGACGACTGCAAGGATGGGGCCCTGCACTGGGGTGGGCGGCTGGTAGAGAAGAACACCGGCGAGGAGTACGACTTCGAGGTGTTCGATTGCGACAACGGCGAGCCCGGCGCGAAGAACGACGGCTTCAACATCGTGCTGTCAGGCCCCGGGGAGTCGCAGGACGGGTACACGTTGCAGTGTCCGGAGCCGCCCTCGATACACGCGGAGAACATCTGCACCTTGACGGGCGGCAACCGGCAGTTCCACCCGACGCACTGACCGTGGATCGCCACATGACAAGGAGACAAACGATGAACATCGACAACTTCCGGCGGGCGATCCTTGCTGTTGGACTCGTCTTGCCGATGAGCTGGACGGCGGGCTCGGTCGCGGCGCAGACCGCCCAATCGTTCGGCGTCAAAGTGAGCACCCCCACCCTCAACCAGACGGCCGCGTCCGCCGTCCTGCCGCCGGGCGGCGATCAGGCCCAGAATTCGGGTCAGAGCATCGCCATCGGCGGTCTCGCGACGGCGCAGGATGCGTTCGCCATCGTGAACGGCGACGCCGACCCGACGTACGGCTCCACCGCCGTGAGCAGCGCGACGCTGGGCGCAGTGAACTTGCTCAGCGGGCTCATCACCACCGACGGCGTAGTCGCCGTCGCGAGCAGCTGGATTGGCAGCGATGCCACCGGCAGCGATGGTGAGGGCTCGAGCCTCGCGAACCTCGTGGTGAACGGAGTGAGCGTCGATGACCCCGCTCCGAACACGACGCTGGCTCTGCCCGGCGTGGGCTACGTCATTCTGAACGAGCAGATCCCCACGGGCGACGGCGTGACCACGACCGGCATCACGGTGAACATGATCCACGTGGTGCTGCAGAACGCGCTCACCGGGGTGCAGACCGGCGAGATCATCGTGGGATCGGCCACGAGCGCGGTGGGTAACTAACTAAGGAAAGGGAGCACACCGCGCTGAAAGCGGTGGGGGCTCGGCTCGGGGTCTTTCCCCGGGCCGAGCCCTGTTGTATCGAAGCCCCATTTTGGTGCGTGACAGCACAACATGCCGCCCCCATTTGTTGCAGCAACGCCACACCACGGTTTAAGTTCTGTCACGTAACTCATTGTACTAGAAGCATGTTGCGTTTGGTCACCAAGGCTCGGGTCATGGCACTAGCCTTGCTCGTTGCAACGAGGCAACATACGAGTCCAGCCCCACTCCGAACAGCCAGGGACCAACATGACCGCGAAAGAGGCGAACCCCACCCAATCCGGCGGGAAGAGCCGGACTGAAGACACGGCCGCGCTGCTGCGCGAGCTGGTCGCCCACCTGCGGCAGAACCGCACGCAGCTGCGCGAGGAGTGGGCGCGGCGCATCACGCAGGCGAAGCTGCTCACGGCGATGACCGAGGAGGAGATCTTCGCGGAAGCGACCTCAGTCTACGACAACTACCTGGAAGCGCTGGAGACGGGGACGTTCGAGGCGCTGCAAGCGTATGCGCGCAACCTGTCCGAGCGCATCATCCCCCGAGGCGTCGAGACGCACGAAGTCGTCGGGATCGTGCTGTTGCTCCGCGACACGATGGCGCGGTCGTTGTTCGGGAAGTACCACGAAGACTTCGAGAAGCTGAATCGCATCCTCGACGCGTATGAGCCGGCGGCGAACCGCATCGCGAGTACGGTCGCCGTCGGCTTCGTGCAGGAGCGCGAACGCATCATCCGGCAGCAGCAGGAGGCGATCCGGGAGCTCTCGACCCCGGTGCTCCAGGTTCGCGAGCGGCTTCTCATTCTCCCCATCATCGGCGTGATCGACCCGCAGCGCGCGCGGCAGCTGACCGAGCAGCTGCTCCGCGCCATCCGCGCGAACCGCGCCAAGGTGGTCGTGATCGACATCACGGGCGTCGCGGCGATGGACTCGAACGTGGCCAACCACTTGGTCCAGACGGTCGAAGCTGCGCGGCTTCTGGGCGCGACCGTCATCGTGACCGGCCTGTCGCCCGAGATCGCGCAGACACTGGTCACGATCGGCGTGGATCTGAGCGAGATGGCGACGGTCGGCGACCTGCAGGGCGGCATCGAAGAGGCGGAGCGTCTGCTGGGGTACAAGGTGGTGCCGCTGGCCGAGGCGCAGCCGGCCTGACGGCCGGCGCGGAGGGGGTCCGGTGGAAGTCCCGATCCTGAAGCAGGGCGATTACCTGATCGCCTCGATCCAGTCGGCGCTCACGGACGCGGACCTCTCGCAGCTGCGGGAGGCGCTGGTCGAGCGGGTGGGCCGATTCCGCTCGCGCGGCGTGATCGTGGACGTGACGGCGCTCGACGTGATGGACTCGTTCGCGGTGCGCACGCTCCGCGACATCGCGCACATGGCGCGCCTGCGCGGCGCCGAGACGGTGATCGTCGGGATCCAGCCCGAGGTCGCCTTCGCGATGGTGCAGCTGGGGCTCACGCTGAAAGGGATCGCCACCGCTCTCGATCTCGAGGAAGGGCTCAACTTCCTCAACCGCCGCGGCAAGGAGCGCCTGGACCGTGCCTGACGAATCCAGCGTTCCGATCCGATCGGACGTCGACATCGTCAGTGCGCGGCAGAAGGGGCGGGACCTAGCCGCGGAGTGTGGCTTCGAAATCGGCGACCAGACCGTGATCGCCGCCGCCATCTCGGAAATCGCGCGCAACATCCTCATGTACGCGAAGCGCGGAGAGATCCGCTTCCGGGGTCTCGCCGACGGCGACCGGCAGGGGATGGTCGTCGTGGCCGAAGACCAAGGCCCCGGCATTCGCGACGTCTCGCTGGCGTTGCAGGACGGCTTCTCCACCTCCGGGGGCCTGGGGCTCGGGCTCCCGGGCGCCAAGCGCCTCATGGACGAGTTCGAAGTCAGTTCCGAGCTTGGGCGCGGCACGACCATCACGATGAAAAAGTGGATCCGCCGCGGCCATGCCTAGCGCGACGACGGGAACGGCGCCGTTGCTGCACTGGGGGGTCGCGACGCTCGCGCTCGCCGGTCAGCGCGAGTCCGGTGACCTCCACCTCGTCAAGCCGGTGGACGGCGGAGCCGTGGTCGCGGTGGTGGACGGTCTAGGCCACGGCGAAGAGGCCGCGTTCGCGGCCAAGACCGCCGTGGGTACGTTGGAACGCTACGTCCACGAGCCGACGCTATCGGTGCTGCAGCGCTGCCATGAGGCGCTGAAAGGGACGCGCGGAGTGGTGCTGAGCCTCGCCAGCTTCGACGCCACCCGGGGCACGATGACGTGGTTGGGCGTGGGGAATGTGGAGGGGGTGCTGCAACACGCCGATTGGTCCGAGCGCTCGGCCCGGGCGACGCTCGTCACGCGCGGCGGGATCGTCGGCGGGGAGCTGCCCGCCGTGCAGGCGGCGGTCGTGCCTGTCGCCTCCGGGGACACGCTGGTGTTCGCTACCGACGGCGTGCGTCACGAGTTCGCGGCCGAGATCTCCGTCAGCGAACCCCCGCAACGACTTGCCGACGAGATTCTCACGAAGTTCGGCAAGGGCACGGATGATGCACTCGTCTTGGTCGCGAGGTACCTAGGGCACAGGTGACCCGCACCATGACTCGACCCGCCTCCGACGCATCCGCTGGCGGCTCGCCGGCCGCGGCCGTCGGGGCGCCGCGTGTGTTGGTCGTCGTCGCCGACACCGGCGTGCTCCACAGCATTCGCCAGTGGGCGCCGGAGCTCGAAGCCCGCATCGAATTCGTCCCCGACCTGCCGCACGCCGCTCGGCAACTCTCGCAGGGCGGCTGGGACGCGGTCGTGGTCGCCCTCGGCGATCGTCCCGAGGACGACCTCGCCTGGTGGGTCGACGCGGTGCGGGGCGTGCCGGGGACCCCCCGCCTCATCGCCCTCGTCGATCGCCCTTCGATGGGTCTCGCCATCCGCGCCGAGCAGCTCGGCGTGTCGGACCTGCTGTCGCTCCCGATGCGTCGCGACGACCTCGCGCAGGCCCTCAGACGCGCGCGCACGGTGGACTCCGAGGCTCCGATGCCGCTCCCCGAGGTGGGCGTGGTGGCCGAGGGGCAGTACGCGCTCGTCGGCCGCAGCCCGGAGATGCTCGAGGTCTACAAGCTGATCGCGCGCGTGGCGCCGAGCACGGCGACGGTGCTGATCCAGGGAGAGTCGGGCACGGGGAAGGAAGTGGTGGCGCGCGCGATTCACGAACAGGGGCCCAAGGCGGGGGGCGCGTTCGTGGCGGTCAACTGCGCCGCGATCCCCGAGAACCTGCTCGAAAGCGAGTTGTTCGGCCACGAGAAGGGGGCGTTCACGGGCGCGGTGACGCGCAAGCCGGGGCGCTTCGAGCTGGCCCGCGCGGGGACGCTGTTCCTCGACGAGATCGCCGACATGAGCCTCGCCCTGCAATCGAAAATCCTGCGCGCGGTGCAGGAGCGCGAGATCGAGCGAGTCGGCGGCACCGAGACCCTGCCGGTAGAGGTGCGGCTGATCGCGGCGACGAACAAGGATTTGAAGGAAGCGATCGCGCAGAACCGGTTTCGCGAGGACCTCTACTACCGCCTCGCCGTCGTCACGATCCGCCTCCCGCCCCTGGCCGACCGGGGCGACGACCTACTGCTGCTCACCGCGTACTTCGCGCGCCAGTTCGCCGAACGCTACAAGAAGCAGGTCTTGACGATCTCCGACCGCGCCGTCGAGCTGCTGCGCGGCCATCCGTGGGTCGGCAACGTGCGCGAGCTGCGCAACGTCGTCGAGCGCGCGGTGATCGTGGCGACGGGACCCACGATCCGGGCCGAGCATCTGCCCGACGAGGTGCGGGCCGCCGAGGCGGAGCTGCCGGAGACCGGCGCGCGTGGGCTGCTGACGCTTGCGGAGGTCGAGGCGCGGCACATCGCGCGCGTGCTCGCTCAGACCAACGGGCAGATCGGGGCGGCGGCCGAAATCCTCGGCATCCACCGCAATACCCTGACGCGCAAGATGAAGGAGTACGGGCTGTGAAGAACCCGCTCCCGCCGCTGCGTGTGGAGCAGGCGCTGCGGCTCCTGCCCGAGCTGGAGGTGCTGCTGCCGCTGCGGAGCCTCATCCTCGCGGCCTCCCGCCCGGAGGAGCAGGCGCAATGGGCGAGCCACGGCCCGTACTTGACCGTCGGCAAGCGGGCGATCGAGCCCGCGGAGCTGCGCCAGCGCGCCGTCCAGGCCGCCGAGCAGGTGAAGGAGCACGTGGGCGCTCTCTACGCCGCCTACGTCGAGGCGCTCGAATGCCAGCAGCGGGGCGAGCCCGGGGCGGCGGTGAACGCCCTGCGGGAGGCGGGCGCCCGCGAGGAACGGTTGGGCCGCGGGGTCCAGGCGCGGGCGTGGTACGAGACCGCCCTGGGGCTCGCGGAAGGACTTCAGGACCGGCACCCCGAAATCGATGTGCTCCTCGCCCTCGGCGCGTTGGAGGAAACGCTGGGCGGCCACGCCGAGGCGGCGCGGCGCCATCAGCGGGCGCTGGCGCTCGCGGAAGCGGAGTTTCATCAGGCGGGCGCCATCGCCGCCTGCCTGGGGCTCGGCGACGTCGCGCTGACGACGGGACAGTGGACCGGGGCGGGGGCCTGGTTCGCGCGCGGGATGCGGCTCGCGGAAGCAGGCGGAGACCTCGTGGCGACCGGTGAGCTGCACCATCGGCTCGCGGCCCTGGCGCGCCGCAGCGGAGATCTCGCCCCTGCCGGCGAGCATCTGCGCCGGGCCCGCGAATGTCTGGAGCCACTCGGCGAGGCCCGGGCGATGGCCCGGGTGCTGAACACACAGGGCCAGGTGGACGCGGGGTTGGGACGGGAGGCGGCGGCGGTCGCCGCCTATCGCGAGGCGCTGGCGTGGGCGCGCCGCGACGAGCGCGATGCCGGACTCGAGGCAGTGATCCGGCTGAATCTGGCGGAGCTGCACTGTGTCAGACGCTGGAGCGCACTCCCGCGCTCGAAGGCCAGGTGTACCAGGAGTACGGCCTGTTCTGCACGGCGCTCGGCAGCCGGGACGAGGCCCGCGCCTACCTCGAGCGGGCGCGGGAGATCTTCGAGGCGCTCGGCGAGACCTTCGAGGTCGAGAAGGTGCGGGAAGAGCTGCAGCAGGTCTCCGCCTAGCCGCCCGACCCGGCGCTCGATACCTTCGCCGCACCACTCCTCAGAAAATCGGAGTCCGCGCCATGCCTCGTGCCCGGTTCGTCGTGTGCTGTGCCCTCGCCCTGGCCGTCGGCGCCTGCGCGCATCGCGTGGCGCCACCGCCGCTCGGCGGACCGTCCTCCGCCCCGGTGCTGGAGCTCCCGCAGCGGGCCGCGCTGCTCATGGTGCCGCGCGGGGACGACGAGTGGCGCGCGGTGGGCGACGAAGCGGCCCAACTGCTCTCGCAATACCTGCGCATCAACACCACTAATCCGCCGGGCAACGAGCGCCGCACGGCGGACTGGCTCGCGGCGGTGCTGGCCCGCGACGGCATCACCGCGCAGGTGTTCGAGCCCGCGCCCGGCAAGGCGAACCTGTACGCGCGGCTGCGCGGCGACGGCAGCGCGCGTCCCATCATCCTCCTCAATCACATGGACGTCGTGCTCGCCTCGCCGGAGTACTGGTCGGTGGACCCCTTCGGCGGGCTGATCAAGGACGGCTACATCTGGGGACGCGGGGCGCAGGACATGAAAGGGGAGGGGATCGCCGAGCTGATGACGCTCCTGGTGCTGAAGCGCGCCGGTGTTCCCCTCAAGCGCGACGTGATTTTCCTGGCGACCGCCGATGAGGAAGTGGGCCAGGGGGTCGGCGCCGGCTGGTTCGTCGAGCATCACCCGGAGCTGGTGCGGGACGCGGAGTTTCTGGTCAACGAGGGAGGCACGATCCGGCTCGGGGAGGACCGCCGCGTCGAGTATTACGGGGTGGGTACGACGGAGAAGTCGCCGTTCTGGCTACAGCTCGTGGCGCGAGGGACGGCGGGGCACGGCTCGCGCCCGACGCCGGACAATCCCGTACACCGGTTGATCCGGGGCGTCGCGCGGCTCGCGACTTATCAGACGCCGCTCGTGGTGACGCCCCCCGTGGACCGCTACTTCCACGATCTCGCCACCATCGAGCCCGATGCCCAGCGGCGGGGCTGGTTTCAGGACATTCGGGCGGCGCTTCGCGACACCGGCACTGCCCGCGCGATCACGGCGGACCTCACGTACAACGCGCTGCTCCGCAACACCATCTCGATCACCGGCTTGAGGGGCAGCGACAAGACCAACGTGATTCCGCCGGTCGCCACGGCCACGCTCGACGTCCGGCTCCTGCCCGGCCAGGATCCGCAGGCGTTCCTCGCGGACCTCGGGCGCGTCGTCGGCGACACGGGGATCGCGATCCGGCCGGACGGGCCCAACTGGCCGGCGACGGAGAGCCCCATCGACACCGACCTGTTTCGGGCGATCATCGCCGCGGCCCACGCCCGCCACCCCGGGGTGCTCGTGACCACACCGCCGCTTGCCGGATTCACCGACAGCCACTTTTTCCGGAATCTCGGCATCGCCAGTTACGGGGTGTCGCCGTTTCCGATCTCGGAAGCCGACTCCCGTGGCGTGCACGGCAACAACGAGCGCCTGAGCCTCGACGCGCTCACGTTCGGAGTGCATTTCCTGTACGACGTGATCACCCAGGTCGCGGCGAAGTAAGGCGTCACTCGGGCGAGCCGTTTCCGACCGCCGCTCCGGCCCGCGGCTTGGCGTTCTTCACCCAACGGTCGAACCACTCGAGCATCTCGGCGACTACGTCGAGCACCGACTCGCGCCCCGTGTAGCCGTGCGCCTCGCCCGGCAGCATCACCAGGCGCGCCGTCTTGCCGAGGCCCTTTAGGGCCGCATAGAACCGCTCGGACTGGATCGGGAACGTGCCGGAGTTGTCGTCGGCCTCGCCGTGAATCATGAGCAGCGGCGCCTGCACGCTGTCGGCGTGTACAAACGGCGACATGCGCAAGTAGACCTCGGGCACCTCCCACAGGTTGCGCTCCTCGTTCTGGAAGCCGAACGGTGTGAGCGTGCGATTGTAGGCCCCGCTGCGGGCGATGCCCGCGCGAAACAGATCGCTGTGGGCGAGCAGGTTCGCCGTCATGAACGCGCCGTAACTGTGGCCGCCCACGCCGATGCGCTCGGGGTCGGCGACGCCCAGATCCACGAGCGCCTTCACGGCCGCCCGCGCGCTCGACACCAGCTGCTCGACGTAGTGGTTGTTGGCCGTATCCCCGCCGATGATCGGCATCTTGGGGTCGTCGAAGACGGCGTATCCCTGCGTGAGGAACAGCAGGTGGGAGGGCCCGCGGATCAGGTTGAAGCGGTTCGGCGCGGCGGTCACCTGGCCGGCCGCGGTGGCGGACGTGAACTCGATCGGATACGCCCACATCACGACGGGGAGCCGCGTCCCGGGCGTATAGCCCGGCGGCAGATACAGCGTGCCGGAGAGGGGCACGCCGTCGGCGCGCGTATAGGTGACGAGGCGCTTCTGGACGCCGGTGAGCTGCGGGGCCGGATCCGGGAACGCAGTGACGGCGCGCAGGCGCCCACCCTGCACGTCGCGCACGAAGTAGTTGGGGGGCTCGGTGCGCGACTCCCGGCGGGTCAGCACCTGGCGGGCGGCGTCGTCGAGCAGCGCGACGACGGCCTCGTAATGGACGGTATCGGCCCGCCACAGGCGCTCGGTCCGCTTGGTCTTGAGGTTCAAGCGGTCGAGGAACGGGCGCTCGCCCTGCGGGGACGCGCCGGCGCCTGCGAGGTAGATCCAGTCTCCGGTCCTGAGCAGCGTGCGCTGACCGGCCACGCCGCGGAGCAGCGGGGTCCCCGGATCGGCGTAGCGGTCCTCAGCGCTGCGGTCGAACAGCAACGTGGGGGCGACGCCGCCCGTCGCGTGCGGATCGAAGAGCCAGGTTTTCACCCAGCGGCGGTCGCGGTCGAACTCGTTCAGCAGCGCCAGGCCCGCCGTGTCCCAGAGAATCCCGCCGTAGCGCTTCTCGAGCTGCGCGATCGCCAGCGGCACGTCCGTAAAGGGGGCGGCGAGCCGCACGATCCGGTCCTGATGCGCGACGCGATTCCGCGGATCGCCGCCGTCCTGGGCTTCGGCCCACACCAGCGTCGCGGGGACGCCCGGCTGCCAGGTGACGGCGCGCGGCCCGTCGCGCACGCCGCGGGCGGGGATGTTGTCCGCGAGGGGGAGCGCGGCCAGGGTGCGCACGCGCTCTCCTTGCACGGTCCAGAGGTCGATCGATTTGGGGAACAGGTCGGCCGGGACGAGAAACGAGTAAGGCCGCACTGTCCGCACTACCAGGATGAACCCTCCGCCCGGCGCGGGATCGGCGCGATCGATCACCGCCGGCGCGCCGACCTTGGTCACCGCTCCCGTGGCCGCGTCCACCAGGGCCAGCTGGCCCGTGAAGTAGTAGTCGAACAGCGCCTCGTCGTGCGTGTTCTCCAGCAGGTCTTCGTAGGTGCGCACGGGCGCGGGACGGCCCGACGTTTCCTGGGTGGTCGGCCCGGCCGGCACCGCGGGCTCGGGAGGCGGCGCGCCGCGGCCGTCGGCCACGAACAGGCACAGCAGGCGGGCGCCGCCGGGCATCCACTGGCACGGCGGGCCGTCGGCGGCGTTGAGGGGCGGCACGGGGAGCGGCCGGGCCTGGGCGGTGGCGGCGTCCACGATCCACAGCCCGATCATCGAAGAATCCGTCACGGTGAACGCGAGGCGCCGCCCATCCGGCGACCAGGCGGGGAATCCGATGCCGCCCGCGGGGGCCGCGATGCGTCGCTCGCTGCCGTCCGCCACCCGCTTCAGGACCAACCCCGTGACCAAGGACGGCTGCCGCGGGCCGTTGTTACGGGGATTGATGCGGGATCCCGCGAGTCGCAGCCACGGCCGTGCCAGCTCCGCCACCGTCGGCATCGCGCGCTGCTCGACGAGCAGGATCCAGGCGCGGTCGGGACTGACACTGGCCGCGGGAAGCGGCGGCGCGTCGAGAATGGCGACCACGTCGGGCGGCGGGGTCTTGTAGGGGGCTTGGGCGGCGAGCGACGGCCCGCCGGCCAGGGTCAGGAAAAGGACGAGATAACGGCGCACGAGGAGCTCCTTGTGAGACCTCAGACGTCAGAGCTCAGACGCCTGTCGCTGATGTCTGACGTCTGTAGGTCTGACGTCTATTCCAATGGCACCACGAACCGCACCGTCACGCTCTCGGCCGTCTGCGGGGCCACGGTGCAATAGCAGTCGCGCCCCAGGATCCGCTTGACGCCGAGCACTTCGGCCTCCGCGATGCCCGCCACGTCGCGGTAGGTGATTTCGAGCGCACGCCCGTCGATGAGGCGGTAGCTGAGCGGCCGGCCGAGGAGGCGGTGATGCGGGTCGATCTTCGCGAGCCCCTCGGCGAGGCGCTGCTGGATCGCCGTGATCCGCTCCGTCGATACTACTCCGCGCTCGCTCATTTGGCGCGATGCTCCAGGACCGCGGCCGCGTTGCGTCGCATCCCGGCGGCGCCGGGCCGGGCGAACGGCGTGTCGCCGTAGCGGGCCGCGAAGGCGGCGTCGTCCAGCGCGAGCAGCTCCGCTGGGGCGGCAGCGGCAGCGCTGATGGCCGGCTGCGGGGCGAGCTCCGGATCCCGCGAGGGCGTGGCGAACTTCTCGTTCCAGGGACACACGTCCTGACACACGTCGCAGCCGAACAGCCACTCGCCGACCTGGGATTGCTCGGTCGGCGTGAACGCGCCCCGGCGCTCGATCGTGAGATACGCGATGCAGCGGCGCGCGTCCAGCTCGCCCGGGGCGACGAAGGCCTGCGTCGGACACGCGTCGAGGCAGCGGCGGCAGGTGCCGCAGCGGTCGCCGTCGAAGGGCAGGTCGGGCGCGAGGGCGGCGTCGGTCAGCACCACTCCGATGAAGGTGAACGACCCGCGCGCCGGATCGATCAGCATCATGTTCTTGCCGATCCAGCCAAGCCCCGCCTGCTGGGCGAGCTC
>WNGH01004886.1_pt1 | contig 12770 bp, 11 predicted proteins | sample 5400631 | NCBI WGS metagenome assembly WNGH01 (sample SAMN13153373, study PRJNA577476) | soil metagenome | isolation source: 115 cm soil or saprolite under Garry oak tree replicate 1 | place: USA:California | collected 2016-06-15
ACGGGCCGATGCGACCGATCCGCCTCGGCGAGTACGGCAAGCCCATCCTCAACATCTACATCCGCAAGGTCGAGCGCAAGGGCGGCGAGCTCGTCAACACCACCATCGCCACCTATCCCGAGGTGAGCCAGTTCTGGACTTACGACCCGAAGCAGTTCATCGCCGGACCGCAGTACTCGCGCGACGTCCCGGCGGCGAAGTACCTCGAATAGCGCTGTCTGACCAGACAGCGTGGGCCCGGGTCAGGTGCCAGCGAAGGCCTGTATCGTGCGGGTCAACACTCGCGCCCCTCGCGCCGGGCTTGAGCAATGAATTCATCCGTCAGCGGGAAGCGCCCCTTGAATGGGGGAGGGGCATCTCGCGGGCGTTCTTCGTTGTTCAACGCCCGCTCCAACACGGCAAGCACTTCCCGGGTCATGCTGCGGTGGTGCCGGGCCGCCTGCTCCTTCAACTTGCGGTGCAGTTTCGGCGGTAAATCCTTGATTACAAATCCTGGCATTGGAAAGCTCCAATGGCTGGTAATTTTCTAGCTGAATACTAGCACGGTCGCCCCAAGATGCGGCTGCCGCCGTATGGCGAGCCGCGTCACTCGCGAGTGCGCAGCGTCACGCTGAGCGCCGGTACAAGTGCCGCCGCCAGTTCGCTGCTCCGCGGCGCGTTCAAGCGCGGACGAGCACGACGACGCCGGCGACCGTCAGCGCGACCCCGAGCAGCATGCGCGGGCCGAATTTCTCCTCGCGAAGGAAGATTGCGGAGAGCGCGAGCGTGAATAGCGGATAGGTCGCGACGAGCGGGGAGACCACGCTCACCTGCCCGCGGTTGAGCGCCGCGTACATGGCAAGCACTCCCAGGCCGTTGCAGAGCCCGACTGCCACGAACCAGAAGATGCCGCGCCGGTCGGGCGAGGCGCCCGCGCGGGGGCCCGGTGCGACAAGAGCGCGGTTCGCCGCGAAGATCGTAACCGAGGATACCGTGTAGCCGACGAGCGCCGCGACGAAAGGGTCGGGCCACAGCGCGAGCCCGCCCTTCACCGCGGCCTGCGCCCCTCCGCGGATCGCGGCGCCCGCGACCGGCAATAAGATCACCCAAGCAGCCCACGTGTGCGGACGCGCCGCGCCGCGCGCGGTGAGCGCGATCACCCCGAGCACGATCGCCGCCGTTCCCGCCGCCGCGGCCGGCGTGAGCGGCTCGCTCAAGAAAAGCATCGCGCCCAGCACCGCGAAGAGCGGCGTCGTGCTCGACACCGTCCCGGCGACGGTCGGGCCGGTCAGCCGGTTCGAGGCGAAGTTGAGAAACGTCACCAACGCGGGAAAGATCAGGCCCACGACCGCGAAGATCGCGAACGCGGTCGCGTTCCAGCCCTCGCCGCGGAACAAGAACAAAGCGAGCAGCCAGAACATCGCGGTCGTCGAGGGAATGCTGACCAGCGCCCCGCGCGCGGGATCCAGGTAGCGCAACCCAAGGTTCGCGATCACCACAGCCGTGCCTAGAAACGCCGAGGCGGCAAGCGCAAGCGCAGTGCTGAGGTCCATTACTTTCCGAACTGCGTTTGGGCACTATGAATTGGTCGCGCTTGACCCAACTCCTACAGCGCGCCTTTGATCATCATCTCTGCGGCTAGTTCGAAGGCTGGATTCGCTCCGCAGTACTGCTCCCACCTAGTTCGGTAAAGCGCGTCCTCAAGCAGGCTCAGATCATCCGTCTGGGCCGGAGCACCTTCGTCAAGACCCCAGGCGAGGCTTACGCCGCCTCGATCGGTCAGGACGTAGCGATTGTGCAATCCCTCCCCGCCGACACGCTCCCGCCATCGCACGATGCGAACATTGATACCAGTCGGAATTCGTTGCGGCAGTTGTCGACGGCATTCCGCGTCGAATCCGGCATTGTGTTCGTCGAAGCGCGTGTGAAATTCCACGCGCTCGATCAGAATGCCGTTTTTTCGCGCCCAAGCACGTGCCAGGAACTCGGCCAAGGTCGTCCTCGCCTTGGCCTTATGCGGGTCGAAGTACGGGTCCACAAAAACAATACTGCGCGCAATGCGCAGTAGCGGGGAGAGAGCATTCGCCAGATCAGCGGCCTGGCGTGGCACAGCAATTCCACGGCCGACATTCCAACGTGGCGCTAATTCGTCCAGATCATCGGCCATCAAAATCGCGGCGTTGCCGCGTGGATTCGCACCGGCCACAATGGCGTGGAATGGCCGTTTCCCGTGTTCAGTTTCGGCGTTCGAGAGCCAGTCTCTTGCAGCGTCCCACTCGTGAACTCGCGTCATCATCCGGTCATCGAGGCGGCTGAGGCGCTCCTCGATGCGTTTTCTGTCGATCTCGGAGCCAGCCTCAAGCCCTTCGTACACCAACCTCTTCCAAAGCCGGGGATATCGAGAGATCAGGCGTCCTTGCGAAACACCGAATTTCTCGGTGAGATAGCGGAAACGTTCCCATGAATTGAGCAGCGTGGGCTCGAGCGCAAATTCGTGGACCATCAAAACAGCTCCTGCGCCCGTTCGGCGAAAAAGCCCTCAGGCCAGCCGCCGGAGAAGTCGCCTTCCGCCGTGACCGAGATCTGGACCACGCGCGAACCCGCCTGCTCGGCCTGCACGTAGATCACGGCGAGGTCTTCAGGCTTCAGAGGCACCGCCCCAACGGGCAATTCGCCGCTCGCTGTTTCCCGGATGCGCCTCAACAGCCGAAGGATCAGGTGCTCGCTGTGTGTCTCCAGAATAAACGTATTCCTTCGCTCGCCGAGCGCGCCCTCGATGAACACATCCCCCAGCTCTGCCTGCAGTCCGGGGTGGAGGTGAATTTCGGGTTGTTCCATCGCGATGATCCGATTCTTCGACGCATAAGCCGTCACCAATACCGGGAGGACCTGCGAGATACCGATGCCCACATCGCGGTGGGAAACGACTGTTTTGGTGCGCTGATCGACGAGCACCAATTCCGTCAGACGATCCACATTCGATTTACGCATCTCTTGCAAGATGCTCCTTGCAGCAGCGTCCGGGTCATCGATCGTAGCGCTGTGGCCATGTTCGTACCCCGGATCAGGCACTACGTCCAAGTTTTCAACTAATTCGCCAAGCTCCTTTGCGAGTGGATCGGTCATCTGATCCAAGGCAAACATCGAACGAACGCCCAGCCGGTAAGGTGTCTTTAGCTCAGGCGAGCTCAGCCACTTATTGACCACTTCTCGAACGGCCATCTCCTGCCGAACGATGTCCCAAGCATAGCCGCCGCCCGCGTACCAATTGCGGTCCTCGTGCTCAGTGAAGGCGAGATGACGCGGCGGGAATGAGCGCAGCGGACCCAAATAGGTGAGCGCGCCTACCTCCTGACGCACAAGATCATTCACGCCGTCCACCAGTTCCGCCACGGAGCGCGGGAAAAATAGCCGTACCGTTTCGGCGAGATCCTCCGCGCGGGTGCCACGGCTTACCGGTCGCAGCAGCGTCTCGGCCAAGGTTTCCTTTCCGCCACTTGGAAGAAAAATCTCGGGCAGGAAGCGTTCGGCTTTCGCCTGGATTTCCGGTACCAATCGATCCACCTCGGTGTGAAGGGTTTGGAGATCGGCATCCGTCACGCGGTCCGTCGTGGTATTGGAGAGCACGATCGCCTCCAACACGCGGCGGAACACTGCGTGCTCCCGGTTTAACTGGTCCAGCCGCAGCATCCCGTCCCGCCGACGGCTCATTTTTGTGAGCAGTATTCCGTCGGCAGCAAGCTCGTAGGCCATCACCACCACGCGCGACTCCGCGCCTTCCTGTTCCTTACCGGAATAGATTGGCGAATGTTCACGACCCTCCAACTCATCGAGCAAACTTTCTGCGTCCATCTCGCCTTCTAATCCGATCAGGAGAGAAAGTGAGACACGCCTCACAGAGGCCAGCCGTTCCGCAAGCGGACCGGCGAGATTCGCCGTGTTGATCTCCGCGCCCCACTCGACTCGACGCCCGCGCTCGGTTTTGTGCACGTACTGGCGGAATCCTCCGAGATCAATAGCGGAACCGCCGATGTCGGTCCGGAAAACGTCAAGCTTTCCCGTGCGCAGCCCCTCGTGTGCGAGCGCGAGGCTGTGGATGAAGCTCGACTTCCCCGCACTGTTGGGGCCGAAGATGAGCGTGATGGGCTTGAGCGGGATCGTCTGCGTGTCAGCGAATGCTTTAAAGTTGCCAACCTTCACCGCTGTGAGGATGCGGGCATCCATAGTTTCAGACCCGCGCAGCCGGCCGCTCGGTATTCGGCGACGGAAGATTGAGGAGCTTTGCCTGCTGCTCCATCTCGGCAAGCAATTCCTTCATATGCGCTTCCCGCCATCTCGCGGTGAGATCGCCCGAGAATGCGCGCTGTATTAGCGTCGAAAACAAACTATCAAGCCGGGCGGCGGCGTTACTTGTCCGGGCAAGCAATTCCTCTATTTCCTGACTCTTCTGCGCAAACTGATGTTGAAGCCCCTCCGATGGCACAGGTACTTGCAGACTAGCGTATTCTTGGCCGTTGATATTCGGCTGGCCAGCAATTCGCTTGTGCGCCTCGACCCACACTCGGTAGTAAGGTGTTTGTGTGAAACCGAAGACGAACCAGGGGTCGATCTTGCCGGACGCGAATCGGAAGCGGATCAGGTATCCGGCGAAAGCGCACGTACCATCGTCCGGCCTATAAATGTATGTCTTTCCTACAGTGTTACCGCTGCGGGCAAACAGCACATCGCCCTGACGAAGCAGGTAGCTCGACCACTCGACTGCATCAAGAGTAACAACTTCTTTGTCCGACAACGTGCCGTCTTCACGGATGTCCGTGATTCGGATATATCGAGGCTTCCCGGGTTCAAAGGGTACACCGCTTGCGTTTGCTCCATATTCCGGCCGCTCATCGGCAAGCTGACCAAGCGATTCGACCGGCCACCGCTTCGGATTACTAGCCGGGTCGCCAAACATCTTGAGAAACAGGGCGGGCAGGATGCGGGTAGCCCTCGCGTCGGCCTCGCGGCGCAATTTTCGCAGCCCGTCAGCTTCTTCGAGGATTTCGACGATGCGGTGCTGCTCAGTCGGAGGGGGAAGTTCAAACGGGATTTCCTCCATCACTGACTTGCGGATCGACGGCACATGACCAGGATTGGCAAAGTCGGAAAGCCGTAGCCGCAAAAACCAGTAATACAGAAATTGAGGATCGACCACTTCGTTCGGTATCGCCCCCATCACGTTGTTGTCGAACGTTGCCGGGCGGGTGAGGATGCGCTTCTTTTCAGTCGCGATGGCTGCTCCGATCTTTGGGAAGATCACGGTTCCTGGCGGAAAGACACGAGCGCCCAACTCACTCAGTGTCTGTGCGGAAACAGTGTTGGTGTGATTGCGCATGAAAACCTCGTTGCCTTCGAAATTCATGTCGCTCACGCGGAAAAATGGAAACTCCTGCGCGCTATCACCTTGACGCTCACGCGGAAAGCCGAAACCGCTTTCCAAGCTTGCTACTCGATGCAATGGGAGTGTCGGCCACTTCATCCCTTTAGTTCCTTCGTCAGCTTATCGAGCCCTGCGACTATCTGCCGCTCCAGTTTTGCTACCTCTTCAACCAACTCGAGCGGGTCTTCGTCGGAAGTCTTCTCAGCAATCCGCGGCTTCCAGTGGCCCGCCCCCAAGTCGTAGTCGGCCGCCGTAAGTTGATCGCGCATCGCCCACCAGCAGCGCGGCTCGTCGGCGTCATGCGGCAGCAGGGTATTGGCGGCCATTCCTGGCGGCACGGCAAAGGCACTGCCTTTGTATCCCTTCCACTGGACGAGCAGATCGGGAATGTCGTTCTTCTCCGGTGTCTCGACCCGGCCACCGCCGGAGATCTTGTCTGGATCGTAGCCGTCGTTGCGCACTTCGTAGAACCAGACTTTGTCGAGACGCTTCGCGGTCTCGCTCGCTGGTTTCCGAAACACCAGTACGGCGGTCTTGACGCCTGCATAAGGCTTGAACACGCCCGCGGGTAGACTCACCACCGCGAGCAGGTCGAACTCGGTGAGGAGTTTTCCGCGCAGCTCGACATGCGCCGTGGTTGAGCCAAAGAGCAACCCCTCCGGCACCACCACCGCACAGCGCCCGCCCGGGGCGAGGCTCTGCAACATGACCCCCAGGAAGAGCAGCTCGCTCTTCTTGGAATTGGTCGGCAGATCCTGCCGGATCGAATCCTTGGGCAACTGGCCCGCGAACGGCGGATTGGAGAGGATCACCTTGTAACGCCGGCGCAGGTCGTCCTCAGTCAGGCCCCCCATGTCGGACAGGGCATTGGCGCGCTTGAGGCGAGCATGCCGGATGCCGTGCAACACCAGATTCATCATCGCGATGCGCATCATCTGTCGAGAAACATCCACGCCGTAAATCGCCGCCTCGAGCAGGTCCCAGTCGGGAATCTTCTCGCCTGCTCCCTTGCGATAGGTCTGAAGCTTCGGAATCTGGGCCTTCGCCTCGGCAACCGTCTGGCCGCGCTTCTCCAGCCAGTCCTCCCCGTAGATCGGGTACTCGCTCACTTGCTCGCTGTACTTGGCAAGCAGGTAATCCACCGCGTCGATGAGAAAGCCCGCGGTGCCACAGGCAGGATCGAACATGCTGTCGCCAATGTCAGGATCTACCATCTCCACCATGAACGCGCGAATCTGGCGCGGGGTGCGGAACTGGCCATTGAGCGCCGACTGGCCAAGATGCGTGAGGAGATATTCGAAGATTTCGCCCTTCACGTCCGGCCCGAGCTTGCGGAACTCGAAGCCGTCCAGCTCGTCGATGACCTGCTTGAGCACGTTGGGATCGACGATCTCCAGTACCGCGTCGCGGAAGTACTCGGCCACCTCGGGCTCGTCCTTGGCGAGAGACGCCATGTAGGGAAAGACCTCGTCGCGGATGAAATTGCGCAGCTCTTCGCCGCTCTTGAATCGCCACTTGCTCCATCGATATCGCTCGGCCTGCTGCGGATAAAGGAGCTTGGCGTTGCCGTTCTTCGTGCTGAGGCGGGCCCGCAACTCGCGGTCCGTCTCCTCCTCGTCTAAAAGCTTGAGGAAAATGAGATACGAAATCTGCTCGATGTAGGTCACCGGGTTGGTGACGCCACCAGCCCACAGGACGTCGGTGATGTGATCGAGCTTTCTGCGCAACTGCTGGTTCAAGATCGTGTCCTTTGGCTATGGCGTCAGGCGGCGAGCACCGACTGGTTGAGTTCTTCCACTACTTGCTTCAGTCCCTGCTCGCCGAAAAGCTCGATGCCGAGGTTGGCAGCGTTGAGAATGGAAAGGGGCGGCGAGAAAAGGTCCTCGATGGAGACCTTGCCGTTGACGATGCCGCGATTCTTGAGCAGCGCCAGATACTGCGCCTGCTCGGGGGAGAGGTTCTTCGCCACCAGCCAGGCACGGAAGTTCTCCTCGATCTTCTCGTCGCGGCTCTTCATGCGCAGCATGCCGAGCGCGGCGCGGATGAAGTCCACGAGGTTGCCGCCCGGGTTGCGGTAGGCGCGGCGCAGGTTCTCCTCGTTGAAGTAGCGTTCGGGCTGATTCAGCCGCCGCGTCAGCTCGCTCTCCTCTGCTTCGGTGAGCGGCTCGTTGTCTCTCACCTTGCGGATCAGCGCATCGTTGTCGGCCGCAGCCTTAACGGTCTTCTCCCAGTCGGTGACGTATTCGCGTTTGTCCACGCGCTCGCCGTCCGGACCGACCTCGACGTAGCTCACCGCCTCGAGCCATTCATCCTCCAGCCCCAGCTCGATCAGCTCGCGCGGCGTAGGCGCCCGCGGCTTGCCCTTGCCCGGCGCGTAGCCGCCCGTACCGGTGAAGATGTCGGTGTCGCTGTCGTTGAAGTACTCGTGGTTGCGGAAGAAGTCGTAGATGACGAAGCCGCGCTTGCCGATGTGCGGGGCGGTGCGCGTGCCGCGGCCGCGCATCTGCTGGTACAGGATCGGGCTTCGAACGCGCCGGCACATGACCAGGTGCAGCAGCTCGCGACAGTCGAAGCCGGTATCGAGCATCCCTACGCTCACCGCGACCTGCGGGTAGTCTTCCTGCTTGAAGCGGCGGATGAGCTCATCGGCGTTCGGCACGTCGCTCGTGATGACCTCAGCGTAACGGCCCTTGCCCTGCGGGTGCAGCTCGTTCAGGTACTGCGCGAGCCGCGCCGCGTGATGCTTGGTGATGGCGAACACCACGGCCTTTCCCGGGCCCACCTTCTGGCCGGGCGCGAGGTCCTTGTAGGTGTCCCACGCCAGCCGGTCGAACTCCCGCATCATCAGCCGGTTGGTTTTCTCGTTGGTCCACTTGCGCTCGAACTCCGCCGGATCGTAATGCTCTTCCTCGAGGTTCGCGCCCGCCGCGATGATCTCGGTAATGCCTTTTGCGAATTTGTAGGGGGCCAGATAGCGCGACTTGAACGCCTCCTGGATCGGGTAGGCGTAATCGGGAGCGCCATCCTTGCAGTGGTAGAACTGGAACGTGTTGCGCTCGATGTACGGGGCCGGCGTGGCGGTGAGCCCGATGTGCAGCGCATCGAAATGAGTGAGCGCAGTCTGCCAGGCGCCGTAGATCGAGCGATGGCACTCGTCGGCGATTACCACGTCGAAATAGCCGCTGGTGAATTCCGCATAGCGGCCGATCATGGTCTGTAGCAGGCATACGGTGATCTGCTTCTCCTGGCGCACAATGCCGGGCTTGAGCCAATAGCTGGGGTGGCCAGGCAGGAGGTCCTGGATGGCTTCGATCGCCTGCTTGGCGAGTTGGTCCCGATCGACCAGGAACAGAACGCGCTCCGCGTGGCCGGATTGGAGCAGCCGCTTGAGGTAAAGGCAGATGAGATCGGTTTTGCCCGTGCCGGTCGGCAGCTCCATGAGAAAACGCCGCTTGCCCAACTCAACAGTGCGGTCGAGCGCCTGCATCGTTTCCTTCTGGTACGGGCGGACCTCGCGCGTTTCGCCCTGGCGGACATAGGTATCCGGAATCGGGATGGTCGCAAGCGGCCTTCTCGCGGCCCGCATCTCCACCAAACGCTCAAGGTCGCGGCGCGAGAAGAACGAGTTGACGACACGCGCGTCGTCGTTCTGGTAGTCCCAGAAATAAATGAGTTCGCCGTTGGTGAGGAAGATGAAAGGCGCGCCAATGCGCTTGGCGTACGGAAGCGCCTGATGCTTGGCAACGTAGGGGTGAATCGCCTGGCGCTTGGCCTCGATGATGGCAAGCGGGCGACCGCGCTGGTCGCGAAGTACATAGTCGGCGCGACCCGTCCGCATCGAATCGCCGTCGCCGGTCCTCAGCACCGTCGCCGTGCTTCCGGGGCTTTCAATGCCCGGCGGGGCTCCTGCCACAGGGACTTCGGTCTGGACCTGGAACTTGTCCGCCGGATCCCAGCCAGCAACGCGCAGCAGATCATCGATCAGGATGCGCGCATCGGTTTCTTTGGCGTCCGGCGTCAACGTTTCCTCTCAAGTCCCGGTTCGCGGCCGGAAATAATCTGCAAGCGCGCGTCCATTGAAATACACGTCGCAGACAAGGCGTCCGCGATCGATACGATACGCGTTTCCCAGCTGAATCGAGCGACCGAGTATCAAGCTGGCAAGCTTTGCGGTCGCCGCGGAGCCACCTGGAGTCCCGACCTCGGCCGCGTCGTATCCAGTCGGCCGGATGCGGCTGCCACTTTCTCCATTCCATTGCCAGTTCGGATTCACATCAAACGTATCGCCATCGATGATTCGCGTCACTTGGAAGGTATGCATCGTCTGTCTCCTTGATTGGATCATCCGCCATCTCTTTAGCAAGCCGGATGCCAGACCAACGACACAGTCCAATCGTGCATTTGATCAACAACTTATCTGGTGCAGCCTCCGTGTGAGATCAAGCTGAGATTCAATCCAGGTTGAAACGGATTTCAACTCTCGTTTACGTTTGCCGCCTCTTGCCCACGAATTTGTGGAGGGCCTGAGGCGTAACTCCGAGCAGTCGCGCCGCTTTGCTCCGGTTCCCGTTCGCCAGTTCGAGCGCGCGATTGACGAGATTTTTTCTCGCCTCCTTTAGATAATCCTCGATCGAAAAGCCGGGCTTTGGCTCAGGAAGATTGGAAACCGCCTCTTCTTCGCCAGGTGGATCGGCCAGAACCACGTCCTCGGCATCGAGCACTTCCCTTTTGCTGAGTAGTGCTGAGCGCTCCAACGCGTTCTCCAGATCGCGTACGTTGCCGGGCCATGGCAGACCCTGCAACTTCACCAACGCACCCGGCGTGAGTCGCTTCGGATGCCGGAGCGTGGCGTTGATTCTGTCGAGAATGCTCAAAGCGATCTTCGGGATGTCGCTCGTCCGCTCGCGCAAGGTCGGGAGCCGAATTTGCCCAACGCTCAAGCGGTAGTAGAGATCTTCTCTGAACTTCTTCTGTTTGATGGCGCGCGAAAGATCGGAGTTGGTCGCGGCGATCACGCGAACGTTCACGCGGTGCCCCTGCTTCGCACCCAGCGGCTCAAGGACCCCGTCCTCCAAGATTCGAAGAAGTTTCCCCTGCGACTCGGCTGGTAGCTCGCCGAGTTCATCCAGAAACAGCGTGCCACCATCGGCAAGATCAAATTTCCCGAGCTGATCGTTAACCGCTCCGGTAAACGCCCCGCGCTTATGCCCAAACAGCACGCTCTCGGCAAGATCCCGAGGCAGCGCCGCGCAGTTGAGCGGCACGAAACGATCAACCGGTCTCCCGCTCAGTCGGTGAATCAGTCGTGCAAAGAGTTCCTTGCCCGTCCCGGTCTCTCCTGCAAGCAACACCGGCGCGTCCGAGGTCGCGAGCGCGGCTGCGGTGTCAAGTGTTTTGAGTAGTGAGGGATGATCGCCGACAATTCCCAACACGCGAATTTCCTCAGCAAGTTCCTTGGACGGGGCATAGTCCGGCGTCGGCTGAGTGAACTCCCATCTCACCGTGGGAAATGTCGCGGAAGTGAGATCGATCTCCGAGACCAATGGTCGCTCTCTCGAAACAAAACGAGGAGGCCGGACATGCAGAACGCGAGCGGGAATGTCTCCGCTTGCAATGAGAAGAATCCAGACCGCATGCATCTGCGGTGTGCCGGATGCAACGGAAACGAAATACTCGTCCCCGTCGGGCGACTTGGGAATCAACCGAAACGCTTCGCGGACGCCTTTAGTGATCGCGGCGTAGTCGGTCGGGTCGGCCAGCGGAACTTCGATCAGCTCCACAGTCACCTCCGGATATCTCTGGTCGATTGCGTCCTTCGTGTCCCGGGAGTGCTGCGTCGTGTTCGGCGTGGAGAGCAGCACGACCCTCTCAAATCGTCGCGCAGAAAGAAGTGAAAGAATAGGGCCGACCTGTTCATTCTCGGCAAGGGGACCCTTCGCGAAGGGATCCTGAAACCCGGTAAACGTCAGCAAGGTTTTCATGCTGACCAATCTATATGAAAGGGTGGTACCCGCGAATTGACGACGAAGGTGCAGCATTCGTGGTCCACGTGGGCGACGACGAGATACTTTGGTTTCCGGCCTTCCGGGAACACGACGTCAATGTAGACGACGGCGCCAGGCTGGAGCTGGCGCCTTACCGATTCGCGGCGCTGTTCGTCGGAGAAGGCGTCGCCCAGCTTCGCCATCTCCGCGAGCCTTTACTCTTCCAGGTAGGCGAGGACCTGCTTGGCGTTCGGAAGCGTCTTGGCGATTGCCCTGACCTCGATAAGGTCGTTTTCGTCAACGGACTTCCACGCTGCGTCGTGACTCTTATCAGTCAGACGCTTGAAACTGAGCCGACCATTGGTCTTGATGGATCGGTCGAGACACTCGCGCTGCGAATCGCTGAGAAGCTCAAGATTGGCTTGCCGCAAGGGCTGCACGCGGCTCCCGCCCTCGACCTTCAGCGACTGGCCGACCAGCTCGTAGAATTCGGCGGGAATCAACGGCTCCTGTCGTCCCGCCGCCGCCTTCAACAAATTGTAGATCGCGCTCGGCACCGGGCCGTGCCGCATGGCCACGTAGTTGTCGCCGGACAGCAGGCTGCCGTAGCGGGACAGGTGCTCTCGGTCGGCGAAATACACCACCTTGGAGACCGAATGCAGCGTCGGATAGCGCAGCTGGTTGGCGACGTACAAAACCAGTTCTAGCGCGCGCTCGGGATCGAAACGAATGGGGACAACAGCCATGAGGAGGACCTAATTGTATGGGCCGCACGCGCAGGATTCAAGGGCGATTCTTGTGCTCCCATTCACGCCATCCTGCCAGCAGCGGGAAGTATAGTCCCAGGGAGGATGGGCCTGCGGCCAAGGCGGTGGCGTAGCGTTCGAGCTGCGCGCGATAGCGCTCCCGCTCGCTGTCGAGAAACCCTTCGAGGCCGGCGCCCTCGTGGCGGCTGGTCTTGTAGTCAACGATCCAGCGCACATCCTCCGCCGTGCGGAAGATGCGATCCACGATGTAGGTGTTCGCCCCGGCAGCGCTTGTCACACGGATGCGATGCTCGCTGCGTGCTTCGGGATGCGGGCCGAGAACCCAGCGACCGCGCTCGTCTGAGATCGCGTTCTTCAGGGCAACGCTGACCTGCTCGCTGGAAGCCTTCAGGTCACGCGGCGGAACGCCGCGCCGCTCGAGTTCCTTTGCAAAGCGGCTCGCGAGCGCGTCGATGCGCGTGGCGTCCCACGTGCGCAACTCGTCATCGGCGATGCGCTGCAGCCAGCGATGCACGATCGTTCCGACATGACGCGCCGTTTCCCCGGCCCATGAGAACTCGATCTCCTCTTCCTGCCGTCCCTCGTCCGGCGCCGTCCATTTCACCGAAGCAGGCGCCTCCG
>WNGH01013239.1_pt1 | contig 12770 bp, 8 predicted proteins | sample 5400631 | NCBI WGS metagenome assembly WNGH01 (sample SAMN13153373, study PRJNA577476) | soil metagenome | isolation source: 115 cm soil or saprolite under Garry oak tree replicate 1 | place: USA:California | collected 2016-06-15
TGGGCCGATCTTTCATCGGACTCGCAAGCGTTTCTATTGCTCTGGAAGAGATCGCAGGCCGAGTCGAAAGTCGGACAGACCATCACCGAACGGACCGTTTACGATGAGTTTCACCCCGCCAGGCACGCCGATTTGGGGCTATACGGAGGGCGTTCGTCGCTTAGGGCCGAGGCAGAGAGATTGAGGAACTCAGGGAATATACCAGGAAGCGGTTTTGGCACGATTACAGTACAGCAGGGCAGGATTCACAGGAGGCGGGAAACGAAGCAACCGAATTCTGGAAGCGCTGTTCCCAATTCTCCGACGCTCTTAGGGGTTGATCAGTTGAGGAAACATGGCTCTGACGTGCACTACTTTCTATTGCGGCCGGTGCCGTAAAGAAACGAAGTTCCTTCCGATTCATTTCGCGGTCGCCGCTACGGGCGTGAGCAGGGCTTCATTTTATCGCTGGATGGAGCGCCGCTTTATTCATTATCGGGAATTGCCTACCGGCCACCGAATGCTCTGTTTGAATTCGATCAGAAAAGTCGCTGCGATTGACTTGCGGCTGCTTGCGACGTTGGTCAAAAACTCTCAGCCTGGCAGGTCCCCGAAAAGAGGGTAAAACAACCGTCTTATAACGTCTCATAGTATCTTACAGTGTATCACCTGAGAATATACTTGACATCCTTGCTAATAAAGCGTACGTTCCACGCCGTTCGTAGGGTGAATCCTGTATCTGCCACGGATTTGGATACAGTGAAACCCTCAAAACTGCCCGCATGGAGCACCGAGCGAGAAGCATAATGAGGTTCCGCCCGATTTCTCCCTTGGAAACCCTGGGCAGCAAGAAAGGCCGTTGTCTACATAGCGGCTGCTGTACTGCTTGACTCGATCGTCCCGGCTTTCTCTTACTCAAGGCCAAGCAGGCGGTGTGGTGTGCCAATGCCAACTCTTCGAGGTGATCCGTGATTAAGAGACTCCTTCTCATGTTCTTCCTGTTTGGAATCTACCATTGCTTTTCAGGTTCGCCGGTCTATGGCCAAAGCCCCAATTGCACCGCGCCTTGGTACTGCGGTTGGTATTCGTTCGACAGTGGCTGTGTACCCACGCCTCCTCAAGGCGCATACAACTGTCAGGTTATTGGTCCGTGGTCGTCTGTTTGCACTTATGTGACCACTGTTTGCGCTCCGCCACCTGCAGGTTGCGGTTGTGGCGGGGCCGGGGGCGCCGGGGGCAATGGCGGACCGAAGGTCGGCACCGCCGGAAGACCAATCATTTTAAGCAATGGAGACACCTACATACAGCAAACGGACATACGAATACCGGGCCTCTCCAGTGGTTTGACGCTCGTCAGGACCTGGAATAGCCTCTGGCCCACGCAGATTGCACCTCAAGTGGGCCTATTCGGGCCTAATTGGCGTTCCACCTATGAAGAGCGGGTATTTGTAGGCCCCGATAATTACATCAAATACGCCACAGGTTATGGGGGTTTCTGGTCATTCGCATACGCCGGAGCTGCATATGCACCCGTGTCTCCGGGAAACGTAACGGCAACATTGACCCTAGACAGTACGTTTACGTACTGGACGCTGACGTTTCAGAATGGCGAAAAGAGAATCTTCAATTATTTAGGCGGATACCTTATAGCCATCGTGGATCGCAACGGTAACACCACTCAAGTTTCGTATGATTCGATCAACCGCCTCGCGACCGTCACGGATCCTGCCGGACGCCATCTCTATTTTGGCTATGCGAACAACTCTAGCTATCTCGTAACGAGTGTCACTTCAGACGTCGGACTCTCTTTAACCTACACATACGATTCCCAGGGACGCCTGGCTCAGGTCACTAATCCGGACCAGACATTTGTGACATTCCAGTATGACCCCAATTCGATGATAACGGCAGTCACGGATTCGGCGGGGAAGATTCTCGAATCCCATACCTACGATGGCCAAGGCCGCGGATTGACATCGTCTCGGGCTGGTGGCGTCGAAGCCATCACCGTTTCCTATTAATAGCAGCGGCGATTGATTTGCGTTTCGTGTGTTCCTGCCTGAAGGCGTTGTAAGGGCCTTTGCGAACTGCCGAGCCGAGGAGGGTCCGCTGATGCAGCTGAAGACCAGTAAACCGATTCTTATCTTCTCCCTCCTTCTTTTGATGTTTATGGGTTGTGTCGGCTCAGTTCTCGCCGCAGGGCCCACGATTTCGAGCTTATCGGCGACCTCGGGAGCTGTCGGCGCATCCGTCACGATTAACGGTAGCGGTTTTGGCTCAAGTCAGGGCGGCAGCACCGTGAAATTCAACGGAACTACGGCGTCGGTGACAAGTTGGAGCACCACAAAGATCGTGGCGACTGTGCCTTCTGGAGCAACCACCGGAAATGTCGTGGTCAATGTAGGCGGCGTGAACAGCAATGGGGTGAGTTTCACGGTAGTGCCCGCACCCAGCATCAGCAGTTTGTCGATCACGACGGGAGCTGTTGGCGCGGCAGTGACCGTCACGGGGAGCAATTTCGGGTCGAGTCAAGGGAGCGGCACGGTCAAGTTCTTCAATGGAATTCTGGCGACCGTCACGAGCTGGAGTGCCACGAGCATTGCGGTGACCGTACCGAGTGGAGCGACCACCGGGAATGTGGTGGTGTTTGCGAGTGGAGTCAACAGCAATGGGGTGAGCTTCACGGTGGTTCCGGCGCCGAGCATCTCGAGTCTATCCCCAACCTCAGGTGCCGTCGGAGCGGCCGTCACGGTCACGGGGACAAATTTTGGCTCGACGCAGGGCAGCGGCACGGTCAAGTTCAATGGAATTCTGGCTACCGTCGCAAGCTGGAGTGCTGCGAGCATTGCCGTCACGGTGCCGAGTGCAGCGACGACGGGCAACGTGGTGGTATTCGCGAGCGGGGTGAACAGCAACGGAGTGAATTTCACGGTAGCGCCGGCGATCACCAGCCTCTCCATCACGACTGGAGCGGTGGGGGCTGCTGTTACGATCACGGGAACGACTTTCGGTTCCACTCAGGGCAGCAGCACAGTTAAGTTTAGTGCAACGATGGCGACGGCCACGAGCTGGAGTGCCACGAGCATTGCGGTGACGGTGCCGAGTGGAGCGGCGACGGGCAATGTGGTGGTCAATGTAGGCGGCGTGAATAGCAATGGGGTGAGTTTTACGGTGGTGCCCGCACCCAGCATCAGCGTTTTGTCCATCACAACGGGAGCTGTCGGCGCGGCAGTGACGATTACGGGGAGCAATTTCGGGTCGACTCAGGGTAGCGGCACGGTCAACTTCTTCAATGGAATTCTGGCGACCGTCACAAGCTGGAGTGCCACGAGTATTGGGGTTACGGTGCCGAGCGGAGCGACGACGGGCAACGTGGTGGTGTTCGCGAGCGGAGTGAATAGCAATGGCGTGAGCTTCACAGTTGTGCCCGCGCCGAGCATCAGCAGTCTGTCGATCACAACGGGTGCCGTAGGAGCAGCCGTCACGCTTACGGGGACCAATTTTGGTTCGACTCAAGGCACAGTTTCCTTCAGCGGGACGGCGGCGAGTGTGAGCACCTGGAGCGCCACGAGCATTGCGGTGACCGTGCCCAGCGGAGCGACGACGGGCAACGTGACGGTGTTTGCGAGTGGTGTGAATAGCAATGGGGTGAGTTTTACGGTGGTGCCCGCGCCGAGCATCACGAGTCTATCGCCAACCTCAGGTGCCATCGGAGCGGCCGTCACGGTCACGGGGACAAATTTTGGCTCCACTCAGGGAAGCGGCACGGTCAAGTTCAATGGAGTCCTGGCGACCATCACGAGCTGGAGCGCCACTAGCATTGCGGTGACGGTGCCAAGCGGGACCTCAACAGGCACCGTGGTGGTCTTTGCGAGCGGGGTGAACAGCAACGGGGTGAGCTTCACGGTCGTTCCCGCTCCGAGCATCACGAGCCTATCGCCAACCTCAGGTGCGGTCGGAGCGGCCGTCACCATCACGGGGACGAACTTTGGCTCGACTCAGGGAAGCGGCACGGTTTCGTTCAACGGCACGGCTGCGAGTGTGGGCAGCTGGAGTGCCACGAGCATTGCGGTGACGGTGCCCAGTGGGGCGACGACGGGGAACGTGGTGATATTTGCGAGCGGAGTGAACAGCAATGGAGTGAACTTCACGGTAGCCCCCAATATCACTAGCCTTTCGATGACGACGGGAGCCGTAGGAGCGGCGGTCACGATCACTGGGACAACCTTTGGGTCGACTCAGGGTAGCGGCACAGTTTCGTTCAACGGCACGGCCGCAAGTGTGAGCACCTGGAGTGCCGCGAGCATAGCGGTGACGGTGCCCAGCGGAGCGACTACCGGCAACGTGGTGGTGTCTGCAAGCGGGGTGAACAGCAACGGAGTGAGCTTCACGGTGGTTCCGGCGCCAAGCATCACCAGCTTATCGATCACGACGGGAGCGGTCGGAGCGGCGGTCACGATCACTGGGACGAACTTCGGTTCCACGCAGGGCACGGTTTCGTTCAACGGCACGGCTGCGACTGTGGGCAGCTGGAGCGCCACGAGTATTGGGGTGACGGTGCCAAGCGGAGCGACGACGGGCAACGTGGTGGTGTTTGCGAGCGGTGTGAACAGCAACGGAGTGAATTTTACGGTAGTTCCCGCACCGAGCATCAGCAGTCTGTCCATCACGACAGGAGCCGTAGGAGCAGCGGTCACGATTACGGGGACCAATTTTGGTTCGACTCAAGGCACAGTTTCGTTCAACGGCACGGCTGCGAGTGTGGGCAGCTGGAGTGCCACGAGCATTGCCGTGACAGTGCCGAGCGGGGCGACGACGGGCAACGTGGTGGTGTCTGCAAGTGGGGTGAATAGCAACGGGGTGAGCTTCACAGCAGTTCCGGCACCAAGCATCACGAGCCTGTCGCCAACGACGGGGGCGGTAGGAGCGGCGCTCACGATCGCCGGGACGAACTTTGGCTCGACTCAGGGTAGCGGCACAGTTTCGTTCAACGGCACGGCTGCGACTGTGGGCAGTTGGAGTGCCACGAGCATTGCGGTGACGGTGCCGAGCGGGGCGACAACGGGGAACGTCGAGCCTTTCGCTCACGACGGGGGCCGTGGGAGCGGCGGTGACGATCACCGGGACCAACTTTGGTTCAACTCAAGGCACAGTTTCCTTCAACGGGACGGCGGCCAGTGTCGGCAGCTGGAGTGCCACGAGCATTGGGGTGACGGTGCCGAGTGGAGCGACGACGGGCAATGTCGTGGTATTCGCGAGCGGGGTGAACAGCAACGGGGTGAGCTTCACAGTCGTTGGCACCCCAACGATCACAAGCCTCTCAATTACAACAGGTGCGGTAGGGGTGCCCGTCACGATCACTGGAACAAACTTTGGGTCGAGTCAGGGGAGCGGCACGGTCTCGTTCAATGGCACGGCTGCGACTGTGAGCAGCTGGAGTGCCACGAGCATCGCGGTGACGGTACCGAGCGGGGCGACGTCAGGGAACGTGGTGGTATTTGCGAGTGGGGTGAACAGCAATGGAGTGAGCTTCACAGTGCTGGGCATGTTCTCTTATCGCCGAACGATTACGATCGACCACACGAAGGTGCCCAACACCGATCAGACCAATTTCCCTTTCCTGTTCTCTGGCTCGTATTCCGATCTGGCCACGACCAATAGTGGAGGCGCAGTAACGAATTCGAAGGGCTATGACATCATCTTCACCTCTGATCCGTATGGCACAAACATCCTTCCGTTTGAACAGGAGAGCTACAACGCAACTACTGGTGCGGTCATTTATTGGGTCCAGATCCCGACGGTTTCGCACACATCGGATACCGTCATCTATTTGTTCTACGGCAATTCTTCTATCACCACCGATCAGTCCAACAAGAACGGCGTGTGGGACAGTAATTATCTTGGGGTATGGCACCTGGACGAAACGTCCCGGCAGCAACAAGACTCCACCGCCAATGGCAACAGTTCAACGGCGTTGAGTGTAACTGCCGAGGGATCTGCTACGGGTCAAATCGGCGGCAGCGATCAGTTCAATGCGGCCCATCCCGATCACGTAGACCTGCCAAATATTTCGCTAAGTTCGGCATTTACACTTGAGGCGTGGATTTATCCGACGGCCTACGTAGATTCGGCCCGCATCGTCGCGAAGGCGTATAGCAGCAACGCTTCGCCCTGGGTGGATTACAGTCTACAGCTTGACTCCGCGTCGGATCACAAGATCGCCGTTGGATTCGATCAGGGCGGCACAATGGTTTACTTCGTTTCGACCGGCACGGTTCCTCTTAACCAATGGAGTCATGTCGTCGGAACCTATGACGGCTCCAATCTACAGTTGTTCATTAACGGCACGCATGACAGCAGTGAGGCAGCTTCAGGCTCGATCGCTACAGTTTCCCAGACAACAGAAATTGGCTACAACAACGTCTATGGGCCCCAATCTTTCACAGGCAACATCGACGAAGTGAGAATAAGTGCAGCAGCCCGTTCCTCCGATTGGATTGCGGTTGAATACAATAACCAGAGTTCGCCTGCCAGTTTCTTTGCTACAGGCACGCCTACATCTTATAGCGGGCCCGAAATTTCGAGCCTCTCGCCAAGCTCGGGGGATATCGGTACTTGGGTCACCATAACGGGAACTAATTTCGGCTCGTCGCAAGGCTCAAGCACGGTGGCCTTTGGTGGTGCCGCCGCGACTGCCATGAGTTGGAGTTCAACGGAAATCTTGGCCATCGTGCCGAACGCAGCGATATCAGGGAATGTCGTAGTCACAGTAGCAGGTCAACCAAGTAATGGTGCGCCGTTCACAATAACCGGCGGTGGCGTCTGGACGAACGGATACGGCTATCGACGTGCCATCACGATTGATCACACCAAAGTTCCCAACACCGATCAGAAGGATTTTCCGATGCTCTTTTCGGGCACGTACGCCTACTTAGCCACGACGAGCAACGGAGGCGGGGTAACGAACTCTAGTGGTTACGACATCATTTTTACGTTGGACGCCGCTGGCACGGTACCCCTTCCTTTCGAACGGGACGGTTATAACCCTTCTACCGGAGCGGTAAATTACTGGGTCCAGGTTCCCTCACTATCGCATGTAGCAGATACCGTAATTTTCTTGTTCTTCGGCAATTCCTCGGTTACCAGCGACCAATCGAACAAGAACGGCACCTGGGACAGCAAATATCGCGGTGTCTGGCATCTCCCGAACGGATCGACGTTAACGGCAAACGATTCGACCAGCAACGCAAACAATGGAACGATCAGCGGGCCGACTGCTACGGCAGGGTACTTCGATGGGGGAGCGAACTTCGTTCATTACAATTCCCAATATATAGCAACCGCGGACAGCTCTAGCCTAAGACCCCCGAATCTGACTTTTTCATTTTGGATGAACCGCTCGGGACCTCAGGATCGATACGCACACACCCTTCAAAAAGGGCTGGGGTCAGGTCCGCCATATGGCTCCTATCTTTTTCAGCTAAATGATTCCGGCTCTGATAGCAGTGAAGGATCACTCAGCGTCGGGACTACCGACGGCGTAAATAACAGTGTGACTTATCCAAGCGGATCGTTTTCCGGTGGCATTTGGTATTACATAGTGGGAACGTTCAATTCCTCAACCAGTGTGGTCAGTGCTTATAGGAATGGCCAGTTAGTAGGAACGACCACCGCAGCGGTCGGCACGATTTCATACGATACAACAGGACTAGGGTTTGGACGTCAGCCCGTATTCGGCCAGTATTTTAACGGCGTTTTGGATGAGATTAGGGTCGAAAGTATAGACCGCTCGGCTGATTGGATCGCCGCTGAGTACACCAACCAAAGTTCGCCGTGGGCGTTTTACGACGAGGGAGGTCCTGCCATCCTCAGCTTGTCGCCCACCTCCGGCTATTTCGGCACGTCCGTCACCGTAACGGGCAGGCACTTCGGTGCAACTCAAGGTCCCAGCTTCGTGACGTTTAACGGCACGTTAGCGAATGTTACAAGTTGGAGTGACACGAGTCTTGTGCTTACCGTTCCCCCCGGCGCCACTTCGGGAAACGTGTTGGTCACGGTCTCACAAGACTCAACGAATGGCATGTACTTCAACGTATTTCCGCCATCGTGGTCCGATCTGGATGTAGGTACTGTGGGGATAGCCGGCAGTGCGAGTTACGGGAGTGACAACTTCACCGTAAGCGGAAACGGATCGCAACTCTGGAATACCGCCGACACATTCAATTTCACTTATCAGTCTCTCTCGGGCGACGGCACGATCGTGGCGCGACTCTTCAGCCTGCAGGGTACGAGCGGTTTGCTGCAGAGTGCAGGTGTAATGATCCGGGAGACGCTCACGCCGGGGTCCACGTACGCGGCAGAGGAGTACGGCAACAACGGATTCGGCGGCTATTATCCCAGCACCATGTGGCGATCCAGCACCGGCGGCAGCACGTCGGGACAAAGTAATTCCGGTGATACTGAAAGGCTGCCCCTATGGATGAAGTTAGTGCGCAGCGGCAGCACGTTCACCGGCTACGAATCGACCAATGGAGTAGATTGGACGCAAGTGGGGTCCAGCATAAGTATCAGCATGGCGACGAACGTTTACATCGGCTTGTTCGCCAATAGCGGCGACACATCAACACTTGGGACGGCGACTTTCGACAACGTCTCCGTAAGTACGACATCCTCTCCGGCGCCGCTAATTACCAGCATTTCTGCGACGACAGGTCCGGTTGGAAGTCAAGTCGTGATTGGCGGTTCAGGTTTTGGAGCTAATCAGGGGAGCAATGTTGTGTTATTGAACGGATCGGTCGTGATGATCAATTCTTGGAGCGCCACGTCCATCACGATCACGATTCCTTCGGGAGCGACTTCGGGCTACCTGGTGGTTTCGGTTGCTCCGGAAATGGATAGCAACCCTGTCTTTTTCACGGTGACTTCGCAACCACTTCCTTCTTCGTGGCTGGATTCTGACGTGGGACAGGTGACCCTGACGGGCAGCGCGACGTATTCCAGCGGAACGTTCACCGTCAAGGGTGAAGGCGTGGGAATATGGAGCACTGCCGATGGCTTCCATTTCGTCTACCAACTGTTATCAGGCGACGGAGCGATTGTCGCGCGAATCGCTAGCCTTTCGGCCACTTCCAACAGCCCATCAGCGGGTGTAATGATTCGAGAGACACTCAGTCAAAGTTCTACTCATGCGGATGAGAGCCGTAGCGGTTACTACTACTGTTGGTTCACATATCGAACCACCACTAGCGGCACCACGTCCAGCCAGCAGGGTCCGACCGGCTTGCCGATTTGGGTCAAGGTAACGCGCAGCGGGAATACCTTCACCGGCTATACCTCAACCGACGGTGTGTACTGGACCCAGAACGGGACGAGCCAGACGATCAACATGGCAACGAATGTTTACGTTGGACTCATAGCCGCTAGCGCCAGTACCGGCGCTATTGAGACTGCGACCTTCGACAACGTGACAATGACCCCAGGGCCACCCGCCTCTGCTCCAGTTATCACCAATCTGACCCCGACTTCCGGCGGCATCGGAGCGCAGGTAACCCTGACTGGCCAGCTATTCGGGACGACGCAAGGAACCAGCAACGTCTACTTTAATGGCGCCGCAGCGACCTCGATCAGCAGTTGGAGCAATACGCAAATCGTTGCTTCTGTGCCCTCTTCCGCGACCACAGGTCCGGTCACGGCCGTGGTGGGCGGCATCGGGAGCAACAGGGACTTTACGTTCTACTTCTACAACCCTGTCATATCGAACCTGCAGCCATCCGCGGCCCCCGTTGGAGGAAACATCACGATAAACGGCTCGGGCTTCGGGGCCTACCAGGGCGGCAGCACGGTTCAGTTCAATGCCTTGACGGCGCAGGTGAGATCCTGGAGCGATACAAGCATTACGGTTATCGTGCCTTCCAATGCCACCAGCGGCCCCATTACAGCCACCGTGGGCGGCATTGTCAGCAATGGTGCACAATTTACCCTGATTGAAGCGCTCTCGATCACGGGCATTTCTCCTTCTGCCGGGCCAATCGGCAGCTCGGTAACCATTTCGGGCACCGGCTTTGGTCCCACGCAAAGCAACAGCTCGTTAGGCTTCTTTTACGCTGGGGCGCAGCCCAGCATCACGAGCTGGAGCGATACGTCGATTGTGGCCGTTGTGCCGGCCGGGACCACAACGGGCCCTCTTTCCGCCACGGTGGCCGGTAATAGCGCGCAGGGACCTGTATTCACGCTGACCACCTCAGTTACGCTGACCGACTCGCTGGGTCATACGTCGACGTACTCGTCGGCAGTAGTGGGAGGAGAATGGCTGCTCACCGATTCACAAGGATCGGGATGCTCCACGTGCAGTGCACGCGGCAACACTCATAACAGCTTCGATGCCGTGGGCAATGTGCTCTCCGCCACCGATCCGATGGGAAACGTCACGACGAATACTTACGATTCCACAAACGACTTGCGCATCCAAACCAAGCCTGTGGATTCCACGCACAACGCGACCACTTCCTACACCTACAACAGCTTTGGCGAGGTGTTCACGGTAACCGATGCCCTCGGGCATGTCACGACGAACGCCTACGACCCGTCGAACGGCAACCTCACTTCGGTCACGACTCCAGCCCCCGATGGCAACACGGCAGCCAGCGTTACGCAATTTGCCTACAACTCGCTGGGCGAGCTGAGGACGATTACCGATCCGCTGAGCCATGTCACGACCATGACCTACACCCCGGCGGGATTGGTTGCCACCATCACCGATGCGCAGAACCACGTCACGACTTACGGCTATGACCCGCATGGGAACAGAACCTCAGTGAAGGATGCCAACAATCAGATCACTGCCTTTGAATATGATCTGGGCGATCGGCTGAAGAAAATCACTTACCCGGATAGTTCGACCATGTTGTTCGGCTATGATATTCGCGGGCGCCGGACTTCCGTCACCGATCAGAATACCAAGACCACCACTTACGCCTACGATGACGCCGACCGGCTCACCAGCGTCACTGATGCGGCGACCCACACCACGACGTACACTTACGATACCGAAGACAATCTGGTCACGATTACCGACGCCAATACGCACTCGACCTTCTTCACCCCTGACGCTTTCGGCCGCGTGACGAACGCCAATTTCCCGAATTCTCAATCGGAAACGTACGCCTACGACGCCAACAACAACCTGATTAACAAGACCGACCGGAAAGGCCAGACGATTACTTATGTTTATGACGACCTGAACCAGCTCACGTCAAAGACCTATCCCGACACGACCAGCGTGGCATACATCTACGATCTGGTTGGCAAAGTGATGCAGGTGAACGATCCCACCGGAACGTACGCTTTTGCTTACGACAATATGGGGCGACTGACCGGGACAACAACGAGCTACAGCTTCCTTACTGGCCGGAATTTCACCACTGGCTATTCCTATGACGCGGCCTCAAACCGCGCGGGATTTACTGACCCCGAGGGCGGCACGACGGGATATACCTACGACACGCTAAACCGGCTGACGACGCTTGCGCCACCAAGCGCGTTCGGAAGCGGCTCGTTTGGCTTCGGCTACGACGCGCTGAACCGGCGCACGCAGATGACGCGGCCGAATAACGTCACCACCAACTACACTTATGACAATCTTTCGCGGCCGTTGAGTGTATTGCATCAGGTGGGTTCGAGTACCATTGACGGCGCCAGTTACGGCCTCGATAATGCTGGAAACCGTACCTCCAAGACCGACTGGCTCGCCAACGTGACCTCGAACTACACTTACGACCAAATTTACGAATTGACGCAGGTCACGCAGGGTGCAAACACGACTGAAAGCTATACCTATGATCCTGTGCGCAATCGCCTAAGTTCGCTCGGCGTGGCTTTGTATGCCTACAACAACTCGAATCAACTCACATCCACATCGAATGCAACTTACAACTACGATAACAACGGCAGTGCGCTAACGAAAACGGACTCCACGGGCACAACGACGTATGCCTGGGATTTCGAGAACCGCCTCACCAGCGTCACGTTGCCGGGCAATGGCGGAACAGTGAGTTTCAAGTACGATCCATTTGGTCGCCGCATTTACAAGTCGTCACCATTGGGTGCGAGCATATTCACCTATGACGGACCTGGTCTAGTCGAGACTGTAAATTCGACAGGTGCTGTTGTTGCTCGTTATGCTCAAGCCCCAAGCGTCGATGAACCACTGGTCGTGTTGCAGGCCGGTACAACCAGCTATTACGAGGCGGATGGGCTCGGCTCCATTACGTCATTGACACGCTCCAACGGTTCAATGGTAGCGAGTTACACGAACGATTCTTTTGGCAAACAGACGGCCTCGTCGGGTTCATTGCAGAATCCGTTCGACTATACAGGCCGTGAATTCGATACCGAAACCAATCTGTATTACTACCGAGCGAGATACTACGATCCAATGACTGGTCGCTTCTTGAGTGAGGACGCGCTAAAATTTAATGCCGGTGTCAACTTCTATACTTACGTCAAGAATGACCCAATCGACTTGCTTGACCCCTTCGGGCTCTGCACGCAGGTAACGCCCTGGCGGCTTCTGCCAACAATCGGTTCTTCAGGCCCACTGAAGCCCTACGCCACAGTCCAACTTGGCTTGTATTGGGTCCCTGTAAGCTGGGATTTCGTCCTTGGAGAAGGCTCGAGCGGCTGCTTCTGCGATTGGATAGCAAATAACGTGCTCGTCAGAAAATTCTATCGAAAGACACAGTATTGGCAGGCTTGGTTCCAATGCACAGCACCCTGCGGGGCATCATCCTTAG
>WNGH01004890.1_pt1 | contig 12766 bp, 10 predicted proteins | sample 5400631 | NCBI WGS metagenome assembly WNGH01 (sample SAMN13153373, study PRJNA577476) | soil metagenome | isolation source: 115 cm soil or saprolite under Garry oak tree replicate 1 | place: USA:California | collected 2016-06-15
TCACGCGATTGGCTAGCGCAAGCAGGTTTGGCGGAACTTCGCGCCCAATTGCCTTTGCGGTTTTGAGGTTAAGTACCAGCTCGAATGTTGTTGGTTGCTCGATTGGCAAATCGGCTGGCTTAGCACCCTTCAAAATCTTGCCGACGAAGACGGCCGCGGTCCGGAAAATCTCCTGATAGTCCGGCCCATAAGACATTAGCCCGCCCGCCTCGACGTATGAGCTGTCCTCGAACATCGCTGGAATCTTGTTGCCGTTCGCAAAATCAAGAATGCGCGCTTGATATCGTCGGGTGAAAGCTTCGGTTGTTACTAGCAGCGCGTCTGGGCGTTGGTTGAGAAGGTTGGTAAAGGCTGCCTCCAGTTCGTCGAGATTCCGCGGTCCGACAGTATGAAGAAAAACATGCGACTGATCGGCGGCGATTTCTGTTTCACGCACGCGATGCGCCATGCCGGGGTTTGACGAATCCCACAAAATTGCAAAGCGAGTAATGGCAGGATCCAGCCTGCGAAGCATGTCGAGCCGCTTCGCGCTGAGGTCCGGCGCCATCAGGGAATTCCCAGTAATGTTTCCACCGGGATGCGCCAGACTGGCAACCAACCCGACACCGACCGGATCGCTATTGGCACCAAGAACGATGGGTATCGTGCTGGTCGCTTGCTTGGCCGCAAATCCGGCGGGTGTGCCGATCGTTACAATGACATCGACGCGCTGTTGCACCAGGTCTGTCGCAAAATCCTTCAGCTGCTGAGCGTTGCCTTCGGCAGGTCTGTGCTCAATGACAAGGTTCTTCCCTTCCACATAACCCAGTTCCTCAAGCTTGCGCATAAAAGGCACGGTGAAAAACGAACTATCACCACCAGTCTCAAGCAGCCCGATTTTGAAGCGCTGCTGCGCGCGCGCCGCAAGCGGCCAAGCTGCCGCCGCACCACCAACTAGCGTGATGAAGTCCCGCCGCCTCATTCGATCACCTCGTCGGTGACTCTTTTTCCTCCCCCGCTTGCGGGGGAGGTGGCGAACAAAGTGAGCCGGAGGGGGCGCATGCTCGCAGCGCGCCCAGAGATACGCCCCTTCCACCGCACTTCGTGCGGTCCCCCTCCCCCGCTTGCGGGGGAGGATAAGAATTTTTGCGCCGTTTCATTCGATCACCTCGTCAGCGCGTAAGTCTAGCGCAGCAGCGCCCAGATGAAGATCACGGTCGCAGCCAGGCCAAGCGCCGTGCGAACCGCATGCAGGTTCGACCATTTTTGTATGAGCTTACGGCTGTCAGGACCTGCAACGGCTGGATCGATCGCCATGAGTTCGTTGTTCGTCGGCATGATGACGAAGACGGTGTAGGGCCAATTGGCAACCAGGACCAACGCACCGATCAGCCAAAGCCAGACACCGGTTTGCCACCATGCCAGCATTCCCAAGACGAAACCAATCACGGCAAGGGAGGCTTGCATGATGAAGCCGCGCTTGTAAGCGGGCTTCCATTCAACAAGCAGCGATCGATCATCGAGATGCAGCCGCGCCGGCTGCTCGGCGAAATTGACGTAGAATGCTGCGCCGAAGAAAATCGCGGCGGCAATCAATGCGAACAGGCCGACGATCATGGCGACTGACCGGAATGTGTTTTAGTTTCGAATGCGAAGATTCTTTGGCAATCCAACCGCTTGCACCGCGAATGATTGCGAAGTCGCGGTGGCATCTGTCGTCCCACGTCACACTTCCTGAAAGACGTCGATCTCGAGCGCACCGGGAAATAGGTTGCGCCAGGTTTGCAGATAAACCTGCATGCGCGGATCGCTGGCAATGCGCTGGCGGTTTAATTCCCAGTCCTCCTGCGCCTCGTATTCGATCTCCTGCACGAACTTCGTCTGATCGTCGACATTTTGCAACAGGCGGACCTCGGCTTTGCCGAACATCTGATAAAACGGCGTCGCCGCCTTGACCATGGCGATAAGCTGCGTCGAATCCGAAGTCGGCAGCGTAAACCGCAGCTGCAGCGTGCGCCGGACCTTGGCTTCCTCGTTGCTCATTGGCTTTTACCCAAGCTCGAATGAAAATTCACGAAAGCCAACGCCGCTCCAGGCGTTTGCGTCGCAGTTTATTTGAAAGTCTCGCGGAACCGGTGTTCCGGATAAACGCCAAGAATTTTCAGCGATTTTGGTTGCGAGACGAATTCAAGCTCCTCCAGCGCCAGTTCGAGCGCGCGCTGCTTCGGATGACCCTCGACATCAGCATAAAATTGCGTGGCGGCAAAGCTGCCATCGACCATGTAGCTTTCCAGCTTGGTCATGTTGACGCCGTTGGTGGCGAAGCCGCCCAGCGCCTTATACAGCGCCGCCGGAATGTTGCGGACCTGAAATATGAAAGTGGTGATGATGCGCTTTTCCTTGCGCCCTGCCCATTTCGGCTCGCGCGCCAGCACAATAAAGCGCGTGGTGTTGTGCTTGGCGTCGGCGACGTCCTTTTTGAGGATGCGTAGCCGATAGATTTTCGCCGCCAGCTTGGTCGCCAAGGCGGCGCGCATGACGCCGCCCGCTTCGGCCACTTCACGCGCCGCGCCGGCAGTATCCGCGGCGACCACGGCCCTGACGCCGAGCTTGCGGATGACGTTGCGGCACTGGCCGAGCGCGTGGATGTGGCTTTCGACGGTCTTGATCGTGCGTAGCGTCGCACCCTTGGGGGCGACGAGCTGATGCTGCACCGGCAGGAACCATTCGGCGACGATGTGCAGTTGCGAGGCCGGCATCAGGTGATGGATGTCCGCCACCCGGCCAGCCGATGAATTGTCGATCGGGATCATCGCCAGCGCGGCGCGGTGGCTTCGCACCGCGGCGAAGGCGTCCTCGAACGTGGCGCAGGGCAGCGGCTCGTAATCCGGATAGGCCTGTTTGCAGGCGATATGCGAATTCGCGCCTGGCTCGCCTTGGAAGGCGATCTTGCGGCGCTTGGATTTGGCCCGCTTTTTCTTCTGCTTGGTCATGAGCGATCCGTTAGCATGGCGCGGGCTTTTTCCAAATCCTCGGGCGTGTCGACGCCGAGCGGCACAGCATCGATCAGAGCAACATCGATGCGCATTCCGGCTTCCAGCGCGCGCAGCTGTTCGAGCTTCTCGCGCTGCTCGAGCGGCGACGGCGGCAGTTTGACGAAACGTTCGAGCGCTGCGCGGCGGTACGCGTAGAGCCCGATGTGATGATAAAGCGGGCCCTCGCCGGCCGGCGCCGCGGTGCGGGTAAAATAAAGCGCGCGCAGCCGTTGCGGCGCGACCGGGGTGCCGACGACCTTCACCACGTTCGGATCCTCGCGCTCCGCGGGCACCGCGATCTCGGCGGCGAGCGTCGCGATGTCCACTGCCGAGTCCGCAAGCGGAGTGAGCGCGGCGGCAATCGCCGACGGCGCAATGGTCGGCAGGTCGCCCTGCAGATTGACGATGATCTTGGCGCGGCTCTCTGTATCGACCTGGCCGAGCGCCTCGAAAATACGGTCCGAGCCCGAGGCATGATCGGCGCGCGTGAGCACTGCACGCCCGCCGGCCTTGGCTACGGCCGCCGCAATCGCGCGCGAGTCGGTGGCGACCGCGACCGGGCCGATTTCAGCCTCCTGCGCGCGGCGCAGGACATGCACGATCATCGGCGCGCCGGCGATCTCGGCGAGCGGCTTGCCCGGCAGCCGGATCGCGGCCATGCGGGCGGGAATCAAGATCAGGACATCAGCCATCGTGGCGCACAGCCCTCTAAAGATCCGGCTTATACGGGTTGCAACCGGCGCGGCAAACCGGCTATTTGTGCGCCGCCCACCACCTCGCCGCCGCCCGCGGAGCAAGCAGCGATGAATTCGTTCGAACTCAATAAACTTCTCGGCGCTTTGCTGGGCACCTGCCTGGTTCTCGTCGCCATGCATATCGCTGCCGGCGAAATCTTCACGCCGGAGAAGCCGGCAAAACCGGGCTACGAAATCGCGGTCAAGGAAGTGGAGCCGCCAGCCGGCGGGGCTCCTGCGGCACCCGCCGCGGTGCCGATCGCGAACCTCTTGGCGAGCGCGTCGCCGGAGCGCGGGGCGGACGTCGCCAAGCAATGCCAGGCCTGTCACAACTTCCAAGAGGGGCAAGGACCGAAAATCGGTCCGGATCTTTACGGCATCGTTGGAAGCAAGATTGCGTCCGTGTCGGGCTTCAACTATTCGGCCGCCCTGAAATCCAAGAACGGCAGCTGGGATTTCGACACGCTGAATACTTGGCTGGCCAAACCCAGCGCCTTTGCGCCGGGGACCGCGATGACCTTCGCCGGCCTGTCGAATGACAAGCAGCGTGCCGACGTGATCGCCTATCTCAACACGCTTTCCCACAATCCTGCACCACTGCCAAAGCCGCAAAATGCCAGCGCCGAGGCGCCCTCCGCGACCGGGCCGGGCTCGGGTGAGCCCGCCGGGGCGCCGGCAAGCCCGGCTCCCGCTGGCGCCGCACCCGCTCAATCGAACGGCGCGCCGGCCAACCATTAAGCCGGCAAACCACGCCATTTTCGGCTGTTCGCAGATGCAGTCCGTGCATGCTTTTCGTCGCGGTGCACAACTGCACGCTGGTGTCACAGTTCAAAAGACACAATAATGTTCGCCAACAGACCTTCTATTTGGGGAGGAGCAGGTGAACCGCCGATCCGTGCTGAAATCTGCGCTACTCACGATTGCCGCGTGGCGGCTACCCTTGCCCAATTGGATCGGCGCTGCGCACGCCGAAACGTCGGACAAGAACTGGCGTCATGGCCTGTCGTTATATGGCGATCTCAAATATCCGGCGGGCTTCAAGCAATTCGAATACGTCAATGCCCACGCGCCCAAGGGCGGCACTGCACGGCAGATCGCGATCGGCACTTTCGACAATTTCAACACGGCCGTAGCCGGCGTCAAAGGTTCGCTCGCCGGCGGCATCGACCTTGTTTATGAGACGCTGTCGGTTTCGGCGCTCGATGAAGTTTCAAGCGAATACTGTCTGGTGGCAGACGCCGTCAGCTTTCCGTCCGATTTCTCATCGGTCTCCTACCGGCTCCGGCCGCACGCCAGATGGCATGACGGCAAGCCGGTCATGCCCGAGGATGTGATTTTTTCTTTCGAGTCGCTAAAGAAATTTAGCCCGCAGCTTTCCGCCTATTACCGCCATGTTGCCAAAGCGGAAAAGACCGGCGAGCGGGAGGTGACCTTTGTCTTTGACGCGCCGGGCAATCGCGAGCTGCCGCAGATCATCGGCCAGCTTACGGTCCTGCCGAAACATTGGTGGGAAGGCACCGACAAAAACGGCAAGCAGCGCAATATCGGTGAAACCACGCTGGAGCCGCCGCTCGGCAGCGGTCCCTATCGCATCAAAGATTTTTCGGCCGGCCGGACCATCGTCTATGAACGCGTGAAAGATCACTGGAGCCGCGAGCTGAACGTCAGTCTCGGAGTTAACAATTTCGACGAGCTGCAGTTCGTCTATTTCCGCGACACCACCGTCGCGCTGGAAGCCTTCAAGGCCGACAACGTCGATTGGCGCAACGAGAACAGCGCGAAGAATTGGGCCACCGCTTACGATTTTCCGGCAGTGTCCGACAAACGTGTCCTGCTCGAGGAATTCCCAATCCGCAATTCCGGCGTGATGCAGGCCTTTTCCTTCAATATCCGACGGCCGAAATTTCAGGACCCCCGCGTGCGGCTTGCTTTCAATTATGCGTTCGATTTCGAGGAGATGAACAAACAGATTTTCTACAATCAGTACAAGCGCATCAACAGCTACTTCGAAGGCACCGAGCTTGCCTGCAGCGGGCTGCCGACGGGGCGCGAACTTGAACTGCTCGAAACTGTTCGCGACAAAGTTCCGCCCGAACTTTTTAAGAAGCCGTACACTAATCCGGTCAATGGCAATCCCGAGCAGATCCGCAGCAATCTACGCGAGGCAATCCGGCTATTGAAGGAAGCCGGCTACGAGGTGCGGGATCAACAACTCGTCAATACCAAAACTGGAGAGCCTTTTTCGGTCGAATTGCCTGCCGCCGATCCGAGCTTCGAGCGCGTGTTCTTGTTCTTCAAACCGTCGCTCGAGCGTTTGGGCATCACCATCGCGGTGCGCACGGTCGACGAAGCGCAATACGAAAATCGGCTACGCAATTGGGATTTCGACATCATCACCTTCGCCTGGGGCGAATCGCTGACGCCTGGCAACGAACAGCGCGGCTATTGGGGTTCGCAGGCGGCGGACCAGCCCGGCTCGCTGAACATGATCGGCATCAAGAATCCAGCCATTGACGCCATGATCGAGCAGATGATCTTCGCCAAGAACCGCGCCGATCTCGAAGCCGCCACCCACGCGCTCGATCGTATCCTGTTGTGGAACCATTACGTCGTGCCGCAATGGACTTACGGCAAAGTGCGCACCGCGCGCTGGGACCGCTTCGGCCATCCCGACCCGATGCCGAAATACGGCCGCGCCGCGTTCCCGACAGTGTGGTGGTGGGACACCGCGAAAGCCGCGAAGACGGCGGGCCAGTGATCGCAGTCTTATCTCGGCGGCGCCTTCTTATCGGCAGTACTGGCGTAATCGGCGCGGCGAGCATCGCATCGAAGCATCGGCGCCTCATCTCGCAGGCCAGCGCTGAGGGCGCCGCCGAGACGATCGAATCGCACGGGCTTTCCGCGTTCGGCGACCTCGCCTACCCGCCCGACTTCGCGAATTTTCGCTACGTCAATCCGAGGGCGCCGAAGGGCGGCGCGTTTTCACAGATCGGCCCGGACCGCCTCTACAACCAGAATTTTCTCACCTTCAATTCGCTCAACACTTTCATCCTCAAGGGCGATGCAGCGCAAGGCATGGAGCTGACCTTCGCCACGCTGATGGTTCGCTCGGGGGACGAGCCGGACGCGGTGTACGGACTTGCCGGGGAGAAAGTCCGCCGCTCGGCCGACGGACTGACTTATCAGTTCTTCATCCGGGCGGGCGCCAAATTCCACGACGGCTCGCCGCTGACTGCACAGGATGTGGCGTTCTCGCTCAATATTCTCAAAGAAAAAGGCCACCCGCTGATCAGCCAATCGCTGCGCGATTTCCGCGGCGCCAAGGCGGATGACGATGCGCGCGTGACGGTGAGCTTCGCGCCCAAACGCGGCCGCGACGTGCCGCTGCTGGTCGCCAGCCTGCCGATTTTCTCTCGCGCCTATTACGCCAGCCGGCCGTTTGATGAATCGACCTTGGATATTCCGCTTGGCTCGGGGCCTTACAAAGTCGCGCGCTTCGAGCCGGGTCGTTATATCGAGTATCAGCGCGTCAAGGACTGGTGGGGCGCCGATCTGCCGGTGGCGCGCGGGCAGAACAATTTCGATACGCTGCGATTCGAATATTATCGCGATCGCGACGTCGGCTTCGAAGGCTTTTCCGCCCAGTCCTACCTGTTCCGCGAAGAGTTCACCTCGCGCTTCTGGGCGACGCGCTACGATTTTCCCGCGGTGAAAGACGGCCGCGTCGTGCGCGACGAAATACCGGACGATACGCCGTCGGGCGCGCAGGGCTGGTTCATCAACACGCGGCGGCGGAAATTTGCCGATACGCGGGTGCGCGAAGCCCTCAATAACGCGTTCGATTTCGAATGGACCAACAAGACCATCATGCACGGCGCCTACCGACGTACCGTTTCCGTCTTCCAGAACTCCGACATGATGGCGGGCGGCACGCCGGGTCCCGAGGAAGCGGCGCTGCTGCAACCGTTTCGCGCCCAATTGCCCGCTGAGGTGTTCGGCGAGCCCTACACCCCGCCAGTGTCGGACGGTTCCGGCGAGGATCGCGCGCTGTTGCGCAAAGGGGCCGCGCTTCTCGGCGAAGCCGGCTGCCCGATTCAGAACGGCAAGCGCGTGTTACCGGACGGCCAGCCGCTCACGCTCGAGTTTCTGATCGACGAGCCGTCATTCCAACCGCATCACATGCCGTTGATCAGAAACCTTAAGGCGCTCGGCATTGACGCTACGCTGCGCATCGTCGATCCGGTGCAATATCGTGCCCGCCGCGACAACTTCGATTTCGATATCACCATCGACCGATTCAGCTTCTCATCGACACCCGGGGATTCGCTCCGCTCGTTTTTCTCCTCGCAGGCAGCGGGACTGAAAGGATCCAACAATCTCGCCGGTATTGCCGACCCCGCAGTCGATGCTTTGATCGAATCGATCATCGCCGCCGAATCGCGCGCCGCCCTGGTCACGGCGTGCCGCGCGCTCGACCGCGTGATCCGCTCCGGCCGTTACTGGATTCCGAACTGGTACAAGGCGTCGCACTGGATCGCCTACTGGGACGTGTTCGGCCGTCCGCCCGCGCAGCCGCGTTATTTTCGCGCCATCCCGGAAACTTGGTGGTATGACTCCGATAAAGGGGCGAAAATCAGGCTCAGGGGCTGATCCCCGGGCGGCAACGCCGTACTTGTCCTCGCCAATCACACATTTATGCTGCCGCCTCGAGGAAACGCTTGCGCCGGTTAATGGTTTACCGTCGCGGTCCAAACTAGAGACCGCCAGTCCCGCAATGACGATACCGGGCCAATGACGCAGTCATGACCGCCTATATCGCCCGCCGCATTCTGTTCATGATCCCCACGATTTTCGGGATCATGCTGGTCTCGTTCGTCGTGGTTCAATTCGCGCCGGGCGGACCGGTGGAGCGCGTCATCGCGCAATTGTCCGGCGCCGATACTGGCGCGACGTCGCGCATTTCCGGTTCGGCCAGCGGCGATTTCAGTTCGCGCGGCGCCGGTGCAAGCGGGCTCCAGGCCGAGGTCAATTCCAAATATCGCGGCGCGCAAGGCCTCGATCCGGCGTTCGTCAAAAGCCTGGAGAAGCAGTTCGGCTTCGACAAGCCGGCTTACGAGCGCTTCTTCATCATGCTTTGGAACTACATCCGGTTCGATTTCGGCAAGAGCTATTTCCGCGACGTCAGCGTTCTGCACCTAATCTCTGAGAAGCTGCCGGTCTCAATTTCGCTCGGCATTTGGATGACGCTGCTGAGCTATCTGATCTCAATCCCGCTCGGCATCCGCAAGGCGGTGCGGGACGGCTCGCAGTTCGATATCTGGACTTCCGGCGTCATCATCGTCGGCTATGCGATTCCCGGATTCCTGTTCGCGATTCTGCTCATCATTTTGTTCGCCGGCGGCTCGTTCTTTCAGTTCTTCCCGTTGCGCGGATTGGTGTCCGATGGCTGGTCGCAATTCCCGTGGTGGCAGAAAATATTCGACTACTTCTGGCATTTGGTGCTGCCGATCGTTTCGATGGGCTTGGCAGCGTTTGCCACCATGACGCTGCTGACCAAAAACTCGTTCCTCGAGGAGTTGCGGAAACAATATGTGCTCACCGCGCGCGCCAAGGGCTGTTCCGAGACGCAGGTGCTATATGGCCACATTTTCCGCAACGCGATGCTGTTGGTGATTGCCGGCTTTCCTGCCGCCTTCGTCTCGGCCTTTTTTGCTGGTGCGTTGCTGATCGAAACCATCTTCTCGCTCGACGGACTTGGGCTGTTGAGCTTCGAGAGCGTGCTCAACCGCGATTATCCGGTGGTATTCGCGAACCTTTATATCTTCGCGCTGGTCGGCCTCGTCGTGAACCTTATTTCCGACCTCACCTATACCTGGATCGACCCCCGCATCGATTTCGAGACGCGGGAGGTCTAGGTGGACGTCAAGCTCGAAGCGGAAGAAAAGATCAGGGTTCCACAGAGCCTGCGCGGCCGCGAACAGCTGCGGCCGGATGTCGAGCCGGCCGGTCCGATGGGGGTCACCGCGCCGCCGCTCGGATTCGAATTTTCCCCGCTGAACGCCCGGCGCTGGCGCAATTTCAAGGCCAATCGACGAGGTCATTTTTCGCTCTGGATATTTCTCGTGCTGTTCATCCTTTCGTTGTTCGCCGAGCTCATCGCCAACGATCGGCCCCTATTCATTCACTTCGACGGCAAGAATTACTTTCCGGTCTTCGTGACCTATCCCGACACCGAATTCGGCGACACGCTCGGCACCGCAGCCGATTACCGCGATCCTTACATTCAGCGGTTTCTCGATGAGCAGCACGCCACGGTGATCTGGGCGCCGATCCGTTTTTCCTACCGCACGATCAATGATCGCCCACCGTCGGCATTTCCCTCAAAGCCGACTTGGCTGCTGAATAAGCGGGATTGCGACTTCGCCGCCAAAAATGGCTACAGCCAGTGCGGCGCGCTGGAGATGAACTGGTTCGGCACCGACGATCAGGGCCGTGACGTGCTGGCGCGGCTGATCTACGGCTTTCGTGTTTCGGTGCTGTTCGGACTGATACTCACCATCGTCTCCTCGATCATCGGCGTCGCCGCCGGCGCGGTGCAGGGTTACTTCGGCGGCTGGACCGATCTGTTGTTCCAGCGCGTCATTGAAATCTGGACTTCGGTGCCCGAGCTTTATCTGCTGCTGATCATCTCCTCGGTGCTGGTGCCTGGATTCTTCGTCCTGCTCGGAATCCTGCTCCTATTCTCTTGGGTGCGGCTTGTCGGCTTGGTGCGCGCCGAGTTCCTGCGCGGCCGCAATTTCGAATATATCCAAGCGGCGCGCGCGCTCGGCGTCTCCAACCGCGTGATCATGTTCCGCCATCTGCTGCCGAACGCCATGGTGGCGACGATGACGTTTCTGCCCTTCATCATGTCGTCGTCGGTGATGACGCTTACCGCGCTCGACTTTCTCGGCTTCGGCCTGCCGCCGGGCTCGCCGTCGCTCGGCGAACTCCTGTCCCAGGCCAAGGCCAACGTCCAGGCGCCGTGGCTCGGGCTGACCGGCTTCTTCACTGTCGCGCTGATGCTGTCGTTGTTGATCTTCATCGGCGAAGCGGTGCGCGACGCCTTCGATCCGCGCAAGACGTTCACATGACCGCTGCATGACTGACACATGACCACACCCCTCCTCTCCGTCCGCGATCTTTCCATCGCCTTTCGCTCCGGCGGGCGCGAGACGCTGGCGGTGGACCGCATATCGTTCGAGATCGCCAAGGGCGAGACCTTGGCGCTGGTCGGAGAATCGGGATCGGGCAAATCGGTGACCGCGCTTTCGATCCTCAAGCTGTTGCCGTACCCGGCGGCGCGGCATCCGTCCGGCGCGATTCATTTCAAAGGCACCGACTTTCTGCAACTCGACGAACGGCAGATGCGCCGGGTGCGCGGCGACGATATCAGCATCGTGTTCCAGGAGCCGATGACTTCGCTCAACCCGCTGCATACGATTGAAAAGCAGATCGGCGAAATTTTGCTGTTGCATCGCGGATTGACTGGCGCCGCCGCGCGCGAGCGAACGATCGAGGTGCTCACCCAGGTCGGCATTCCCGATCCGCAGATGCGGCTCAAAAGCTATCCACATCAATTATCGGGCGGCCAGCGGCAACGCGTGATGATCGCGATGGCGCTCGCCAACGAGCCCGATCTGTTGATCGCGGACGAACCGACCACTGCGCTCGACGTCACCGTGCAGGCGCAGATCCTCGCGCTGTTGAAGGACCTGCAGTCCCGCCTCCACATGTCGCTACTGTTCATCACCCACGATCTCGGCATCGTGCGCAAGATCGCGCAGCGGGTCTGCGTGATGAAGGACGGCAATATCGTCGAGCAGGGCTCGGTCGCGCAGGTCTTTGCCGCGCCCGAACATCCCTATACACGCGCACTGCTTGCCGCCGAGCCAAAACCTGATCCGGCGCCGCCGCAGCCGGATGCGCCGATGATGCTCGAAACCAAGGACCTGAAAGTCTGGTTCCCGATCACCAGCGGGCTGTTGCGCAAGGTCGTCGGCCACGTCAAAGCCTGCGACGGCTTGAGCATCGAGCTGCGCAAGGGCGAGACGCTCGGCGTCGTCGGCGAATCCGGCTCGGGCAAATCGACGCTCGGCCGTGCGATCTTGCGGCTTATCTCATCCGAAGGCCCGATCGCGTTCATGGGCCATAATCTGCAAGGCCTGCGGTTCAAGGAGATGCGTCCGTTCCGCCGCGACATGCAGATTGTTTTTCAGGATCCTTATGGTTCGCTGTCACCGCGCATGTCGGTCGCTGACATCATCAAGGAAGGCCTCAAGGTCCACCATCCGCGCATGTCGGATGACGAGCGCGACCGCCGTGTCATTCGCGCGCTCAACGATGTCGGGCTCGATCCGGAGACGCGGTTCCGCTTTCCGCACGAATTCTCCGGCGGCCAGCGGCAGCGCATCGCGGTGGCGCGCGCGATCGTGCTCGAGCCGAGCTTCATCGTGCTCGATGAGCCGACCAGCGCGCTCGACATGCTGATCCAGGCCCAGATGGTCGACCTGTTGCGCGACCTGCAGAAGCGGCGCGACCTTACTTATTTGTTCATTTCCCACGATCTACGCGTGGTCGCTGCGCTGGCGAGCCGACTTCTGGTCATGCGGCATGGCGTGGTGGTGGAATCCGGCAATGCCGCCGAACTTTTTCGTAATCCGAAGACCGATTATACGCGCGCCCTGTTCGCGGCGGCATTCAATCTCGAAACCGCGCCTGAGGGCGTGGTTGCGCAGTGACGATTGGAGGTTGCTTTTCGCTCGAACTGGATTTCCGCTTGTGCGGGAATGAGCCGATTTCCGTAAGCTCGATCTGAGCTTAAAACCCGAACAATCTCGCCGGATTGTCGACCAACATAAGCTGACGCGTTTTCGCGTCTGGCGCGATCTCGGTAATCAGATCGACAAGCGCGCCATCGTTGGGCACGGCATTATGATTTGGGTGCGGCCAATCGGTGCCCCAGACCACGCGTTCGGG
>WNGH01005491.1_pt1 | contig 12764 bp, 11 predicted proteins | sample 5400631 | NCBI WGS metagenome assembly WNGH01 (sample SAMN13153373, study PRJNA577476) | soil metagenome | isolation source: 115 cm soil or saprolite under Garry oak tree replicate 1 | place: USA:California | collected 2016-06-15
GCGGTTCCGCTCCTGCTGTCCGTACCGAGACTGTGCTCGCTGGTGAGTCCGCCGGGCGCGCCGGGGTCGCGACATCGCCGGCGGCGCCGTCCTGGCCTAGCGTGCCGAGCACGTCCGGCGAGCCGGGCCGCGCTGCCAGGCATGGGGATAACCAGGTGGCCGAGCTCGCCCTGGATGCTGAGCCAGGGAACGACGACCCCACCAGCGACGAGGCTCGTTCGGAGGGTGGGGGGCCAGCCCGCTGGGTTCCTCGTGCCCGGGCCGAAGAACAGCCGGTCACCGACGGCAGCTATACCGGTGACTATCCGGCGCCGGTCATGTCGCCCGCGCCGGTCATGTCGCCCGCGCCGGTCGCAGAGGTCATTTCCGGCCAGGATGCCCGGCCGGAGCGGGCACGGCACGCCGCGCCAGATCCGTTGGCGCACGAGGATGCCGAGCCCGGCGCCGAACGCCTGGCAGCAGCGCAAAGCCCGGTCGACACTGAACGCCCGGCGGCCGCGGACGGTCCGGCTGGCGCGGAGCCACAGGCCTCCCCGGAGGTACAGGCCGGCGCGGAACGCCCGGTTAGTGAGAGCCAGGACGGCGTGGAAGGCCAGGCCACAGGGGAGCCACAAGCAGCCCCGCAGAGCCAGGCCGATGCGAAAAGCCGGGCCCCCGCTGAGTCAGCGGCCGGCGTCGAGGAGCCGATCCCCGCCGCGGACAGTGAGCGAGCCGCGCGCGAATCCGCTAACGAGCGCCAGGCCGACACGGACGGCGAGACCGGCACCGACGGCGAGACCGGCACCGACGGCCGGCGTCCGTGCCGCCGTTCAACCGGATGTGGAGCTCGCCAGTCCCGCCGGATGCCTGAGCCCGATGCGCACTAGCCGAGCACGAGTGCGGTGGCGATCGCGGCGATGCCCTCGCCCCGGCCGGTGAGGCCCAGGCCATCCGTGGTCGTCCCGGAAACGCTGACCGGCGCGCCGCCGAGTGCGGCGGACAAGACACCCTCCGCCTCGGCCCGGCGCGACGCGATCCTGGGACGGTTACCGATGACCTGGATCGCGACGTTGCCTACTGCGAAGCCAGCAGCTGCCAGCAGCCGCCCGGTTTCCGCCAGCAGCGCGGTGCCGGCCGCGCCCTTCCAGCGGGGCTGGTCGGTGCCGAACTGGGCGCCGAGATCCCCCAGGCCCGCAGCCGACAGCAGTGCATCGCACGCCGCGTGCGCCGCAACGTCCCCATCCGAATGGCCAGCCAGGCCGCGCTCACCCGGCCAGAGCAGGCCAGCAAGGTAAAGCCGCAGGCCAGCATCGAACGGGTGGACGTCAGCACCGACGCCGACACGCGGCACCGTCACGAACTCAGCCGCCAGCGCATGATAATGAAACCCGGCTTACCCGTGTTCGGGCCGGCCGCCTGGCGTTGCACCTTCAGCCTGCGAGTCCGGCGGCGGGCGTCAGGAAGCGAGGATCTCGTCGAGCAGCGCCTCGGCCTTGTCCTCATTCGTCTTCTCGGCCAGCGCCAGCTCACTGACCAGGATCTGCCTCGCCTTGGCGAGCATGCGCTTCTCCCCGGCCGAAAGGCCGCGCTCCCTGTCCCTGCGCCACAGGTCGCGGACGACCTCGGCCACCTTGTTTACATCACCGGAGGCAAGCTTCTCCAGATTGGCCTTATAACGCCGGGACCAGTTGGTCGGCTCCTCGGTGTACGGGGCACGGAGCACCTCGAACACCTTCTCCAGCCCTTCCTGCCCGACCACATCCCGGACGCCGACAAGCTCGGCATTGTCCGCGGGAACGCGTACCGTGAGGTCGCCCTTGTCGACCTTCAGCACGAGGTAGGATTTTTCCTCACCCTTGATCGAACGGGTCTCGATCTCTTCGATCCGAGCAGCCCCATGGTGGGGGTAGACGACAGTGTCGCCGACCTTGAAAGACATGTGGCATGTACCCCTTCCGCTGAAGCTATGTTACCACGCCGAACAGGGGCGATTAGCCGTCCCTAGCGGCAAACTCGCAGGTCAGTGGCGCATTTCAAGACGTTCAAAATCAACTACGGGCGAGCGCCGCCGGCAGCCCGGCCAGCTGGCCCGCTTGGCGTTGGTTCGGGCCGCCGGCCGGCTGACGCCCTAGGCAGTCCGCGGCGCTCCGCCCGGTGAAATTCGTGCGGCATCCGCCGGGCATGCCTATGCCATATCCACCGGGCGGAACGTGCTCCCGGATCCACCGGGCGGAACGTGCTCCCGGCTCGGGCGGCCGGCCGGACGATGGCCTCGCTGGTCAGCGAACCCGGTAGCGGACGCCGCGGGTTCCGGCCGGCGGACGCCGCGGGTTCCGGCCGGCGGACGCCGCGGGTTCCGGCCGGCGGACGCCGCGGGTTCCGGCCGGCGGACGCCGCGGGTTCCGGCCGGCGGACGCCTCGGGGTTCCGGCCGGCTGGCACCGCAGATTCCCGGCTGACGCTGCGAATTCCGGTCATCAAAGGCTGCGGATTCCAGCCGGTGCAGGCCCGTATCCAGCAGCTGGGCGCGCCTCGCGGCCAGCACGGGTCTCAGCAGTCCCCTGCATGGCCTGGCATAACAGCAATCCCAGATGCTGCCGGGACCGCGGGGGGTAACGGCATCGCCCGCTGGGCGCATACTGGAGATGACGTGGCCGCTCATGCCGGAGAGGTGCGCGTGAACGTTGGCGGTGAACCGGACCGGGACGACTCTGGTCTCCCCCCGGTCGACATCGAGATTCCCGATGATGCCAGGGAACTCGATCGTGACGTGCAGGCATATCACCGTGAGCTGCGCGCGCAGCGGCGGCAGATGCGCATCGGGCGACTGCACGCGCCACTGACCCGGGACGGCCTCGTGCTGCCGTTGCTAGCAGGCTTCCTCGCGATGGTGCTGATTTCCGGCGTGTTGCTCTCGGTCTTCACCACCGGCCAGACCGGCCAGGCGCGGCCAGCCACGTCGGCGTCGCCGACGAATGCGTCGATCGGACAGGCCCCGGCGACAGGTCAGGCACCGGCGAGTCAGGCTCCGGCGACGAGCCAGCCAGCTCCGAAGCAGGCGCCCGCATCCACGGCGCGGCTACCCGCCGCGACGATCATCGTGAGCGGCAAGTTCGTACCGCTTAGCTCGCTGGCCCGCGCCGTGCTCACGCTGGTGCCGGCCGGCTGCCAGTGCAGTAGCGCGCTGCGGCAGCTGCGACGGCGGGCGACCGCCGCTCAGGTGACGTTGTACCTGGTCGGAACCGGCAGCGACCTCGCGCGGGTGCGGTGGCTTGCCGCGCGGACCGGGCGGCCAGCGGCCAAGGTGGCCAACGACCCGGATGGCGTGCTGGCCACGGCCTACCGCCCGCACGGCCTGACCGCCGTCCTGGTGCGCTTCGATGGCTCTGTCGGGCCGGTACTGCGCGACCTGCGACCGGCATCGCGGCTGACTCGCCAGCTCCGCGCGCTGACCCCGGCGACCCCGTAATAAAATCTAGTGCTCGGCGCGGCCGGACGCGGCCAGCTCGCCGGGCAATTCTCAGCGGGCCCGTCCCGGCACCTGCCCCAGGGCCGGCTGCGGGCTGACGCCGGGGCCCCGGCACGGCGGGCCGGCGCAGGCCGGGATCGCAATGGCGGCTACGCTTTGCGACGTCGCAGTGCCGCACAGCATGCCGACGAGGAGAGCACCGTCGTGATCCGGAGCAGCCACCGAGCTGATCGCCAGCGCGCAACGCTGCCGCGCCGCCTGTGCATCGCAGCCGCCGCCGCGCTGCTTCCCGCGCTCGCTGGATGCGAGGCAGGCGTGCACGCGCCGACGCAGGAATGGCATCAGCCGACCGATGGCGCGGGCACGATGCTGCACGGAATCGCCATCAGGAACGTGTTCGTGCTCGGGGCGCCGCTGGCCTCGGCGATTGCCGCCGGGAAGTCCGCCGGCCTGTTCCTCGCCCTGGTCAACAGCGGGTCACCGGACCGGCTGCTGAGCATCTCGGCGCCCGGCACGGCGAAGTCGGTCCGGCTTCCCGGCGGCGCGCCCGTCACGCTCGCGCAGAGTGAGCCGGTGCTGCTGACCGGCCCGCAGCCCGAGGTCGTGCTGGCCGGCCTGGTGCACTCGTTGCCGGGCGGCAGCTTCGTCCGGGTGATCATGAACTTCCAGAACGCCGGCAGCGTCACGCTGAGCGTGCCGGTGGTGTCGCACGCGCAGTACTACTCGACGTTCTCGCCAGTGCCGACGCCCACGCCGTCGCCCACGCCGTCGCCGTCGGGGAGCCGGAAGCCAAGGCACGGCGGAGGTGCGACCGCCACCCCAGCCCCGACCCCGAGCACGTCATGACCTGGCCCGGCACGCCGCCGCGACCGGCCCTGGATCCCGACGGAAACAAGACTTGCTGAGGTCTCTCGTCAGCCGGCGGGCTCGAACTTGTATCCGAGTCCGCGGACGGTGACGATATGGCCCGGGCTGGCGGGGTCGATCTCCACCTTCGCCCGCAGGCGCTTGACGTGGACATCCAGCGTCTTGGTGTCACCGACGTAGTCCGCGCCCCACACCCGGTCGATCAGCTGCATCCTGGTCAGCACCCGCCCGGCGTTGCGCAGCAGCACCTCTAGCAGCTCAAACTCCTTGAGCGGCAGCTGAACCTGCCCGCCGCGAACCGTGACGACGTGCCGCTCGACGTCCATCCGCACCGGACCCGACTCCATGATCGAGGTGACCGATTCATCGGACTCGCCGCGGCGCCGGAGCACGGCGCGCATCCGCGCGACAAGCTCCCGCGACGAGAACGGCTTGGTCACGTAGTCGTCCGCGCCGAGCTCAAGCCCGACGACCTTGTCGATCTCGCTGTCCTTGGCGGTCAGCATGATCACCGGCACGTTCGACCGCTCGCGCAGCGTCCGGCACACCTCGCTGCCCGGCAGGCCGGGCAGCATCAGGTCGAGCAGCACCAGGTCGGCGCCGGTCCGGTCGAACGTCTCGATCGCGTCCGGGCCGGTCGGGCAGACCGCGACCTCAAATCCCTCCTTGCGCAGCATGTACGAAAGTGCGTCGCTGAAAGATTCCTCGTCCTCAACCACGAGCACCCGTGTCACGAGACTGCCTCCCTGGCAGATTGCGCGATCGCATGGACAGGACCTGCGCTGAGGGCGGCGGCAGCGGGCCGCAGCGGCAGCGTGAGGGTGAAGGTGGATCCGGCGCCTTCCTTGCTCCAGACCGTTACCTTGCCGCCGTGTGCGGCCGTGACGTGCTTGACGATGGCCAGCCCGAGGCCAGTCCCGCCGGTCGCCCTGGACCTGGCCGGGTCGACCCGGTAGAACCGCTCGAAGATGCGCTCAAGGTCGCGCTGGGGTATGCCGATGCCCTGATCGGCGACGCTGATCTCGACCGAGCGGCCGCTGGGCCGCCGGGTGGAGACCACCACCCGGGTCTTCTCCGGGCTGTAGGCGACCGCGTTCTCCAGCAGGTTGCGGAGCGCGGTGATCAGCAGATCCTCGTCACCGAGCACCAGCAGGCCGTGCGGCCCGCTGGCGGCAAGCTCGATTCCCCTGGCGCTCGCCTTCATCCGGCATCGGTCCAGCGCCTCGGCCACCACGACATCGAGGTTGACCGTGATCGGGTCGGGAACCGGCTCGGCCGCCTGGATCCTGGACAGCGTGATCAGGTCCTGCACCAGGTTGGTCAGCCGGGATGCCTCCTGCCGCATCCGGCCGGCGAAGCGACGGACCGCCTCGGGGTCGTCGGCCGCGTCCTCCACCGTCTCGGCGAGCAGCGCGAGCGCTCCCACCGGGGTCTTGAGCTCATGGCTGGTGTTGGCCACGAAATCCCGGCGGACCTCCTCGACCCGGCGGCTCTCGGTCTGATCCTCGGCCAGCAGCAGCACGAGGCCGCCGCCGCCGACCCCGGCGCCGAGCGGCGCGACCCGCACCGCGAAGCTGGTGGTGCGCCCGTTGAACCTGCTGGTCGACACCTCCATTTCGCCCTCGCGGATCTCGCCTTTCCTGCGCACCTGGCGGACCAGCGCCAGCAGGTCTCCGACGACTAGCTGGTCGCCCTTGACCAGGCCGAAGTCCCGGGCTGCCGAGCTGGCCGTCAGGACGCGGTCGGCGCTGTCCAGGACAACAGCAGAAGAGGATAGAACGGATAGTACGGAGGCGATGCCGGCCGGCAGCCTGGCCGGATGGGCGCGCTCGCCGGGACCGGAATGCGGCTTGGACGCCGCCCGGGTCTTCATGCCGCGGCGGCTCCTGTCGCGAGGCCGACGGCGATCACGCCGCGGGCGGTGGCGGGAACGCGGACAGCGGCGACGTCCGCACGCGCACCGGCGTGCACCCCCACGTTCACCCTTCGATGGTAATCTGCAGGCCCGGCCGGGCGCATCGGGCGGGGGACATCACATGCCGCTATTCGCGGAACATTCATATATTGGACAACAGCGGTCCATGTCGGGTTTATCCGCTGGTCATCCTCGTGGCGGCTGCGCGCCGCGCTGCTGCCCGCGGCTACCTCCCCTGGCTCGCCACCGCCGCGGCCGCGACCTCCGCCGCCTGCGGGTCCAGGTAACGGCCCCCGGCTACGGTGGGCCGGAATGCCGTGTCCAGCTCATAGGCGAGCGGTATGCCGGTCGGGATGTTCAGCCCGGAGATGTCCGCGTCCCCGATGCCGTCCAGGTGCTTGACCAGCGCGCGGATTGAGTTGCCGTGGGCCACCACCAGGACCGGGCGGCCCGTCGCCAGGTCCGGGATGATCGCGTCGTGCCAGTACGGCAGCATCCGGTGCACCACGTCCTTGAGGCACTCGGCGCGCGGGCTGAGCTCGGGCGGCAGCAGGGCGTACCTGGGGTCGGCGCGCTGCGGCAGCATGTCGTCATCGGTCAGCGGCGGTGGCGGCACGTCATACGACCGCCGCCAGAGCATGAACTTCTCGTCGCCGAATTCCTGGCGGGTCTGCGCCTTGTTCTTCCCCTGCAGGGCACCGTAGTGCCGTTCGTTCAGCCGCCACGATCGCCGCACGGGCAGCCACGACAGGCCGGCCGCGTCCAGCGCGATGTTGGCGGTCTCGATCGCCCGCGCCAGGACGGACGTGTGCACGATGCCGGGCCGCAGGCCCGCGGCGCGGAGCAGCCCGCCGCCGGTGGCCGCCTCGGCCCGCCCCTTGCCCGACAGCCCGACGTCCACCCACCCGGTGAATAGCCCCTCGGCGTTCCAGGCGCTCTCCCCGTGCCGGAGCAATATCAGCGTGCTCATGCCGGGAAGCCTAGCCGTTGCCGCGCCCGCGGCCTGACGGCAGACTCCGGGCCGGGACGCGGGAACATGGCGTCACAGCCCGGGGTTGCTGACAACCGGAGGTGTATGCCGTGCCGCTACGCTCGCCCCGGCGGATCGCGACGATCAGCGTTCACACATCGCCGCTAGAGCAACCGGGAACGGGTGACGCGGGCGGCCTGAACGTCTACGTGGTGGAGGTCGCCAGGCGGCTTGCCGAGCGCGGGGTCGAGGTGGATATCTTCACCCGCGCGGTGTCCCGTGACGTGCCGCCGGTAGCCGAGCTCACCCCAGGCGTGCAGGTCAGGCACCTGACCGCGGGGCCGTTCGAGGACCTGGACAAGGCAGACCTGCCCGGCCAGCTGTGCCATTTCACCTTCGAGGTGCTGCGTGCCGAGGCCGCCTACGCACCGGGCAGGTATGACCTGGTGCACGGCCATTACTGGCTTTCCGGCCAGGTCGGCGCCGTGGCCAAGGAACGCTGGGGAGTCCCGCTCGTGCAGTCCATGCATACCCTCGGGCGGGTGAAGAACGCTGCGCTCGCGGCCGGCGACGCCGCCGAGCCCGACGTGCGAATCCGCGGCGAGGATGAGGTCGTGACCGCTGCCGACCGGCTGGTCGCCAACACCGACGAGGAGGCCAGGGAGCTCATCAGGCTCTACGACGCCAGCCCCGCCAGGGTCAGGACGGTCAACCCCGGCGTGGACCTGTCCGTTTTCCGGCCAGGTTCCCGGCGACAGGCGCGGCGGCGGCTCGGCCTGCCTGCCGACGCGGTCGTGCTGATGTTCGCCGGGCGGGTGCAGCCGCTGAAGGCGCCCGACGTGGTGCTGCGCGCCGCGGCGCTGCTGACCCGCGAGGATCCGGGCCTGGCCGGGCGGCTCTGCGTGGCGTTCGTCGGCGGTCCGAGCGGCACCGGCCGGGCTGACCCGTACCAGCTGACCGAGCTGTCGTCGGCACTCGGGATATCCCGCGCCGTCCGGCTTGAGCCGCCATGCCCGCAGCGCGAGCTGGCTGACTGGTACCGGGCGGCCACCGTCGTGATGGTGCCGTCCTACTCCGAATCGTTCGGCCTGGTGGCCGTCGAGGCCCAGGCATGCGGCACGCCGGTCATCGCGGCCTCGGTCGGCGGCCTGCGCACAGCTGTGCGCGACGGGGTATCCGGCATCCTGGTGGACGGCCATGACCCGGCCAGCTACGCGCGGGCGGTGCGGGAACTCCTCACCGAGCCGGCGAAGCTGGCGCGGCTGTCGGCCGGAGCCCGCGAGCATGCCTCCACGTTCGGCTGGGGCGCGACGGTGGACGCTCTGCTCGGGGTGTATACCGGTGCCATGAGCACGCTGGCGGCAGCGGTTGACGCGTGAACGCCGCGGACGGCCGCGGCGCGGCGATTGAGTCGGCCCTGGCCAGCCTCGGCCTGGAGTTCGAGGCGCCGCGGCCGGGCGCATACCTGATCAGGCTGGAGGGACAGCACAAGCTGGCCACCATGACCTGGCTGATCGCCGGGGCGCACAGCCTGCAGGTAGAAGCCTTCTTCTGCCGCCAGCCAGACGAGAACCACGCCCGCTTCTACCGGTTCCTGCTTGAGCGCAACGGGCGGATGTACGGCGTGCATTTCGCCCTCGATCCGGTGGGTGACGTCTACCTGGTGGGCCGGCTGCCCCTTGGCGGCATCACCGCGGACGAGATCGACCGGCTGCTCGGCTGCGTGCTCAGCTACTCGGACGAGAACTTTGACCCGGCCCTGATGATCGGCTTCGGCTCCGCCATCCGCAAGGAGTGGGCCTGGCGGGTCAAGCGCGGCGAGAGCCTGGCGAACCTGCGCGCGTTCGCCCGGCTGGCGGACGCCGATCCCGCCGAGCCTCGCCTGCCGATGTAACCAGCCCGCACCCCGCACCCCGCCCCGCGCACCCCCGCCCCGCGCACCGCGCAACCCGGTGGATGCGGCTTTCAGCGGCACCCAACCCGCCCTATGCCATATCCACCGGGTTGCCCGCCGGGAGGCAGGGCGGGCCGGTGAACCGGGCCGGGCCGTTCAGCGATTCTTAAGGTAGGACGTGCATGCTCGGGAGTGCCTCGCACGAGCGGGGACGGGCCGGCAGGCAGGCAGGCAGGCAGGCAGGCAGGCAGGGAGGATCGGATCATGCGGCGGCATGGCACGGGTTCCGCGGCGGCTGCCCGCGCTGACGGCCTGCGCACGGTCACTAGGCTGACCTGGCGATGACCGCGGTTACCGCAGCGGCCACGGCGCGAGACACGTTCAGCGTGTTCGGCACCACCGCGACGCTGCTCGTCACCGAGCCGACCGCGCTGGCAGCGGCCCGGCGGCTCGCCGACGCCGAACTGGCGGCCGTTGACCTGGCCTGTAGCAGGTTCCGGGCCGATTCCGAGTTGTCGGCGCTGAACGCGGCGGCCGGGGAGACCGTCGGCATCAGCGGGCTCTTCGCCGAGTTGCTGAGCGAGGCGCTGCGCGCCGCCCGGCTGACCGATGGCGCTGTCGACCCGACCTGCGGACGAGCCATCGCCGACCTCGGCTACGACCGCGACTTCGCCCTGGTCAAGGCGGAGGGCGCTGGGGTGCCCAGCACCACGGCAGCCGACACCATGGAGTCCGGCGCCCCGGTACCCGGCAGCGGGGCACCCGGCAGCGGGGCACCCGGCGCAGTCTCGGCCGGGTCCAGACGCCGGGGCGGCCCGGTGCCGGGCTGGCGCCATGTGCTGCTGCACAGCAACCCGCCCAGGGCCAGGTTGGCCGGCCGGGCCCAGCTCGATCTCGGCGCTACCGCGAAGGCATGGGCCGCCGATCGCTGCGCCGAGATCATCGCCGGGCGGCTCGGCTGCGGCGTCCTCGTCAGTCTCGGTGGCGACATCGCGGTCGCGGGGCCCGGGCCGGCGGACGGCTGGCGGATAAGGGTAACCGACGACCACGCGGCCGGCCCGGATGCTCCTGGCCAGACCGTGGCTATCAGCTCGGGCGGGCTCGCCACCTCCAGCACCACCGTTCGCGCCTGGGAGCGGGATGGCCGGCGGATGCACCACATCGTTGACCCGTCGACCGGCGAGCCAGCCCGCTCCTGCTGGCGCACGGTGAGCGTAGCGGCCGGCAGCTGCACCGACGCGAACACCGCGAGCACCGCCGCGATCGTCCGGGGGACGGCGGCGGTGGCATGGCTGCGGGAACTCGCGCTGCCCGCCCGGCTCGTCCGCGAGGATGGCTCGGTGCAGACCACGGCCGGCTGGCCAGACGGGCCCGGTGCTGAGCTTGCGTCCGTGCCCGCACCGGGCACCTGATCGGCTCCAGCGCGGCCGGGCGGGACTGCCCTCCGCTAGCTCATCAACCCGTTAGCCTCGTCAGGGCGGCGCGGACCCCGGTGTCCGTGGTGAATCCGCGGATACCCGGGAGGCGAGTGGATTGGGTCCGCTGGACGGAGTGCGGGTCATCGAGATCGCGAGCCTGGCGCCGGCCCCATTCGGCTGCATGGTCCTGGCCGATCTCGGCGCGGACGTGCTGCGGGTAGAGCGCACCGAGAGTTGCGGGCCGGCGGTCGCCGCTCCGGTCGACCCGCTGTGTCGCGGCCGCCGGTCGATCGGGCTGAACCTGAAGGATCCGGCCGGGATCGAGCTGCTGCTGCGACTGGCCGACGGCGCCGACGTGCTGGTTGAGGGGTTCCGGCCGGGGGTGACCGAGCGGCTGGGCTGCGGGCCGGCCGACTGCGCGCAGCGCAATCCGCGGCTGGTGTACGCGCGGATGACCGGCTGGGGGCAGGACGGCCCGCTGGCCGCCACGGCCGGGCATGACATCGACTACATCGGGGTGTCCGGCGCGCTGGATCCGATCGGCCGGGCCGGCCAGCGGCCCGTTCCCCCGCTGAACCTCGTGGCCGACTTCGGCGGCGGCGGCATGCTGCTCGCGCTCGGCGTGCTCGCCGCCCTGCTTGAGCGGGAAAGGTCCGGCCTCGGTCAGGTGATCGACGCGGCGATGGTGGACGGATCCGCCCTGCTGACCTCGTTCCTGCACGGGCTGCGGGCGGCCGGCGCCTGGCAGGACGAGCGGGGAACGAACTTGCTGGACGGCGGCGCGCCGTTCTACGACACCTACCAGACGGCCGACGGACGTTACGTGGCGGTGGGCGCGCTGGAACCGAGGTTCTACGCCGCCCTGCTGGCCGGCCTGGGCCTGGCCGGCCAGGACGAGACCAACGATGCGAGCCTGCCCGGGCAGTACGACCGGGCCGGCTGGCCCGCGCTGCGCGCCCGGCTGGCCGCCGCGTTCCTCGGCCGTACCCAGGCCGAGTGGGCCGAGGTATTCGCCGGCACCGATGCGTGCGTCGCGCCGGTGCTCGGGCCAGCCCAGGCACCTGCCCATCCGCACAACGCCGCCCGCGGCACGTTCATCGAGGTCGGCGGGGTGGTGCAGCCCGCACCGGCACCGCGGTTCGGCCGGACCGCCGCCGGGCCGCCGCTACCGCCGCCCCGGCCGGGCGCGGACACCGACACCGTGCTGACCGACCTCGGGTATTCGGCAGCGCAGATCACGGCATTTCGCGCCAGCGGCACCGCGGGCTGATCCCGGCGCGGCGCGGCTGGGCGGCCGTCAGCCCGAGTGAAGTCCCTTGCGCACGTAGAGCCGCAGGTCGTGCATGTGGTTGGCGACGTGCACGAAATTGGCGTGGAAATACGCGGTGAGCGCCGGCGTCCACGCAATCCGGCGATGGTTGAGCCCGGTCAGCCAGACGTACTGCGCGTGCTCGAACGCGGAGCGCCACATCGCCGCCACGGCAGGAACCCGGCCCGCGCCGGTGGTCGTGCCCCGCCCCTTCGACAGCGCGTAGTTGGCGCCCGTTCCGTCGTCGACGGTCGGGCAGCCCGGCACGCTCGAGACAAACCGATTGCTGGTCACCGTGTAGGCGACGTTGTCAGCCAGCACGCAGGCGCCCGGCGGGATGATCCGCTGGCCCGCCGCCATCATCGCGACGGGAGCGTCGGGCTGCAGCTTGCGCTCGAAGGCGGCCTGGTTCCAGGCACCGGCCGCGACGCCCGCCGCGGCGAGCCCGGCAACCGACCACAGCAGCACCTGGTCGGCCCGCCGCCGGCCGACCGGGATCCGGTCGGCCGGTGAGCCTTCGGGCTGCACCAGGCCGCCGCGGCCGGGGATCGCGCTCAGCAGCCTGGCCGCGGGCAGCGCGACCGACAGGCCGAGGAACGGCGCCAGAAAGCCAGAAAAGTGGTAGTGGAACTGTGCCGGCCACAGGAAGATGCCCACCACGGCAGCGGCGCTCGCGTACGCGAACCATTCGATCGGCGGCGGCAGCCGCCTGGTGAGCAGCAGCGCGGCCGCGCAGGCCACGATCACGAACATGACGATGAGCGCCAGGACGCCGGCCACGAAGAGGTGCCTGACGTGCGGCTCGTTGGCGAACCCGCTCATCTGCCGCAGCCGGTACCACAGCGGCATCCGTGCCGCGTTCACCCTGTCACCCACCTGGGCGGTGATCACGCTGTCGTAGAAGTTTCGCGGCGCGAGCGCGGCGAATGGCAGCACCGGGACCG
>WNGH01004894.1_pt1 | contig 12763 bp, 16 predicted proteins | sample 5400631 | NCBI WGS metagenome assembly WNGH01 (sample SAMN13153373, study PRJNA577476) | soil metagenome | isolation source: 115 cm soil or saprolite under Garry oak tree replicate 1 | place: USA:California | collected 2016-06-15
TGACCGCTGGTTCGGACACAGCTATCCTGCATTTAATCCGCGGCGGGGAAATTCGCGTGTGTCCAGGGACCACGGTCTCGGTGACGCCAGCACAGAATACCCGCGAAATTATGGTGGGTATGAGTATGGGCGCGCTGGAAACGCACTACGCGCTCGATGCTTCCGCTGACTCGGTGTTAACTCCCGACTTCCGGATCTTATTCGCCGGCCCGGGGGAGTTTCACTTTGCCATTAGCGCTGATTCGCATGGAAACACCTGCGTGCGGGCTCTGACCGGCAATAGCTCTTCAGCAGTTGTGGCGGAGCTGATGGGTGATCGGATTTATCAGGTGAAACCCGCCGAGCAAGCGGTCTTTCTTGCGGGTCGAATCGATAAGGTGGATTCGAACGTGCCGTTGGAGTGCGGTTGTCCACCGCCGCCCCCGGCTGTGCTGCGGACAGACGCGCCGCCCACCGTTTTGCCCGACTCGAGCTTGCCTCGAGAAGCGCGCTTGAATAGTTCGCGACCTCTAACCGAGGATACGAAGCCAGGGGGCGACAAGCCGACCGCACCAGCCACTTTATCGACAGGACCGGAAACGGCGGCGTTGCCGCCTTCTCAGCCGAACGACGTCCATGTTCAGGTGGAGGCACCGTTTGTGTTTAGCGCCAAGAGCCGCGTGGCTATCCCGCCGCCACCGCCGACCGAAGAGGTCGCTAGCCTGCCGGTGGTATCGTCATTTCGGCCGGCGACGCTTGATACGATCGTGCAGCAGCCATCGACTCCTGCCGCCAGCGTCCAAAGCTCAGACCGTCCCGCCTCCGTCCCTCGACGGTTTTTCCGCAAGGTCAAAGGATTTTTTACCGCAGTCTTCCGCTGAGACATCCCAGCGGGAGAGTAGGTGGACGAGAGAACGGCCATGGAACTCGCTTAACCGCGCTTGGTGACCCGGCGTAACGGTTCTACTTTCCGCGCCGTTTCGCGCGCCACTTCGCGTAATTCTTCCGCCCATCCCGCTCCACGTTCAGCCACATCAAGCACTTTCTCCTTGGCTTCTTGTGCGCGATCTCTTGCTTCTTCGCCCCATTCCTGCAACGTGTCCTTCGCCTCCTCATAGCCCCGTTTCAAGTCGCGCCGAAATTGTTTGCCGGCCTTTGGGGCGAGCAAGAGCGCCACCAAGGCTCCGGCCCCCAAGCCGATCAGCAAGAAAGTGACCGCTGAACCTACTTTGCTGTTTTCTGAAGATTCGTAACGTCCAGAGCGCATGGTGAAGACCTCGATTTCTGCCCGACAGCTAGTCCGCTAGTCTGCCGAGTCTTTTTGGGATTGGCTCAGAACAATTCTAGTCCCTCGCGGATGTCGCGGATTCATCCAAAAAGGCGAGCCAGGTTTATTTCCGATGAAGCAATCCTCGTAAAGGTTTCCTTTCCCGCGTCGCGGAGTGTAAAATAGTTCCGTAGTCCTCGTGTGCGGCGGAAATTGTGGCCTGCCCGCCTTCCGTTAGCCCCGGAAACGCAATCGTATTTATCGTAATTTGAGGAGATCCTTTCAACCGATGTCGATCCCTGCCACTCAGCTCCGTCCGGGCATGATCATCAAGCACAACAACGATCTGCACTCGGTATTCAGCGTCGAACATCGCACCCCGGGCAATCTTCGTGCCTTCATTCAGGCCAAGTTACGCAACCTTCGCACCGGCGCTATGTTCGAGCACCGCTTTCGGTCCCCCGACCCCATCGAGAAGATTACGGTGGATGAAGTTGAGATGCAGTATCTCTATAACGATGGCGACAGCTATTACTTCATGGACACGTCGAACTACGAGCAGACTCACCTGAGTAAAGAAATCCTGGGGGACGCGGTCGATTACCTCATCGCGAATTTGGAAATCAAGGTCGAATTTTTTGATGGTAAAGCGGTAGGGATCGAGTTGCCGCAGACGGTTGAGTTAACCGTGGTCGAGACTGAGCCTGGGATCAGGAGCGCAACCGCGTCCAGCGTGACCAAGGCCGCGAAGACCGAAACCGGACTTGTGGTGCAGGTGCCCCCCTTCATCAACGAGGGCGAGAAGATCAAGGTGGACACGTCCGAAGGCGCGTACTTGTCGCGGGCATAATGTGCATGCAGAAGTCAGAATGCAGAAGTGGGAAGCCCAAGATCGTTTTTACTCCTGCATTCTGACTTCTCCCTTCTGCATTCTGGTTTCGGAGCATGACCTCTACTGAAAAGGCGACCCAAGCACGCCGCTTCGTGGTTCGAGGACGCGTGCAGGGCGTGGGTTTCCGCTGGTTCGTGGAGCGCGAAGCGCACGTCCTCGGGGTCTCCGGATGGGTGCGCAACAATGCCGATGGCAGCGTCGAAGTGCTTGCCCAAGGCACTCGCGATCAGCTTTTGGGCTTGCGCTCGCGCCTTCGCCAAGGTCCTCGCGCGGCCCGCGTCGATGACATCGAGGAATCCGAAGTCGGCCCGGTCGCAGGCCTTAGTTCATTCCGCATTGAGGGGGCGTGGTAAATGTCGCAGCCGGGGCTGAACTCGGACCAACTGAAGCAGCTCATCCGCGAGGTGCCCGATTTTCCCAAGAAAGGAATCCTGTTCTACGACATCACCACTCTGCTCAAAGACCAGCGAGGGTTCGCAACCCTGATTGACCAGTTTTCAGAACATTACATTCGACACCACGTCGATCTTGTCCTTGGCATTGAAGCCCGCGGTTTTATCTTCGCTCCCGCGCTGGCTTATCGCCTCAATGCAGGGTTCGTGCCTGTGCGAAAGCCCGGTAAGCTGCCCGCCCCTACCGTCAAGTATGACTACGCCCTCGAATACGGGTTGGGTGCATTGGAGTGCCACAAAGACGCCATTGAAAAGGGCCAGCGTGTGCTCGTGGTCGATGATCTGCTCGCCACCGGTGGCACAGCGGAAGCAACAGCGAAACTAGCCTCGTCACTCGGGGCGGAGATTGCCGGCTTGGGCTTTGTGGTCGAACTCGACTTCCTGAAGGGCCGAGACAAGCTGAAAGGGTACGATGTGATGTCCCTTCTGCACTACGACAAATGAAGGGGAACGAACAGGCCACCTTTGTGTCCAGGGGTTTACTTCAAGAAGTGCGTCGCGATGAGTCCCACCGCCACCCAAAAGCCAGCGCTTACCACGACAGCCAGGCTCAACCCCAGGATCGTGTTCCAGCTGGCGGAACCTCCGGTATCGCCCGCTTCGAGTGAGGAATCGTATACCAGCCACGAGCGCAAAAACTTGGTGTCTAACGCATTGCTGGGCGCCGCTCCCCAAGCTCGCCGGATGGGTAGTCGGATGTGTGCCGGCTGGGTGCTGGACGACCACGCCAGGTGTGATTGTTTGTAGCTCATTGTCCGCACCTCCGTTTTTCAGCCCGCATTTAGTGGACCTTCCGCACGGCACGTCCAACTGCTTGAAAATAAGACGACTTTAAGAAGCGCGGGGTTTGCTCCACCCCTTTAGACCAGGTAATTATTAACCGCCATAGCGGAAGCGTCGACAGGGTTGGCCGTCAGACTGCTGCTGTGGCACTCGTGTTCCGTAGAAATGTGAATTGCTTGTAAGCAATCCACGAATTCCCAATGGCGTGTGCAGCGATGAAAATGAAGGTGCAACCACAGGATGCCACTTCGGTCTGCCTCTTCCAGTGCAAATCTCGGCAACCTCGGGCGGGGTTTCGCAGGTTGAAAAAATCTTGCCTGGGGGGCTGATCGCATTCAGAACGGGATGCCCAAAAAACATTTTGCTAGCCGAAAATGCCTTTATCTGATAGGGTTAGCCTGCGTTTGATCTGAATCGGTACTTGAGCATTTGAGCAGCTTCTCGCGTTACCGCTAGTGCCTGCCCAGTTCTTCCGACTCCCATACAAGCGTAAAAATCACCGAAAGGTACTATCAACAAATGGAACAAGGAACAGTGAAGTGGTTCAATGACGCCAAGGGCTATGGCTTTATCAGCCGTCAGAGTGGCGAAGACGTTTTCGTGCATTTCTCAGCCATCCAAGCGGGAGGCTTCCGCAGCCTGCAGGAAGGCCAGAGCGTAGAGTTCGACGTGGCCAAGGGACCGAAGGGCTTGCAAGCGGAGAACGTAAAGCCGCTGTAATTTGCAGCCAAAGATTTCAGAAGAAACATAAAAAGATTCTGAAGATACAACCTGCCGGTAACCGCCGGCCAGATGGGCTCCGGAGCGATCCGGGGCCTTTGGCTTTTCAGGATCCTCCTAGCTAGGATTCGCTCACAAGAAGGCGCGCATCTTTCGATAAGTAACTTTTCTTTCGGAACCAGTCTTCCATCGCCTCCCGAAGCTGGTTGAGCGGAATATTTTTTCCAATCTCCATCTGTCCATCGACTAGCGGCAACGTGTCGTCAAAGACCCTTGCATTGGTGAAGTTGCGCATGGAGAAACTGTCCAACCACTTCAGGGGGCAGGGAAGCCGCCGGCCGTTTTCTTCGTATTCCACGCGGATCTTGCGGGCAAACATCGATTGATTTAACCACAGACTGCCGCCGTGAAGGGCCATGGCGGCCAATATCGCGGTTCTCCCCGAATCACCGGGTGAGGTAGCAAGGCTAGGTCCCCAAAACCATAACTTGCACAAAACCCCTGAAATTTGAGAAGGTTATGAAGATTGCCTAGGGCGTCTGTGCCCCGGGTAAAGTGCGGAACGATTATGCAGCAGGAAACTTGCGGCCCGGACGAAGACTCCATGTGCGGCAGCAAAGAGGGGTTATGACGAAAGCGGATCTGATCGATGAAGTCTCGCGTTTAGCGGAACTTACACGCAAAGACAGCGAAGTGATCCTGGAAACAATCTTTGACAGCGTGGTGCGCTCGCTGCGTGCCGGTGACAAGATTGAGATTCGTGGGTTTGGCAGCTTTCGCACTCGTCAACGCAAACCCCGAATTGGTCGCAACCCCAAAACTGGCGAGCGCGTCGAAGTGCCGGCAAAAAAGATTCCGTTCTTTAAACCCAGCAAGGAACTCAAAGACTTGGTGAATCTCGGGGATTCCTCGGAAACTTCAGGTACCCCTGCTTCGTCGGCGCCGCCGACGCAATAGCCTAGCCTAGCCTTCACTGCAGCTTGCGACGGTTCCATCTCACACCAGTCTGAGATCGTGTTTTCTAAGGAAGGCTCAGCCCGCGAGCGAACCGAGTGACGCTGATTCCCAAGAGGCTAAATCTTCAGCGCTGCACCAGGTACAAATCCGCAACCTTCAAAGATAGTTGCTCCGCATTGAGATCAGCGCGATTACAAAGCACAATAATCGAAAGCTTATCGTCCGGGAAGCGCTCAATGACGGTGCGAAAGCCAACGGTTTCTCCGTAGTGCCACATGCGCTTGTGATTGTGGTAGGGATTGAGAAACCAGCCGAAGCCGTAGGCAGCGGGAGTCCCGTCAGGATGGTAGGGCTGACCTTGTGGCGGATTGACCGGGGTCACAGCTGGCTGCATCTCGGCTTCACTGAGCAAAGTGTGGTTGCGCAGAGCCCGGTCCCACTTTTCCAAATCCTCGAGCGATGAATAAATTCCACCATCGCCGAGCACGGCCGAAGTGGCGCTTTGATCGGTTTCCCGCCAGCGATTGCGTTGCCTGGAATGACCATAGGCACGATGCGTGACTTCGTTCTTCCCCTTTTCATACGCGATAGTGTTCGCCATATCGAGCGGAGTGAAGATACGCTCTTGCAGAAATTGGCCGAAAGGCTCGCCCGAAACTTTTTCCACCATCATGGCCAAGACGGCGTAACCGGAATTGCTGTAGTCCCACTTCGCGCCTGCGGGAAACTTGCCGCTTGTCTGTTGCTCGAGAAGCTTGAGCACGCCGGCGTCGTGAATTTGCGGAATTTTATCGCTCGGCCTGCCGGCTGGTGGTTGAGGCATCAGATCTTCGTAATCGCGCAAGCCCGAGGTATGGTTAAGAAGGTTGCGAACAGTGATGGGTTTGCCGTAGGCGGGAAACTCCGGAAAGATATCGGTGAGGTGGTCGTCATAATGCAGCTTGCCGTCGCGCACCAGCAACATGACGGCGGTGGCGGTGAATTGTTTGGTCGATGACGCGAGGCGGAAGTTCGTTTGAGCGTTGATCTTGTTCAAAGTGCGCAGGTCGGTTACACCGTATTCGCGAAGGAAGGCAATGCGGCCATCCCGGATCACGAGCACTGCCGCGCCGGGAGCGTTCTCTGATTTCAGGCCGGCGAAGATCGCCGCAACCTCATTGGCGGAAGGATCGGCAGACGCGGACATGGTCGTCATCAACGTCAGGATCAACCCAACGACAAACGCAAACCAGCGGATCATGAGACCTCCAACTCAGAAAAGCGCGGGAATCTTACAGCCAGAGAAAAGCTCAATGGGTGTGCGGAGTCTCGCTTCCACTCCGCTGCTCATTCCGGGCCTTCCCCTTCTACCACCCGAAAGTCGCAGTCGCGAAAAGATCTTACGGTCTTATTCCCACCACACTCATCATCCTGCCAGTTCTTCCTTTCTCAGCGCGGTAGGAGAACAATAGATCCGGACGGCAGCTGGTGCACAGTCGGGAAACTTCAATGTTGTGAGCTGCTACCCCTGCGGCCAGAAGCTGCTGACGGTTGGCTTCCACCAGGTCAAGGAAGAGTCTCTTGGGCAGGTGACTATGGCCCGGAGCTCGTGCCGTCAGGAAAAGCAACGGATATTTCTCGCGCACCGGGTCGGAGTCCTTAACCTCGCGGAATAGCTTAGCCGCGTAGGCGAACTGCGACTCGAACTTGGTGCGCACTGCTTCCCCGACTTCGTAACAGCAGCCCTGAATTCCAGGACCGATGGCAGCCCTAAGATCGTGCGGTCGGCTGCCAAAGCAGCGATGCATCTCGCCTACGCCTTTTTCGACGATGCGCATTGCCGTACCGCGCCATCCGGCATGAAACACGCCCACGGCGCGGCGGCTCACGTCAGCCAGAATGATGGGAAAACAGTCCGCGGTCTGAACTGTCAAAAGAAGACCGGGAGTTGCCGTGATCAGGCCATCGCCAGCCAGAGATAATGCCGGCGGCGACAGCCAGCACGCAGAATCAAAGTGCCGAATGACGTCGGAATGGACCTGGCGGACGCTAATCAGGTTCCAGGATCGCGCATCAGCGTCACGTCGAGCCTGCGCCGAAGCCTGGCCAGGTTCTCCTAGTGCGCGCAGAAAGGCCGCGCGATTCCGTTGGACTGCTGTTTTGGAGTCGTCTTTGGTGAAGCCGAGATTCAGGTCGCTCTTACCGTAGACACGGGAGAATCCGCCCGGACGGCTAGAAAAACCATGCACCAGCCAGGACAACTGGCTCAACGGTTTGGCATACAGGATTTTGGGCTTTGTCCTATCGGCGGCAACGGTCGGCACCGAATCATATTACTTGAAGACGCCGTCGTGTTACTTGAAGACGCCGTCGTGCCGGGGGGCTGCGCGATGATTTGCTCCCGCTGCGCCCCCTCCGCTATAGTTTTTACCGTCATGTTTGAGAATTTCACCGCTACCGACCGCTGGACGAAAAAGCCGGTTCATTGCATCTATCAGGCCATCATCGTAGCGATTGCCACGCGGCACGCCGACGCGGTGGACATCAAGTTCCTGGTGGATGGACACACGGCGTGGGTGGCCCTGCCTCATCCTGCCTGGGTCGAATATAAGAAGCGCACCGGTAAGCTGATCACCGATCCGCTGGCGGTTGAGATTGCCGGACACTATCTGAAGACTGCGCTCGAGTCGGGAGAAGCCGTAGGCAGTGCAATGTACTCCCTAACCGTAGAGCAGACACTGGCTCACTTGGATGCAGCCGTAGCCGAAATGCAGGCAGAAGCCGCCGTATAAGATCGCTGGCAGGCACGAATGGGGTATTCCTCACGCGGCTTCCCAGGTTTGGGGAATCGGGTCACTTAAGCTCGTTTGAGCACTCGTGAGAGCCAGATCAGGATGATGGCCCCGACGATCGCGACCACGATGCTTGCCACTATGCCGCCCGCAGGATAGATGCCCAGTGTGTTGAAAATCCACCCTCCGACGATGGCGCCTACCATCCCCAGGACAATGTCCATGAGAGGACCGTATCCGCGGCCTTTCATGATCTTGCCCGCACCCCATCCTGCAATCAGACCTACGATGATCCACCCCATCAGGACTGAGAGCATGTACGCCTCGTCGACCGCACTCGATGAGCCATCCGCTGTGGCCTACTTCCACAAGTAATAGAATCCAACCTGCTGCTCGAGCAGCTTCTCCCGCGCCGGCAGATACTGGGAAACATCGCCAAGCAAGAGATCGAGCACGGTTTTACGTTCTTTGTCGGGATGCACCAGAGAGGGTTCTCCCTTAATTCCCACCGACTTTGCCGTATCGGCGACCGCGGCTTCGAAGTCGCCGACCTGGTCAATCAGCTTCATCGGTAAAGCTTCGTCGCCGGTCCAAACTTTGCCGTTGGCGATGGACTTGACATCATCAAACTTCAAACCGCGCCCATCGGCAACGGCTTTGACGAACTGCCCGAACATGTTATCGATCAGCGACTGCATATACGCCTGTTCGGCTGGAGTGAGGTCGCGGGTAGGATTGCCCGTGTCCTTGAATTCGCCAGTCTTAAATACGATGTCCTTCAGCTTGGCCCACTTCAGTAATTCACCATAGTTCACCCACTGCGCGATCACGCCAATCGAACCTACGATGCTGCCCTGGTCGGCATAAATTTTGTTGGAGGCCGAGGCGACGTAATACGCTCCGCTTGCGCCAACGGTTTCGATCGAGGCCACGATGCGCTTTTTCTTTTCGTCGCGTACGCGCTTGACCTCGCGATAGATTTCTTCCGATGCAGCCACTCCGCCACCCGGCGAATTTATATGTAAGATGATGGCCTTGATCGAAGAATCATCGGCGAACTTCTTGAGCTGGCCGACCACTGGTTGCGGCGATAGAATTACGCCGTCGAGGTCGACCACGCCGATCTTGTCGCCGAAGCTGCTGCTTAGCGAGGTCTCGTTGCCCCCAGCGTGCAGCGTCAGATAGACCAGCGAGAACACGGCCAGTACGAAGAGGAAGAAAGCCCCTCCGCCGATGAGAATCCAGAGCAGCGTGCGTGAGCGTCCTTCAGGCATGTAGAAAGTTTAGCACCGGGCAAGCCAAAGCAGGGTGGAGGTCAGTTTAGTCTGGCTGTACGGAGTAGATACGGGAGGCGATTCATTGGTCCAGCAAACATGCAACACACATTTGCGTCTGTCAAGGTTTCAAACCCGGAGCACCCGGAGCGGTCCGTCAGGGATTGACAATGACGTGCAATGCCTTCGGCGCCACTCTGATTTCCACGGGCGTTCGGCACACGTACTCGCCATCTGCATAGACGTCGAAGGGTGTCTGAGTTTCCACCCGAAAGCGATTGGCTTGAAAATACTTTACTTCGCGAATATTCAGGTGGCCGCCGAAATAGACGGTGGGAAAGAGGCAGAACAGCTTGAGGGGATCAAGGCCAGCAATGATACACGCGTCGAGCTGGCCGTCGTCCATGACAGCGTGCGGCGCGATCTTCATGCCGCCACCGTAAGTCGGGGTGTTGGCGAAAGCCGCCAACATCGTAGGTTGGTCGCTGCGTGTGAGCCATGTCAAGTCGCTCGTGGCGTTAGGGTTGGGGGCTGCCTCCGTTGGGCCTGGATTGTCGACCGTTCGAATCTTGACCGGCAACGGGGCGAAACGGAAAAGCGCCGGCGCTAAACTGAGAGCATAGCCCCCGTGCCCACGCAGCCAGCCCGGCAACTCGCTGGCCCGACGCGAGACCTCGCCGTCGAGCCCGACGCCAGCCGCGCAGCAGAAGTATCGAGTGCCCAGTGCCGACTCTCGAGCCAGTTCGTGTGACGCGACCACCCCGCCTCCCTCTTCCACTGGCGTGATCATTCCTAGGTCAATCCTGCGCACGTTATTCGTGCCCTGGCAGAACAGCCGCCATGCTGCGCTCGAATCACGCACCCGCGGCAGACCTAGGGCGCGGGCAAAGTCATTGCCGCTGCCCGCGGGGACGACCAGCACAGGCAGGCCGAGCTGCACCAGTTGCGCCAGGTGACGGTGGATGGTGCCGTCGCCGCCGAACAGGAGAATAGCGTCTGCCTGGTCCGAGCTCGAAGGCATGCCGACGCGCCATTCGACAGCTTTGTCAGTCTGAAATGGTTCGAGGTGCCTTCGATGGCACCCCGGCCCGAGGATAGCAGCAGGGCGCATGTGCGCGGTTGAGAGTAGCAGAACTTGCCAGGGAGCATGGAGTGAGAAAAAATATTGCTATAGCCAGGGCTAGGCGATTACCACTCTCTTCATCGACCGGCCTGCTCTCACCACCAGGGGCCGCGTAGGGCGAGGTACTGCAAGCTTTGGTTTGTCCACGGGTTGCCCGTCAATCTCGACCGCTTTCTGCTTTATCTTGCGACCGCCGTCGGAGGCTGACTCTGCCAGAGAGGCTTCCGCAAGCAACTTGTCCACGCGAACCAGAACGGCCGTGTCGAGTCCGCGATCTGGCGTCAAGACGAGCACATCTGCCGGCGGCGTCTTGATGGCCACCGGTTCGCCCGAACCAGCGAGAATCCTCGCCATCGGCACCGTCACATGTTCCAAAACATCCGGCGTCTCGTCCTTCTGGTACTGCTTCGCCCAATCCTCGCCTGCCTGCGTTGCCATCTCCGCCGAATGGAAGTCCGCCACAATGTGACGCGCCAACCCTTTTTTCGCATCCATCGGATGCGCTTCGCGCTTCATCTTCTCGATCTCAGCGACCTGCACATCCGTCAACAACTCGTAATACCGCCACATCATCTGGTCCGAAATCGACATGATCTTACCGTACATCTCCAGAGGAGGCTCATGAATGCCGATGGCATTGTTCAGAGACTTCGACATCTTCTGAACGCCGTCGAGGCCTTCGAGAATCGGTGTGGTCAGGACGACCTGCGACTCCTGGCCGTAGCTGCGCTGCAGTTCGCGGCCGAGCAGCAAATTGAATTTCTGGTCTGTGCCGCCGAGTTCGACGTCCGCCGCAAGAGCCACTGAGTCATATCCTTGCACAAGCGGGTAGAGTAACTCGTGCATGGCGATGGGTTTTTCCGCCTCGAAACGCTTGTGGAAGTCCTCGCGCTCAAGCATCTGCGAGACGGTGTACTGGGCAGTGAGGCGCACAAAGTCATCCGCTGTAAACTTCGCGAACCAGCGGCGGTTGAAGTCGATCACGGTTTTCTGCGGATCGAGAATGGTGAAGACCTGTGCCTTATAAGTCTCCGCGTTCTGTTCAATCTGCTCAGCAGTAAGCGGAGGGCGCGTAGCCGAGCGCCCCGTCGGGTCTCCGATCATGCCGGTGAAATCGCCGATAAGGAAGATGGCAGTGTGGCCGAGGTCCTGGAAATGTTTGAGCTTGCGCAAAACGACGGTGTGGCCGAGGTGCAAATCCGGCGCCGTCGGATCCATTCCTAGCTTCACTCGCAGTGGTCTGCCGGTGGCTCGCGATTTTTCCAGCTTGGAACGAAGTTCGCTCTCGCGAATGATCTCCGCGGCACCCTTCTTGAGGTAAGTGAGTTGTTCGTCGACGGGAGCGAGGGTCGGCATGGCAGTTGATTATAGCGGCGACTCGCGGACAAGACGGCGGCCGACGATCTTGAATTGTCCTTCGAGCACAATGTTGATCGCTTCCGTATAGGCCGCATGCTCCCGCTCAAGAATACGCGCGGCCAGCGAATGTTCGTCGTCGTCGTCGAGCACCGGCGCGGCTTTCTGAACGATGATCGGCCCATGATCGAGTTCGTCGTCCACAAAATGTACGGTACAGCCGGAGACTTTCACTCCGTAAGCGAATGCCTGCTCTTGAGCTTCGAGTCCAGGGAAGGCCGGCAAGAGGGAAGGATGGATGTTAAGGATCTGGCGCGGAAACTGTCGGACAAACCACGGCGAGAGCAAGCGCATATATCCCGCAAGGCAGATGAGATCGACTTTGTGCTGCTGCAGGGCGGCAACCACTTCTCGGTCGTGCTCTTCGCGCGCCTTGCCTTTGGAGGGGATCACTAGGGTGTTCAGCCCACGCTGGCGGGCGGCTGCGCCGCCCGGTGCGTCGGCCCGGTTGGAGATGACTACTGCAATGCCTGCGTTTTTAATACGTCCCGCAGCAATGCTGTCGGCAATGGCGACAAAGTTCGAGCCGCGCCCAGATAAGAGAATGCCGAGGGATTTCATTATTGATTGGCTGACGGTTGAATGTTGATGGAACCGCATGCCGAATCAACAATCAACATTCAAAAATCAACAATTTCTTTCTTAGTTGTATAAGACCTTCCGCTCACCCTTCACGATGCGGCCCACGGTGTACGCTTTTTCGCCCACGCGTTCGAGCACGGTCTGCGCCTTCTTGAACTTCTTGGAAGGAATCACCAGCAGCATCCCCAAGCCCATGTTGAAAGTTCGCAGCATTTCGTCCTGCGGGACGTTGCCCAGAGTCTGCAGATGCTCAAAGATCGGCAGCACGGGCCATGATCCCAGTTCAATGATGGCAGCGGTGCCGCGTGGCAGGACTCGCGGCAGGTTTTCGCTGAGTCCGCCGCCGGTGATGTGGGCCAGAGCGGAAACGCATTCGCCATCCATGAGCTTCTTCACCACCGGCCAATAGCTCTTGTGCGTGCGCATAAGCTCGTTGCCGACCTTATTCTTGATCTCGTTGACGTAGGTTTCGGCCGAGTAGTGCCCGACCTCGAACAGCAACTTGCGGGCCAATGAATATCCGTTTGTGTGCAGGCCGTTGGAGGGC